>Ga0163217_1010559_pt1 | contig 13837 bp, 8 predicted proteins | sample SynspAceP_FD_185933 | JGI IMG/M metagenome (GOLD analysis project Ga0163217, IMG submission 185933) | Saline lake microbial communities from Ace Lake in Antarctica - Synechococcus sp. Ace-P (PacBio error correction) | ecosystem: Environmental > Aquatic > Non-marine Saline and Alkaline > Saline ... | reverse complement strand
TAACAAATCCAGTATGCTCAAGGATACCTTTTATTCAATTCACGTTACGGAAGCCCTATCCCTTTTTCGCTGAACTGTCGTCTTGATGTAGACTTACACTCTACAATTTCTCCGCCAAGACACATAGATTGGGTAGACCAACTTCTTTGCCTCTGGCCAAGTTGGGTGATGTTTAGAGCTATATTTATTGCGGTTTGATTTTTCCCGAAATCCAATTAAAATCCAGTCGGGGGAAACGCTCCTCGCTCTTTTATCAGAGTCCGAACTCGGGAATCCAAGCTTCCAGAAACTTCCTGCTCACTGGGTGCAAGCCAGCCGGTCAATGGGAATGAATCCTAGGGGCTTGAGGGTTTGGACTTCAAATCGACTTTGGGGGATTTGACCGCTAGGTAGCTTACTATCGGGATTTCAAGCTCAACTGGCCTTCGACCTGCCAGCTAGAAGGCTAAAGCTCTTCAGCTCACATTAACCTCTTACAGAATCAAGCACTGACACGGGTTTATTTTTCACTCGATGCAAAAGGGTTTCTGGAATCAATTTGGTTGAATCACATGCAAAGAGATCCAGGAAAATTTGACAGCCTACAACTTTATCAAATGATTATTCGGTTTGGCGCCTTCCGGCAAATTAGAAAATGGATCGGGTACATTCGATCTGATTGGATCAGTAAAAATCTACGCTAATGACTTGACTGTACTGCGATCTAGACTCAATAAATTCCCCAAGTTCAATCCTGAATTTAAACTTGAGCGTGCAGATTTTACAGCATTACGGTCTTACTCAGAAAAAGCACCAAAGCACAACTGAATCTAGCCAGCTAAACTTTCACCGGGCGGAAATATGAGGAGTTCAAGGCAGATGCCCACCATCTCTGATGACGATTGTACAGTGAACAAAGCCTATCCGCTTTTGGCACGATTCGGCTCACTGCCTTTGTGAAAAAATGATTCGACAAGTATTAGATTTAGAAAGTCGACCTATGGTGGGTTTCTGCAAGCCAATGCCCAACCAATGAATTATCAGCAGCACTGACACGTATTTCAAAATGGATATATTTGGGAACAAAAGACACGATTTCCAGAAAGAGACGTGGTTTTATATGAATTTTGCTTTGCAACAAGATCCTATCTTTAATGAAATTCTACTACCTGCGTCTTATCAACTGCGACAGCTCCTCGATTGCAGCAAAATTTCTCGGAGCGAGCAAACACTCACGGAACTGTAAATTTCCCTTTTGTCAAACTTTGGGGGTGCAAGAAATTGACAGTCTTGGTTTCAGCTTTAATCTGACAGCTCGCCGCTCGATTTCAAATTGGCTTCGCCATCCCTTAAAATACTGGGCCCGATCGGATATTGGACAAAAACGCTTGATCTCAGGAAATCTGGGGAGTTGCGAGATTACTGCTTGATTTGCAGTTTTTTTGAGAAAATCCGAAATCCTCACTCAATATCCTCCAAATGACCTGCTTTCTGTAGGATCAAAGATAATTTCCTGCCCGGAAATCTGATTTTTAGACCAAAAAAGCATGGACTGGTTTCCTAGCTCCAACAGCCTTACTTATTCCAATCAGGGAAACACCTTACCGATATGGTGTTTACGGGCAGATACTCAAAAGGTAGAGCTTACGATGAGTTTAGACGCGTTCGAAAGCCCACATCTCGCGCAGTTATTTGGATGGTTCGATTAGAAAATCTGACGAGGTTTTTTAAATCCTTAGATTGATCGCAGATGGTTCCGATGCAGGCTCGCCTGATAGTCAAAAAGCCTTTGAGCCTTAGGGCATATTGGGCGATTTGAAGATGATTCACTGGCTATTTGAGCACAAACCTCGGTACCACTCAAACCTCAATGTGTAGCTAAGGCTATTGGCAATTATGCTTTGGTAAGGGGGGGGGGGGGGGGCGGGGGGGGGCAAAAGAATTTTTTTTTTTTTCCTGGGGGGGCCGGTGGTGGTTATAGATTTAAAAATCAACCGGCAATTTCATAGCAGATGAAAGAAGCGGCATTCTTTGATTTGGAACTTGGACCTGAACTCGGTTGGAGCTCGTCATTTTTAGAAAAAAACTTACGTTTCCGGACAAATCGGCAAGCCGGAGGAATATTGCAAGGAAAAATTTAATGCCAACGCGACCAACAATTGATCCTTAAGTACGAAAGGACTTCTAACCTTCAAGGATGCCTCTATTACCCCAACAATTTGTAGGTACAAATACCCTATTTTGAAGATGAATCTATCGATTGGATAATGCAGGGCATCTATTTTTGATAATTTCATCCCTGCGAGATGAAAGCGCTGAACACTTTTGCGCTAGGTGGGGAGATCGGAACAGAATCATTTATCAATTTCCTACTTCTTGACCTTCGAGTCACTGCCAAAAAAAGTTCATGGCGATCACTCTTACTGATGCCAGGAGAGCGGAATATTTTCTTGGGAAAGGAACTTTGATGGCGGCATCACTGTCAAAGGAGACTTGATTCTCCGATAGTCAGAGGCAATTAGCAAGTTCAAAGATAAACGGACCTTTGACATTCAATCGTTCGGGAACCAGGCTGAACTAGTTGAGCGAAACGGCGTGGTAGTCTTGTCAACAGAAAAATCCTGATTCGATCCTTGACCAGAAATGACGAGGAGGTCTCTTCAATTCATTTAATGGGTACGACATACAACTTTTGTTGGAGTTCGAATCTACAGCGCCGATTCAAAATTATTATTTTGGATCCCCAATTCAGGAGGATAATTTGGCATTTAACTTGCCTCTGGTGAACTGGGATTTAGCCGTTAGACCCGAGTTGGACGAAAACCAGTCTCAGCGGAAGATGTAGTCCCAAGTGGACATTCATGAAATGTTTCTTTACAGTCTAGTAAAACAGAGGTTCGAATCGTTTTCCAGGAAGCACTATTGTCTTGGAAACGGAGACCCGTTGGATTGCTACGCTGGATATTTCCGCCAAGTATGAAGTCCGTTACAGCAGGCTACTCCTTTATGCATCTTTCAGCTACAGGATCTGGCGATGCTACACAAAGTCAATACAGTAAAGCGCTTGGATTTCTCTTGGTGTATCTCTACTTGAGACGGAGATTTATTAAAACCGAATTCTCTTTTGGTCTGATATTGCCGGAAAGATGAGCGCGGAGAATTTGGGGAAATGTTTAACTCGCAAGTTCGAACAGTAGGAGAGCAAGAGGCCTCGACGCTAAACCGTCAGGTATCGCTTTTTGGCTCCTAAACCGCTTTTCCTTCAGGGGGTTCGGATGGTTCCGGAGGCGGAACAGAAGCATTGGCTCTAAATAGCGTGAGCCAACTTCTCTCCGATCAATAAAACAAACTTCTTCCAATTCCAAACTCTTTTGGTGGATCAGGGTTTTGAAGTGGGGATTTGAACGTTGATAGCTACACGAATGGGGACAAGGTGGCAATCTCAAACAGCTCAATGTCAGTGCTCAGCAAACACTCTTTAATGATCGCTTGACCGTGCAGGTTGGTAGCCAGTTTGATGTCGAGGAATCACGCACCAGCCAGGATGCAGGTGCGATTTTGGATGTGAGCACCTTGAATATACGCTGACAGAGATGGTAGGATTCAAAAATTCGAGCTTTCCGAAAAATCAATTTGAAAAAGTGTGATTGATGGTAACTGATAGTGACCGGGATTGGGAGTTGTTTTTAATCGGGAGTTCAACAACTTTTGGACAGCTTTGGAAACAATCAATTGACCGAAACTGAAATTAAAAAATAATCCGATCGATGCGCTGGATAATGAGTCGGAAAAGGAAAGCCAAGAAAGGAAAAGAAAAAAATAATTGACCTGCGAAGGATGAGCAATAGTCCAACATATCCTTTAGGTTGGTAATTAAATCTTGTCTCAGCACGATTTTTCGCTGTTCCGTGAAGAAGTATATTCCTGAAAATGAGCAAACTCTATACCGGGCTCTGAAACTCCTGCTGGAAACAGAAACTTCGATAGAAAGACATCAAAGCAAATCAGTCCTGAACTAAATTGAGCTTCTTCGACCAGACCCAACAGAAATTTTTGGAATGCGAATTGGGCTTTGGGCCCACTATTAAAAGTCAAAAGGAGAAGCCAGGATTCATCAATCGATTTTTGAATAAGAAGATTGGCGAAGACGCCGGTTTACATTCAGTGCCATAAATGTTTCGAAGACAAGGCGGATTTTGATCCTGAATCGTCTCGAGAATCGAGAGCTTTTTTCTACAGCTCGATAACTCTGAGGTAAATCAAAGTGACCAGGTTGACCTCACGTGGATTACGTGGCAAAGGTGAGCACACCCATACCACCTTGTTAGCATACCAAATCGAACTAGATTCGCTGCAATCTATCAGCAGATTTCGATCCACGCTAGAGAAAGTGCATGGATTTCTTTGCAAGCCCGATTGATCTAAATGCGCTGAAGAAGAGCGAGACCGGGATCGATAAATCACTCAAAAAACGAGGATATTTACCAATTTCAAATGGGAATACCTCATATTCGAGGCCGATCCAATATCTCTGATAGCGCTTAGGAAATTCAATCTTTTTCCTCCGATTGAAGAAAGATGTGCCTGATAAATCAATTGTCCCCTTACGAGATCACTCGAATCAACGTATTCCCAAATATTCCATTAAGAGAGTGCTGAAAAACTCGGGACACCACAGTCATAGAGCTAAAAACTTTATTCAGGAAACTTGGTGTTTCAAACCGGAATTATTTGAATGATTATATTCTTAATCGAAAATGGCCAGAAACTATGATCCAAATCTCTCTAGCCTTTCCACAATCGGCTTTAGCTCAATCGGGAATTATAAGTTTGTTTAAAATCTCCGCTATGGAGAATTGGAAATAAGGTGATTTCGCTTTGAAACTCGAGCTAATTTTTCCTTCTCGCCCATGACCCGAAGATCCCTCCCGAAGCCGAATTACTAGGAGTCTCCAAATCAAATAATTTTTGCTGGGACCTGCATTGAATTTGACTTATAAAAACAGAAATGTTTTCAAAGGGTGGGGAGGAACTTTTACTTACTACGCGTGTGTTGGCTATGAGTTCCAGATTGCTGGTGGCGATCGATCCAAATTTGAAGTCATTTGAATATGGTATTATTAAGGGCGAGTATATCTTTCCGCGAGTGATTCTTCTTTGTCCCAATCAAAGAAAAAACTCAGCTTATCCGTACCAAAAAACCAAAATGGTTTGGGATTCGAATATTTTGAGTAGAAGGTTTGGATTATATCGATTAAAACACCCTCTCTGCCACTATGGCTATTTTGGACGCAATCGCTGTTGGATTTACTCAGAGCTTCCAACCCGATCAGTATCAACCTTGTCAACCAAACCACAAAGCAAGTCCCCGAGTTTGAGACATTTCTTTGACCAAAACCCCTTCTTAAGACGTAGTTTCGGAGCAGAAACTTATTTGTAGGTGCCAACTACCTATTCAACTATACAAGCTTATCGATAAATACCCGTCAGGCATGGGGGTATTTGTGGAACTGGAAGATGTAGCTGGTAATTTGGTCAATGGCTTAAGCAATCTGACTAAATTCCGAATCGGGCGGAAAATTTAATAGGCTGGAATATGCCCAATATTGCCAAAGTCGACCGGATCTCCCTACTATTCAGGCCGGCAGGAGGAGCACATCTATTGCAACAAGCTTTTTGGACTGGAAGTCGGAATACCTATGGCAATCGCTTTCATTGCCTACATCAAACAAGTTTTTCTCTGGAGGCCTAACAGTGTTCGAGCTATTCAGATTATTAGATCGATCGGACGGGTTTTATCAAACCAAGAACCAACTAGTACCAAGCTCATTTTTTGATCAGTCAGGTTGATATCCGATTGGAAGCCAAATGTAGAATATCGTTTTCCCTATATTTTCTTTTTCTCAAAAAGAGCCATTGTTTATGGATGCAGGGAATATTTTTGGCTTTGGAATGAAAAATGACGCGCTTCAGGTGGGAAGCTTTAGTAAGAATTGGACCAACGAACTGCAGTAGGCCACAGGATGTTGGACTGCGAGTAAGTATGTCCAATTTTTTGTAATTCGGTTTGATTTGGCTACACCATTGAGAATATCCAATTTTAATTGAGGGAGAGCGATGGAGCATACTTGGGATATTCGGCAGTAAAACTTGGCGAAGGGAAACTCATTTCAAACTTCGCTATATGGCTATCCATTCTAGCAAATGACCGAAAAATTGGCCACGGAATCTTTCAAAAGTCCATTCTAACTAATCGATCCAAATAAAAAAGCCCGAGTGGAAAACTTCAATTAGTAGAATTCAAAAGATATGAGCGATTACGTCGTGTAAAATCGGCTTAGAATTTCCTCAGTTACGGCCGATTGTCAGGGCAAGATTGACAAAACTCGGGTTGGTCAGCTTGTGAAACCAACTTGAAGTTTTAAGATTTAAAAAAAAATTCCCGACCAAAGGCCCGGAATTTTACCCTATTTAAATCACCCAATAATTTATCTCTAACGAGTTACAGCTGCTCCAGAAAATCATTTCAAATCAATCTTTTTTTGATTTGGCACGACTTTAGGTTTCACGGTCACATTCCAAACCACTAATTTCCTCACCCGCCATATCCCACCATTTTTTTTTACCTTTCGTCTACTTTCCAAAAACCCCATTTACCATGGAAATTTCATTTTTATATATGGCTTATTACGGTGATCTGAAGTTTAGTTGTTATTTGTAGAAGCCATCATTTCCCACCCATGAAATTCCCCTCCCTTTCCAATGTTTCCAGGAGCCGTCCGGACGTTCGGCGATTTCCGTCAAGTATTATAGCTGGACTGAATCGGTACGATGATCGCAGTCATTTATATCTGGTTGGAATTAGAGCTATTTGAAGAGCAACTTATCTTGTCAATCTTCTACTCACTTTAGCCATTAGGGCATCCACCTTTTTTCTGCAATCCAAGTCCTTCCGAGATTCGCCCAGCTACCTTAATGAGAAACACGCACCTTGATTCACACTAGGTGGGGATTTTATTTCTGGGAGTGATTTTACTGGGAGTTTCCCCGCAGATTTCACGCTTCGACACTTAACCGTATTCCGTTACATTCAGATACCTGGTCATAATCTGACAATCCATCTTTTCGTCGCAATTTTTGGCCTTTTCCAAGATTAAAAATCAGTCAGGCTCCTGGAACTATAATAAGTTACTGTTTCTCCGGCTCATATAGGGCACTTCTATTCGGGCGGTGATCTTTTTAGGGAATCACCTTTGCCCTTGTTGGCGATTATGTCTTCTTTTTGATATTGAGATTAATCCCAAAACTTTCGCGAGCTCTTCTCTTCACCGTAGGAGTCTTTAACACTTTGGTTTTCTAGCTGGGGTTCGTTCTGGAATTCGAGCAAGGAATCACCTCCGAAGATCTATCCAAGATGAATTCGAGTATTTACCCAGTTTGTGCTGATCCACTTTTGCTTGCTACCTTTTGATCCTTTATTGTATACGTGTGGGAAAATCATCCTAACTGGGACTGGCCTCGGGAATCGTGAGCTATATTGATCATAGCCATTTCCGTACTTTGGCATTTTCACCAACTATTACTCTTCCCATTACCAAATTCAAGAAAGCGGCTAGGATCAAAATGCCATCTTCTATAAGGCTTTTTTACGTGCTACTTTTTTCCGCTCATTATTCTACTTTTTCTTGCCATTGGAATCAGAATAGAAGATTATGGGCTGACGGTGGAATCGATACATTACACCCTTCTTGGTATTTGGCTAAGTTTTATAGCTATCTATTTTCACCTTCGTGGGAAAAAAGACATTAAAAGTGATCCCGATCTCGCTCGGCAATTTTATGATTTTCTCCTCCTTCGCCTTTGGGGAATGTTTTAGCCCTGGAGCAAGGCTGATTCAAGTCAATGCGCCTTGATCCTCGTTTTGGAAGGGAAAATGGATTACTGGTAGACGGAAAAATTTTTGAAGAAACACAATGGCAGGTCACTGAAAAGGGACGCGATTAAAGCGGAAAAAAGGAAACTCCGAACATCAATTTGCAGCGGTAAACAATTCCTTGAGGGAAGTGAATTCGATTATTTTCAATACCTCGGCGACTATCATGGATTGCAGGACTTAGAACCCTGGTTGATCAGGATCTGAATCCGTGATGGCAATTCGGCAATCATTTCAAAGCTAACGATCCAAGTATGGAATTGGGATGAGGTTAGTTATTGAAACCTGGATTAAAATTTAATTTCTTCGTACGCGTTGGAATGAAACTTGTATGGAAGTGTCAAAGATTTAAAAATTTCCAGGGCCTCAGGGATTCAGCTATTCGATTTCGGATTTGAACAGTACTCAAATTTGAAACAGAACAAATATAAAAAAGGAATTGAGGGAGATGAATTATCATGTTTCGCTTAGACCTTTGACAACGAATCCGTTTTTCTAATCCAGAATCATGAAAAGCAAATACCAAATCCGATTGAAGGGACTTCTTAAAGAGCTGCAACTCACGCACCGAGAATTATTTACAATACGGTTCGATTGGATGAGCTGAGATTTGGAATTTGTTTCGGACAGAGTTGAATTCATTTTGTTCTTGAGTATATAAATGCGAGAATAACGATGAAGAATTGACCATTAGTGTCATTAAAGGATCATTTTTAATCAGAGAAGTAGAAAAACATTGAAAAAAAATAGCTGATTCAGAAATCCGCTGGGAATCTGGGTGTGGGAAATGCGGCCTGTGTGAAGTAAAATCTGCTTCAGCAATGCAGCTAATCCCACGTAGATAAAATCGTCGGGCAGTAAATGCGTCGCAATGGGAAAAAGGCGAGAGATTATGCGAGCTCGTCCATCGGGTTCCAAAATGGTATGATACGCGCAGCAACTTATCGATGGACCTCCGAACGTTCAACCGGCCATCTTATTGCCACCCCTCAAATGCCACATTTCTCGAACTTTGTAACTTTGGCTGCGAAGCGGAAGCCTGTTTCGTAGAAAAAACCGTCATGGCCAGAACTTTATGCGTGAATGCCAAGAAATGGTCCGCGGTTTGTGAGAAGCTGGCAAGGTTCAGTTATATGTGGCATATTATCGAAGAAGGACTTCCCATTTTTTAAAAATCAAAGAACTGAGGATGCCGGTGCCATAGGTGAGATCGAACTGTTCATATCGATCTTAATAGAAGCCTTGATTCCGGGACTGGTGGCGGGACTGAGGAACTGGCGAAATTCACCCTGAAATTTGCTGGTGGAAGGTTACTTTTTGATTTAGCTTCCCACCCAAATCGATCTGTTGGATTTCTTTTTTTGGTAAAATTCGCCAAGCTCCGGAATTCAGCACAATCAGGGGAAAATCGTATGATGTGAGGATATTGTGGTTTGGAAACTTTGTTTTGAAAATGGGAATATAGGTAGGGAATTGGTGTTTTACCAGTGCTGTGAATTCGAGAACAATTCAAAATCCAAATCTAATGGAAGTACTGGGAAAAAACAGTTCGAAAACCTTTGGTAAAGGTGAGTTTTCATAGAAGTGATGGTGAAAAAAGTGGCAGAATTTCAGTTTTGAATTAACCTAAGGCATATTTCAGCAAACCATTTGATCGGAAACCATTTTCGGAGATTTGCTCGGAACAAGATTAATTGCCCGTAAGTTACGGAGTTCGGCGGCAAGACCAATTGGGTAAATGGATGAATTGACCAAAATAAGGAATCGAATAACCATTGAGAAATCACATTCCCAAATCCTGAAATAGGTCAAAGTCAAACAATCAATTTCTGTTCGTCAATTTATCAGCTGTCGGTGAAAAAAAAAAATCCCTTGGTTTTTATCATCTTGCGGCATTTGGTCAAAATTCCAAATGGAATACGATCTACCCTTCTCCCAAATCCCAATCCAGGCTTTCGAGCTTCATGAACCGCTCTGCAAAAAATGGATTCAACGCATTCTTTTATAGCTGAAGTCAACCTTCTTGGCTGGAACTTCTTTCGAGCAAAAAGCTTGATATTCATTCGGGATTTACTTTTATTTTCAAGCTGATTATGCCAAGGAATTCCGATACTTGGTTTTTTAGCTGAAAAATCTCCTTGCTAACCGTTCAGCTCATCTGATATCAAAGGGTAAATACTAAAAGCCATACTGGAATTTTGGTTAAACAATAATTGTGTTCAACAATTAAACCAACAGGTCGAAACCTGCAAAAGGCTCAATCTGAAATCTTAAGGAAGAATTAAGAGAAGAAAAAGCCCAGTATATTCTAAAGTCAATTTACAGTTTCTAAAAACCAGACCCATGCTAAAGAAATCTCCATTGCCGTTTGATTCTGTTGATAGGAACCAGTTTATCCCATACGAAAAACACCAGCAAGATCTGAATTCGATTTTGCAAAAAGCTATTAACTACCTTGACAACATTCAGACTATTTTTTCAATAGTGCCTGCAATGGACTGTCACACCAACAGCCACCGGTCTATCCTTTGGTTACAGAAGACAAATATATGTAGCCAAAATTTGGATTATTGGCTCAATAATCATGTCTGTTTGAGGGTAAATGGCGATTTAAATTTTATACTGAAAAACTTCAACTAAGCGACTGCTAGCCGTTCAAAAAATCACAAAATAAATATAGAAAGAAAGTATATATTGTAAATAGGACGAGGAAGGTGAAGAATATAGCCATGGAAGATATATACCATTTCGGACTCACGCTATGAGAGCAATATCTACCTCAAATAATAGAGACCAAACATGCAAAGAAATACATACTCTATGAGATGAGACAAAAAGACAAATGGCCCAATGCTGGCTGCTACTTACCAGCAGATAGTCTAAAGGTGTCACTGACATAGACGGTATTAGAAAAAACCGGAATTATCAAAAAAATATATTATTGCTTTACCCATTCTTTGTCCCTCAAAAAATCGGGGGCTTTTAGTGCGAATAGTCTCTTACCAAACAGTAAGGGTAGTTGGTTTTCTTTCCTTCACAGGGCCAGCTTATTGAGCCAAACTTCTCCCCATCACTTTGAAATTACATCACACAAAAGTCAACTCTGCAATGTATTTTATCCTTCGTATGCTATAATAAAGTTGGAAATATCCAGATATCGATTGACCAGCTCCTGTCTGACATCAGAAAAGAGTGTTAAGCCATTTGAATAGGGTTAAAACTTCTTCTGTGAAAAGCATAGTTCGAGACAAATCAGCCCCCCATTTCCTCTCGAGGCCTTTATTAAATACATCCACATCCAATTCTGGTAATCATTTACATTAAAGCCTGCTTCGTAGGATTTCACAAATTCCTTTTGCAATTCGTCGATCGTATGATCTTTTTAAGTATAGTAATGAGACCACATGATCATACCATCACATCGATTTCGGATTCCTTCTGAGCGTATTTCTTTTGCCAATTTCAAGATCGCAGCTACAGTTTAATAATATTAGAAATATAAAACAACAATATGTTAATTTCATAGATAATTTACAATTCTGCGTTTGGATCAGTTTTGATTCGTGCTCTCGCTCGCTGGGTTTGATGAAATCATTAACTCCAGCATCTCAAACCATTTGGATTTTCCTGAACTCACCATTGTCTCTCACCGCTTCAAATTACCACATCCCAGCCGTGGATTTTAGCCTCTATACCTCGCTACATACGTTCAATATGTCCCTCAGGTTTGTCTTAACATAATTCTGTTTTAGATTTGGGAAGATAGAAGACACAGATCCAGATATTTTTCAAATAACCCCAAGTCGGAAACCTGCATATTGTGTCCATGTGCTAATAAGTTATGTCCCACCACGGAAAAGCATTCCAATTCTTCTCCTAATGACACGTACTATAGTCGCCGAACTGATAGTCATTAGACGTCTGCTTTGGTGAATTTTTATCATTTTCCAGCCCATTCTCCGGGACTAGATACTATTGAAATGCTGCTTTTAATAGACAGGCAGAGGCCCAAGAACTCGGATAAATCAGACTACACTCACTTAACATAATCAGAGCTGCTCGATGAAGAAACTGTCTTCAAAAAGCTCCTTAATACTTTTTTTCCTTGCTGCGATTTGGAAAGTGAATTAGTATTATCGAAATACAGACATATAGAAAGAAACGAACATAGTACTGGCTGTGTAAATTTTTTCATGAATTCCATTAGAAATTAAATTTGTAAATTCTTTTTTTTTGAAAGGATTACTTTTTTACCTAACACTTCCTCTTCAGTTTTTCTGATTGTATACCTCTATACTTTTTAAACAAAAAAGTATATTTAGAAAAAAACTTAATTAATTTTTTTATCTTATCTATTCTAATTAATATTTTTTATTAATCAAATATATAAGGTATACTTGAACAACCTTATTAAATTTATCTCCGTTGACCACTATTAAATCAGTATCTATTTTAAAAAAGATTGACAGTATGGCCTCTTGATTTTAGGTTTTAATACCTAAGCTAAACCTATTCCCACTATAAAAATTGCAATTCTATATCTAAAAGTTAAAGCTGAAGAAAAAAACCAACAAACAAAATAAATACATCATTCTCACTTTTATAACAAAAATACTATTGAAAACGCAAGACTTAAAAAAATGGACAAGGACCCTTTTTGTTGTTATACTCTTGAGTTTTGTTTCACAAGATGATATAAGGACTTGAATCCAATCCTTTTCCTGTGATGTCTTATACCAATGTGTTTTATGATTGAATGGCTCCCTATGGGGAAGACTGGGTTCAAGATCAAAATCTTGGTAATACGTGTGGCTTCCTTATGCGAGCAAGGATTCCATCCTTATGGTCGAATGGCCACTGGTGGCATATTGACTTCCTATGGCAATATACTCTGGGTTTATCTCACTACGATTGGGGCTGGGCACTTTCCATTATGGACGTTGGTATTTTAGACCAATTTACTACCCCAAAGTTGGGCTTGGGTTCCTGGGACTATGATTGGGGACCAGCTTGGGAAAATAGAAGTGAAACTGGTGGTGGGGATATTATAGGTATAGAGGTCTCCTTTGGCTCCTGGGCTTTCTCATTAAACGTAGGTTATTTGCCTTAAGCTCTTACTTCGTATTTATCCCTAGATTAATCGGATCTATCATCACTATTGCAACATCGCTATTATGCTCCTTTACCGCAATCGAGTAAGAATTTATAAATCAATACCTGTTACGATTATCAACCAACACCGTGATTCTATAATAATAATTCGCTATTTGGTTGGTCCAAATCGTTAGAGAAATATAGAGCGTCGTAACCAAACGATCAGTTCCGTCTTTCAAAGTACAAGGCTTCTGAACGAGCAGGAAATAATGTAGCAGCCAGTCTCTATAGGAAAAACGCTTTAGCCTATATCGTCCAAGAGCTTGAAAATAACAGGAGGTCGAAATGCGGAGGCAAGGACCAAACTCGGGTGCTCGATGCAACTGAGTTTTACGATCAACTCGATCAGGCATTTGGATCGATCTGCACGTAATGGATCCAGATCTGCAAATTCAAGCGTTGGAAATTTAGATTACCCTCAATTAAACCAGATTTGACAGGGAACCTGTGAGATCAACAGCAATCCAGTCAAGAAATCTAATTCCATTTGAATCTTTAGACCATTTGAAGATTGTAGAAGTCGATGTTCTAACTCCTACCCGAGAAAGTCAAGCTAGACCGCAAGTGGCTCCTTCGGGACTCGTGGAGAAATCCAAATCCTGCACTAAAATTAGACTTAACGTCCTTGAGGTTACACGAATGTAGCAAACTAGGACTTCCTATTTCACAGCCAGACATAAATCCAGCCAAATGGCCATCCAGACACAGATCATCCACGTGGTTAGAAGTAAGGCCTAGTCAAACTCAGGAAACCAAAGTCTCCGCACCTTC
>Ga0163217_1042863_pt1 | contig 13838 bp, 6 predicted proteins | sample SynspAceP_FD_185933 | JGI IMG/M metagenome (GOLD analysis project Ga0163217, IMG submission 185933) | Saline lake microbial communities from Ace Lake in Antarctica - Synechococcus sp. Ace-P (PacBio error correction) | ecosystem: Environmental > Aquatic > Non-marine Saline and Alkaline > Saline ... | reverse complement strand
CGCCAGAGTCCACTTGCATTTGCGGCGTCCAAACTCTGACTTCTGGAAAATCCCATTTTTCCGAAATCTGCGTCAAAAGTTCTCCTGGTTAATGACCCTTTTTCGCCTTGACAAGGAGCGAGAATATTAAATTTTTATTAAGGAAAGTTGGAAAAGAGCTGCCAACGATCTGGATCTTCGTTTTGGCGTTTACCATTTTTTTCCACGTTCAATTAAGAAAAAAGCATTCCCTCAACGAGCGTACAGCCTGTCGCATGAAATCATTACGCATTTCAGTAACCAGGTAACCCGAGCTGTAGCGGGAGATCTTTTCAAGCGCCGAGAGCAATTATTCATGGTCTCTTGTCTTCCAGATTCGCAAAGCTACTAGACGATAGAGATAGTATTCACATTATAATACACGTCAGGTCTTCTAGACCTACGAAGTAAGTAAAAAGAGGCGCGCATTCACCCTTTTAGTCAGGAGAAGCTCTCCACATATAGACGCGCTTGTCCTCACGCCATAGATTGGTATCAAAGCGGCAACCTGTCGTGATACTTTCCCGCTACCACTTATCCGGTGATTACAAACAGCTTGTTGCGCGGTATTTTAAAGATCTAGATTTTTTAGATTGTGCATGCGAGCACAAAAATTTCAATGAATTCTTCTTGAGAAGAAATAGGATTACTCATAATCAGTGGACAAAAACAATCGGCCGAAGGTACGAAAAATTAGAAAGGTATGGGCTAGCTAGATTCTAAGATTGTAAGCGATTCTGTTTCAGGGCTTTGTTACCGAATTTGCACAGAATATGTGACAGAATAGAATTTTATGAAGCCAGCTTGTGTCTCTTATTCAAAAATTGAAGCGAGGGACACAGTCTTAAAGTAAATCGTCTGACGGATGGGCCTTTTATCCATTAAGTGGCTACCCTATTCCAGCAGCGTTATCTCGATTTTATTTATTCTGTAGAGAAGAAATTCATAAAAAGTTCGTCCCCGCTTCACATTTAGGTTCTTATCACGAAGCCAAGGATTGTATTGCTTCAATTCTTTGTAGTTGCGTTTCATTTTAGCCCCAAGAAGCCAAGTGCTTTTATGTCTTTCTTACCTCATAGTTCTAGAGTAGGTTTTGATAGTTAATCTCCAGGCTGCAAGTTAAATCAAATTTCGGTGGGTTTCAAGATGACCTTGTAAGCGGGAGGATTCTAAAAAAGGATATTCGGGGCTTGTCTCATCCTTGAGGTAAAGCTTCATAATAATTAGCAATTCAACTGCTCTTTCTGGTCTTCTGGCAAAGGCCTAGTCTGGGCACCATATTTGTAAGCTGGCAGCTTAACTGCTGTTCCAATCGCCGAATTTGGTGTGCTTTTTTTTTAAATAACCAGCAGCGCATTGTAGATTTTCTAGGTTGATTAACGCTCCATCCATATCATTGCTGCTCCAGGGCCATATCTTTAGCGGTGGATTCCATGAAATGCATAAAACTCGAGCAACCACCGGGGAGGCTACTTCATCAGGCCGATTCTGCTATCGCCAAATATTTAAAAATCTCAGGAGATTTGATTTGCCTGAGCCATTTCCTCAAATCTGAGCAGAAACTTAGTCGAGCGCTTCATAAGCAAAACCATATTCGATTCCCAAAAGCATCACTAGAGTTCGCGCTTCCAGCCGCTCGGGTCGCAATCTGGATGGCTAGCGAGAAACAGATTCTCCGCGAAAAACTCAAGGTGTTCTGCAGAATATAAAAATCTTCACAGAATCCCGAAAAGATCCTTCGAGGTGGTGAATAGCTTTGCTCCGAAGTTTGAGGTATGGACTCCCGCTTCCATTACCTCGCAAAGCAAATAAATGGTAGCGAAAGGCAAAGAAAGTCAAAAAAAAATAAAGAAAGGCGAGATGTTCCTTGCATTAGAATGTGGCTTAATAATATTTTTTGGGTAGAATTATCAATTCGTCACTTTTACAGCTTCAGTCGCTAATCTTCGACCACACAAAATAGATCAAGTCCTCTCATTGATTAGTGGGAGACAGTAGGAGGCTTTTGATCCAGTCAAACCAACCCTTGCCAATGCTTTGCCTACCAATACGATCGCGAAATTTTCCAATTTTGATTGGTCTGATCAGAGTCAAAGATTCAAAAAAAATTCATTCCATAGTCCCAAAATCCCCGGAGCACTACAAAGCCGCTGAGAATATTTTACGAAACATGACCTTTCGGACGAAGAAATTATCGAAACTCATCAATTTGTCATCGATCGTTGTAGAATTATTGGAATAGTGCCTCAAAAGGCAATTCTATATTCATATCCAAACGATTTGCCCCCCTCGGAATTAGGCGCCTTTATTCCAGCTTCCATGATTCCTGGACCACACCTGTGATACATCCATGAGCCATGTCTGAACGAGTTTCTGCAGGCAATATTCCTCGCCATTGTGTAGTGGGCATGATCCGCTGCGAGTTCGGGGCCGAGCCAAAAAATGGAAACACAAGGCCGATTTTTGGATAATTTCTGCAAATCCCACCACAAATTCTGACATGATTTTAAAATTGCCCATGAATCCCGCTTTTAATTTCATTCCAATCTCGTCCTTGAATGCATTCTGATTCTGTCTGCGGCTTTTTCTTCCTTCTTCCGCTGCTCAATAAAATTCAATTTGTTTTAAAGAAACGATCTATAGAGTTCCTTTGAGGGTGAAAATTGATATTATTTACAAAACATAAACCCTAAGCTACTGGCAATCAAGATAAAAAAAATAGTAAGGTATGGGGATCAATCGGGCTATTCATCGGTGTACTTTTACATAAATTACTATCCAATGAACCTCGCTGAAAAAGTCTCAGGCCAGTTTATCAATTTCTTTTGATCAGCTTGGGAGAGCTAAGCAAACGCTCCGGAAATGTTTGGGTTAGGATGTGTTTCCGGATGCTGCGCGAGCTGCCGGCAAATCCAGAAGTATCTGCTTCACCACTTGAATTCCTTCCCATTTAGCCTTGATTTATAATAAAGGGCTTTTCTATTTACTATTCTAATAATTTTTAGATTCAGAGGAAGGAGAGTAAAGCCGCATTCGTATATCGTGCACATAGTAGTGAGGTAAGAATGGATATTGTACCAACTATGCTAATCGAGGCTTTGATCTGCGACTTTTTTGCGGCCTCTGCTCGCAAAAACAAGTATGGGGCTAAGGATTGACTTATCTGCAAAAATACTGAAAACAGAAAAAAGCGCAACAGTTAATCGAAGCCTCAAAGCGAATCAATTTCAATTTTAGAAATCCCCTATGGCCTCCAAATTCCTATCAAATGATCGAGAAATTGACAGCTTTCACTAGCCACAGCATTTCCAATTAGATACGGCAATAAGACTGGCGTTTAGAATCCGATTACGTTTTAAAATTCTACCAAGAAAGAAGAGCTTTTACCGGACAGCTATTTTTTGAGCTTCTCAATTAGGTTATATTGGCGATTAATTTTTAAGTAAAAAACTTGAAAATATGTTAAAATTAGGAGAAATAATCTAAATACAGTAAAGAATCGTTGGAAAACCAAAGTAGAATTGGTAAAAAATGAGATACAGGAAGAGTTCATCGGGGATATTATTTCGGATCTCCTCTTGGACTTTCATGATGGCTTTTAGCTTTGGTACTTTTGTTTTTAGTTTTTCACTAAGCCTTTTTCTTAAAGCACAATATACGAAGTCGCCGTTACATGGGAGTTTGTTACTTTGGGCGTTCTATATTTAATACTATTGGAGGAGGTTTATTACTTGCTAGGTATTCTGATCGGATGCCAGCGGGATGGAGATCGGACTAAGAAGGTTTGTATTTAGTAAAAGAAATAAGAAAAAAAGAACGATGAATAAAAATCTTGAAGGACAAAGTCGGAGGAACTTGAACACAACTTTGTGATGAAGCAATTGCAACTCTTCAAAGAAGATCCAAGGATGGGTGTCAAAGTCGGGGAGGTTCTAGTCCTGCTGGCGCTTATGACTTTTTGCGATAGTTCAAGCACTCGAAGAAGAAAAACTCGGGGGAAAACCGAGCGAGATGCATGGAAGTTTAGAAAGAGAAGGGTTATGAGCAAAGATTGGAGAAAAAAGTTAACCCTCATCTTCCAAAAGTATGTTTTGCCTTCTCTTGGTGAGCGGGACTACTTGGTAGATTGGCTTTTGCCAAAGAAAAGTACCTTCCCAAACTTATTCAACTTTTGCTTCGGAAGATGATAAATCGCCAGAGAAGGTAAGTAAACTCCTCAGGTCACTCAGTCTTTCAGGGAATAAAGAGGATAGCGTGGCTAGTAGATTTCCTTGATAAAATATCAAGATCTAAATAGACTCAGAGCGATTTTTATGGATTCACCAAAGTAATTTGGATTTAATTTTTGTGGGAGGGAGCCAATTTGATCGAAGATATTTATGGACGAGGTCGTATTGGTCTTGAAAGATCAGCAGGAGAAATTCCCGGTGGTAATTTTTCCCGGGCCTTCACTATCAGCTCACCCAGCATGCAAGATGCGTAATCTTATTCTTAATCTCTTATCAGGAAGGACATCCTGAGTTTCATGATTGAGCCATCAGGTTTCAGCTGCTCCAGATTTAATTTCAAAAAAAATGGGTTTGGAAGTGCTATCCAAAAGGTTATTTGTTTGAGTAACAACATGAAATCACGAAGCGTGCAGCTTATATTAGCCAAAACTACTCCAATCCCGAACCTAAAGCCAATCTAAGCTAAAGCAACAGCTTTGGCGGCTGAGCAGTTTGGAATGACATTTTTTTCTGGATGCAGGGCAGTGGCTTCAAGAAAGTCCTGTTGCTTGCTGATGTAATCTCGAGCTGTTCGCGAAGTGGTAGAGCATCCAATTATTTGTGGGTGGAGGATTGAACCCTTCAATTCCCAAAATGAAAATGCGTTGCTTCGCAGGAAGCAGACCTACTGTATGGGAAATAGCATAGAAAAAAGACCCCGACTTTTTGGTCGAGGCCTTGCATTTAAAGCGACAATAATCGATTCATTGCCACGATTAATAGTGGACTCTCTTCGGTCGCATCTTTCCAGCCGGACTCCGTACATTCATTTTGAACCTTCGGCAAAAATATTGCAGTTGTCCTTATAGCCTATGTTCTTTGCCGATATCCCGGATTGATTTTTGAGGTTCTAAGTAACTCTACAAGCAGTTTCCATTCGCTGGTATTTCGATGTAGTCCTGAGGATTGTTATTCCGGTAAAGCATTTTGAAATATTGCCCTACATAATCTTCGGATTAACATGGCGATTGAGCCAATAAACGTTATTAGAAAGATCGCCCTCAAGGTTGGTTCTTGATAAAGTTAAAATAGTCGATGAGTCTAGGGTCTTGAAATAGGTAAGCATTGTGGAAGCTCTTCTAAGAATAAGCGGATTCTTCAAAATATTGGCGAAGTAGCTCGATTTCACTTAGGATTTCGGTTTGACTTTTAAGGATTCCGGCTCCTTACCAACATTACTTACCTCCATTCTTTCATCAAGTCTTCGATGATAGGGGCTAGGCGATCATTGAATGCGAATGATAAAAGGGGAATGTCGAGTGAATTGAAAAGTTAACCACATCGAAAAAAACTTTTGAGTCAAAGCTGACCATGGAGATTACCCAGTCACTCCTCCATATTTATGATGTCCTTGAAGGAAAATGCTTTTGGAGGTATTTCTTCTTATTTCTTTGATTGTTGATGGATAAGTCTGACTTTTAGGCTATTTCCAAGCGTAAGTTTTGTTTTACCCTCAGCAGGAAGGAAATAGCACTTCGCCTTTTCATTTAGCCAGCTCTTGATCTTTCGCCAACTTCAAGTTACCGTGATGAGAAGATCAGCGTGTTATCAGTCTTTCTTTGTAATCTATTGACCTGTGAATGGTTTTTTCAAGTCTAAAATTGTTGCCTCGAATAACCTAACATTACCGACTCAATGACTTTGTTGTAATATTCATGAATATTTGGAGAAATAGTAAAATTCAAAAAATATAAATTTTTCTAATTAAAAAAAACATGAACAACCCAACCCCTTTTTTATTGGAATGAGAGTAAAAAACATAAAAAAGGGGTTTATTTGTAATTAATTGAAATTATACCTTTCGTTTGATTTTAGTTGACTACCTCAAGATTACCTCAGATATCACTATTTTTCTGAATTTCGGAGGTCCCCCTTCCGGAAATTTTGGAGTGATTTTGGCATCTCGCATGAGTTCGCCTCTACCTGGTATTCTTTTCACATAGCCATACCCATGTACTTGTATTCGTGTGCGCATCGTCACATCCATTGCTTAACCTGTGAGGCAGTATAATTTTTGCCATTGGCTTGAGGCATTGAGAATAGTCTTCACCTTGATCTTTCAGCCAAGCTGCTTTGTACACTAAAAGTCTGGCTGCTTCAATTTGTTGTAGCCATGTCTGCAAAGTTTTAAACTACTGAATGGACCTTGATGTTGACTTGATAGGGTTTCGCCCAAATGCTTTTCGCTCTTTGAGTAAGCAAAGCGCAATCATAAGTCCCGCTGCATATGCCTAAAGCTTGGGCAGCTATTTCCCGGATTCTACCTCCATTAAGGGTTGTCCATTGCAAAGGTAAACCCAATAAGCCTTCTGTTCCGATAGCGGGTTTTCTATTGGCCACTTTGACGTCAGTAACATCAATGAGGAGTGTCAGATCACGAAGGTCCCAAGCTTGTCTTCTTTTTACCGACTATAAAATCCTCATCCCCCCCTTCTACAATTAAATTACCGAGATTTCCCTTTGTGCCCTTTACTTGCATCTGTTTTTGCGCTTTTTTTACAAATAAAAACTTGCAGACGAACGTTCGGTTAATCCAGTTTTTACGTACCGTTGGACATCATGACTCCATTAAGCTCAGCTGAGGTTTGCTGGAAAGTTAGCGTCAGAACCAGCTTTCTGGTTCAGAAGGCAGAAGGCTCCCAAAACTTCACTACTAGCAAGAGGTTTCACAATACTTTTCTTTAAATGAGCTCGAAGCCGATTTGTAAGCCCCAGCATACCAAAGAAGTTGTTTTACAGGACATACATACTGCAAGCGGAAGCATCAATTTTTGAAAGTTTCCTCCATAGCCAATACATGGAAATGGTATCCATTCCCGCCCATTGGTATTTCGCTTCACATATTCCCATAAATCCAAGTTCACCCATCTTATGAACCTGCTCGGTTTGGGTATTTAGCTTCTGATCGCGCTCGATAACTCCTGGAAAGTAGATTCTGTATTGGCAAATTCTCCTTTGCAGCATCTCGGAGCTGCTAGATGTTCTTCGGTTAATTGAAAATGCAGTCTAATTAAACATTGGAGTTGAAATCCGATCGAAGATTATATGAAAAATAAAAGGGCAAAACCTGCCCCTTTTCCCAATTTTATTTGATCGTCATATTCAATCCCGATTCCCAAAAAAGATAAAAACAATAATAAGCCACGTGTGGCTAAAGCTGCTAAAGCCGCTACTACATAAGTTCATGGCTGCCCACTTGAGCGCATCTTCGACATTACGTATTCATCTGTTGTGACGATGTTTTGTCGTCTTGTACCCAAGCAAGCGCGCCGGTTACTCGCATCGAATTCTACTGCGAAGTGTGACCAAAGTGAACAAGTATAATTCCTATAGGCACTGACTACAATGTCCAACGGGCAGCTCATAAGGGAGGCTAGGCGCAATCCACCCCAGGAGTGAGGCGTATCCAACCCGATATTCAAGATTTTGCCGGCACTGTTTGAATTGCACCAGCCGTAGATCTTAAATTTTAGCCAAGTGTAGAAAGTTGCATGCTGTACGCGTGGCCGCATTCGTCTGAGCTGCTACTGGCTGCTGCGAGGCATTCTACCGTAATACACATCAGACTAAGATTTAACTGTTTTGTGTCTGTGGGTTATAATGGTCACTCAACTGACCTTCCACAGATAAAACCTCAAACGTCTGTGATGTATATCTGCCAGAAATTTATTAGGCGATTTCAGCTCCGGAAAGGGTTGCCTTTCAGAGAGCCCCGTCTCGGAAATACTTTTAAACTTGCTTTTCAACAGTTCCTATTGACCAGAAAGGCCAGCTCGGCAAGACTATAATAGATTACTATGATCCATATCTAATGTTATTTACGTTGACTTAAACGAAGTAAGCCTCAGTGGGGGTTTTTTCAAAGCAGGGAATTCTCACAGGAATTATCCAGGCTGATTAATCCTGCGTAATGAGTACTAGGAGGACTGGGTCATGGATAATCGCCGCGAAGATTTTTCCGGTCTGTTTCGGAATCCCCAACTGTATCAAAATGAAAGCCACAAGCGCATGGAAAGTCCTATTCCCCCGTGCACGGGGCAAATCATTGCAATACTTCCCTATTACCATGACTAGTAGTACCTCCGCTGCTAGACAAAATGCAGTACTCTGGATCCCCCCAAAGAGACGTGTACATAGTCAAGAAAGAATGACCCAGATCGTTAATTTGAGCTTGGCGCAAACCCGATTGGATTTCCGAAGCTTGCCTACAGATCGAAGTCCTCCGCCGTATAATCTCTAAAAAAATGTTGGATTTTGTTACAAAAAGAGTGCTGGTTCTCGAATCTTCGAAAAATCAGATAAATTAAAAGGTTATGATAGTATTTAATCCTCCAGAGCAATAGGAAGATGGAAAGAGATTCCAGCGGCTTTAATGATTTTAAATTCAACTAATTGATTTGCGAGATTATAGAAACAATTCATTTCTACAAAAAAAGCAAGGAAAGACGGTGCCAAGTTATAAAAAAACAAATTCAAATCTACACTCGCTCCGACGATCACTTGCCGAACAGAGACCTAGGATATTGCTCGCTCAGTACGTGTCAGTTTACGCCACATCGAGCGACTTCCCCGGCCGAGCACCGGCCATATTTACCAAGTAGCCAACATTACTGCATGGGGATCGGTTTGGAGTAACCTTAATCCCCTCGTTCTTCTTGATCATAAAGCTCCAGGCGCCAAGCTCTCAGCATACCCGCATAAGGGCTATGGCCAACGAAGTAAGAATCAAACCAGGTTGCTGGATTGACTCATGTGCCAATAGACTGTCAAATGCAAGTATCACGATAAAAAAACCAAAAATCCAGCCTGCACTCCGAGGGAAATTCGTAAGCTGGACGATTGCTTGAGTTTTTCTGAATCATCAGATTAATTGGTTTTGCTCATCAGGAAAGATCAGTCTAGGCTGTATTGCTTTGCCTTCTCTCCAGCTTCCATTCTGCATAGGAAATATGATTACAATATCTCCTACAGCGGCCTTTTCTGGCTGCTAGGACCGTATCGACCATACTTGCCCGCGGATCCCGCTCGCTTTGATCACATAGGGTCTCCAGTCGCACCATTATTCACGTTACGGACCTGTACTTTTCTCGTTCTCGATCAGGATTCGCAGCGACTGTCCATAGTTCTCGTCTATGGATGATTGGAGCCTACATAATGGAAGTTTGCCTGGGTGATCCTTACCCGGTGGTATTTTGATTTTAATACTTGATGCATTGGTTTAGTTATGCCGCAAAAATTAGAATTTTTATCGAAATGTTATCGATCCAACCTGATTTCCGCCTAAATAGGCTGCCACGCAGAAATGGCACGAGGATTAAGCTCGGCTAAAGTCTGTAGACCTCCCCTAAAGCTTGCAGGATCGATAACTCGAAATACTCGAGTTCTGCGAGTTGACTTTTTTCAAAATCACAGACGATTTCTTGTTGGACTGCAAACCATGCTTTTCCGGCAATAAGTCCTTTTTGCTTTGTTTTAGCGAATTGAAAGGATAAGTGAGCTTCCCTGCTGCAATAGGGAGAGTCGCAGGTTTTCTAGGCCTCATCGCCAGTCCATCTGCTCTCGCATTGTTGGTACAGTTCACCAATATCTACTGGGAAGGAAAGATCCTTAAACCGCCTGGCCAATAATTGGCTACTTGCTGCCAAATCCTTTTTGCCCGAAAAAGCCACATGAGGCGAAGATATTTAACAGTTTGATACGGACCAGTCCTACTCCGTTGAAAGCCTCTTGGACGAAGCTCTTCGAGGTTTTGTTTCCAGCGATTCCAAAGAAAAGCGGGAGGGTTCGTGAAGATTCCGGGGTATTATTTTTCTTGATGCTTGGTGTATTATACTACATCCACATTTCTTGTGGCTTAACTTCTCTAAATTCAACCTCTTAAAAAAAGGTTTGTTTTTTGGGGGGGGGGAAATTAAAGGTATCAAAGTCAGCAGGATTATTGAATTGAGTAGGGTTGACAAAGATAGAAACCTATTGGTAAGATCGCAGGGATATTTGGAAGCTCGGGATTAGCTGGCAGATGTGACCTTCATGTCAAGGCACCCATAGTAGGCACAACAAAACCAGATGATTTTATCTGTTTTGATTGCCTGGAAGCCAGATTTTGCTCCAATTTTCTTTTATAGTGAGCTGTACCAAAAGGGTGGGATAGGTCTATGGTAGAATGAGGGCACAGAAAAGTATATTAATATTCATAAATTTCAAGAGTTTTTGCTTTTTTTTTTGTTACATTTGTACAATTATTTATTCACCCTATAATTAAATCCGATAATTATGGTCCAACTACGAATCCTCTTATGTTGTCAAGTTGAGATCAATTCCTTTTCTTGAAATTCCCAAGTTGCAAACTTCCTTAGAGCATTACCTCAAGCGATGCAAGAGCGTGAATGGAGATCAGAATTTTCGGTTCCTCGATTTGGCTTAACTCAACGAGCGGTAAGAATAGATGCCACGAAGTAGTAAGGACTGTCTTGGGATCAATATTTGCAGTAGGGGACGAAGAAAAACCATTAGTTATCGAAGTTGCTCAATGCGAAGCATAAAGCTCAGTTTTGAACTTATCGATAATGAGGACGTATTTCCACAGAAAGCATGTATTCCTGACAAGCAGAAGAGTTCTATAGAGGACAAGACGAGCGATGCAATCTTTTCTGTAAAAAGGAGTAATCGAGACGGTTAAAAAATTGGTTGTGGCCCGGATAATCGATGCATGTGCAACGATTGGATGACAAGTTTTATTCCGATGTATTTGAAAACCACTTATAAGAGTGGAGCCGTTATTAAAGATACTAAATCAGTGTTCGCAGTTTTAGACAAACGGATTTTTCCATACCTTGGCGGATGATCTTGTTAAACAAGGTTAAGATGCTGTCGGACATTGATGACGCTATTTAGCACCTTTGATGAGCAAAGATGTACATAGGATTTATCAAGATGGCAGGCATATGCGGAACTTGGTGGTCAAGCGGTGGAAGTTCCGCAGAATTTAACCAACTAATCGAGGGTGCGTCTCAAAAGACAAAAAAAGTTTGAAATCAGCATTGAAAACAGAAAGCAGAAGAACACTTTCACCGAGGGAGCTATTTGACATATATTACTACCCTCGCCGGTAAGTTTACCTTTATGGGCGATTCTGTCCATTTCCATTCTTAATTATTTCCTGTAGCGATCCTCTACAGTAGTTAGAACTAGCTCTGGAAACAACCAAATTGGGGGATGTTTTTCCAGGAGTTTGAATTACCTGCTAAAGTTGGTTTTGTTGGATTCTTTGAGAACCACAAAACTAATCCTGTTAGAAGGAGGCAATACTTTAGCAGGTCATGAGGCAAGATGCTTTCTTTGGATAGCGGAAGCAATGTTTCGTTATTCTAGGTTATATTTTAACCAATTGCTATCGCCCTCCAACGAGGCGTTTTTTATGATAGTGCGACTTTCTCATTGATGTAATTAGTGTCCAACTGGAGTTGACTTGGATAAAAAGGAAAATTCGATTCAGTCATAGGATTTAGAAGACCGATACTTGAACTGCCTACTAAATAATTTTTGATAAGCTTCGGTTTAAGCCCATTAACCTATTGCTTCGGGGGAGTTTTGGTTTGGGACGCAAAGACACGACAATTCAAATTTAAAGTCGCTGGCCTGATTTTGCTTTTGAAATTTTTGACCTGTTTAGTGAAAGGAAGAGTTTTTAAAGATCGTTTTTCACATTTTCGTGATTATTTACCTGGAATAGCATTAAATCAAGAACAGGTGATAATACCACAATCGGTTTCCAGCAAGGGCAAAATTACGGGCTTTACTTCATATTACGATTTTGCTGAGGAATACTGTTCCTACCTCCTATAGGATTACAACTAGTTTCTACGGATTCGTTGGAATTGAAGAGTAATCGACTGGGAACCCCAACTCAAAAAGTTGTTGGACTTATGGTGCGCATATGATGTGGAGATAAAGTAGGGGTGTAAAATCAAACCTCGGTGATGGGTTTTAAAAATAGATACCTTAGTCCTTGTCGATCAATTTTTAGATACGTTGGCTGGGGTAACTTTTATCAAGTTGAGTTGAAATAGGGGGAAATAGAAAGCTACCCTTGGAAAACTCAGGGAATCCACTGTTTTTGCAGGGGATATCTTTAATCTTGACCAACCAGGCAAATAAATTTGATCGCAGATAGTACCGATTAAAAAATCCAATTACAGTTAGATCTCAGGGCAAACCACCAAGTAGAGGGTAGAGCGAATGGAAATCCTATTGCCCTCTATTCGGCACCGTTCACGACTGACTTTAATAATATGACAGGTGTTTACAAAGTGGATATATCATTTCCTATACAAATGCAATCTATAAGAAACACTCTGATGTAGAGAAGATTGCTTTTCGTATGGTGGACTTTGTTAATGGTTCAGAGGAAGATGATTGTTAAAAAAATCCCTTCCGGCCCAATTTGTTGTGGATAAGAAAAATGAAGTTAAAACTCATTACTCGAAAATCAGGTAATACAAACAAAATTAAAATTGTTCATCCACCGCTCCTAACTTAATGAAGTGGGTTTTTTTTTTGGTATGAATCCTGTTTCTTTGCAAAATAAATCACAAGTCAAAAAATTTTTCAATATGTTGTGAACGTAGCGTACGTGGTCAGCAAGGAAGCCTTACCAATTATCATCAAAGGCTTAAAGAGATAGAATACAGGGCTATGATAGTGCGGTTGTCGCATTGGTAGAATCCTAATGATTGAGTATTTATAAAAAGAAGGGGAAAGTTTCTGAATTGGAAAACATCTTGAATCCTCAAACAAATTTGACTTCTAAAATAGGAATTAGACATACGCGTTTGGGCGACTCACGGCGAGCCTAATGATGTCAATTGCGCATCCTCACTATTCTTCTCAGAGAAATTGCGATGCATTCACAATGAATCATTGAAACTATAGGTTCTTAAAATAGGACTTAGAGGCAGAAGGTTATCGACGTTTTTCGAGTTCTCAAAACTGACACAAGAGGTTTTCATTCAAGTTATCGAAGATATTCAAGAATAACGCACTGTAGTCTGGCAAGAAGCGCTTCGACTAGCACTTCATTAAAGTAGTAGGTGCGATATTGCCATAGTCGATCAACAAAAGAAGAGCCAGGATTACTTTGATCGCCGCCAGAAAAAGGATTCCACTTTGTTGATTGGAGTTGGAGAAGATGGAGGTATTTTTGGCCTCAGTTGCTACACCGATCATCGAATACACAATAAAGTATTTAGCCTTGACGGACTATGAGATTGTGTCATCCGTAACAACCGTCTTCAGGTAAAAAACCAATTGAAAACGTAAGAGGACCAGTCCATATATCAATCAACTGAAAGGGAAACTGGAAGCCATCGAAAAGGCGTACGAGCACTTCATGCTCAAGGAAAGTCTGATGAGCAACTAAATCCATTGCAGATTGTCTACGCGGACGCTTAGTTGCTAAATAGGCAGATTGGTCTTGGAGGTCTTCGTGATTACATGAATAAAATTTCAAAATGCAGAGCGGTCACATCACTGCATGCGGAACTTCCTGGCATG
>Ga0163217_1062231_pt1 | contig 13840 bp, 12 predicted proteins | sample SynspAceP_FD_185933 | JGI IMG/M metagenome (GOLD analysis project Ga0163217, IMG submission 185933) | Saline lake microbial communities from Ace Lake in Antarctica - Synechococcus sp. Ace-P (PacBio error correction) | ecosystem: Environmental > Aquatic > Non-marine Saline and Alkaline > Saline ... | reverse complement strand
TGCGAAAGACATGCAGCGCCCAACTTCATCCGCGCCATTTGCCACGAAATACCGCGTTATCAATGCCCGCGAATGGCAGGTTTCGGGCCCGATTGTTTGCCAAGCATCGGAGAGCATTTGGCCAAAAGCCGCTTTCCGTCGGCGCCGAGGACGTATGCGGGCTTGATTCGGTTTTGAACAAAGGATGATCCCATCGCGGCATTTGCGTGACGGTCCACCGCACCGACATGCCCTTGTCGAGCACCCGATCTCATCTGGTTTCCATCCGGAAGAGCGGATTCGCAGCCGAGGCTTTTTCTCTCACATTAGTCTCGCGAGCTCATGTGCTCATTTCTCATCGCTCTTTCCCATTCGCCCAAGATTTAGCCAAAAGTCGGTCTGTCCCCCCTGCCCGTGCCGCTCCCCGTGCTTGCCCCATGGTCGGGCACGGACCAACGGTTAATAGCGTGACCATGCGTGCGCGAACCTCCGGCCGACGAATGCGCGGCCAGCAGGCTTCCGGCAGGTTTGGCCAGCCCCGGCTGCCAGCTGGGTGATGTCGATGGACATTGCCGGGTTTTCATCTTTGCCCGCGCAATCGGCCTGCATTCGCCTCGGCCACGCGGCGCGCGGGTCCGATCTGGTCGCGGCAAAAGTCTGACGGACAAAACGCTTCGCGGCCAGCGGCGACGTATTCTCGACCAGCTTACATAGTTCGGTTTCATCTTCGCTTTCCCCTTTGACATCTTTACCCTGTGAACACCCCAATCCGGCAAGCGCAATCCTCTTCGGCCCACGCCAAGCGCTTCGGATTGTCTGCTCTCCGAGCGATTGCGAGATGCGTTCGAAGATCGCTTGGCCCCCAATTCCTCCAGCTCTGCTCGCCGTCGATTACCGGCCGCAGTTGATGTCCATATCTCTGCATCTGTGTGAACATCGCGTTAGAGCGCTGATCGTCGGCGACGGGTAAGAGCCAAAAGCAAGACCCGCGCCCTGTGGTGAAGCAATCAGGTTGCACCCCCCGCGATCTGCCCCGTGGCGACACCGGATTCGAAGCCGGGCGTGTCCATAAAGGACACCCCTCTGGTTCACCGCATTCGCATAGTGGATAAACTTCATTAGGCCCGGTGCTGCCCTTTTCTTGCTTCGCCAAGTGATTTCTCTAACACATTGCCAAGGCCGCCCGCCGATGCCGGGCTGACCACGCCGTTGATTCTGCGTGTCACGACCCTGGTATCTCCAGCCACCAGTCCATGCGCTCAAACCAATGCGGCCACCTCTTCCGCTGCCGGCGCCGGTGAGCAGCTGTTCTCGACGCCAAAACTCAGGGCGTTTTCCACAGGATGCCGTACCGCCGATGCGCACTAGAATATCGCCGCCACGCCCAAGGCCGGTGGCCGACAGCCCCTTGAAAGCCCGTCCGACCCGTCCGCATTGCATCCCGATGGTGATATGTCAGCCGAACAGGGTTCGCGCGCACGGCGTTGGCCTGATCCAACATTTCGCGCACGGCGTCCTTACCTTCGGCAATCGCGCGGCCGCCCCGACTTCCCCCATGCTGCATGTGTCGTGCCCAGCATCTTGCCCTTCCGCCAGCCTTCTTCTTTCGAAAATGCGCCAAAATGTTTGCGCTCAGACCCCAGTTGACAGGACCACGCCCCGGCAAGGTTGGAGCGGATTTAGCCCGATAAAGCGTGCGCCGCACAGTCCATCGCTCGCCCGTAAGCTTCCATCCCAGCAGCCCGGATTTCGTGATGAGGGTACGCCGTCGATTCTCCAGCCTCCATCCGCTCTTCGTCGAAGTAGTTGGCATTTTGCCGCGCCACGTGGGCCGAGCAATCACGTACTGAAAAGCCCGATTTAGTTGCGCGTTGCCCACCCGGCCATTCTCACGCCGGAATGCCCATAAACTGTGGCGCTTTGTGGCGGCAGCAGTCGGTTGGGTATAATCGCGGGCGAAAGCATAGTTCTTTGTCGACCGCACTCGAACTTGATTTAGGCTGTGCGCCAGTCCCCCGCACGATATCCTGCGCTGCATAGCGATCAACCTTCGAATTTCAGGATCGGCGGCCCTGCGATGGGCCGGATTGATCTCTGACTTGGGCGATATCTGGTTGGCATATGCACCCTCATTGCCGCAATACCGCCCCTTGGGGCACCTCGAGTTCGCCACGACAGTACCGTCGTGACAGCAGCATTCACCCTTTGCGCTGTTGTCTACTTGCATGTCTGGGCTGCCCATCGATGATCCCCTTCAGGTGTCAAAAAAAACCGCTTCGTAAGAATTCATAACTGACATATTAGATTTAAATACTATGAAGAGCCCACATGACCTCATCGAACAAACCTGCTTGCGCAGAGCGCTCAGACCCTTGCCTAAAAGCATTTGCGGAGGGGCTTGACTTAGGTCTATTCGAGGGGGCCCACCGCGCGGTCTATGCCACCGCTGCGCGATTCAGATTGTCCGCGTCACCTGCCGCCAGACCCCACTGCTTGCGCGCCCGAATTGCGAACCCCATGCTCAGCTTAACCCCCTTTCGAGAGCGCTGCCAGCACTGGCTAAAGGAGGGTTGTCAGATCTATCCGCCATCGCGCACTTTGCGACGCCGATTGATATGTCGCAATCAGCGAAGCCCAGTTCATGCGCATCGCGCTTGAAACCGAAGTAGTGCGCAGCTTTGGCGAGGGCACGCAGCCGAAACCCTACCCGGTCTGCGCAGCCATCGTCGCCTTGCAAAGCATGCATTTCAGATCGCCCGGCGATGTGCGACTTTCAGAGCTGGACGAAGTATTCCACCAGACCCTGTTCGCGCGCAGCCATTGCAAAGCAACGCATTCATGCGAGCCAGCGGGCCATTTGAAACGTCTGCGCCGCCGCCACTCTGGATAATTTCACGAGCGGGTCGCATCCTTAACAACAAAGAGGTGATTGTGCCACAGCCGATCCTTGATGGAATCGAGGCGGCGCGACGCCCCGCTCGCGATGGAGCGCTGCGTTTCGAGACCTGGCAACGCACCGATTGACGCCATGACGAAAAACGGGCGGCTTTCCCGGAAATTCACTCCGGAAAAAGACCTAACTCAGCGGTTGTTTGGCCTTGCGCCATTCTGCAAATTTATCGAGCTTTCTTTGGTGCCGGCGGTCTAAACCGATGATCCCCGCGCCGCTTGACCTCTCAACAACGAAATCTCATAGGCGTCATCGTCAACAGCCTCGTCGCGACCTCCTCGCAATATCTGCAGGGATGATGATTCACGCAATCATCGTCGCCACCACATATCCACCCGGGGAAAAGACCTGCGCTCGCCGCAAGCCCCACGGGCAGTTATCTCAATCCGCTCATGCAAGTCAATGGGTCGGCTTGAGGGCCGGCGCTGTAGGCGGCATCTCAAGTGTGCCAATGCTCGCGGCATCGCGCAGCCCGCCGTCGTGAACTACCTTGCGCCGCGCGTATCATCAAACGAGTTCAGAAGTCCCCGGCGCTGGCGGCCACGGCGGTCTTTGCGGCTGTCCATTCACCAGCACATAAGCCCTCGAACAAGTCTCAATCGCGACCCGTTGCGGCATGCTCGGCGTTGCGGAATCGACCAGTGATTCGTCTTCACGCGGCATGTAGCGCAGGGTAAGCAGGCCCGACCATCATTTTGGCCCCTTGGGCGCGACCGGACCCACTCCTGCACACCTGATTCGCAGCCCGCGCTTATAGAAGGCTGTGGCCAATGTCGCGACCGAAACCGCCTTAAGTTTCTCACGTAGTTCGCGTTCATGCCCGTCTCCTTCCAGTCCTGAATCTGTTTATAAATGTCCAGCACCGCCTGCTGACCGCTCTGTCAAGCCAGCGGAGGGCGCGGTTGTGCCGCCAGTCCTTGTCCGATGGCCATCAGCGCAGCTTTGACCCGGTACGCGTGCCGTTATGTTTCTTCGCACGATTCCCTCAAAGGCACGCATGCCCCCGATCCAACAGGTTTTCCGGGGGGGGGGCCCTTGCTAGTGCCGCGTTCGAGCGCGCGTGATGGAACCGACCTTCCGGCCAGGACATTGATCAGACCAGAGGTGAACCCCCGCGCGGCCAACCGTTAGACGGCGCGCCCGACCTCGGCCAAGCCCCGACCCAGACGATATCATCCGGCGCTGCCTCAATCGCGCGGCAAAGTTCAAAGGTCGACGTCCATTTTGACCCCCTTCCACCCCTCGACCTCAACAAAGCCGCGTCCCTCGGCCCCTCGCATCATTGCGTAGTCGCATCACGGCAACCCGCCCGAAGCATCCGCACCGCGGCACAAATCGCGTGCCTACGGGAGACGTAAGGAATCGGGCGGCTGGCTGTATTCATCAGCGCATCGCGCCCGCGTAGCGCTCGCTTTGGCTCACGCACAAGCGTTCGCGATATACCGCGTCACACCGCCAGCACCCGGCGCGCGCCCGTCAACCATCTGGCCACCTCGCGCACCTCGTTGCAGCTTCATCATTTTTGGTTCGCGGGATAGTTCGCCATGTGCCCGTTCACGACCAGATATGCACCCGCGGCGAGCGCTCGGCAAGGATCGGGGCCCAGCGTGTTGCGGCGCAATCTTCGCGTGTGTGTCATAGGGCGTCCACAAGGATGCCCGAGATGCCGGTGTGAAGCGCTGAGTCATGGGGGTCAGGGCGATACCCAGAAAATGCCGCTTCACCGCCGCTTGCCAAAGCCGCGGTGAGTAGGCAAAGGCCAAGCCTGCATCGCGCCCCACATGGGACGCCTGAAACAGAAGCCCCCAGCGCCGCGCGAACCGTGCTCGGCTCCACGCGCGCGCGGTGGGCGAGTCCCTGGTGGTTCACCAGCAGTGGCGAGGGGGCGCCCTCAAGATGCCACGCCCTCACGAGTTCCTGGCTTTCAGCGCGCCAGTCCCCCGACGAAAGAGCGCCGACAGGAGGATACAAGCGGCCGTTAAGCGTGCCCGACATCCGATCCCGAGCATCCGCAGCGGCGCGGCCCCGGGGCGCAGCCCGTCGGCAGCGGCACATGCCCAGTCAGCCAGCCCCGCCCCCGGGGCCCGGCGGGGGCACCAGGCACATGGGGTCCGGGCGGTCCTTGGATCAACCCCAGTCGGAGCGGGAACACCAGTCCACCTCGCAAACACAAGCCGCAGGCGGATGGGACCCGCCATGGGCAAAACCGGAACGGGCAAGCCCAGCCCCGAGTAGACGCAGCCAACACATAACGGCCCAGCAATGGACCACAGGGAGCGGCGAAACGACTGTAATCGGCCGTGTAAGAAGATACAACTTCTCTCGATCGTTCGCCGATCACTGTATACTGCAAACCCTTGCGAAGAAGGGATCGCGTTGCGCGCCGTCTATAATTGATGATGTTGATCCGGGCCCCCCCCCTTGGGGTCCAAAAAAAAAAAAAACCCGGTCTATTAAAGAAGAGCTCGCTTGCCGCCAAGGCAATCTTTGCCCCAATGGCCGCGGTCATCAAGCCTGCGGTTGTAATCCAACAGTTCCACCCCACGAAGGTCCGGCACTGGTCTTTGACAGCTACCCCGAGCATGAGGCCGCGATTGATGACGAGACCTCGACGTGACGCCGGGACCATGCTGCTGGTGCTACCGGCAACGCGGGGCACAGGCGGGCGGGGATGCTGAATTGGGGCATGTGCCGATGCCGAAGGCGCTGCTGGAAAAGGCGGCACCGCGACATGCTGCGGGATCTCGGATCTGCGCGGATGTCGGGCACGTCTTCACGGCGCTTGTATCCTGCATGTCGCCCGAATTCTTTTCGTCGGTGGGCCACTGGCGCTCTGAAGACAGCGAGACATCGTGCGCATGTATCTTGAGGCGCGAAACCGCTCGACATTGCTGGTGAGACGAGGCGAACTCGCCACCCGCGCGCCTGCGTGAAAGCCCCGTAGCCATCGGTTCGAGCGCGGCTGGGCTATATGTTCCAGCGTCATGTTGGGGCAGGCGATTCAGGGCTGTGACTTTGACTACCTCAACGCGGCCTTTGGCAAAGCGCGGGTGAGCCGGACATTTTCTGGAGGTTACTCGGCATTGGACACATGAGCTATCAAAAGCGGCTCACCGGCATCTTCGGGCATCCTTGTTGACGCCCTATGACACAAACGGAGAGATTGCGCCGCGGCCAACTGGCCCGCATCATTGCCGCGCGTCTCGCCGCCGCGGGGCTTATCCTGGTCGCTGACAACGGCAACCAACTGGCGAAATATTACGCGCTGACCAATGATGAAGCTCTGCACGATGGTTGCGCGAGGTGGCCCAGATGGTTGACGGGCCGCGCCGCCGCTTGCTGCGGGTGTCGGACGCGGTATTCGCGACGCTTGTGCGTTGGCCAAAGCGAGCGCTGACGCGGGCGCCGATGCGCTGATGATACACCAGCCGCCCGATCCCTTGTCCCCCCCGTGGCACGGTCGATTATTGTGCGCGCGCTGTGCGCGATGCTTCGGGCGGTGGTTGCCGGTGATGCTGTACACTCGCAATGATGCGATGGGGCCCGAGGGCATCGCCCGGCTTTGTTGGAGAGTCGAGGGGGTGTAAGTTTTGTGTCAAAAGGGCCATGCGCCGAACCCTTTGAACTTTGCCCGCGCGATTGAGGCAGCGCCGGATGATATCGTCGGGTCGGCCGGGCCTGGGCGAGGTCTGGGCGCCGCCGCTCTATGCGGGGGGGTAGTGCGCGCGGGGTTCACCTCTGGTCTTTTGATCACATCGTCTGCCGAACGGTCGCGTTGCCATTCACGCAGCGCTTCTGACCGCGGGCAACTACGCAGAGGCGAACCTGATTGATCGCGGCATGCGGTGCCTTTGAGGAAAACCCCCCCCCCCCCCCCCCCCCCTTTCGGCCGAAGACAGGTCACGACGCGCAGTGATAAGCCTATTAACGTCGCGGGTCGTGGTGTCCAACAGTCGTCGCGTGATCGGCGCCATCCCGTGAGCTGCACTCGGGCACGGGACAGACGCAACGCGCTTCGCGCACTACGGCTGTGACCAGAGCCAACCTCGTCGGACCGCGCGATGGCCTCGGCAACGGCATAGTTTCAGGTAACACGATTGCCAAGCCACCCGCGTCGTTAAAGCAGACGTGGGATCGGCGTGAGGACATCGGGCGATATTTATCTTCACCCGCGTGAATACGGGCCTGACAAAATCGTCTCTCGGCGGGGTGTGCCGGCTCTGCAGCCGATTCGTGGCCGACGTCGCTCGTGAGCGAAAGTCTGACGCAATGAGCGCCGACAATTCAGTGCGTGCCAAGCCGAGGTGTGGGTATTCTGCTCGCCCGCCTCATAATGAGCGCCACTTTAGTTCGAGTTATCTATGGTCGGGCCTTTGCCTTACCCTGCGCTACATGTCCCGCCCGTTGAAGACCGCAATTTCATAATGGTCGAATTCCGCAACCCCGATCATCCGCAACGTCTGTCCTTCCTGCATGATCACTCCGTATGTGGTACCTAGTGACATCTCGTAATAGGTCGCGCCAAGGCGGGCCCGGACGAGCTCGCTCCTCCAGCCGCACGGCGCGATGTCGCTCTCGTACTTCGCGTGCGTGGCTCCTCTCCTTAGTCGGTCGGCCATGCGTTCGAAGAGTGCGTGTGCGTGTGGGCACGTAATCTACCGTATCCCAGCGTCTGCTCGCCGTGTCCCGACTGTAACTCTCGCTCGGCCGGATCATCTCAGGTGACAATGCTCGCAGTAATTGGTCCCTCGCTGCTTTTGTCGCACACTGCGCCGTGCAGTAGTTAGAGGCGCAGTGACCATAATACTTGGAATCGCTCTCTTGTGCGCATCGTGAGGGGTACAGAATGGAGCCATCAGCAAGATGCGCGCCCCTGTGGCTGCAAGGAACTCTCTGACACCTCCGCCCTCGCATCGGGTGGACCCTCCTTGGTGGCGCGCAGCCTGAGTCTCTCCGTGAGCTCAGTGCATCGCTCGTGTGCCAGATATAAATGCGCGGCAGGTCTTCCGCTCTGCGTGGGATCGACGCGCCATCTCGTTGGGAGATGACCGGCCTATCAGAGGTTAGTGGATTTTAGACTGTAAGAGTCAAAGGGCGGCGCTGTAGCCCGGTGCTGGCCTTGACTTTTCTTCTTTGATCCGCCCAGGGTCAGATTTCTACATACAATGAAACAGCCTCTCTGTAGCTCTAAGGCCAGCTCTGTCGCTCTTAGTGCGGAGTGGCTGCACCACAGCGCCGTATGATACTGACGTCGTCCCACTGTGACCCTATGTGTTAATAGCGTCCAGTCTCTAGTGTCCTCGTGCGTCGTACAACCTCTATCCTCTCGTGCGAGAACGCCCTCTGTTGTCGGGCTGCCAGTGCGCGCGTGGTCGATAGTCTCGTCGACTCGTGCAATACATGAACGAGTCTCGTGTGCTCTCTCGCCCGAGGGGGTGTGGCCGTACGCTCCGTTCGCCGCCTCGAGATATCGCACTCGCCGGATCCGCTCGCTAGACCGGGGTTGGCCGGACGCCGAAAGCACCCTGTACCCTGGATCCCTTCCGGCATTGTGGTCATCGGCGCGATAGTGGTGCCTCACTGCTCACCTGCAGCTCTGCAGCGCGCATCGTCAGTTGCGCACTGAGTGCGCGATAGCAATTGTCGCCTGCCAGCTGGCGGCAGCTCGCTTTCCAACTATGACCTGCGTCAACATCGCTCTTGCGTGGGCCGTCGCCGCGCGTGTGTACGTGCTGTGGCCACTGGTGCACTCCGCTGCGGCCAACGAGCATCTTGTGCTCACCTCCGTCCCGGCTCCTTCTCTCTTTGCAAATGCATGTCAGCCGCTTCGACGAGGTCTCTCTCGAGCATGCTGCTTCCTCGCGACGATAGAACGCGGAGCGCTGAGTCACTGCTGGGCGGAGACTCGGTGACTGATAGGGTGCTCTGCTCGCGTGCGTGTCGTGCGCTGAGCCCATCGGTGCTCCCGGTCGCGCTCAGCCTCGAGCTTACAGGCGTGTCTCATTCCAGCAGCCGGCGTTCAGTGCGTGCGTGATATCGTAGGCTTTACTCACGCCTGTCGACATTCTCCTTCGACTGCGGCCACCATATCCGCTCCTTCGCTCGATACAGCTCGCTCTCGACGATCTCTCTGTCAGTGCGCGCACCCGATAGCGGCACGAATGCTCTTCGAACAGAATCACAAGCCAGAGTGTTTGCGACGTGCCCGCGCTCTCTCTCACGCTTCTCTGAAAAAATGGGGGGCCCCAAATAAAGAGCGTGTGGCGCGCTTTGGTTTGTCTCTCTGGCGGTCATGCAGGTTTCGGTTGTGTGGATATGAATCCGCGATGTCGGAGAGCAGTGGTGCTTTAGTGCGGTCGACAATGCTGATCCTCTCGGTGCATAGTTTCTCTGCGGCTGATGACAAGTGCTCGCGGTGCTCCCGCTCGATGCGACTCTCTCTCGCGATGCAATAGCTCTATCAAACTCTGTAGATCTGAAGTGGTCAGTGGATCGGTCGCGTCGCGTGCTGGCATGCGGCGCGCTCGATCGTTCGTGCCCTTCGGGGCGCTTCTCCGTGGATATAGGCATACCGTCAAGACCGCGTTCCTAGTGGCCCGCCCATATCACCGCCATTGAGATGGCTACCGTCCTTAAGGCATCGGCTCCTCGCACGGTCTCCGATCTTCGTTGCGGGCAATAGCCAGGTAGCTGTTCTACCGTTGACTCGGCATGGTGTGCATCTGTAGCGTCTGCCATCGTATGTACTGTTCACTTCTCGAGAATAGTTTCCTCCCTCATACAGTATATCAGGTATTACATACATTACCAGAAAGCAGAGCCTCTCTCGCTTTCGCCACCCTGAGAGGGAACATGTGTAACCGGATGTCATTAACTGAATGGTAGCTAAGTTCAGTGGAACTTCATTAGCAATAGAGCTATGGAACCCGCGAACGCGCCCACATGACCTCAATCGAACAAACCTGCTTGCGCAAGATGCGCTTCAGACCTTGCTAAAAAAAAGAGCATTTTTGGGCGGGTGGGCATCTAGTGCGCGCGACGTGACTACTAGGTTCTATCGAGGGGGGGGCCGGGGACCGGGCCGCGGGCTATGCCCACGCTGCGCGATCAGATTGTTCGGTCGACTGCCGCCAGCACGCCCACTTCTGCGCGCCGGAATTGGCCGAGACCAGGGCGTCAGCTTAACCCCCTTCGAGATGCGCTGGCAGCAAAGCTGGCTAAAGAGGGTTGGTCAAGATCTATCCGCAGTCGCGCACTTTTGGGTTGACGCCGATTGGATATGTCGGCAATCAGCGAGCCCAGTTCATGCGCAATCGCGCTTGAAAACGAAGTAGTGCGCCGTTTGGCGACGCGGCATCGCAAGCCGAAGCCCCTTCACCGGCTGCGCAGCATCGTCGCCTTGCAAAGGCAGCATTTCAGATCAGCCGGCCGATTGTGCCGACTTTTCAAGAGCTGGACGAAGTATTCCCACCAGACCCTGTCTCGCGGCAGGCCATGTGCAAAGTCCAACGCATTCATCGAAGCCACGCGGGGCCATTTGGAACGTCTGCGCCGCCTTGCACTGATAATTTCGACGAGGCGGCGGCGGCATCCTTAACAACAAAAGAGGGTGATTGGGGCCACAGCCGATCCTTTGATGGGATCGAGGCGGGCGACGCCCCCGCCGCGAGGATGCGCTGCGTCAGCACTGCAACGCACCGTTGACCGCATGACCGGAAAAAACGGGTGCGGGGCTTTCCCGGAATCATTTCACTTCCGGAAAGAGCCTAACTCAGCGGTTGTTGGCCTTGCGCCATTCTGCAAAATTATATCGAGGCTTTTTGTTTTGGTGCCGGGGTAAGCCCGAGATCCCCGCCGCCGCCTTTGAACCTCTTCAAACCAACGAATCCTCATAGCGGTCATCTCAACAGCCTCGTCCGCGACCTCCTCGGCAATATCTGCAGGATGATGATTCACGCAATCATCGTCGCCCACCACGCATATCACCGGGAAAGACCCGGCGCATCGCCGCAGCCCACGGGGCAAGTTGATCTCAATCGCCTCATGGCAAGTCAAGTTGGTCGGCGGCTTGAGGCCGCGGCGTGTAGGCGGGCATCTCAAGTGTGCCAATGATCGCTCGGCATCGCGCAGGGCCCGCCGTCCTGTGACTTACTTCCTTTGCCGCGCCGCGCATCATTCAACCGATGTTGATCAGAATGTCCCCGGCCCGCTTGGCGGCACGCGCGTCTTTGCGGCTGTCCATCACCAGCACATAGCCTCGGGACAAGTCCTCAATCGCGACCCGTTGCGGATTGCTCGGGGTTGCGGAATTCGACCAGTTGATTGCGGTCGTCTTCACGGGCGGGCATGTAGCGGCAGGGTAAATGGCAGGCCCGACCATATTTTGGCCCCTTGGCCGCTGGACCGGGACCCACCTCCTTGCACCACCTGATTTGCGCAGCCGCGCTTTATAGAGCGCTGTGGCCCAATGTTCGCGACCGAAACCGCCTTAAGTTTCTCACGTAGCTTCGGGTCATTGCCCGTGTCCCTTCGCAGTCCGTTGTCTGTTATTGAAATGGTTCCAGCTACCGCCTGCTGATCGCCTCTGTCAGAGGCCATGCGGAGAGGCGGCCGCGTGGTGCCGCAGTCCTTGTCCGATGGCCATTCAGCGCAGCTTTGGACGCCGGTGACGTTTCGTGCCGTTATGCTTCTTTCGGCACGAATTGTCGTCAAAGGGCACGCATTGCCCGCGAATCAACAGGTTCGCCTCGCGTAGTTGCCGCTGTCGAGCGCTGCGTGAATGGCAACCGGACCGTTCCGGCCAGACATTGATTCAGGACCAGAGGTTGAACCCCGCGCGCCAACCGCATAGAGCGGCGGCGCCCAGGACCTCGGCCCAAAGCCGGCCGACCCAGACGATATCATCCGGCCGCTGCCTCAATCAGCGCGGGGCAAAGTTCAAAGGGTTTCGCGTGGCCCATTTGACCCCCTTCTACCCGCCTCGACCTCCACAAAAGCCGGGCGATGCCCTCGGGGCCCCATCGGCATCATTGCGGCAGGTACAGGCATCACCCGGCAAAACCCCGCCCGAAGCATCCGCACGCGCGCACATAATCGACCGTTGCCACGCGGCGGGAGACGAGAGGATCGGGCGGGCTTGGGTGTGATCGATTCAAGCCGCAGATCGGGCGTCTTCGCGTCAGACTCTCCAGCTTGTGGCCTAACCGCAGCGAACGCACGATCGGCGGAAGACCGGGACGAATCCGGAAACCCAGGCACGAGCAGCGGCCGCGCGCCACAGTCACCATCTGTGTGGAGACCAGCCCTTCGTCGCCGAGCCAGTATACCTGGCAGGCCCTCCTCAGTCCTTGGCTTCAGGCGCGTAAATATTTGCGCCCCTCAGTAGTTGCCTTCACCGATCCCAAGGAATATTACACCCCTGTGGCGGTCGAGCCCGCGCCGAACCGCGGTCAAATGATCGGGGCACAGCTTGCGCGTCGCGGAATCTCCTCCGTTTCGTGTGGCCGGTCTGAGGGGCCGGTCACAATATTGGTTATTGGCCCGCGGATAGCGGGTGAGCGGCATGTTCCCGAATTGATATGAGTCAGATCATGTTGTGCCCGGTCATTGTGGCGCAAAGTAACCTGGATCTCAGAAAATAATGTCCAGCGCCCTGCAACCCAGCTCGCGTGCCTCTCGCCCTTACAGCGCCGCCAAGCTCGGTGACCGGTTTTTAGTCAGAGTCACAAGCCCCTGATCGGGGGCTCTCTTGCGCGCCACCATTCCCGACCAGCATGGAACACTCACCTCGCCGCGCAGCCGCGCTGCGTTGAGACCGGTCGCGCACTCGGTGGCGCTGTTCCGACCGCGCGCAGCGGCGTCCGTGGCCGCGCAGTCTATATCGCCTGGCTGTGCGGAATCCCCGTCGTGCCTCCCCCCAGCATGTCTGTGAGGCCGCAAGTTCGCGCACCGGGCTGTCAAGATGCCGATGCGCACGATGTCTCCTGTCGGTCCCGCCAGCGCCAGGTGGGCACGCCGACGACCGACGAGAAGGAACCGCACATTTTTCTCTGGTGGGGGCGCGACAAGTCGCCATGGATTACAAGCAGGCAACTGTGAGGAGCATCGATGCCGCCGACAGAAACATGCCCCCGCCGGCTCATGCGGAGGAGATCACGTGGAGCATGGTTCGCCGGTTTGCTTCCGGATGTTTCGAGTGCGAGGCGACCTTCCCGGCAATCTGGTCAAGCAAATGGCCATTCCCTGCGTCTTAGGCATCTCCCGGAACCGCTGTGGGGCCCCACGTGCGGGTGTGGTTCGTGAGCACTCAGGCCCGGTGGATATACCGGCAGTCCGTCCACGCGCAGTCTCTCGTTTCGCACTCGCCATGCGCGGACTCTCTTGGTCATACTCGTCGTCGCTGGTTCCAACCGCAGTTCAAGCCCGCCATTTTGAACGGTCCCGTGTGCGCCTCCAGAGCTCCGTCAGAGAGACCAGTGGCCCGGAGACCTTCTACGAGCGGGTGGTGCTTGGGTGCGCGACACATTTTTGGGCGTATCCTTGTCTCCACAGACAGAGCCGCAGGCTTTGTTATGACACCAGACGCCCATTGGCAAAGTATCTCCTCGCCTCGCGGCCGATTAGTGCGCAGTTTACGGCAAACCTAAGCTTCTTTAGGTGGAGAGAGCGCGGCTATATCAGTACAAGGGTGCCGGCCGATCAGGCGAGTTTCTAATTCTCTCTCATATGAGCCACAAGAGTGTGCGCGCGCGCTGCGAAAATATATAGATATAGCCCGCTTCTTCCCAAGGGGTGTGCAATTAAAGTTTGCCTGAGTTTAACAGAGTTTTCGTATCTTTTGCCGACAAAAACACCGACTTTGCGAGGCTCCTTTAGAATAACTACTCTCCTCTTTCCTTCTCCTTCGTCGGT
>Ga0163217_1113278_pt1 | contig 13841 bp, 12 predicted proteins | sample SynspAceP_FD_185933 | JGI IMG/M metagenome (GOLD analysis project Ga0163217, IMG submission 185933) | Saline lake microbial communities from Ace Lake in Antarctica - Synechococcus sp. Ace-P (PacBio error correction) | ecosystem: Environmental > Aquatic > Non-marine Saline and Alkaline > Saline ... | reverse complement strand
TAAGTTACTGATCTAGGAGCACCAACTCTATTTTTAATCCCCACTTCTTTGGCGCGCTCCATAGTTTGGCGGTAGAGAGGGTGATAAAAATTAATTATTCGCAATTGCAATGATAAAACCGCTTACGATCAAATTAAAAGTACAAAAGTACCTTCACTGTTATTGGAGAGATTTCTTTTAATAAGTGATGATTTTAAATGAATGTCCTTAAACGGTTGTTGCAGGTGCATTTTTGCTTCCATTAATCCGATGCTCACGAATCATTATTATCCCCAAATTATTTGTTTCAACCAGAACCCCTGCCACTCCGGCACAAGATCCTGTTTCCCGCCGGCAGCGTTTTACTCCAAGTTCCAGCGCTCACGTCATCTGCACCTGCCTTACGGCAATATAACCCCTGTATCCTCCCTGGCTCCTTCGTTCCATGCCTTATTTCTCCCACTCACAGTTAATGCCTATTTGCTAGCTACTAATCGGAGTTGCTGTGCGCTGCGACTTGTTCCCGTGGCCTTTTAGTCTCCTCTGACGCCTCGTCTATTCACGTACTGTTGCTTAACGAATCTACTCGTGTAATTCTCCGCTTCCAGATATATCGCTTTGGTATCGTTCCGGCTATTAACGTTGACATTACGTCAGCTGCGTTTACCCTCCATGCCAGTGAGGCAGTGGTTTGAGCCTATGAATCGCCACTTTTGCATTGGCCTCGCCGCGCAGCCCAGCGAAGATTGTGTATAAGGAGGGGAAACATTACTCTACCATAGGTAAGTGCGTATTGTCCGGAGCCACGCGTCCAGCGTTCCCTCTAATACAAAACCACCAGTTACCTTGTGAATTTAAAATTATTCATTGACTCCATATCCAATTTTTTTCAATATGGGGTCTTCAGTTCCGAAAAAGCCGATGGGCCTATATTTCTCGCTCAGAAACGAGGTACGCGTTCATTTAGTGCCGCTTTGCAGCATTCGCCTTGAATAAATTGTAAGTCGAAAAATGATTGATATCTCATTATCAGCTAAATAAATATGATCACTTTCATGTGGCATCAGACTTTTATTTCGTCACCTAAGCGTGTGTGTGAGCATTTATATGAGAATATTCATGTGTGCCAGAAAAATGCCATTGGCGCTTATCTGCGGTGAGGTGGGATAGCTTTTCAACTGTCCGGGGATAATATCTGATAGCATTTGCGGGGCCCCGATCATCGGTCGTGGATGTTTGTGAAGTAACAAAACCATTATCACCACTAGACAAGTTCGCTCCAGATCCAAGCTGCAGCACTCGACTTATGATGGTAAAACCCTTTATCATTCACCTTTTTTGATCGGTTAATCATACCATCCAGGCCAATTCAAAATTATATTAGCTTTCCGTTCCAAAAGCAAATGTATTTTGTGTCAACAGAATCATGCCGTATTCCTATGGAAAGGCCTAAGACGTTGATGCCCCGTAAACAGTTTGTTTTCTCTAAGAATGTAAGGCAATTTCAGATGAATGTTTTTTAACATGATTCTCGTTTTGTAGTCCTACCCTTAGTGCCCGGCCTTGGGCGGGCGGGAGACCGGGTTTTTGGTTTTAATGTCTTTCGTATTTCGTTGATTCAAGTAATTATTTTCACTGCTTATTGAAATTCCAAGGCAAAACTTGTTTACTTATTCATTGATTACTGTCACTGTTTCCAAGGTACCCCCTTCCGTCTTCTCCCTGGAAATGGGAAGGGAACTGCTCTTTGCGCAAAACATTGTGCACCTCCCCTAACAATCAATAACCAATGGCCAATTTTTGTTCTATTTATCACTGTTCCCTGCTCCCAATTCATTGCTCATTGCTTTATTTGTTTCACTGCTTTACTGGTTTACTACTCACTGCAATGTTTACTGTTACACTTTTTCACTTCTGTTCGTAACTTTTGGCCGGATCTGTTCTTGGCCGCCTTGATCGTCTAAAAACTTACTGTTGTAAGTGGCCACCCCAATAGCAGTATTCCTGCCAAAGCAAAAACAGCCCAACCAATTAATGGCTACATTGAAAAAGCAAAGCCTTGAATCCATTCGTTCATATAATACCCAGGCAAACAGGAACCGCAATTAAAAGCTAGGGGCTACCAATTTTAAAAAAATCTTTTTGAGAGCAGATTTGAACAACCCAAAAAACTTGCGGCCAATACCTTTCTATTACTGCCAGATTTCCTTGACCCGCCTGATTAGCCGTAAAAGCTGGCCAGGACCCAAAAAGACCTAAGCAGGAAATTAAAAACATGGCAAGGCCCTGCAAGTGCGACCAACTGCTGTGTTTTTGGTTCTTCCTTATACCCATTTTTCAATGGTTTTCATCCAAAAAATGATAGGCAAATGGCAAGCTACTAAATTGGTTGGTGTACCTTTTCATATGGGCAATGGCCTCCTTAGTCTCCCAGGCATGTTTTTAACATAAAACAAGATTCAGGTTCTGCGGGCCTGCAACGTATAATCATGGGTGGGATCGGGTATGTAAGGGAGTTTAAATGAAAAAAAAAAAATTTTTTGACCGCACCCCAACAATTTGCCCCACCTTCATCACCCCAAAACTCAATGACTTTTCCCCAATTACAATCTCTTCATCCCCATGGCCTTTACCGCTTCCTCATATTGAACCTAAATAATTCAAAGTATCGCCAGCATACATTCAGGAGAAAACTCGGCCTCTCCTGTAATAGAATTTTCAGCCATTTCCATAAGTCCAAGTCGGTTGTAAGTATGGTAAAAAAACCATTTTGGTTCCCCATCAATCAGGGCTCTGGTCCCTTCCCAAAAAACGGACGGAGGTAGAGTACCCCAAAGAATCTATTAAAATTTACTGCTTAGCAGAACTCAGCTCCTTATATTCCTGAAAAATTTGACCCAATCGGCCTTAAAGGTCTTTGGATTTTCAAATACGTTTCGTGGTTCCAATCGGCATGTGTATAAAACAATGTTCTCCTTATCAAGCCCAGATTTCTTATCCTGTGTTATATTTGGAGGTTGCAGTAGACCACCTATGACGTTCCCGTATTCATAACCTGGCAGAAGAAGAACTGAAATACTGGTACCAAGGCCCTTTCTTAAAAAAAAGTTTTCGCCTCTTATTGCCCTTAATTTGGCTCGTTCAAAAGCATTGTACCCCCCCCGTTGGAACCGATTTGAGAGTGAAAAAGCAGGATAAAGCCCTGAAAACCAAATTATGGTGGCCCAATGAAATAAGGGCCAAAATGCCATAGATTTGACCATCTAAAAGTCGATCGTCAACTCCTTTTTCCAGTCAATCGCATTGAACATAGGCATGGAAAACTACCGCCAACCAACACTGCGAACACTACGGAAATGCCCCTAGGAACTGCCGAATTCCATTAAAAAAACTGAACCAACAACGTCCCCTACTTGCTCCCAAGATTTTTTTTGACCCCTACTTCTTTGGGAACGTTTAACCGCCGAATGCCGTAGTGAGGTTTATAAAATTAAAAACAGGCAATGAGTTAAAAGTTGAAATGCAATAATTGCAAAGAGAAATAATTTCATCAATTCGACGCCCAATTACTTGGACCGTTTTCAAATTTTGAATATAGGTATTCCTGTCATTAAAGGGTTTGCAATGAAAGGGTACGCCATTTTATCGTCTCCCATTTTGTTCAGAAAGGTTGTTGCAACTTTTGGCCAATAGATTTAAGGTTTGCCCCTTCTTCATGCAGCACGAAGGTTTTTACCCAAGTTATTACCCCAGCTTTTATTGTTCATAGCAAAAAAATTGGGTCCAACCGCGTACAACTGCATCGAATTTTTAAAGTTGGATTGCTTGAATTTTTTTGAATTACCCCTGCTAACCAGATAGGGCTCGGAAGTTTCGGAAAAGCATTAAGATCTATCGTTTTTCCCAGGAACTGCCCCATCAGGAAAATATATGGTGGGCCATTTTCTTTGAGTAGCAACGATACTTTTTTATGTCGTTCAAGCAGGTTTTGGGTTCTCCTTTCTTTCAAGGGAAACTAATAGTCAAAAAATCCAGCATCGCTTCCTAATAGCTGCATTTCAATTGACTTCTCCCCAATTGTTTAAGAGTCCTTCCTCTTGCCCCGTTTCTTCGCACGCTGTTCTCAATCTCGCGGTAGTTGTTTCCATCAAAGCCTCTGCGATCGGTTATCGGTTGCCGTCCCATGTGTTGATCGATCCGTTCATCAGAACCAATTTGGTCATTACCTGACTAATTTGATTTCCCTTCGTTGAAATGGTCTTTAATCCAATTTCGTCTTGAAAATCCATTAGGGCAATTAATAAGTTACACAGAGCCCAATGGAAAGCCCACAATATTGATCAGTTGCAAAGGCTTCCTTTTTGCTGTAGACTTCTAAACGCAATTTTGATATGGTTTACAACATGCGTCTGTTTATTGTTCGCACCTTAGTCCCGCCTCGGCGGGAAACAGTTCGATTTTTGATTTAAATTGACTTTTCGTAATTCAATTGCACATGTACTGTATTCTTTGTTTCTTACGATAATGTTCACTACTTACTACCAATTGTTTACTGTTTACAGCTCCAAATTTCATTTCTAATTGCTTAACTGTCAACAGTTTCACTTTTTACTCCATCTAAACTTTTTGACTGGGTTGGTCCTGCCGCTTTAAACTTCGCAGGCTTACCGTTAATCAGATGCAATTCCAAGTGATTGTAAAAGATTCCCGCCAGACCAAAGGTTCCACCAACTTGAGCTTGATTCTATAAGCGAAAATTTTCCAAACCAATTATCCATAAGGAAAATAACCTATTGGACTGGCTATCAACAATGCCAATATACCCATTGCACAAAGCTTTTGTTCAGCATGACCAAATTTCAGCTTTATAGAGCCCCATTACCTTGCGAAATTAGCAATTTCTTTGTTACCCTTCTTTGGGATGGTGTTCATACTATCGCTATGGCAAACAAGACCAATGGCAGATATGATCAGGCTATTTTAATGAGAAAATAGCACCACATTGATCCCCAATTTTTTTCTTTTTTGATACATTACCGTCTACCTCATCGCTTAAAAAAGATAATCGGAAAGTTTCTTTGGGATTATTTTCCTTAAACAATCCTACCAAAAAGGCCAAAACCAACTTTTGGCTGCCACCTTCTTTCCAAATTTCAATTAAATAAGGCATTTCATTATTATCCTCCGAAATAAAGCATCATTAATGGCTTTGGTTTACGGTGGACAAGTTGTTCATAATTAAAATCCTTTGACAACTCTATAATTTCATAACCCTCTTCATCATATCCAGTATTTGTTTCAAATTTCTGGACATAGAGATATTCCTGAATGTCCCAGTTTTATTTTTTTTGCGGCTTCATTTAAAAACTACCTAACTCCTCTTGGAACTGTCCAGTTCCCCTGTCAAAAGGTAATTCATATCACCTGTATCATCACTTAATATATCACGACTACAAGTGACTAACTAAAGTACACATTTATGCAATAAGAATTTGAGGATTGCAGAGCCAAGTCAACGATAGTATTGCGGATGTTCGATGACTCTCAAACACTTCTCTCCGTACGTGTGTTCTACGGCACTCATGAGTGTAGGGCTGCTAGGATGGAGATTATTAGCCTCTCCTCTGCGTGTCCACACACCAGACTGCTCTTATGCCAAGGCACATCTCATGACGGCCCGCTGTCACTCTTTTAAGGTGCCCGTGGGCCAAACTCGAACTATATCTGCGCCTGTCCTGTGCCTCATCTAGTTGTTCTCTTTGAGCGGAGTACCTCTATTCACTCTTGATTTACAAAAGAGTCCGAGAGTATAAGTAATATCGTCTATATTCAAAACCTAAATCTTTAGCTCCCAAATTAATTGAAAGGCTGAAGGCAATTGTAATAGAGAGAAAAATCAACAAACAAAAAGGACAGTGCATATTGAAAATTACGCACCAACTTTCTACCCGCGCTATTGATTCCAGTAAAGCCTTGTTCTTTAATTTCCATTTATATTGGAAAAAAAAACCCCATAATGAGCAATGATGGGATAATGGCCCCAAGGAATACCAACAGGGACATTAAATATTGCCATGACCACCAGTTTTGTTCACCTGCCATAGGGCGGAGTGTAATTAAGCCGATAAAAACTATTAAAGGTGGGGCATACCATATTTGAAACACTACCGTAACAATTACAAGCGGCGAGACTGTAAGTACTGCCTGCTCTATCATAAATTGCCCAAAAAAGATGTCCCTTTTGGGCTCCATTGATCGTTTTTTTAGCGCGCTATTTCTTGACCCTGACATTTAGCCGCTGCATCACTTCGTAGGGATTCGAAAAATTTCCAGTACCGAGACCAAAGAGAATCACCAAACATGATCACAATTTGCGATGTACTCATTGTTTTTTTGTCCCACAATATGGCTAATAATATTAATTTAGTATTTAGGTTTTCCTTTTTCAATTGCTTCCTGGTCAAAAAAGGGATTAGGCGAGTGTACTCTCTTTTAAATTTTGAAAGTGATTTCTTTGTGCCTTTGAATTTATCTTTTCTTTCAAAAGCCGTTCTGTCAATATTTTTTTCGCATCAATAAAAAATCGCCCCCCATTCTTACTAAATAAATGGAGATCGGAAGTCTGGGTCGGGCAAATTAAAAATGAACTCTCTATGGAACTAATTTTGAGGAGGATTCAATGAGAATTCCACTTACTGTAAAATTTTTTTTGACACGATTTTTCACTTGTACTAACCTTGCCCATAGGATCTTCTTCCCCGAATATGATTTGCCCCAATTTTTCGTCCAGTACTATTGCCATGGGAGTTGGGCTATAAGCGGTTTCTTTTATCGCCAAATTTCAGTTTACTAATCAAAAACTTTGAAAAAAAAAAGTACTTCCGCAACTTTAGTCCTTCGGGAGAAAAGAAATTGCATTTATAATAAATTGCCAAGTTCCCTTTACATTATTTTACGATTCTAACTTTTATGCTTTTCCACTTTCAGGGATAGTCCCATATTAAATTTGCGCAAATGCTTTTCCAATCCTAATATTTGAGGGAGACTTTGTGGCGTTTGCATTACCGAAAAGCATATAGGATATCTTTTTTTCCTATTTATGAAAGCCATTCCATATTAAAAGCTCATTTGGGACATAGTAAAAAGTAATGCTATGCAAAGTGGCCCGAGACAAAGGGTTATAGACTTCGCCAAATATGACCCTTGTTAGCCTTAAAATTCCGGAATTGGCAAATTTTTAGAAGTGTTTTAGCATAAATGCTTTCGTTTTATTTCGTTGTCCCGTATTGCTCATTGTTTTACTTCTTACGGGGCCAAACTTTTTACTTGAAAATTGTCACTAAAAAAAATTGTTTACTGTATACTTATTAAAAATGCTTCACTTTGGCAACTGCCAACTGTTTTAACTGTTTCACTTTTTCACTCCGTCCTCAAGTTTTTTACCGGATTGGCCCATGGGCCGCTTTAATACTTTTGTAGCTTACAGTAAGTACAAGCTATGTTTAGGGCAATTAGCGCGCAAAGGCAAACACCACCAACTAATTCAATTCTATATGTTAAAATCTTCGAAAGCCATTTGTCATTAGTACCAGCCAACGGCAAGGAAATAATTAATCGCTTACCCCCACCATTTTTTAAAAAGTCGAGGTCGTAAGCGCGATAGGTATTTGGCCAATAACTTGGCACCCAAAACTTTACGGGATGGCGTAATCTCTTGGTACGTTTTTTGAGCATTGGAAAGCCGCTAAACCCAAACAATCCAAAGGCATGCGATTAAAATAGACAGGATGGTAAAGGTTACGAAAATGCGTACCAATTGCTGTTCGGCTTCATATGGTGGTATTAAGGCAGTCTTCCATAAAACGATAACCGAAAGGTGCCCTGAGCCATTTTTATTCCATATCCCTTCACAACTTTGCGATGGATTCGAAAAATCTCAGCTTCAAGTTTTAGGCCATTGAACGATTGACGGCCTAAAGTCTACTCAAAGCACCAATATCAATCCCTTAATTGATGTCATAATTTAAAATTTTTGATAATTGCCAAATAAATTGTAAAATGTCGGAAGTAGGTACCATTTTCAAAATTGCGATAATGGCATTCCTAAGGCCTCTTTTGGGCTGCACTCCCAAAATGGCGACACGCCGGACTTCGTTGATCAAGCATAGCCGTAGAGTTCGGTACCAAACTGTCTTATCGAAATTCCTACTGCCCTCTAGGATTTTCCATATTCAAAGTGGGAGGGTAACTTATCTGTCAACATTCCATATCGATGCATATTGATGAATTTTCGCTTGTTGCCCCCCGTTTCCTTAAAAAAGGAGGTTATTACTTCGGACAGATGGTGTTGGTAAAAAGCCTGCTCTCACTCGCGTAGCACTTTCCACTGGCCAAGTTGTTCACTTCTTCCTTAAAAGCCGTGGCTTTATTGACTCCAATGTATATACATTCATCAACAATTAAAAACCTGATCTTTTGTGAAAACCCAGGATCTTTACTCTGAATTTGAACTCCAATTGCCATAAAGACCACCAAAGTACTTACATTAAAAACAACGGAAATTGCAAATTGGAATACCAACAAGAAAAACTTCGAATGTTGCCGCCACCATACTAGTGTGCCAGCACCCTTAGTACTTTCACGGGCACCAAAAAGGGACATGGAAAAAATGGCGGGATTACATTTCCTAAAAGAGGGCCAGTTACTGGTCCCCCAAAAAGTAAGGCTACCCAGAAAACAGGATCGGTAAATGGTATGGAAATAGACTGCCAGAAAGTTCATTTAAAAATAAGCGTGGCTACTACTTGCTATTGCCAAGGCAAACAAAAGCGAGATTGAAGAATTAAACCTGATTCACGTCAAAAATTGGCGTACAAGGCAAGATTTGTCCGACCCCAAAATGTTTTGCGAATACCCACTTCTTTTGCTCTTTAAGGGACTTGTGCCGTTGGATAGGTTTTCATAAAATTAACGCTAAGCCAATAAGATCAGAACAAGCCAATGAACGAAAAAATATAGACATGTTTGAATACTACTATTTTGGGCTTTAGTTTCATGGTCTTTGTTAAGAATACAGGTGTAATCCTTTACGCCAATTAGTGCTATAATAAAGAAATTACCAGAATCGGCCCAAACTGTTCTTCGGTTGCTCCATGCAAAAAATGTCTTGTACGTTAGGGCATTATGTATGTACCTAACATAGACTGTAAAGGGCTCTGAAAAATCGCAATATCGGCACCAGGTATCAGCTTAATAAAGGTGAAGAAATTATGGACTTGTCCATTCCTGGTTTTGCGCCATCTTCATTCCGCCATAGCCATAAAAACGTTGTTGATTTCTAAGAAAATGGAACGACTCTGGCATATCCTCTATAACCCTGTTACCGTTACTTAGGTATCGTATTGTTCAATAATAAACGTTGGGCCTAAAGCTTTTTTTATATCAAAATGTTTATTGTGCGGCTCAGATCTGGGTCAGTTTACTAAGGTGTTGGGTTCTTTTTAGTGCGGTTTCATATCCCCTACCAACAGATCCAGACGCAAATCTCAAAGAAAGAGCATCCACAAAGGTTGAACCTTTGTCCTTTATTATTGCTTCCGTATCACTTCTTTCTAGCAGCATACTGCCAAATTCCTAAATCTAGTAGTTTCTTTTTTTTTAGTTCCACTTGTGAAGAAATCGCTCTTCATGGGCGCAGCCATAGGTCTGAAACTTGCTGACGGCATGGGCTGCTCTCCGTACCCCCGAATTTTACATCTGTATTATTCTATGAATACGGGTCGGCATCTTTGAACATTCGTATCAAAAATTTCATCTCATCATAGATGTATAAGGAGATAAGCACATCCCCCAGCCATTCCAATGGCTAGACCGAAGGTATTTTCAGAAAGTAAAAAAAAGGCTGCCTTTTAAGGCTTCTCCAAGCAATTTTATGTGGTTTTTAAACATGATGTCGATTTTTTGATGCCGAAACATTTCAGCATTTGATTTGATGAATAAACACTCTTTCTCATTATATTACTGCAAGGGTTTCACCAAAAACCTTTGTAGGTTTTTCATTGCCATGTAGGTTTCCGAAAAACCTATTGGTTTTCAACTTCCAAGTTCCTAGCCCAGACCTACAAGGAGGTCGCCAAAAAAGGGGACTACAAACTTTCTCTTCCTCCCTTAACCTGAAAGTTTCCAAAAACCTTGTAGGTTTTCATTGCCATGTAGGTTTTCCGAACCTATTGAGTTTCACTTCTAAATCCTAGCCCAGACCTACAAAGGAGCGTCGCAAAAAGGCGCGAGCTTACAAACACTCTTTCCCTTTATATAACCTGAAAGAGTTTCCAAAACCTTGTAGGTTTTCATTGCCATGTAGGTTTCCGAACCTATTGGTTTTCACTTTCTAAATCCTAGCCCAAGACCTACAAGGAGGTCACAGACCAAATAAGGCGGACTACAAACACTCTTACCCTTTAGGTGAGTGCATAAGGTTTTCCAAAAACCCTGTAGGTTTTCATGGCCATGTTAGGGTTTGCGAACCTTATTGGTTTCACTTTCCAAATCCTAGCCCAGGACCTACAAGGAGGTCGCAAAAGGCGGACTACAACCTTGCATGTCTTTTCGTTGCCGTTTACCTTGGGTATTCTACTTCATGGCTCCATAGCCCTATATGGCTTTCCGTTAAGGCAATCTGTCCGTCAAATAGGTCACGATTACGATTGTGGCATAATGCGAATTCCCTATCCGAGTGGGTAACCATCACTTATAGTAGTGCCTTCCTGATTAGTTTCCTGTCAACAGGTTTTTCATCACTTCGCATCCCGTTTTTGGCAATCCAGATTTCCCCGTTAGGCTCATCCGCCATTTATCAACTTTTGGGTTTGTAAAAACAAGGCCCGTTGAATAGGCCACACGTTGTTGGTGTGACCTCCCGAAAGATTGTTGTGGAAAATTGCTTTTCACGGTGCGCTATTTTCATTCGCTTCAAAACGGGCCATACCTTTTGCTTTACGCTCACTTTTTATTCATTTTGAGATTGTCAATGGCAATTCAAACATTTTCAAATACGGTAAGTTCATCTATCAAATTTAAAAACTTTGGAAGACAAAGCCGAGATTACCCTTTTCGCCAATTGTGTACGCTGATTTTCCTTTTAAGGTGTCCAAACCCTCATGGCCGGCAAATTGCGTATTACCAGAAGTGGGATTGTCCAGCATACCTGAGTAACTGTTCAAAAAAGGGAGATTTGCCCACAACCCGATGGGCCCCATTATGGCTACGAACTCTTCCATTCCTTGAACTTTTTGAGGTTGGACGATTGTTCAAGGCCAAAGTTTCTACCTCTCGGTTCCTAAAGGCTTTTTTTTAAGATTTTTGTATTCTGTATCATTTCTAAAAGGTTTTTACAACGTTAATTAAAGGATGTCCTTACCATCCCGTTTTGTGACAGGTTCGGATAATTATATTTTTTTATTATTATTTCAACACTATATTATCGGGCTCTCCAAAAACTTATCATAAGGTAGAAGTAATTTACCTTTTCACCATTCTTCCAATCCTTCCAATACTTCATAATATCTGGATAGTTTTTGTTTTTCTATTCTTATATTTTCCGGCTTTAATGCACTGATTTTGCCATCTGCGATCTACCTTTACAAAAATCATTGTCCACCAGTAACTTGAAAAAAGCTTTCCCTGGTAGCAAGAGCGCATCACTGGATTCCCCCAATTGTAATTTTATTATTATGCTTTGCACCTTGCGCGAATGTTTTGCGGCTTTTCACCTGTAAAAACCAAATCAATCTTAAAACTTGCCCATTTCGTACGTCAGGATTATACTTTCTTAAACCTGAGGATTTGCTTCTGTCCCATTTCCGCTCAAAAACTTGCATTTAAATCGGCCGGCTTCACTCGGTCTATTATAATGCTCATCTATATCTGCTTTCAATCTTATAATTCTGTTTAGCACATTCACCTGACCATACGTTTTCGCCCTTGCATCCTATATTCTGCCCAATTTTCTGGCATCTAAAAACCCCAATTGCCCGTCTGCCGGGCCCGTACGTTCAAATGATCGAGACGTTCATAGGGACCATAGTCAACGTCTTCCGCATGCCGCTTCAAGATCCGTATCCAAAACCCGATAAGGATGTAATCGCAATTTCATCATTCGTGTTTCCGTTTGTAGTTTAACAATTTCATATTGTTTTTTGGGAAAGCTTCAAAATTTTCTTTAGAAATTAATAGTCCTCCTTCGAAATTAATTCGTCGTCATATAAAGCTTGGTTTTGTTCAAAATTCGTTTCCAACTTCGTAGCTCGTACTGGGGAATTGGCAAGGATTTTCTGCTTCTACCTGCCTGGAATCGAAAAGTTAATTTTAGTGGACCTGAGGTCGTTTTGCCTTTAAGGCCAAATTACTTTCACTATTTAATATTTGCTCCAATATAGACCTATAATTTTCCAACTTTAAGATTATGTCTCCTTTCTTCCTACATTGTCCCTTCTTCAATTATTTTTCGGTAACCGACCCCCTTTCATAGGCCATCCATATAAATTGTGGTATCGGTGCCACCAGTTTCCATTTAATGGTGATATAATCATCAAATTTCCTGTACCACCTTCTTGCAATAGACAATTTGTCCTTTTTCAGTTCTGAAAGTGGTTGCCCACACTGCCCGTATCATTTCCCATCCCATAAAAAGCAAACAACACCCTTAGGCAAGTTACCCGTAGTGTTTTGGCCTCAGTCCTTTTCTTCTTTTCTAATTTGTATATCCATTTTAATTATTGCTATTAATGTTAAAATTAGGTTTGAAGCCCTGGTAAAAAGACAGCTGTATTTGGTTAATTTGGTGTAGTAGTTTTTACCTGGAAATTTTGTTTTGAGAGGTGGGCATACATTGACTTTGCAAAAGATTTAGTTCCATTTATGGTAAAACAGTCCCTTTCATATTTTTTTTTGTGCGACACCAAAAGCCAGTTCTTGAGCCATAATCTGTTTTTTTCACTTTGGACAAGTTCAAACATTTAATGCCTTATTTTTCTTGAAATTAGTTGTTGTATGGGCCTTATATATTTTCCTGCTCCTGAATTCTCCATGTTGTTTTTGCTCCTACTTATTGCTATTTTTCTGTTGCCTTTATTAGCAGAACGTGTAGACCCAAGCATTAAAAAAATGGGAAACGCTAGGGGAAAAACCAACAAAAATCTGGAGGCATATCCTTAATTTTGATTTTGAATGGAATAGTAACGCCTAAAGTATCCTAGTAGTCTCGAATATCCTGTCCCATAACCGGTAGACAAAAGAAAGTGAAGGATAAAGGCCGACCCCTGGTAAATTCCCCAGGTTCCTTTTTGGCTCCCTCTGTTCTATACTTTGTGCTTTAACAGGGGCACAAAAAAATCTTTCGCTAATAGGTAAATACTGTTTCCGTTTCCCAATTCCCGATTTTCAGCTAGTTGCAAGAGGAATAATAGGGCTTAAAGTGGAAATGGTTGTGGGCAATTTTTCCAAAATTCATTTCCTTGAATTCAAAAAAAAAATGAGCTTTGGCCGCTGTAATTGATTTTTTCCACTTTTGGGGTAAACATCCATTTGATCCGTATTCAGTTATGGGGATTTCTGGCCCCATAACAGGACTGCCCCCAGGCTTTCAACCCCAAGTTTCAAAAATCTGCTTTTTTGGCGAGTTTTTAAAAAAATTCGCTTTTCAGGAGTATTGGTCAGTTGGGGGGCTCCTCTTGAAAAAAATGGGCCAAATTAGGGGACCCTTTCCATTTTTAAAAAAAAAAAAACTTGTTAATATTTCGGGTGGGGATAGGGGGCCCCCCCCGGGGGGTTTTTTTCAATTACCCTTTAATCTCTTCCTTCTT
>Ga0163217_1017477_pt1 | contig 13841 bp, 13 predicted proteins | sample SynspAceP_FD_185933 | JGI IMG/M metagenome (GOLD analysis project Ga0163217, IMG submission 185933) | Saline lake microbial communities from Ace Lake in Antarctica - Synechococcus sp. Ace-P (PacBio error correction) | ecosystem: Environmental > Aquatic > Non-marine Saline and Alkaline > Saline ... | reverse complement strand
TGGCTGCAGAGTCGCAAACCAGCGTATTGAACTGCTGCTGCCGGAAAACTCGTCCCGATAGTACTTCAAGACATTGCTGCCACATACCGTTATCGGCACCACCTGATACAAAAACGCTGCATTTTCTTTGAGGCCTTGCGATTCTTACACCCACTGGCCTTTGAAGAGAACTCGCAATTTCTTACCTTTGCCGAGGCCATCAGTAAAAGTACTCGAAGCAATTTCATAAACAGCCTTGTGGAAAAAAAATAATTATTATATTTCAATTAATTAGATTACTTACTGACAGCCTTGTGTACAGAAAAATAAAAAGCTTAAAAATTACTCACAGAGGTATGTGTGTATCCACCCTAACCCCTGTGGAAAAAACCTGAGTTACGCAAGGGTGCATTAACGTAACGGATATTCCCGGACCTTAAGTTATCCACATTCGTATCCCCCTTATCCACAGCCCCACTGGTAGTTATCATCACCTTCACCAACTTGGACACCTTTTATTGATTTTATATTCATTTTTTAAATTTGCTTATCCCAGAAAAAGGCCTGTGTAATAACAGAGTATTCAATCTTTAAAGAGATTATAAAGAACATTACTATCTTGTTAACTGAACGCTTTTTCGTTTTTTTGCTCGGACGGAAACACCCAGTGACAAAGATCATTGGCCGGACCCTCGAGGCTTATTCCAGAGCCCATAAAAACAAACCGTTTATTAGCGTTGAATCCCACCAAAATTTGCATAGACATACCGCTCGTTTTTTGGTTGTTCATTTCAAACCAACAGAACTGAAATTCCCTATATCCAAGAATTGTGAGATCATTCCCATGAAAAGAACGTTTCAACCCAAGCGTAACTGAGCGTAAAGCGCGTTCACGGGGCTTTCGTGCCCCGTATGGCCACTTGCAAAATTGGCCGTTAAGTTCTGGTCGCCGTCGTGCAAAAGGTCGCGCACGTTTGTCTGCGTTGATTTTTTGGTCATGCCCGCAGAAGGCTTTGAGTTTTTCCGAACGCATCGCCTGCCTTCAAACGGCTGATTACGGCAAGGTCTTCGATGACGTGCAGCTGAAAGTTCCGCACCGGAATTTTCTGATCTGGCAACGCCCAATTCCCTTGGACATGCAGAGTCGGTCTTATATTTGCAAAAAAGAACTGAAGCTTGGCTGGATTACAGCGCAAACCGTGTTAAACGACCGGAATCGTGATTACATTCAGGTTTGAAAACAGCAAAACTCCCGGCACTGGACACATCATTTGTTTCTTGGCCGTCAGGGCTTAGCTCAGTTAGACAATAATCAGTCAACTAGCCTGCTGGATCATCTGGCAGCGATTGGAACGCAAATACAGTAAGCTGCAATCTACCCCGGCATCCGTTAGCCTTGATACCACTTTTGGCAAAGCAGAAGGAACGGAATAATGCCGCCAGCTTTTGCTGCTGCCAAATTCGTTTCTTACCAGTAATTGCCTTAGCCCGATGCTAGCCCAGCCGCTGGCCGTTATTACCCCACCTGTTCAGTATTACGTGCCCAGCTATTACCCAGCACGGCGCCGCCAAAAGGCTCTTTGCTCACACTAAAAGCTTTGCTGCGTGTTCATCCATGGGGAGTTCCGGTTTATTTTTGATCCGGTTCCCGGCAACCTGTTCTTGCCAAGGCACATTTCAAGTTCCAACAACTTCACAAACCCAGACAGTAAATTTATGGATACAAGCGCATCGCTACTTTTTTGCCGGGCCTGGCAGTTGGCAGTTATTTGATGAATATCGCCTGGAACGAGGACTATTCACCGTCCTGTGCAGTTGCCTCAAACCAGCGAGCCAGTCGACTTTGCCCCGCTGGCAACAACGACGCTTATGACGTTGCCGGAAGCAGGCGAAGTCAAACACCTATGGGAGTTCGCCACTCCGAAAGCGGACGTCGCTAAGCAATACAAGATTTCATTTTCAGCAACGTTTAGCAATCAGTACGTTCACGTCATAACCGATGTGTTTGATATCACCATAGACCGGGTTAGCGGTAAATCTTGTCAGGCAGTTTCCCTTCTGCCAATACGACAAAAGAATGTTACACGGCGACGAGCCATTAAAGCTTTTCTGGTCGAATACCAAAACCGGCTATTTACGTTCTGGAAAGCCGGGTTGATAGGGTCGCGATGGCCGGACCAATAGCGTAATGGCGATGCACGGTTGTACAGCTCCAACTCAGAATAGCTATCAGATGCGGAAGGCGAAAAAATCAGCTTTGCAGTGGATTTGAACTTACACCACTAAACAGCGGCCGTAAATATCATCAAACGCTTTCACGTTCAACCGCGATGACTACCAATTTGATATCCGCTACTTGATCGATAACCAGTCAGAAAACTGAGTGGCAAGCGAACTTACGGGCAAGATGTGTGCGTGGACCAACGGTTTGATCAAACATCCCAGAACAAGCATGGGTCATTAAAGCTTTCTTGGATTGGTCGTCAAGCACGCCTTGAAGATCCTTATGAAAAGTATGACTTTGGCACGATCTTTAAACAAAACCAGTTCAACCAGGTCTGTCACCACGGTTGGATTGGCGTTTTCTTTACAGCAACTATTCCTGACCGCCCTGGTACCAGAGCCAGGACAACAAAAAGCCCAGTTCCAAACCACCCGCGCGGCCCTTTGGCCGTTATGGGTTTTGTCTATCCAGCAACTAATGTACCTGTTTGGCGAAACTGTTGAAGTTGGCGGCATCAGCCTACATTTGGTCCAAAAAAATTATTGACCGGCTTGGAACGGTGGCTCCAAATCTGGACCGTTACCGTGGACTTGGTTGCTGTTTCTTCATCTCGCTACCATTGTTTGTTGTGCTAAATTGGCTTTCACGGCATCATCGTAACTGGGGCGTGTCGATCATACTCTGACCGTTTTGCGTTAAAAGGCCTGTTCTTTCATTTTTGTCAGCAACCAGCTATTCGCTCATATGGCACGAATGCGCGCCGTAGCGCCTAAGTTAGCTCGTATTGAAAAGGAATTAATACGGTGATTGACCGCCAGGCGTTATTGTCTACAGAAATTGATGGCGCTGTACAAGCGTGAGGAAAATTAATCCGTTAGGCGGCTGCCTGCCCACTATGGTGCAATGCGGTATTTATTTCCCTTATACTGGGTCTTGTTTGAAGAGTGTGCAAAAATCCCACGCCACCGTTTCGCGCTGTGGATTCACGATTTGTCGGTGTATGACCCGTACTTTCATTTTGCCGATTATTTATGGGTGCCAGCATGATGTTTGCGAGGATTGCACCTTAACCCCACGCCGCCAGACCCCATGCAAGCGAAAAATTTATGAAGTTTGATGCCGGGTCGTTATCACCATCTTCTTTCCTGTGGTTCCACAGCTGGTTCTGGTATTGTACTAGGGTCGCGGAACAACGTTTTGTCTATCAGTCAGCAGTGGTTACATTACTCCGCAAGATTGAAAGCCAAAAATGCGGAAAAAAGCACTCTTAATTTTTAGTCAGCCAGGTTATATCAGCAAGGGCTCCGTTACCGGGGCCTTGTTGTTTCAGTACTTTGGAAAACACCAGTGTTAATTAAAACGTTTTTTGATCCCGCTCATATTAATTGGAAAGGCCGCGGCCATTTGAATCACCCCACAGAAAACGATTGCAGCCATCGCCACGCACTGGCCAAGCCGCGTCGGCATTGTGCGGGTTTCGGCCCCCAGGGCGGACTTGTTATTTGCCCACAGCCTGCTTGGGGTACGAACCCAAACCGCGTATGCACCACTACGGCCCGTTTAAAGAACCCGCCAAGGCGAACTGATTGACGAAGGTATTGGGGTCTGTTTTTCCCAAATCCCCACTGGCGTTCACCGGCGAAGACGTGTTTCGAACTCCAGGGCCATGGCGGAACCGTTTTCTGGACTTGCTGCTGCGGGAGGTGTGGCGGCTCTGGGTGCAAGGCTGGCCAGGGCCTGGAGAAATTCTCCGAGCGCGCGTTTCTTAATGAACAAGCTCGAATCTGGCCCAGGCAGAAGCCATTGCTGATCTGATGAAAGCCAGCTCGGAAACAGGCAGCTCCAGATGCGCGGTGCGTTCCATGCAGGTGTTGTTCTCGCGGCCGTATTGAAACGCTGGTGGACGCTATTACCCACCTGCGGATTGTATGTGGAGGCCGCTATCGATTTTCCAGAAGAGGAAAATCGATTTTCTGGGCATGGAAAAGTCGCACTGATCTTCAGAGTCTGCGAGACCAGCTCCAGGGCATCATGCTGGAAGCCGAGCAGGCCACTATTTTGCGTTGGATGGCCATGAAAAGTGGTGATTTGCCGGAGGCCAACGCCGGTAAAATCCAGCCTGGTTGAACGCCCTTGCCCGGCCTGAGGCAGCGATTGTGACCGCGGATCGAAAGGCAACTTACTCCGCGCACGACGTATTGCGGGAACACATTAAACCAACATTGACGGAATGCCGCTGCACATCATCGACCACTGCCGGGCCTGCTGCGATAGCCTTGACGAAGTGGAAAACAGATTGGCATGCCCGTGCCTGGGATGTGAAATTCGCCAAGCCGACCGTTTATACTGCTGATGGTGGATGCCACCACCACCGATAAAACCAGCCCCGATGAAATCTGGGCCGATTTTATTGACCAAGCTGCCAGTTGCCGCACCGATTACCGGTCATCCGCAATAAAGGTGGATTTGTCGGGTTGAAGGCGTAGGTTTATTGAAAACTATCCCCGCAGCAGGGCCCCGGTGATTCCGTTTGGCAAGCAAGTCCAGCGCGGGTTGGATGCACTCAGGGATTCATTAAAGCAGTGCAATGGGGCTTGCGGAGCACCACTGAGGGCGGGTTTCGTGAGCTTCGCCGCCGCCATTTTGACGCTCGCTCGAACGCGCTGTCCGAATTTCCTGGTTCCCCCAAAGGGGGTTTTTTTCAGGCGGCTCAACTTGAAGGAGTTATTTTGGCCGCCGGTGAACTGCTAGCAGAAGAATCTGCGCGCTGCGCAGAATGCATTGGAGGAGGATTACCGGAAAAATAACGGCCGGAATGAAGCTTTTGGGCAAGATTTTCGGCTCCGTTTTGCATCGGAAAGTAAAAACACAATTAGAAAATTACATTTTCCAAAAAAAAACGTTTTTTCTGATGCGCCATAGCCAATAAAGTGATTATTTAACACACCGGCGCCATTGACAGAATTTCAAGAAAAAATTTTGGCTAACGTTTGATGTGGGGAATTTTGATTTCACCAAGGAAGAGACCGCTATGGATACCAACAAAAACCACACCCCTTTTTACCTTGTTTCAGCAATTAGGCCTGGCAGCCGGACGATGCCAGCATGGAGAGTTTGTGCGTCAGCCATTCTCCTACTTGCACCTGGAAGTTGTTGCTGCAGGACGCAGTTTTTTTGGAGTCTGGCGTCCAGTCCCAGTTTTTTACGAGAAGGCCTAAAAGCGATAGCGACTGGGCCGAGGCCATTGATAAGCTAAACGCCTTCTGTTACGACACTGACCCGCGGAATGCAAAGTTTAAGGGTTGACAAGGGTCGATACGACTCGGGTTCCATTTCCCCCCTGACAGAATCATTTGGCTGGCTGCTTTTTCTGGGTTGCGTTAGTTTAGAGAGTGGGCCTTCCCGCCACCTGAAAATCGCGGTAGTAGGTTTTGAACGGCAATGGTTGACGTTATTCGAAAGCAAGGCAACAAGCCTTGATTTTCCCGCTGTGTACCGGCATTGAAGTAAGAGAAGTCACGGCCTATAACGTGTCGATTGTTCTAAAGCGAGGAAGATCCCATGGGACTGAACGCTTTACCGAAATTTTCATTTGCAACGCTTGGCAGGGAGTGGCGCGAGTAGCGGCAAAGATGCCCGTGCCGTTTATAACCCATACACCGGCGAAAAAACCACTGGTTTCCATTCGTTCTGGCACGTCTGCCGATCTGGATTGCGGCCTACAAAAAAAAAGCCGCAAGAAGCCCAGGTTGACTGGGCAGAACATGAAGCAGCCTCTTCGCCGAACGCGCCGAATTGCTGCATAAAGTAGTGTCCATTTTTGGACCAGCGCCCAAAGAAGAGATTCATCGACTGGCTGATCCACGAGTCTGGCAGTACCCGTTTAAAAGCGGGGACTATTTGAATTGGGACAGGCTCCCGCGCCATTACCCAGAAGGCTGCCAGTATCCGGCTCCGCGTTTCACGCGCGGCCATGGCCAGCAAACCAAACATTCTGGGTAAAGATAAATTGGTTGTTTCGCCGGCCACTGGGCGTAGTGGGTGTGATCAGCCCCTGGAAACTTCCCGCTGCATTTGTCGCAGCGTTTCGGTGGCACGGCGTTGGCTTTGGGGTAAAACGCGTGGTGATCAAGGGGGGGGGGGCCCCCCGGGCCCCCAAAAAAAAAGCCAATTTTTTTAAAAAACCCCAAAAAAAAAACCCCCCCCGTTTTTTTTTTTCCCCCCCCAAAACCCGGCGGTTTATTGCTGGCCCACATCTTCGCAGAGGCGTTCTTACCTTTTGCGGCGTTTTGCTTAGCGTGGTGGTTGGCCCGGGTTCTGAAATTGGTTGATGGATTTTTGTTGCTCACCCCATATCGCTTTGATTTCCTTCACCGGTCCCACCCCTGTGGGCAAGAACATTCGGCAAACTGGCCGCGGGCGGTTCTTTACCTGAAGAAAGGGCTCTGGAACTGGCGGGCAACAGCCCGTTTGTGGTTGTTTGGGAAGATGCAGATGTCGAGCACGGGCTGTAAAAGCAGCGATTTTTGGCAATTTTTGCACCAAGGCCAGATTTGCATGGCCATTAATCGGATTATTGGACCAAACGGGTGTAATGAACGCTTTGTGGAAGGTTTTGTGGGCCCATGCCGGGAGGCTGAAAAAAAGAATGGGTGACCCCTCGGCCATGGACACGCTATGGCCCCCATCATTTAACAATCTCAGCTTGAAGGGTTACAGCAAAAAATTGCCAAAGCCCAAAGAGCAGGCGCCAAGGTCTCCTCTGGGGGTGATATTCACTGGGCAGATGGTGCCGCAACGTGTTTGGCGAGTTTTCTTCCTGATATGGACATTCAGCCGCGAGGGAAATTTCGGTCCATTGATTTGGTATTCAGGAAGCCGGAACGAAGAGGCACGCCCTGGATAAAACTGGCCAATAACACAGAGTTCGGCTGTCTAGCGCGGGTGTTCTGCGGAGACCTTACCGGGGCAAACAATTTGCCCGGCAAGGTTCAGGGCCGGCATGACCCATGTGAATGATATTGCCAGTAAACGACCGGAAGCCACACATGCCTTTTGGCGGGAGAAAACTTCGGGGCTGGCCGTTTAATGGGACTGGGCCCATTGAACGAGTTCCCAGCGTACAGTGGGTGAGCGTGCAGGCGGAGAGCCCAGGCAATTATCCGTTCTGATAAAGAGTTGGATTCAGGAGAGGGCTAATGGATATTCAAGTAGCAGTCACCATTCAACAATGTGACCCATTCAAACTGGAAGCGGCACAGCTTGCTGATTCCAAATTTGGATGAGATCCGTGTCCCGCATTATGGCGACGGTTCGTTTAGCCCACTTATTGCCATCTGCCAAATCAGAAATGCGGGTAAAAGTCGATGTGGTAGCGGAAGTAAAACAGCCTTACCAGTGGGGCAGGTTCATTATTTGCGCTTGAAAACCACCGGTGTGCCACGGTGGTTCAAGCAGTCACTGAATGCCCTGCCGGTTTTTTTTTCACTGGGAAAACCTTGCGCGATCAGGTCGGCATTACACCCGAAGCTGAAGCTTGATATTTCACAAATGACTTGATGCCGAAGGCAAGAGCATGATAGGTGTCATTGAAGGTGACTCTATCCCCAGGGTGGTTTATTCCGCAGTTGATTCGTACTACAAAGCGGGCCAGTTTCCGTTTTGGACAAAACTGAATCAAGTTCTATTGAATTTCAGCAAATTAATCAGGCATTGAGGACTCGCGATTGGCGCTTTATCATAAAGCAGTTGTTGGAAGATGGCCTGATTAGCAAAGGCAAGGCTTGTTGCCTGTTTTTCTTTACAGGCAACAAAGCCTTGAATTTCCTGCCGCTGCCACAGGGGGCAGAGCTCATTGCGACGGTTTCAAAATACCCTTCGTGGGGTTCACCTTGCAGGTTAATACAGTGGGCCATTTTCCCGCACAAACTGGAATATTCCCTGTAAATAGCCCCAAACCCGATGCAATCGATAAAATTGCCTTGAAAGTGTAACTTGGCCCCGTCGCCCGTTTTGGCTGCTATCCAGAATGCGCAGAGTCACCCAGTCTGGCGTGCATCCAAATCATTGTTGGGCGGTTCGAGTGCTTGGTTTGCCAACTGTGCGCGCACATAGTCACCCTAGCTTTAGCGCAAACCCACTAAAACGTGAAGCGCATGAGGAGGTTTCGGGCGTTGCTGGCAGTAGCTCCGTAGTGATAGCGCTGGCAGCAGTCTGACGTAGGGTGTCTGGTTGCCGCAGGGGCAGTGTAGGTTAGATATTGGTTGGCATTGACTCCTCTGGTACGCGTCGAAAATATATGCCAATTAGTGTTTGTAACAGACCCAGGTATTCGTGCACCGGATCATGATTTTTTTTCGCAGCTTGCAATCCGCCTTTACCGGCTTTTTTTTTCCTTATTAGTGGATTATATTGAAAACGCTGGGTAAAAAGGCCGGGAAAATGGCATTTGGGTGATTGATAAAAAGTATGATAATGGCTTATTGCGTCAGCCGCTTGGTAATATTCAGCGTCTGTGGGAGTCCTGGTGTAAAACTTGGCGCGCCAACCCTCTTAAAGCCGCCTGTTACCGTAAACGACAGGACGACAAAAACAGGACACAGCTTCATGAGTTGATACCCCGCAAGACCCTCGCCGCCGTTATTCCTGCCCCGTTGGTGGGACGGATTGTGGCTAAATCCGAGCCAGCCGTTCCATTGCTGAGGGCCTGTCGGTTTTAAGGACGAAGATTTCAGTTAAACCGCAGGTCGGCATGCGCCATCAACCTGGGAGTATGGTTACCCCCTGTAATAGTTCACAATTCACGGAGCTTGCGAGATTGCTTTGTAAGGGTGCGGACCAGGCCGGTGCAAAGGCGTTATTTTTAAACACTATTACGATTCTACGGTATTTGCTAACGGCACGAAGGCATGAAGTATTCTTCTAAGTGTACGCGAGAAGTCATCGCAGATTCCATTGAAAACCGTGGCCGGTTGTGAAGTTTTGACGGTTTGGGTTTGCAATTGGTGGCTGTGACAAAAACATGCCTGGCTGGCATCATGGGCCTGGCGGGCTTAACCGGCCTAGGCGTGTTCGTTTATGGCGGTACTATTTTTGCCTGGTGAAGGTCACACCGACATTATTCAGTGTTTGAGCGGTGGGCGCCCATGCCAAAGGCGAACTGTCGTTGATTGAAGTGAAGCATATTGAAGGAAACGGCTTATTTCCCTGGCCTTGGTTTCCTGTGGCGGGCATTGTACACCGCCAATACCATGGCCTCTGGCCCATTAGAAGCACTGGGTATTGAAGCTTGCCTGGCAGCTTCGGCGCAGAATGCGGTGTCGAATGACAAAAAAGCCGATTGCGAAGCCGCCGGTGCCGCGGTCATGAATCTGTTGGATCGAGATTCAAACCTTCCGAAACATTTATGAACTCCAAGCACGCCTTTGAGAACGCCATCACTGTGATCATCACCTTGGGTGGTTCCACCAACGCCGTACTGCACTTGATTGGTTATGGCCAACACGGCGGGTGTAAAGCTAACCCTGGATGACTTCACTCGCATTGGTAAAAGGTTCCATTGTTGGCGGAATCTGCGCCTACGCGCCATACTGATGAGCGAAATTGGTGGCCATTGGCGGGCATCCAGCCACTTTCATGAAAAATGCTGCTAGCGCCGGCATGCTCCACGGTGATTGCCTGAACAGTTAACTGGCAAACCCTGCCGAAAACCTTGCCACGGTAGAAACCTTATGGCCGATTGGGCAGAAAAATCATTATTGCCTCTGGGACCCAGCCCACAAGCGGAAAGCCACCGCGCATTCTGTTTGTGTAATCTGGCGCCGGAAGGCTCCGCTGGCAAAAAATTACCGGTCAAGGAAGGCACCCACTTTAAAGCGTCAGGCGCGGGTGTTTTGGTTCGGAAGAAGAAGGCCCAGGCACGAATTCTGGACGGCACTGTGGTGGCTGGTGATGTGCTGGTTATCCGCTATGAGGGCCCACGCGGCGGCCCCGGCATGCGCGAAATGTTGTCACCCACCTCGGCGATTTATGGCCGTGGGCTGGGCAGCGATGTTGCTTTGATAACCGACGGGTCGTTTCTCCGGTTGTAGCCACGGCTTCGTAGTAGGCCACATTACGCCGGAAAGCGTTTTGATGCGGTCCTTATTGCCTTGGTTTGCAAGACGGCGACGAAATCGTGATTTGGATGCGGTAGCCGACCACTATTGAGTTAATTGTTCAGTGACGGACGAACTGCAACGCCGTCGCGACGCCTGGCAGCAACCGCAACCGCGTTACACCCGCGGTGTGCTAGCCAAGTATGGCCGCGCAACCGTGAGTTCGGCATCGCCGTGCAGTGGGGACCGACCTGCCCGAGCCTTGAGGATAAAAGCCCGGCGCCGTTACCGCAAGATAGCGTACGGCGCCGAGTGTAAAATTTGCCTATATCTTCACTATGCAAAACCAATGGGTAGTTAACGAAAAAGCGCTCAGACAACATCAAATCAAGCCTTTTGCAAAAAAAAAACCGCTTTGCCGCTCTAATAAGCACACTTTAAATTTACCAAAATCCGAGAAAACGTTCAGGTTCCTATCAATGTTCACTCCCCCTAACTTGCGGCTGCGCGACGGTGGTCAAGTATTCCTTCTTAGTGTATTTTTTGCCCTATTTGGCATTTAGCGGTTTCTGCCTTTGCCGCATCGGACTTGAACCATGGATCTGACAACCATCCGTCGGTTATATGCCGTTATGCTTGTTCGTAAAGCCTATATTTTTGTCATGATGGAAGAAAAGCTGCATCTGCGGAAAATCCAGCCGGTGTTTGATTAGCGGCGGGTTTATTTGCGTTTTTCAATAGCTGCGGGTTTAGTGTTGCCACGCGATACCGAAAGCACGGGCGGAGGCCACTACGCCACCAATCTGCTGCGAATTTTCGAGCTAATGCTGTTTTTGTTGGTCGCGATGCCCAACATTAACGCTATGGAAGAGCGCAGCTGTTTGATGCCTTGCGGGGCTTTGGTTGTTTGGCAAAGGTTTTTAGTTACCGGAGTTTGTTCTGGATTACCGGTTGATTGGCATTTCTGCATATCGCCGGTGGCCCGACAACCTGACGACGGCTTTTGCTGATGTGCGCGGACTTCTAAAAGTGGGAGAGAAACAGTTCCGAAATTTATCAGGCCTGGGCTGTATTAACATGTGGTGGCAGCCAAACGCAGGTGGTGCATTTTCGCCTTTTGGCGACATTCACTACGGTTGATGGTGTGGCAAAAAAGGTGTGGTTAAATTTCGGCCGAATTTTTGAACCTGTTTATACCGGGCGCTTATCAGTTTTCCGGTGCGGCGATCATTTATGAGCTTTCTTTCATTCCCAATGATATGCCCACCCTGCGACGGGAAGCAGTCATTATTGGAAACGCGGTGCCGCCGTTGCGTTGCCCTGTTTTCTTATTGACCATTATTACCGGTTTGGGCAGAACTTCCCTGCATTACCGCCGGTAGTGGGGATGATGATGGGTCTAGGATACCTTCAGATATTTGGTTATTACCTGGGTTCGGACGTTTCAAACAACACGTGGGAAAACGAACGCAAACGGGCCGAAGTGCATCAGGATTTCGGCCTGCTGAACCGCTTGGACAAGGCGCTGCCGTTTAACGTGTTCAATCCGATTGCCCGTGCTTTGATGGGACACCCTGTTGTTCTTCTTGGTGTGGTTTTGGCGGTTAGGTGCTGTCTTTGGTTTACATCCGGCTACCTAGCGAAATTTCCCACCATTATTCTACACGGCTGGAACCACCACCCTGGCTAAAACGCTGCGGTGGGCATTTATCGGCGGTGCGTAGATAACATTACCGGTTGATGTTCGCGGTTGCTGTCGAATGAATCCTGATTACTGTCCACGGCCAGTGGCTGCGGTTACCCTGACGGCGGGTTGTGGGCGGTTCCATGTTGTCTATTGGCTCGGCTGTGGTGTCGGCACTCATGGGCCAAGGCCCGTGGCAACCTACACCTTTATGAGTCACCTGCGCTGGACGGCCGGCTATTAGCCCTTGGGTTATGTGTGGCTATTATTGTCCCACCTTTGGCTCAACGCTTGATCTGTTCTGAAAATTCTGGCGCCCAACCGAAATTGATCGGAAACCCGGGCGGCCAGCGTAGTCTTCCCAACCAAGCGCTATTTTTGCGGCGGCCGCTTTTATTACGGCCGTCGCGCACTACGCCGATAGTCTCAGGAGAGTAAAAATGGATGAAAAATTTTGAAGTGTCAGCCGTGTATGGGGCTGGAATCGACTGTTGGATACTGCTACCGTTCTTTTCTACTTGGCGGCTGTGCGGCCCCGCGTTGGATGATTATCAAGAATTCGCTCACCGGCGCTGGTAACCCGACCAATTCTTCGCTGGCAACCTGTCTGCCGCGTGTGGTCAAAGACTGGGTCTTGGAGCCGTTATTCGGACTTTTTGATTGCGGACATCAAAGCATCGTGGACCGGCAAGGCGTAGGCACGTTAAACGAAGTTAATTTCGTTTGATGATGGCGAAGTACAAGCCCGGGTATGGACTTTTAACGCCAGATTGGCGAGAAGTTATTTCGTGCTACCGCCGGTGATGTTACCGAAGCTGGACCCATGCGCTGGTCGCATGCCGATACACATGAACTTATGCTTGAGGTGGCTACGGTTGATGGACCCTTGAAAGTGGGCGTATGGGATGGATTGGATGTATCTTGTTAACCACCGGATACCATTGATCAACCCAAAACCACCATGTTAGTTAAGTGGGGAATTGATGTGGGTGAAATTTCGTTTTTGGTTATTCAAAAGGCAAAACCCCTGACCGCCAGTGCAGCGTGAAAAGACTGCGTGCGATTGAAAAAGACCACAAGGACTGAACGATATTGAAAGCAATGGTTGATCGCGGCGATGCTATTGGTGGCGCTCTTGCGGCAGCGTGGCTGTGCAGTATTTACAACAGTATAATCGCCGATGCGGGGTGCGCGAGTGCCCCGCGAGCGGCGCGCCCATTATCGTGTGGCCGTGGGCGTTTTCCGGAACGCAACCACCGTGAGCGACCGGGGTAAAGCGGTGGGGTATCTGGCAGGCCGAATGACTCCATTGACCTTTTTGGGACCACTGAAACTCAGCGGCGAGGTTGGTGCAAACTGAATCTCGAACCCGGACAAAGCGGGTGGGCTTGAAGGGTGAGTGTTTTAACTTCGTCTGGACGACCGCCAGGCCCCGGGCGATCTTGCAGGTTATTAGAGGCGCCGCTTGGCTGAACGCTAAAACCGCCCAATTAGGATCCTCGGGAGCCCGCCAGCTTTTTGGCCCAACCCAATAAACAACATCGCCATTGCCCAGATGGGGGACGAGTTTTGCGGCCACCGCTGCCGGGACGTGCTTTCAGGCTCAAGCGCGTAAGCAGCCCAAAGTTAAATTGGGGAAAAAATTCATCTCCCGGAATTATTTTTTCCCGCGGGCCGTTTTGTCTCACCCCCGGGGGGCGTTAATTTTTTGGGGGGGCCCTCAAAAGTTTTTTTGATAAAAAAACTGAATTTTTTTTTCCAAAAAAAAATGCTTTGGGGGGGCTTTTAACGGGGTTCAACCCGGGGGGGCGGGGCCAACCCGCCTTGGCAACACTCGACAGTAACCCGCCGTATGGAG
>Ga0163217_1088373_pt1 | contig 13842 bp, 9 predicted proteins | sample SynspAceP_FD_185933 | JGI IMG/M metagenome (GOLD analysis project Ga0163217, IMG submission 185933) | Saline lake microbial communities from Ace Lake in Antarctica - Synechococcus sp. Ace-P (PacBio error correction) | ecosystem: Environmental > Aquatic > Non-marine Saline and Alkaline > Saline ... | reverse complement strand
TAATACCGTAGTCTCGATTTAAAAGCTGTCAACTTCTGCTTCTATTCTGAGAAAAAGATCGATTCTTTGTTGGAGTTCGTCAATTTTAGCTGGGTAGTTGGCTTGGCGTACTTAGTTAAAGAGGCAATAGACCTTTGTAAGCGGGCTTGACTTCAAACCGCAATTCGTCTTGAAATAGAGCCAATCTGGTCGGGATATTCTCTGCACCACCTTTCAGATGAATAGTACTCCTTCCGTCTCTTTTCTCTCTTTGCCCTCTTAACGACCTCCAAATAGATTCTTCGCTTCGCACTACATCCAGGATGTAATTCAGTATATCTCAGCAATTAGTTGATCTTAAATTACTTTCTAATGCTTCAATTCGTGTATCCAAAAGCGCGTCTCAAATTGGTGTGGCGTTGGTTTAGTCTACAGAGAAGCTATTGATTTATTTTTATTGCCCCTACTGTTCCGTCAGCGTTTTCATCTGTTGCTGTTTTCTTATGATAGTAAGATTGGTTTGTTAGAGGCTTTTTCTAATTTCATGCATAGGGTTTTGATAGAAAGACCCTTGGTTTTGGCAATAACTTCAGCATACTTCCTTTTGAAGTCAGCCAAGTCGGCTCAGCCTGGAAACTTAGTCTCGTTCATTACATCATCTAAATTTGTTTCATGCAAAACGACTAGCGGGTGTCTGAACTTTGCGGCTGTTACCATGTTGTAACTTCGACAAACCAAATCTAAGGTCTCTTGCACAAACGTTTTAGCCATCTGAGCATTACGATTAGAATAAGAAGCAAACTGGTGTAAAGATTATCTTCCCTGTCGATTTCAATTGAATTACTATTGCTCAAAGATTTTAATCAGTTTGTCATAATCTGCAGAGCTTTTTGCCTCTGATATCTAAAATCAGATTCTCTGGCAATAATTCTAAAGTAGGTCGGCTAAGTAATTCACCAATTCATAACTATTTCAGTTGAGGATTTTTCCCTGATAGCTAAGCCTTGTAATAAAGGTTGTAAAAACCGAACGGGTATTCAACAAAAGACCCTGGCTTCTGAATTCATTACCAAACATCCGGCATAGAAGCAACATATAAAAAATTCCGAGTGGGCAACTAACCATGAAGCAAATCTGACGTAAACGCTTTTTTATCCCAAACTCCTTTTAGATAATTGATAATTTGTTCATAGGTTTTTTGAAGCATTCCTGCATTTAAATTTCAGTATTATTGTAGTGACTTAGAACCAAGCTTCTGGGATATCAGGATATCGCCAGGAAGGATATCATTTTTGTGAATATCTCCTTCTTCTTACAAATATCTATTCTTACGGTTAAAAGCTTTTTGCACACGTCAACCATTTCTTACCAGTTTTGCTTATTTCCAGAAGCAAAAGTCTGTCAATCCGCCAACCGCAATTCATAAGGTCTTAACATGGGTCATTTTTTCGACATAGTTTATGGCTTTAGTTAGTGGCTTCTCCTATCACTCTACTTGTTCACTAAGTGGGCCATTAAAATTATTTACCACTGACGGTCACACGAGGATTATTGATATAAATTTTGAAAAGCTGTTCTTCGATTTCTCTAGCTAGCATCGTAGGCGTTTTGCCAGAGACTTGCCAACATCTTCAAACCAGTGGACGTAGTCACTTTTCCATTCGGGTCTTACTATGAATGAGCCTGAGAATGATCTGATTTACGCCAAACAAATATTGATACCGTGTCACCTGGACCAATCAAATACTGATAGTCATCGACCGAAGTTGTTTGAGAAGGATTAAGTTGAAGCGCTAGGTAAAAACATTATTGCTGCTAGAAGCCAACCTGTTAAAAGAATAAAATAGGTAAAAAAATCAATTTGGAACAATGCTATTTTGTAGTCTTCATGTAAATTTACCGACTCCGTGTGTTTTAACTGTTGTTCAACAATGTAACAAAGTTTTTAGACTAGCTCTACAACATAATTATGTTTAATATTTAAAAATTTGCAGTATTTTTCTACGTTCAATGCTCATAGATTGAACGAACACTGTGTATTTTGCCACAGCCCATGAGGAAGATGTAAATGAGTTTGTTGGTAATCGCAAAGAAGTTCGCAGCTCAAACATTTTAATGATGCTTGAGGGCAATTTTATTATATGTAGGGTATTTATCTTCGAATTAGGACTCAATTTACAGCTCTCCGCCCTTAGGTTTGGCTGATCTATTTACTTGTCATTGGATGTTTACATTTTTGGTCGGTAGTCTCAGCATGTCTGTAGGTCTGTATGAAACCAAACTCAGAGAAAAACTTTCAGCAGGCATTATTAGACGGATATTGTTAGTGTCGCCTCGCTTATTTTGTCATGGAACTACTAAGAAATACCTTATTAGCCAAACTTGAAATTCATCAGTACTTTTTGCCCTTTTTTTGCTGGGCTGACCATTTTAGTCATTGTGATATTTCGTTTACTTTGTTAAACAGACTGGGATTTTAGGACTAGGTCAAACCAAAAATTATTGTTATTGGCCGCAGGTGAAAGAGGCCTGTCGATATCGAAAAAAACGGTAGCGCCGTGAAGTTGATCGCCTTTGTTTGAGTTAATCGTTTTATGTCCTATTTCCTGGTGATAACCGGAAGAGGGGTATTCAAAATGAAAAAAACTCATTCATGTTAAAATCGGGACCGAAAATTTCGAAAAATTTATATCAGACAATGATGATTGATGAAGTGGTTATTGCCTGTGAATCAGCGCACGCGGGCACTCTGCCAGTAGAAATTTTGTTTGATTTGCCGGCTTGAGAGGTGTAGAGGTCACAGATTTGGCTTGATTTCATGGAACGTGAAACAGGACAAAATAGTGGTAAATTTGATGTATTCCCAGCTGGGTTATTTATTTCAAATGCGTTTTAATTACGCAAAAACTATTTGCGTGATGCGCTCGATTATGCGGGTTAATTGTATTCTAGCGAACACCGTTTTGTTGCTGGCATGGCCCTTTATGTTTAATTGGAACCGCTATCATTCATCTTTTCGAAAGATGTACGAAATGCCAATGCGTCAATTCTTTTATAAAGAGGAACGAGTTGGTTTTAAATGGCAAATTGTTCAAATATTAAATTTAGAAGCATGCGGCCAGACGCCGAAAAAGACGGCGGCAAAAAAATTTTGGAGGCTACGACCAATGATTCTCGCGTGACTAAATTGCGTCAATTTATTCGGAAAATACCGGATTGATGGAATTACCGCAATTACTTAATATCTTCAGAGGCGAAATGTCCTTTATTGGGCCAAGGCCCGAGCGTCCGCAATTGTTGAAACAGCTAATTAGAGAAAATCCTTATTTATAATCAAAGGCATAATGTTTAACCAGGGTTTTGGCCGGGCTGCGCACAACCTTAATATCCTTATGGTGCGAGTGTAGAAGATTCAATGGAAAAAGCTAAATTCGATCTTTATTACGTAAAACATCAAAGTTTAATGTTAGATATCTTAATACCTGATCCGCACAGTTGAAGTGTTTTATTTGCAAAGGAAGATAAGCAATGTAAGACGCCGTACTGAATTGCGATGACGGTTGATGTGAGGATTTTTTTCATGTTTTCAGCAATTTGAATCAATTATCTCGCCAGATCCAATGGAAAGATTTATCAACCAAGAGTCGAAGCCAATACACAAGACTATTAGAAGCCCTTTTTGCCAAACATAATGTTAAGTCGACGTTTTGTGTTTGCGGTTGGGTTGCAGAGCGTTATTCCTCAACTTATTAAAGATATTTACACAGCAAGGCCATGAAATTGCAGTCATGGATATGCCCATAGGCGTGCACCGGAACAAAACACGATGCCAGGAGTTTAACTGCTGATGTAAAAGCCGCTTCCAAAGATCATTTAGAAGACTTGCCTTGCGCATAAATTGACCGGTTATAGAGCGCCCAGTTTTTCAATTGGCATTATAATAATGAATGGGCCTTTGAAAGTGCTGGCTGAGCTAGGCTTTAGTTATGTTCAATACCTATCAGTAAAAACACGATCTATACGGTACTCCAGGATTGCGCCACGCGTTTGCGTACCAAACGCAAGAAGGCATTATTGAAATTCCAATCCCCAAACTCACAGAATATGGCCGTCAAAACTTCCCATCGGTGGCGGTGGATACTTAGGACTTTATGCCTTATGGTCTAAGCAAATTTTTGGTTGAGCAGTTACCTCAAGAAAGAAAACAAACCTTATTCATTTTATTTCATCCCTGGGAAATAGATAGCGACAACCTCGCCTGGACAAGCTCCTTTAAAGTCGAGATTTAGACATTATGTCAATCTGGATAAAACCTTATGGGAAGTTTAGAGCGTTTATGACAGGATTTTTTCGTGGGCACCATGCAGGAACGTTTATAACATCGGTAATAAGTTAACCAAATAAGCAAGAGCAGAATAATGGAATTTAGATTGAATAAGCTTTCTCAGTCCCGTCAGTTACTTTTAATTTTGACATTAGATTGGTCGCTTGGGAATGGTGTTTTGGCAAGGGCTAGTTACTGCTGTAGACATTTGGCATAATATCTGACATTTTTAATCGATTGTTTGTTTGTCTTGCCGGTCTTTTATCTTATCTATTGAGCGCGCCGAACTTGCTTTAGTTTAATTTCAAAACCTGCATGGCGGGACTCTTCTTCTGCACCGGCAAGTGCTTTGGTTTATGTTATTGGTATGCTGGCTGATGTCAATTGTTCATGCACCTAGCAACTTTTAGCTTTTACCCTTCGCTATTTGGACTTTTATTGGTTTTAGCGCTACGCCTAAAAAAAATTATTATTCCCATTGTTTTCAATTATTTTTTGTATTCCATTTGGCGGAGGAGTTTATTCCTGCGTAACAAAAAATAACCCGCTGACTTAGCTGTAATGATGTGAATTGGGACTAACATTCCTAATTTTCAGGAAGTGGTTTATATATGAAATTCCACAAGGGCGTTTTGGTTGCCAGAAGCGTGCTCAGGTATCAGTTTTTTTATGCTTCAGTGGTAATGGCTCACGTATTCATACTTAAATTAATACGTTCTACGAAACGCCGTATTGCCTTTGCTGCTTTGTCAATTTTTGTCCCTATTATTGCCAATGCGGTTAGAGTGTTTGGCATATTGTGATGGGATATTTGGTAATATGGAATATGCATGGGGGCAGATCAATCTAATATATGGTGGTTCTTTTTTGCCTTTGTTGCTTATTTTGCTGTAGTTATAGGGGAATTTATTAGAGAAAAGAAGGCGCGGACTGAGCTAAAGGAGGTGTCTGTTAAACGCCAGCTATTTTGCTTTTCCAAAAGCAAAATATGCAGCTCTTACGGTACTAGTTTTTTATGTCTCTTTCAGTGTGTCATATGTATGGGTTAGAAAATAATTATTGGCCAGCGAACGACTAGCGCAATACCATTACCAAGTCGACACTGCAGAACTACAGCATTGCGAAGTTGAAATCTCGACAGTCAATGGAGCCTAAATTTAAGGATGGCAATTTAATCCCATTATTCAGCCACTATTGCGGTAGCGGGTCCGTGAGCCAGTGATGGATATTTCTGGGCTGGATATCCGAAAGGTCGTGGTGAGTGATCAGCTTCTTTACATCGTCGTTATCAAGAAGAAGGACTGGGGACGTTAGTAGTCTAGCAAGGGTTTTCATTAAATTCATCCAATCCAGTACCACTAAGCATTAATTGTGAATTCCCGAGTACAGAGTACTCACTTATTGGTACGTGATCGGGACGGCAAAAGTATTACCGATAAAAAATGGGCGGAAGCTTTATGAAAATATATCGGCTGATGGGCGGTAAACCACATAGGGGAGGCGATCGCAATTATAAGTGTCACAAGATATTGAAATTGTTAGTAAGCGGAGAATATTTGCAGCTTTCCGAGACAAAATGTCAAAATGCCATTCCCCCTGTTAAATACTCATCATTGTTATAAATGACCAAAAAGCAATGACAAAAACTTGCAAGGTAGAAGATTCTTTGCGGCTGGATTAATACCCTGCTTTGTATGCACAAAATTTTGATGTAATGGTAAGCATAAAGTGTTATGTCTGGTTGTCGAAACATTATTCACATAAAGTCATCAGTCAAATAAACTAGCAGAGAAAGAATTGTTGTGTCCCAGTTGGGACGGAAGGTTTTTGGTTTTAGAAAGCAGGACCACATAATTACTATTAAGATTGAATTTGTGCCTTTTTTTAATGCCAAATAAAACGCATATCCAAGCCTTTTACTTTCTTTTGATTTGGGGGCTGACATTGGCAACAGTCATGCCTTTAAGTAATAAATACGCCCAAACTTACCATACTATCTACGCTTTTGAACCTTAATAAAAAATTCATTCCAATTACTGCAACATAATCTTTCTGGCTTAAGGTAAAAACACCCTATGTACCCAATGGTGCAGTATCTAAATTTTTAGCGCGGCACGTTGCCTTTCAATTCTTCTTCGGTATCAACATTGACCATGAGGGTTCTATTTAATGTTTCTAAGTCTGGTTGATACCCCTGTTTACAGTTTAGATTTCGTGGTAGCAGAAACAAAACTAATGCCCAGTTAGCCCTTTGTAGTGCTTAAGATAGATGTTTGAGGTCAAGAATTACAAGTCATCCAAGGTGCCACTGACTTAGCAAGCAAGCGGACACTGTTGCCAGTCTTGCTAGAAATCCATTCTGATGTCCTCAAGCAAACCTCTACTTTACTGCAGAGCACAACATGTTTAGTGAACTTGAAAAGATCAGAGGTTTTCAATGGTTGTGTACCAAAGCGACTCAATAATTTTCAAGTTATTGACCGTGGTCGAAGACTTTTTCGAGCAGTTCCCACTTCAGCAATTTGACGTGATTGGGATGTCAGTTACTGTGAGGTTGTAAAGGGCAAATTAAGTTGTTCTTGGGCTGTGAGAACTTTTCTTAATATCAGTGCGTAATACATTGTTTTTTTAGGTCTTGCTTGAGCGCCATTTCTTTTTGGCGACTTTTTCTGTTGCTGACATTGTTTTCAATCATAACCGTTTATAGTTTTGAGCAAAGCGATACTCAATTGCGTTGCGGGTAGTCATGGGCTAAATAAATTCGATTTCCTATACCCCTCGTTCCTTGGCTTTCTTCTAAGACTATTCCTGTGTCGGCATTGGGTGGTTATTATTTCATTATGCCACAATGAGATATTAGCAATTTTAACCCGCCGAAGTTAGGCTTCCGTTTCGGGCATGCCAAAACAATTGCCTCGATCACAGTTGTAATTAACATTGTCTGTTACAGTAAAATATTTTGCGTACCGTTCCAAAAATGAATGCATTGGTTCAAGCTATTCTTGCTCCAGGGCTGGCAATGCAGTAAAGTAGTGTTTCCTAATAATCCAAATCTGGCCACCATGAACAATCAATGCACCAATAAGAATTGGGGGCCTATTCCCGCGCTATTATTCAAAATGGACAGTTTTCCACTAAGCCACCACACTAGCGATGCCAGTATTACGGTTGTAACTGACTTTGACGAGTTGCTCATAAGAATCTTTGAGAATACAGTTTTCGTAAGATCGGGTCAAGTCAGCGTTGCTTTCACCTGCAATTCTGTATCAGGTGGTTTGAGCTTTGCTCTAAGCTGATACCATTCTAGAATAAATAGGGGCGCTGATACTCTAATAATATTGCCTACGGTGGCTGTTTGGCGCATGCCATGCCCACCAGTTAGGGTTTGAAAAGTGGGGTCTAAGGTGCAAGAGACAAGAAGATATGATGGGTTTCAGTATGTTAAGGTCTGCGGGATATGGGTAACGACACTTCCAAGACGGATCTTTTAATGACCCTGTTTTCATTAGCTTGGTTTATGCCGCATAAATTCAGTGACAGTACCAACGACTATACTTAATTCGTGAATTTAGATGGCCGTGTGTGGCCAAACACTTTCAACAGCAATAAAGGTAAGCAAGAATAAGCTCACTAGTCTTTTATGCAAGCGGTAAGTTGTTTGCCTCATGGTTAATCAAACACGGCATTTTAATAACTTTGGCCGGGATTACCAGCAAACAATTGGCAAATGCCGGGACATCGGTTAATCACCACAGAAACCTGCTGCGACCAATACATTTTTTTCCCAATATTTGCCATAATTAGAGCGGCCGTTGCCGACCCAGCAATCTTCCGCCTATTGTAACCTTGTAAAATCCCGCCCTTGATCTTTTAATTGCGCATATTAATATCGTCAAATGTGTTGGATTTTACCACTCATAAATGTACTCCACTGACCTAATAAGCAGTTGGCATCAATTATTACATAGCGCCGATATTGCACTGGGGACGATTATAGACGCCTTGACCGATTCCGTGCCCTGTTGAGATAGTAATGCACCGAATGATAATAACGGCATCTGGCCACAGGTTTTGATGCTAATTGCGTAAAAGCTAGGCGAAAAATAATTGCCCAGTTGACCGGCAGTAAAAACTGAAACATTGAGATGCGCCTGGCCAAAACACACTATCTGTTAAACACCCGTGTGAGTAAACCAGTAAATAACAAAAAAAGGGTAAATACTTAAAAAAGTGAATAAGAGACGAATAAGAGGTTTTAATTGATTTTTTCACTCTTTATTTTTCCTGTGTGATAAGGCCTGCAAGGGTTAAGAACACATCCCAAGCATAATGGTCTTGAATTAGCGTCAAGGCATTATGGCTAAGTCCCCATATTCGCTGGGATTGGCTTAAAAAACATTAAGGCAAATGCATATAATCGTCCGGCGTATTGGCAATCATTTATGTCCCTGATTGTCTGCACATTTTACACCTTCCAGCTCCCATTGGAGTTGCGATGAACAGGCAAGCCACTGGAAAAGCTGCAAAACTTTATTTTGTTACGCCACGAGCGAGTCTAAAAGGTGCTACAAAAATATTGGCATTGTCAAAAATAGGGTTTATGTCAATCGAACAAAGCAGTAATTTTCTACCCCTTGATAGTTCACTGAGGCTTTTGATTTTATCAACTGAGATTCATTACCGCAATACAGAAGGTCGCTTGCGGCCATGTTTTTGCTATAACACTTGGCCAAACTTGGTAATAAACCACCATTCACAGCATCAATATTGGGAGCGTAATCCATCACCCCATTGCAAATACAATTTGGAGATTTTTAACTCTCTTGGTAAACAATGGGGGGAAAAAGACTCAGTATCTAAGCCATTTTCAATTGCCTCAATCGTAAAGTTAGCACCATGGAATATTATGGAAATAGGTCTATTTCCGCTTGGATAATCAAAAATACAGTGACAAAATGACGCGGCGATCTTGTTCTCAAAAATGGGCATAAGTTTTGCTTTCACGTGATAAATTAGAGTCAAAGGCCATGAACTCTGAGCAGCGTATTGAGACCATTTATCTGGAATCTACATCCATAAAGTCCATAATTATCGCGGCTTTTTTATGAGTCTTAGCAAAGACCTTAGAAATTAAATACATATGTTTCGGCGACGCTTAGAGAAGCGCTGCAATTACACTATGTCGAAAATCGTTGTTTTCAAGTAGATTATCTATCTTGCTTTGAATTGCTTGTTGATAAAAATTAGCCACACTCAGGGGCTTTACCCAGTGAGTTAGACCCGTTCAGCATAACGCAGTACTTAGACCAAGCTTTGCATAAATGATAGCTTGGCAGTATTGGTCTTTTAGGTAGCAAAATCAAGCAATATCCTTTGCAGGTTCGAAGGGGCGGCTTAAAAAATATTTGATGGCCTTGCCTCTTTAAGAAACTTTCAAATTGATGAAATGTCTCTATATTCTTCGCCTTTGTTAGCGGGGAAAAGGACATCGCTTGAGCAATAATAATATATTCATAGGGGGGTATTGTGCATTCCTGTCATTTTGGTTTCTACTTGAAGTAATAGATATTTCCACATGATGATATAGAAAATTCCAATTACTCTAACTTAAATTGTAAAAATTACATCTTTATGCTTGATGTTATCTCCATAATCATCAGGGCCCAAAATGGCCTTTTAAAAATGATTGTAATTTGAATTTAATCAAGCGCCGCAGAACCTCTATCAGCATGAATCGCCAAGTGTTATTGCTGCCAAAGCTACAAATTACATTATAAATTAGTTGTTAGAGTCATTTATTTAAAGAAAAGATTCTTTAAAGGAAATAATTCTGACTTGAAAAACTTTATTAAATAACCGAGGATTTCCGCCTAAGCTGGTGGCAGTGGGCGATGTTTTATGGAATATATTCACCGCTTGCCAAAGTCTCAATATCCGTACTTGCTGCGTCAAAATCCGGGCGCGAATTATATCGATTGCTGAATGCAGTTCTGCATATTTCACGACATTAACTTTGCGAGTTCTCCCGAATGCGGGTTTTGTTAGTGTCAAAGGCATCGCTTTTATTATAAGAACCATCAAACTGCATATATAAACAAATTAAGCTGCAGAAAATCACAGCCTTGCATTGCGGACGAGTTCTGCCGAAGCGTTAGGGTTGGCTTCTCCAATTAATGCACCGGTATCTCTTACAGTTGTTATGTTCACGAGAGGGGATCTAGAAAAACCGCTGCTAGCAGGCCGCGAACAATATTTTGTTTGTGTCGACCAGGTCATAAAAACGCGCGGAGCCAAAATTATTTGTAATAGATCAAAATAGCGCCAGTTTAGTGGCTAAAAATTGCGTCAGGCAGCCCGTCTTAAAACGGTTGTGTTCATCCTGGGTTAGATAGCCAGAAAAATTTATGAACCGGTGCCAAGAAATATTAATGAAATACCTGACTCGACTTGTTGGTTAGATTAAAAAAGTTGACTAACCGTGGTCGATACAGGCTAGGAAAGGGCAAGGTATATGATGATTCGAGCGCTTCCTGCCTATAAAAAAAGATATTCCTAATATCTTGTATGCCGTAGTAGGTGATGGTGATTTGCCGGGAAATGCTGCCATAAAACTAGCCATAGATTTTAGATGTACAAGATAATGCTGCAATTTCTGGCGGAGCATTAGCGACGATGAGATGATTCATTGTTATCAGCAATGTGACTTATTTATTTTGCCTAAACCGCACTATCGGTAATTGATATTGATAGGTTTGGGGATGGTTACTGTTGAAGCTCAATTCTTGTGGGCTAAAAACCTGTATTGCGGGAGACTTCCGGTGGCCACCAAGGAAACGTAGTTGAATTGGGAAACTGGTTTCATTATTGACGCCACTAAACCTGAACCCAAGTTGCTAGTGCGGTTATTATCCATACTTAATGATGAGCAAAAATAAACAACTATGTCAGAACAAGCTCGGTTACAGCTTCAATCTTCTTTAGACTTGGCAAACCCATTGGTTGGGCAGGCAATATCAATATTTAAAAGTTAGATAGTACAAACTCTGTTTAAGTAAAAGCGAGTTGGTGGTTTTAAGTTCTAGTTTTCCTTTACTTTATTGTCAGGTGTTCGTTTGTCAGAAGCAAAAAAAAGCATTTTATGGTTCTTTTTAACTTTAACCTTTTCATAGGCTCTCAGAAAGGTTGTTGGGTTATAAAGACAATTTATAACCCGCCCGACTGTTGATGCCTGAAGATTTTGGTTATTTGTGGCAATAGCAATGATATCATTCTTTTTACGGATTAGGGGCTGACGGGAAGCACCCAAATATATTGTTCAAAAAGATACGGGTGAAGCAGAGATGACGTAAATACCGCTTGCGGACAATCGATGTAGTAGCTAAAATCAAAACTATTTTTTTTGTAGTACTCGCGGTGGCTCCCCTAGTAAGTGCATTATTATGATGATGAAAGGACTGACGGATGTTATTTATGCACCTTCGTCGGTTTATGTCAACTCCTTTCTGGGTTTCACCAACCCTGCGCTGATGCTCAAACAGCCTGTGAGCCAATCGTATAAAGTCATATTGATTTTAGACGGTCGTAAAAGTTAAATTATTCGCATTGCTACCGTGATTTACAATCGCCATTTATACACGCGAATTACTGCGGCCATGGTTTGTGCCCATATCATGTCTAATCTTATTGGTTGATGGATTCTTATGTGGTGCGTGAAATATAAACCTAAATTCGGTTTAGAAGTGTCAAACAACAAGTGGCGCTATTTACTCGTTGGAGTTGATGGCTAAGGCTTTTTTGGGCGTATTTTCGGGCCGCAAGTTGCACCACCCAATATTAGTCAGTAATTTTTTGGCACATCACAAGTAGGTGCATAACCATGTCACCAAATATATGCGACTATGCCAGGTCGCAAATTGTTGCAGCCTGCTACCACCCTTTACAGCCTCATTTTCTCGAACAAAAAAACAAACCTGAATGACTTTGATCACCCAAATAAAAACTGACTTTTAGTTTTGCAATTAATCGCCTTACCTCTATTGTCAGCCTTTTTATTCACCTTTATAGTTTTACCCTTTGTAAGCATATACTCGGGCCAAAATTGGGTGGGCTTACCATCATATTTTTGGTATTTTGGCTTTGTTAACTGTTGTCTTGTCAATCGGCAGTGTAACTAGTCAAATTTATTGTTGCCAAAGTTAGAGCAAGTCACTATTTTATTTATGTAATTGTTTCTTTCATCCCGATGGTTACGATATTGTTTTCCTTAAAAGCGTTCGAAATTTCTACTTTGCGGATATGAGGTCGAGTGGCCATTGATTGGGTGATGAGTATTAATTGCTTTTTTGTTTTTTCAACTATCAAAAATTACTTCGCATCAATATAACTAAACATTAGTAGCCTTTTTAATATCAGGTTCAGTGGCTTATGTCTTACTGTGATGCTGAATTATTTTTCTGGCTGAATTAGGGCAAATTGTTGCTCTGGCGCATTAGCGGTCTGTTTTTCACCATCAAATGTGGATACTGTATTGTGGTTGGGCATATAAATTTGTATTTTTCAAAAGTACATTGAAGGTGCCCTTCATTTTGTATTATTTGATTTCTAAAAATATGATTGGTCGGTGAAATCTAAAGTTTGATTCTCAGAGAAGATAACTTTAATAGTGTCTTAACATAACAAACAAAAGTTTGACTTTATTATGGATACTAAACTAGTTGAAAATGTACCAATTGTTGTTCTTAACTGGAACGGTTGGGATGACAGCATTAGATGTATTGAATCTATCTATTTGCTGCGAAGAAAATGCACTTATATGGCTTGGTTTGATAAATGCCTTCGAAAGAAGACAAAAGGTGACGGACCTTAAAGTCACTTTTTCCTAAGTTACGGTTTGGTTTATATGATAAAAATTGATGGTTGGCTTGTTGGTAAATAATAAAAACGATTGATAAAAATAGCTGCGGATGAATGCCTTGGAATTTATTCTACTTAATTCAATAAACGATTTGCCCTAGTAGAAAAAAGGGTTTTTAATTCAAGATCTTCTGGCTGGCTATGGATGAAAAATACGGCTGCTATCGGCAAAGCCCATATTTTATTGTTCAATATGATAGTCAGCATGTCAATTTTTTGATGCGCTCATTTACGCCTTACCTAATTACAAAAACCAGCCGATTAGCACAGAAGTAAAAAAACTTAACTGGTCGAGTTCAAGGAGGCTGGGGAATGTTTGGTTTTGCCCATTTAAAAGGCTTTTTTATAAAGTAGGTGGAGTTTGATTGCTCGGCTTTTTTACTTTGTTTACTCAGAAGAAAACAGCAGTGAGGTGTGGAGAGGGCTTTGGTAAAAATAAGGCGGTTTCGCTTATTAAAGGTTAAAATTTGGGTTCAAAATTTTGTTTAGGGGGGGGGGAAACCATTCGGCAATAATATATATTGGTAATAATATATAAAGATTTTTATTTAGGTGGGGGGAAAAAAAAAAAAAAACCGTCTTTTTGGTTTTTAACGCTACCCAAGACCTAAAATCTCTCTCCTTTT
>Ga0163217_1054412_pt1 | contig 13844 bp, 9 predicted proteins | sample SynspAceP_FD_185933 | JGI IMG/M metagenome (GOLD analysis project Ga0163217, IMG submission 185933) | Saline lake microbial communities from Ace Lake in Antarctica - Synechococcus sp. Ace-P (PacBio error correction) | ecosystem: Environmental > Aquatic > Non-marine Saline and Alkaline > Saline ... | reverse complement strand
GAACCATAGTAATAGATTCCAGTAATTGGCCATATTGTTGGCAATGCCATTGCCAAATATGAAAGAGGCAAAGGGATGTACTGTAACCCTACCCCAATCAATTAGACAACATCCTTTGGATTATATTGAAGCTTAAACAAGCTGTCCAAAGAAGTAATCGCTTACACTTTCTCAGGAAAATCGTAAATGGAATAGCTGCAATTTCAAGTAGCCACTACTGGCTCTACTCCTGCTTGCGGTCAATAAAAATTGGAGTCCCCCTGCACTGCTTACCTGGTTCGAGGAAAATCCACATTGGAATGTTTATCCTATGGAAGATCATTGAACTGCTATCGGAGAGGCTAAGGGAAATAAATTGAATTGCACATAATGGAAGTGTAGCCATTGACTATACCAAATACAGCGTGGTGAATTATTCCTCGGAATGGTTCTGGGGCCAAAATTCCTGCATACCCTTCGCGTAGATAATAAGTGCGTGAAGCAGCTTCATGCCTGGGTGGAGCATTGTGACTGGATTCCAGCCTTGCTTTACCGAAATTTTTACTGATCTTACTAGTGCGCTCCGATGAGCAAGCTGGACAAAGCGCCATGTGGGCATGCTGGATTGGAAGGGTCTTACCGGCAGACGGACTTTTGGACACAATTAGACCCATTATTGTCTGGTTTAAGAGACAGGCTTTATACAGAACACCTATACTTCCGATTCATATTTGCTGGAACCATTTCAGAGAATGTCGCACTACCTGGGGGCCTACCCAATGGATGTTGGTGATTGGCGGGTAGGCTTCTTTTTGATGCCCACATGCGCCAATTGGAGGTGCCATTAAGCCTTATCATAATGGTGAAAGCTGATTGCACCTCTACCTGTGCATAGTGATCGTTGCCCCAAGACTGAAATAGGCAACAAGGCAATTCACGGAATATGTGGGCAGGGTCGGCTTGGTTCGGGATCCTTCCAAAAACATGATCGGCCTTGAAAGCCGGTCATCTGCTTTTGGCGAATCTATATGCATGGTTTAGGGATATTCTGATGTGGCCCGCAAACAAAATTATTAGAGCAGTAAGTTATTGGACGAAGCTACAAAAGGGGCCTTATTGGAGGAAAATGGACTGAGGGATTCTTTTTTCTGAAAAACTATCCATGCCTGCAAGTAAATAACGAGCGAGGAGTCGGGAATAATTGGCCTTGGGACGATAAACGGGGGCAGAAAGAACGCCCAATTCCAACCCAAAATCTCAAAGGAGCTTCTTCAAGGCCTTACATTGGCGTACGACCGCTCCTAATATTTTTAGGGCATTGGTAGAAGCCACCAGCTTTTTGGCTCCAAAAAATAAGTGACCCAATGTCCAAGGAAGAATTTTCGCATCAGATGGTGTTAATTGCATTGGTGGGGTTGCCCAAATCGGAATTCGTGATGCAATTTAGGCGGATGTCTTAAATTTTCCCGAGTCCAGGATCATTATAAATCAGGAACAAACATGTGCCCTAGGTGCCGCAATGGCAGCTGCAGTAGTAGCTGGCCTCTACGATTCTATTATGGGACGCGCAAGATGCTATAGCAGCGGATCTTCAAAAAGAATACTACCCCGCTTACCGAAATGTAGAAAAATATAAACCCTTATACCCAATACTCAACCTTGGGCAGACTTTGTAGAAGCCAACAATACAGGACAGATTAAGGTCTCCATTTGACCAACAATTGCAGTAAAAATAGAAAACCAATAATCGACATAAAAATTAAGTAATGCAGAACAACACAAACCATTTAGGAGCGACCCAAAAATTGGAATAAGACCAGTAATCGATTGCCCGTTGGGCCGGTATAAGGAGTCATTGAGCAAACCACCATTGCCAGGGCAACAACGAGTAGCGATTTTCTTTCCGACCAACCTAAGACCTATTAACGGAACAAAATGTAGAATGCGTCATTGCGGACCCACCATTGGCCGGGTACCTGAGCTCAAAAATGCTGAGGAAAAAAATTTTCTTAGGGGAGGGGGTAGGGCTTTCTATAAACAGTCACTTCATGTTGGTGTTATGGAACGGAAACCATAGATATGAACCAACTTCGCCCAAAAAGCCATATGGAGGATTTACGGACGGAAGACCAGGGGCAGTTTACTTAGCGCCGCCTTGGCGGACATGCTCAAAAAGGGTTCCTTGCCTTTAGTAGTTACGGCAAGAAGTTACAGGATAGCGATGACGGAACATCCCAGAGGATGTTCAAAAAACTGTTATTGCAATTTACCAAGGCCGGGACTTGCCGTTGCCACGATGAAGGTAATCGTACCTATCCATAGGTTCTGTTTCCATGGCGATAAGCTGTTCATTGTCAATGGAAGTTTTTTCAGGATTATCTTCGGGATGCGGACGAATATGTTGGACATGAGCGAAGTAACCGAGGGATGCAACACAATATAATTGATCCGAAGATTTGAAAAAGCATGGTAAAATGGACCAAAGAGAATTTGCAAGGAAGGTAAAACTACAACGCCAAAGACCTTACAGAAATTCCAGGGAAACGTATGGATGAAGAGTGGAGACCGTTGTTAAAATGACATTGATTTCACGAGATTTTAATGATTGGTAATCCTAACGCAGCATTGGCTTTGGAGGAGCTTGGGCCGGTGCCATTGCAGCAGGATTTCCAAGGTCAAAGACAATGGACGATTAACATGCCAAACTTGGCGATTTTATGGAAGCATCCTAACTCTTCTTTCGATTGGAGCGGAATTCGTTCCTCCTACATGATGGCCACCGAAAATGACAAGCCTTACGGCATCTCCATTGCCCTATTTGGGCTACCTTATTTGACGAACCGGCGCAAATGTTTTTCTGATGTTAAGAACCTTCTGAGTGCCGGCTTCCATAGAAAGGGTCACCGGTCATAAACTCCAGGGCAAAGCGGCCAATGGAATAATCCATTTGATCAATTCGGGTCTTCAACCCTGGATGTACTGGACAAAACAGGAAATTAAATGGGAAACCAGCCATGAAAACCTTTCTGGGAATTTCGGAATTCGGAAGCTGCCAAAATGCGTGGAAGCCACAGACTGGCCACCAGCTATTGTATGAATATTTTTGGAGGAGGAGGGGTACTCCTCCATTTTGTCACCAAGCGTGAAAATGCCTGTAAACCATGTGTAGGATCCATGTAATTAAAAGGATTGGGACCCGTTAATGCAAATTGTTGAGGGTTGGGACGGTAGCGCTACCTGAAGAAGTACATAAAACTTTGGATGAGAGGACTAATCCTACCTGGCCCACAACTTGGTTCGCCCCAAGATAACAGATTGACCAAGCATTTAAGGATGTTCTATAGTGTAATGAACAATTTGGGGGCCCAACCATGGGGCTTTTCAAGTATGGTCATTTTGGAGACGAAATAATAACACTTTGTTCCTTGCTTAAGGATTCCGCGTCAATATGGCACAATGTTGACCTGAAAAGAATATTAGTACCCAAGGATTGGGCTTCTTTTGGAATGGACCCAAGAAGCGTGATTAACAGGCATGTGGAATTACGGACCCCTCTACTAAGAAATTAGGAGGTAATAAGTCCCGGTAGGAAAAATCTTTAGATTAAAAAATGATGAAAATTAAAAGTATACCTGGTCATAACACTTATGTCCATATTTCTGCACAGCCAAATTTCTATGGGGTCAGGTGGACCAGGAAAATGTTAAGCATGTAAAGTATACTATGAACCGGGCATGTTTCGGCGCTGGCCGAAATATCATGGTTGTATGGAAATTGGCGCAATGAAATTTTTGTAGGATTTTCCAGGGAGACACTATAGGATTTGGGGACCAGACCCGACATAATTTCGACAAAGAAAATCAGAGCTTCATGTGCTGGCCGAAGTTCTTGATGGGGGGAGAATGGACTGTAGAAAGGACCTGGGGCATTAGACGGAGATCTTCGTAGTTCCTGATAATGGGAGTTATCCATGGGCAATGAGAAAGGACGTAAAAGCTCTCTGAAACCAGTTTCTGTGAAAGCCCATAAACTTAATGACCCAAGTCTGGCATTTACGGTCGCATGACGGACCACCACGGCTGCCGCAATCCCGCATTTGTATTCCTACGGACAAGGGGACGTGGATTGGAAGGCCCATATAACTTGCCCAATTTTAATCGCGGAATTGGAGCACGAAAACCGGACTATATAATTGTGTGAAAAATGAGTGTGCATGCTATTCTTACCGCGGCCCAAAGCGCAACGGAAAGAGGTTCGCGTTTTGTGTGTAAAAACAACTGATGGTGGTAAAAATTGCGAACTTCGTTTCATGGATCGGGACCTGAACCAGCTGGATTTTTCCATCAGCCTGCTCCGTAAGATTATCCGACAAAGAAATTTTAGTAACCACTTCGCAGAGGAGGAATCAGGCAATATATTGATGCCTCCTTTCCCAAGATAATGGATAACTTGAGCCTTGGCCAACCCAGTAGAAAATTGCGGACAGGGAATCCTCCGGCCATGGTTAAATGAAAGGACCGGAAGAATATGCTTGATTCTATGGTTATAGGGCATTGGAATCGATATCAAAAACAAACCGGCGACAAGAGTGAAATTAGGGCAAAAATTAGTAAAGACAATGGACCGTACATGGAGGCCAAAGATTAGTAGACGTGGATGATTGGCTCTGGAAAGATCTTGGCTATCCCAGGTAGGTTGCAACGAGCAGACGGTAAATTGTGGCCCTCTACTTATTTATGGATAAGGAAACAGACCAGAACGCTATATCGCGGCTTACCATTTGGAATTCCTCCAGGTTATTAATCAGGCTTTATTATAATACCGCACAAATAACACATGGTTCCCCATTTATTGAATACAATTAAGTAAAACAACATGATAACTATGAAACGTAATGGTTTATTTCCTTCCATTACTGACATTATGAATTTTCGTCCTGTAAGGAATAAAGCGCAGAAAACATTCATACCGAAGAAACCAAAAAGCAGGCACACGACATTACAGTAATTTCAAATTACTCCATTATCCCAACCGGGGCAAGGTGCTTAACCTAGTGGGGAGCTTGATCTACCCTTTGGACAAAACAAACCCACCCCGGAATGCCACGCCTCTACCATAGTGTTGGAAAACGCCATCCGGTCTCGTGAGTGCATTTTTTTGCGGGCAGCCATGAGAAAATCCGGATGTTGGTATTTTGGGTGTCCAAGAAATGGAGAATGGAAAATTGTTCATGGCCGGTAGAAGTTAGCAATGGCGTACAAGATGCACCTTTCGCTTATCCAACCTGGAACCCTGTATCTTTTCACCTTGCTGAAGGCCCTTAAGTGTTGTTTGTACAAGGTGAGGTCCTGGAACCCCGCGACTTGGTGGGGACATGTTGATGACTTCTCCCGATGGTGGAAAAAACATGTCCAAACCGGAAAAAAATGGCGGAACGAGAAAAAATTGGTCACCTAGTTTTGGGCCATTCAAAAACAGCCCATCCAGTTTGGCAGACGGAACCATAATTTCACCCCACAAGTGCCGAATTATAAATTGGAAGATGGGGAATGTAGATTGGATTGGTTGCACTTTGAAAATAAGCAAGGATAATGGCAAAGACTTGGGAAGTTGTATGGCCCTATTAACGACGGAAAGGAATTTGATGCCATACAGCCCAGCATACTTACTATCCCCAATGGTTAAAATTGCAGCGTGCTATGAGGAACAAGACAAAATGTAATCTCTCAGAGGTTGGTCCGAGGATCAAGGGCAAGACTTGAGTAAATGACGCTACCGAATTCCAAACCCTAATTCGGGAACGATGCCGTGACCCTAAGGATAACAGGCAGTGTACTATTTACCAATCACACCACAAAAGAGGGTGAAGAACCAAGGGACGAAAAACATGGATAAATCTGGCCATATCCGAGTGTGGCTTAATTGGAAGCCCCGTCATTGCCTTGGGAAAATGGTCCTGCGAATCAGGATATTTCCTTACCGGCCATATTCAAACAACCGATGGCTTTGGTGCATATCACCTATACCTATGTAAGGCAATTCCGTAAAACATGTTGTTATAGATCCAAGCAGTTGTTAGGTCATATGATAACAATTGGGACATAGAATATTACATAAAGATTTGTAGTCAGGGAAACACTTATTAAGACAAACAAATAAGTAATGAAAAAAAATGAAGGTAATCCTTAAATTGCCAACTGCTGCGCCCATAATATCATTGCGTGGCAATGACCCTCTTAGTTCTTTGATGTAAGGAGAGTAACAGAAGCTACCGATCCGGTTCCAATCCATCATCTAATTGATGCTTCAAGGGGAATGGCTTACACGATCCGCATAAAATAGATTTGATAAAATTCCTAAAATCCCAGTACAAAACATTGCTGTGGTAAGCGATGTTCCCCAGATGCGTTAAAACCAACACATTATTGGCTTTACCATGAACAATCGTTATTGGATATGTTGGAGCGATGCCACGGTGTTGAGGGATAGAGTGGGTCAAGTAGTTAAATATGCTTACAAGTACAGATGGTTCTCAATTGGGAACAACCTAAATTCCTCACCACATACCCTGAAGGTTCAGGGCCGGAATCTCTCATTTACAACACAAGACAGATCAGGCCTCAGGTGGATTCGATGAGGCTTCTGGGAATATAAAGAGATTTGTTGGCATTTGGCCTCATTTGCGGACGAGGCGGCAGGTTTTTTTGGTCCCTATTATGCTCTCAGACTCTTGATTCCGCAATTTGAGCAGTGGCACCGATACTCGACTCTGGGCCAATAACCAATAGGAATCGCGTATTTATATGAGGCACACCATGCCGGATACAAGTTTTCGCCACCCAAAAAATTACCTTCTGGCGAAGGGGTGTAGATGTCGCCGAGGGTCTTATTGGACTATGGTTGCACGGGGAGTGATTTTATGCGTCGGTGCAGAGAGCAATTTTGATCAATTGGGGGAAAAGTCTACCCTGTTTTTGGTCAATACGCAAACTGGAGGCCGAGGAGCGCCCTATTGGTGGGGTCTTACCCGACAATAAACATTTTAACTGCGCTATTTCGGGACACCGTAAAAGTGGGGTCTTGTATCGCTCCTTCTCAACGGACAATGGCCGTACTGGAGTCGCCGGTGCAAAACCACTTTCGGGATGCCAGATCTAAATTCCACGGCTTGCGGTTACAGGATGGAGTATGGTCCTAGTCTCCATTCTAATTATAAAAAAAGGGACCCTTTAACCTTGGCATTTAGTAATGGATGGATGGTCCTTTTACCTCACTGGGCTATCTAGGTAGGAGGAAGACACATAAGATTACCCCCATGTGTTGGAGCCCGATGGACATTTATTTGGTCGCCTTTGCCGGGGGATGGCCAAACAGAAAATAGAAGTGGTGGAAAGTTTAAGATTACGGATTTGGATGAATTTGTAAAAGAATACTATTGGTAACCCGCAATTGATTCTGGCATTAGGGCTACCACTCCACCGTTTTAGATTTGGTTTTTTTGCAGAAATGGACTATGATCGATTCCACTATAGCGGGAATGGCATCAGTATATGAGAAAGAGTGATATAGCAGGTGAAGGACTAAGAAATCAAAATTAAGTTCAATTACAATTTCGGGAACTATCCAGCCCATATTCAAAGAATTGCCATGATTATGTTATAGTTAGGCCTAAGATTATCAAAAAGGTAGTCGGTGGAGCTATTTCTGGCAATTTAATAACCCATTTAATATGTACAAAATTGTTTTTATAAAAAAATGGGGTTCTTGGAAGCTTTAATAGTTTTCTCCCTAGTATTCCTTGTGTACCGATAAAGTAATAAGCCCGTATCACTTAACAATAACATTGGTATACAAAAAACGCGATTCAACAATTTCCGGGCTTATTAGTGGATCTGATTGTGGGATTTAAATCTGGTACCTATGCCAATGGGATTTGATTGGGGATGGGGATTTAGATCTACTTCATAGTCCATCAGGAAGCTATGTGGAATCTGGGGTGTTCTATTACGAAAACATTAGCGGAAATGTGGATATGCCATTTTTTAGATATGGAAGGAACGGGTTTCCACAGAAAGATTTCGACTTTAGGGTATGATGGAAAATGTTTTTGAATGTATCCGAAGTTGATGGGCATTATCATGTTTTAAAACACCAGACAAATAATGATAATTATTGAGTACAGTAGATGTTCCCGAAAATGTTTTTTGGAACGCGTGAACATTTACAAATTACCAGCCACAAGGCATTACAGGACACTAAATATCAATACCTCGGAAATTAATCGACTTTGACGATGAATTCAATTTATGATTTAATGTGCGGCCTGTCCTCAAAGTATGGAGATTACCTACTTTTGTTGAAACAATGGCAGGTAATGAATCCCCTGAAATATGAGGTACCCCAAAAATTGCTAACAAGCATCATGGGGAACCCATAGGAAAATCATCTCTATTTGGAAGTCCCTTTGGCGGATTACGATCATGACGGGGATTGGACTACATTCTATTAAGTGATTTTCAAATATACTTTTACTTTTGAAATAAGGGAATTCAAAAAAAAACATAGTTATCAAAGGAAGGACAACCCTTAAAAATACAAGATGACCAATACAATTGTATTCACTATATGGAAAATGCCTACTAGATTAGGGCAGTAGATTTAAACCAGATGGTTTGGTGGATTCCTGCAGGTGGACGAAGACGGAAAAGTCTCCTTTTGAAAAATACAGTAAAATGTGGATGGGAATCCCAGAATTCCTACGCCTAGGTTCTTGCAACAAGAAGCCAAGTTCGTGACGTAGGTGCTTTGGCCACCCCCGTGTTATGACTGGGATGGGGATGACTCAAGTAATTATAAGTGGCATGGAGCTGGCGTATTTGCTTTATCAAATTTGGAGGATACCTCCCTAATGGGGACGCCCCTAAACCCTTAGAAGTGGCAGGGAGTTCAATAAGGATATCCCCGGACCGAGGCACTACCAAATACGAAGAACCGCATTGGGGCTATACACCATATGTAGGCGATTGGGATGGTGATGGGATTAGCGGATATTCTAGTGAACGAACACAACGGAATATCGTGTGGTTAAAAAACATTGGAAGTAGGAAAGCGCCCAAAACTTTCTGCTCAAAAACCTATTGAGGTAGAGTGGGAAGGAGAACCACAAAACCGCATGGACACCAGGAGTTTCGAAGGAAAGGAATTACTTGGCACCTTTGGCGACATCTTCCGTTCATAAGGCTGTAACCAGGATGGCTTACGATTTGGTCATGCTTGGATTATGAAGGATATCTTGTTGTTTACCCCAGGTTTAAGGAAGGGGCGTTCATTTTAAAATTGGGCTCCCTAGGGGCGCAATTTCGTATTCCCTGATGGAACCCAATTTTACTAATCAACTAAGCGGTTCCAGGTCACGGCAGGTTGGAAAATTACATTGCCGATTGGGATGGGGATGGCTTGGAAGTCTTGTCATTTTTCCTCTAAAACCTGCAGTGGGATGGATGAAAAACATGGGAATGAAAGGACGGTAAAATGTTCTGCCAATACATGGGCGGGTAGTCTCAAAACACTTTATGGGGCATACCGATGGGGGTCAGTAGTGTCCGACTTTAACATGACGATGTTCCCGACCTATTGGTAGGAACGAAACTGGCGCGTTATTACTATTGGGAAAGACCTAATTATAAGATAAACGACTTACCATGACCACCAACAGGAAAACAGCAACCCGCAATAATATAAATATTTTACGTTAGTCCTTTTATTATTTTAGAACCCTGGTAAAGGATTAATTTAGCAATCCAACTTCCGATAAAATAGATTCCCAAGGGCAGTTGTAGCCTTTAAAAACAGTAATGACCAAAGAACAACAAGCAAAGAATTTTGTAGAGGGCAGGCCCCTTTAAAAAATTAAATCTACCATCTTAAAATAAGGGACATGATATCAAAAAAATACTTTATTTCATTAATCGCCCTTGGGTTTTCCGTACCAATTATATCCCGAAAACAAAGGTAGGTACATCTCTCTGGCACGATGCTGCCAATACCGTTGAGTGGTTTTTCTATTGCACGGATGGACAAATAGTAAAAAATGGACAAAAATAGAATGTTCCTTCCAACTGGGAATTGCAAGGTTTTGGCACTTACAACTATGGGCACGATTGGAAAACAGGATAGGAAATGGGCTTGGAACACGGGCTGTTACAAACAACATTTGATGTCCCCAAATTGGAAGGTAATACGTTCAATATCGTTTTTGATGGCTCCATGGACCGATACCAAGGTTAAGAAAACGAAAGTCCGCAGGCGCAATTCATTCAGGGAGGTTTTACCAGGTTTAAATATGACATCAGAAAAATTATTGAATATGTGAGACGAATTTATTGGAAGTGATGTAGCAAAACAATCCGAAAACGAATGCGATAACCGTGCCGAAAGACAGGCAGACTTTTGGATTTTGGAGCATTTACCGTCCAGTTTTCTCTAGAAATAACTCCCAAAAATCCATATAGCCCGGACAGCTATAGCGGCCAGGCCGATGGGTCACTAAATGTCCTTAATCGCCATTACAACCTAAATTCCAAAAACTATTACAGTCACCGCCCATCTATAGGATTTAAAAGGCCCATAAAACCCATAAAGAAAATTTAGGCTTTTGAAGAAAGGTGTTCGAAGAAATTTTTTGACCGAAGTTTAACAATATTAAATCCTGGAATTGACCCGAAGTGGCCTACTTTGTACGACAATTTACATTTGAATTAAAACATGGAAAATTCGGTTTTACATTTGAAGTTAAACAACGGATTGGTTTTGTTTACTGTAGAACTTCGCAATCATTCATGGTTTTATGTAAATGAAGAAAAAGTAATCTTCAAAGGCGTCAATCGACACTCCTTCTGGCCAGAAACAGGACGCCAGTCTAAGGAAAAAAATCACCTCGAAGGACATTAGACTAATGAAAGAGATGAAATGATGCCACCATGTGCGTATGTCACATTATGTTCCGACAAGCGTTTCCTTGGAAAATTGTGCGATTCCCTTTGGAAATTTTTGTATTGATGAAGTACCGGTTGGCAGGATTGGTTACGATACCCTGTAGCGTCCCAAAATAAAAGAGTTATTTTGAAGATGAAAATCCACCCCGTGTAATAATTTGGGACCATGGAACGAAGGAGGCTGGAATTTTGCCAATGAAAAATGGATTCCTCTTGGGATATCCAAAAACGCCCGGTATTTATCCATGCGTTACTCCGTAACGGAGTAAGATTACCAGTCATTACCCAGAATATAATTTATGCTACTGGAAGGTTTTAGTTTCAGGGTAACGACCCCTTATGGCCACTGAGGTATTACATGCCTTTATGATGGGGGGTAGGGGCCGGGGCTAGAATTAGTATGGCATAACTATGAAACCAGCCATTGTTTGCAGGGGGGTTTTATGCGGTATTTTCGGACGAGGCCGGTTTTATACGAAACAGATAAACCTGGCCCGATGTATTAGATGGTGACGGCAACCATGCTCCTGACGGAATCCTAGGGCCCCATCCGAGAAAAAGAAGCCAGTTTTTATACCATAAGGAGTAATTTGGTTCCCCTGTTCAATTCTTCCTGTTCACCATTAACAAGGAGTGGACGGAAACTCGTTGATTTTAAATAATTATACATTTATACAATTTAAGCCAATGTTCTTTTAATTGAACTTTGTAAAACAGAAAATAGGAAGTATTAAAAACAAATATTGGCACGGGCAATATTTTAGGGCCCGGACACTTAACCGGTACGGCCTCAAAAATAAAAATGCTGTCGTTAAGGCCCTTCAAGATGCGATTATTTGAATTTACTGCCAAAGATCACAAAAAATGGAAAGGAACTATATACATGGAGCTGGCCCTATTGTACAGCCCGATAAAAGCACAGAACTTTTGCGGCTTATTTCCAATATTGCCAACGAAATAGGCCATAAAAGAACTGGATGGAAACAATAAGTTGCCTCTGCTAATGGATACAAATTGTATTTAACAAAAAGAAAATGGCACCTTCATTCCGTTAAAAATAGTACAGGAGAAAGAAATCTCCAAATTACCGGAGCAGCAGTTCCGGCAGGGACACTGCTAAATTACAGATACGAAATGGGAAAGGACGAAGATGGAAACTTCGATTAGAAATTTTACCGCGATAAACTATCCAGAACGAATAAAATCTGGAAAAATTTCACAGGAAAACGGCCTATTACAAATAGAAACAAGTCCTCTTCAAAAAAGATGGAAGGCATTGTTACATCGAATTTCATTCGATTATCCCCGAAGAAAAACTGTATTGGGGTAACACTGGATGGGGCAGAGGACCTTATCGTGTATGGAAGAATAGGAATTAAGGGGCAGTATTTTGGGGTTGTGGGAAAAGCAGTACAATAATTACGGTTCGCTGGAGAACCTTTAATAATTTAGATTTATCCAGAGTTTTAAGGGATATCACGGTAATTTGTATTGGGCGCGACTTTAAAACTACGGAAACCCCTTTTACCATTAATTTCTGAACCCAAAATTTATATTTTCAACTCTTTCGCCCAAAAGAACCGGAGTATGCTTCCATAAAGTCTCCCCCCATTTCCAATAGGTAATCTTTCCTTCTATATGAAATTTCCAGCCATAGGGACCAAATTTCAAGGAGCCTGGTAGCTCGGTCCAAAAGTCAAAAAGGGTTTTTATTTCAGGCCGAACAGGTGAGTGTAAACTATCCTATTTAAATTATGGCTCGATTTCAGGGCGGAAATTAAAAACATTCATCCAGAATCTTTAATGTTTACAACAAAAAAGTGAAAAAATCTCAAAAGAAAAACTTACTATCGCAAATCAACCTTATCAATTATCTGATTTTTTACACAGCTCTTTTTATTTGATCATTACCATAAAACCATGTTAAAAGTTGAATTAACACAAAATAAAGTTGCTTGTTTTTAAATATATTAATTTATATTAAGCTAATCGTTAAAAGCCAACATAATTATTAAAACCTACCTCACTATTATTTTTTAAAGAATACATTGCGCAACATGCCAATGGATCGACCTAGCAATCTTAAACAAAATCCAGTGGCAATAATTAATTGGGCCCTCTATGAACTATATATTGTTCAAAGCAATAAAAGTAAGTAGACGAAATTTCATGGTGAAAAACGGTTTTATTCTCAGGCATTCAGTTACTTATTTCCAAGCTTTGATTCAGTGAATTATTTGGTAAAACTCAAATTTTAATCCTTAAATATTTGTTTCAACAATTTTGTCAACGGAGGGTGAAAAGTTACTATCCAGGATGAAGATCGAAATTACTATCTCGAATTAGTTGCCCATTGATGAAGGGTTGGTGGGGGTTGGAGTAAAAAATCTGGTGGCACTTTATGGTTGAAGGGAATTAATTAAAAAGGATTGAAAATTAATTCTGGAGTTGGATTGGGGGCAGGGGCTAATAATCAAATTGTTTTTAGTTATGGACCAAAAAAATTGGGGGACTTACCAATTCTGCGGATTTATAAAAAAAACTATTAGACGGCAAAGGACTTTATTGTTGTTAAACATATTCATTAGAGGGGGAAAAAAAAAACATGGGTTTTTCCTTATGATTTGCCCTTTATACGGGCCCGTGCACATTAACCGCTATTCTGGGCCGAAAAGGTAAAAGGGGACCCTTATCCGGGACATTCCAAAAACTCTAGATTTTTTTGCAAAAACAAAAAAAAGAAAGGGAAAGGGACAAGGGGTTTTCAGCGCAATTTTTTTTTACTCAAAAAAAAATAATACCAGGGGAGGGGCCTTGGATTTTTTTTTTTCAGGAATTTTTTTTTTAAAATCTTCTTTCTTTTCTTTTGGT
>Ga0163217_1034814_pt1 | contig 13847 bp, 20 predicted proteins | sample SynspAceP_FD_185933 | JGI IMG/M metagenome (GOLD analysis project Ga0163217, IMG submission 185933) | Saline lake microbial communities from Ace Lake in Antarctica - Synechococcus sp. Ace-P (PacBio error correction) | ecosystem: Environmental > Aquatic > Non-marine Saline and Alkaline > Saline ... | reverse complement strand
AGGGGTCGCCGAACGAAAGCCTTTCTCTCTGCCCTCACCGCCTGGGGTATGATCGGCGGCGGTCGGTGGGCCCAGCTGCACGCCCGTTGCCGCGCGCACGCCGTCCAACAACGGCCTCCCCCAGTCTGAGTTTTGCCCTGCCACGACAGTCTCCATGGCGCCAAAGTCGGCTTTGGTGTGTTGGTCCAGCTCAGGCTGAAAGAATCCTCAGTTGAGAATCGTTTGGCCGTCCAGGCGCGGGCCGTCAGTTGATTCAGCCTGTTCCCGCAAAACTAAGCTTCCCGTTCGCCTCGAAAGACCTGGGCCTGAGCGTGTGGCCTTGAGGAGCTCCCAAAGGTCTGTGCCTTCGCTGCCAGCCCGGCTCCGATCTACCACCCTTCCCTTGCGTCAGCCCCACGGTTCTGTTGGGCTTGCCCTGGTCAGCACAACGGAAGGCTGCGAGCGGCCGCCACGAGCCACACCGAGCAGTCATCGGCCAAGCCGAACGAGCCCAACTTGAAGCCACTCGCACCGGGACCGACGCTTGAGCCTCTTCCCCAACCCCTCCCCCTCCACTCCTGGGAGGCCGGGCACTTGGGCTGGAAGTGGGCAGCAACAATTCCTTGCAAAAGAATCCCTTTGGACGGGAACTGGCTGCAAGCCGTTGCATGTGGTGGACGTTGCCTGGTTTGCCGGAAACAATGGGCCGCGGTAGCGGTTTGCTGGGCCAGGGAGAAGAAACCGCTGCTGCTCCTGCACGCTTCGATAGCCTCCTTGCTGGATAGTCAGGCGGTGGCCCCGCTGTGGCAGGCCGGGCCAGTTGGTTCATCCCCGACCTTTTTCGTTCGGATTCAGCCCCCCGTGCCGCCATGAGGCCCACCTATTCCGCCAAGCCGGGGTGCTAAGCCCATTTGATGCCAGTTGGGGGCTATACGGCCGGCCCTCGGATGCCAGGCCTTTTGTGGGTGTTGATTGGCGCCTCCATGGGTGGATGCAGGTGCTGGTCGAATGGCCCCGCGCAGACCAGAGCGGTCCCGGCGGGCTGCTTGTTGCTGGCGCTGCGCGGGCGCTCCACCGGCCGCCCCCGAGCCATTGCCCCCGCTGCTCGACGAACTCGGCGTTGTGGTTTTGAGCCGGCCTTGCCGTGCGCGCGGTTCTGTCGCCAGGCTTTCGCGGACCAGAAACCAGTGTGGGGCCGGGCCAAGCAAGAGGTCGCCTCGCTGCATCTACGCACGCAAGGGCTGGGCCGATTCGCTGCGACGCTTGTGGCCCGCAGCGGTGGGGTTGGTTCGCCGGTTGCGGCAGAGCCGCTGCCAGCCGCAGCGCTGCAGTGCTTTGGGGTGTTAACCAACGACCGGATTCTGCGACCGCCGCTGAAGCGGGCCAGCCAGTGGCCCTGCTGGGCGCCGCGCGTGATGGAGCTCGAGGATGCGGTCACCTTCCTGCATCTGGGATCAGGCCCAATTCAAGTGGCCGCCTCCTGTGAAACCAGAGGTGAATTGGGACAGAACGCTCCTCCTGGTCTCACAGAGGCCGCGATTCGGCTCTAGCACCGTGGCGGCTGGAAGATCGGCTCAGTAAGCCGGTGTGAACTGCATGACTGCCTCACAGGCTGGATGGCTGATGCATGGCGGAAGCGATGGAGATCTCTGTGTGCTGGCCGCTGAGAGGCAGCGCCCGCCAGCAGAGCCCTAGGGTGGGAGAATTCATGGACAAGCCTGTGCTTACTGTTTCAGCGGAGAAACCACAAACCATTCGCTGTCGGCATGGCCAGAGTTGACACGGCGCTGACCACCATGGAGCCCCGCAGCGGGCCCGATCTGCAACTGCATCGCGGCCGACTTGCAAGTTTTGGAATCGGGCAGCCAATGCGCGAGCGCTGCAGAACCTGGAGCATGCAGCTCCATGGCACCGCCCTGCAATTGCTGCGCGGTCAATTGCATGGGGGTCAGCCTGAGCGGCCAACGGAGTGGTGTCAGGGTTGGCGATTGAGTCGGGCTCATCGTCTCTCTTATGCGAAGCATCCAGGTGAAGGTGGCGGCCCTGATCAGGAGCAGGCCGTGAGCTCGGACCATTTCCCTTCATCGTTCGTGGCCAGTTTTCCTCCAGTGCTGGTGGCCTGTGGAAAACCTTCGGGCCACTCCGTGGCAGGCCTTGGGCGACAGCCTCGCCGAAACAACTGCTGGGGATCCACTTCGTCGATTCTGCGCTTGACCTGAGAAACAACTTTGTCTTCAGCGCGCACGCCACGGCGAACACCCGAGCTGGGAATTGTATACGCGCCCCTGTGCGCTGGATGGCAGCGTTGGGCTTCGTCTGCCTCGATGGCACCTTGGGAAGCTGTTGCGGGGCCTGCGATGGGATTGCTTGATCTTCTATGAGTATCTTTCCGGCGTGCAGGACGGCAGCTGCAACTGCAGGGTGAGGCGCTGGTATCTCCTTTGAACTCAGCCTGAACAGATTCCGAACTCCAGGCTGACCCCAGGGGGCAAACACCCAGGGTCACGAAGTAGAACACACCGCCGGAGTGAAACAGATAGCTGGTAATGCCGTCGAGTATGTCTCGGCTGGCCATGGCGAATGGCGTTCTCCGGAATCCTTCACCCCTGGCATTCCGCTTCTATCATCGATTCGGTCATGATCACCCACAAGGCGAACACCGACGGACCAGAGCGCCGAGCAGTGCCGCCGATTCGCCCAGCCCCAGGGCCAGCCCAAGCAGCACGCACCGAGCCACCGACCAGCACACTCCAGGCCAGCCCCGATGGCGCCCTCAATCGTCTTCCCCGGGCGAAATCGGCGAGAGGAGATGCGGCCGAGAACGGCGGCCAATCACATAGGAGCGATGTCAGTGGCGAACCACCAGCAGGCAGGCCAGCAGGTGAGTGCCAGTGCCTAGCTGGCCGGCCCGCGGCATCTGCCCAGTCGGCGGGCCAGCAAAGCCGTCGCTTGAGGTCACGCAGCCGCAACCAATGGCTGGGAAGAAAGCCCAGATAGAACAGCCCGAAGATTGAGGCGCATATTCGGCGATGGTGCCGGTGACGGGCTGCAGCAGTAACCAGGCACAGGATTGCGCCCCTGACACCGGCACGACCGGCAGCGGCCAGGTCGGCGCCATGCACCAACCGCTTGCCCCACTGGGTGGCGATCAGCAGGCAACGGCAAACCAACCAGGGTGGTGTTTGGTCGCAGGGCGGATCCTTTGAACTGGGCCAGGCGGAGAAACTCCAGCAAGGCCAGGTGCACGAATCACGCCCACGCAGGCAAACCACCGGTCCGCCCAGGCCCACCACCACCAGGCCGAAGCCCCCGGCGGCAAGACGCTGACACCCGGGACAGCGAGGTGGGAGAAACGACGGGCTGCTTCACCCGTGACGCTCGGCACGCGTCAGAACAGGGGCTCAGGCAGCGCCAAACCTTGGCCTGGGCTGCCGCGACGCTGCATGCTATGGACCGTGGCCTGAACCACCTGACAATCAGGCCTCAAGCTGGACCAGGTGTCGTGCATTCACCAGCCCTCAAGGTTGGCGTTACTGTTCACGAGCCGGCCGCCAGGCTGAAAGGGCGCGCCAGACACATGAGCACGGCCGAAAGGCGGGCGCCCACTTCCAGCAGCACCCGATCGGATGGGGCAGCAGATTGGAGGTCGTCGGGGGCCTGGCTGCCTGAATATGGAATTCTCGATCGCAAAAGCGCCGACGGTCTGCGCTGCAGCAAAGTACGATCGGCCTCAGGTCCCCGCTCCAGGGTGTGAACCGTGCGGCAGGCATCAACCGGGCGATCTCCAGGGCCAGCGGCTCCGGTGCCGCCGCCCACATCCAGACCACTGAGTCGGCCCGGGACGCAATGCGCCAGCAGCATACCCGCAAACTCCATGGGAGTGGGACTTGAAAGCCCGTGGGCGTCCTCGAAGGCGGGCATCAGAGTAGGCCCTGGGGTCACAAAATCCCAGGCAAAGCAAGCTCCAGAGCCCGCACCGCAGCACCACTTAACCGGGTGAGGATCCGGAATCGATTCGCCAGGCCTTCCAGCGGCCCATGCCAAGCGGCCCTTCAGCCAAACAACTTCACGCTATCAGCGATCTGACCCGGCCAGAAGGCCGTCGCCTGCTCCTGGAGCCACTCAGCCCGCCCCTGATCGATCCGCTCTCGGGGGATGAGCAGGGGATATGCCCGGCGGATAGCGGACACAGGGGTTCGGCGCCAGCCGGCCCACTGCTTGGGCCAGGGGTACGGGCTCGCTGTTCAAGAACGCCAGGCCAGCGCAACGGGCAAGCTCCGGCTCGGCCACCACGGCAACCGGCGCGGCGAAAGCCGGCAGCGGCACACGCCCAGGCACGCGGCCAACCGGCTGAGCTGACGGGCAAGCGCCGACCCTCAACAAGCGGCGTGGCAACCTGCCCCAGACAGAGGTGAGACAGCCAGGTTCGGGCAGCTCGCGATTCACCCCACGCTCGCTCAACCCAGTCGTCGGCCACCAGGCGTTGACGCCAGGCGGCCGTGTTCAGCACCAGACGGAGCGGATTCCTATTGGCGACGACCGGCAGGCCAGCTGTCTCCAGCCGTTCGCGCAAACCGCGCTGCGATGCCAAGGGCGCCGCCTGCAATGAAGCCGCGCCGGCGCGGACTGTTGAAGCTTGGGCAGAGGGCCGCCTCCACGGAGAGCGAGCAACAGGCCACGTGGGCTTGGAGGTTCTGCAGCCAGAGCAAGCCACGCGCACAGCGCTTCGGCTCGACCGTTGCCCCTGCAGCAGCACCACCGCGCTCTGGCCAGACCGCCGCGGGCCTTGATGGCAACGACTTGCACAACACGTCCCCCCTGCCTCCAAGGCCGGGAACCGGCAACAGCATTTCGCTGCAAAACCCCGCAGCGACCGAAATGGGGCCCCGTGGCCTCATCGACCAGCACCGGCACAGCTCCGGTCGTGGGCCAGGGCATTGCAACCCCGCCAGAGTCTCCGGCCAACCCTGATAGGTGGGATGACAAGCACGACGGCCGCAAGTGAACCGGCCTGCTCCAGCACCCCGCTCAGCCAGGCCGGCGTCGGTGGTTGCCACAAACCGGTGGCAGGGATCGAAAGGGCAGGTCGGACAGACCGGCACGGAGCTGAGCAAGACGGCAGCGTGCACAGGCTCGGTGAAGGGTTGCGGGGCAGCAAACACCCGGATGCCGGGGGGGGCCAGGGCCAGCAGGGCCGCCTGAAGCAGGCCGCTGAGCCATTCACACCGAACCAGCAATGGTCAGCGCGCAGAGGCCAGCGGCATCGGCCTGGGCAGCGCACCGCCCCTCGGGGCCTCCAGGGGTCCGCCGATCGAGGACAGTTCGGGTAGATCCAGCGGGCCCGCGAAGCGGCAGCAGCCGGCGGAGACCCGGGCCAACCCGGCAGGGCCGATGGGCCGGCAAATGCAGCGGCAGGGGGGGCCCGGGCCAAAGAAGGCCTGCAGCAGGCGGCATGGCACCGCCGAAGTCTCCTTAGAAGTTTGGTCTGTTGAGCTGCCCGTATCAGGAGCTCCTGCCATCGTCACCCGCGCTCCGGCCCCCTTGGCCACCCCCGTTCACGACCGATCGGGACCAATTTTCTCCTACGACCCCCGGCCGGACCGTCGTTGGCTGCGGTTGCGGCCCTGGATTCTTGAGCCCGGCTGGTGGTGGGTGCTTCTGGCAATTTGCTGGGCCTGGCCGTGGTGCTGGCGGTTCAGGGGAACCAGCCAAGACGCCAAGGTTCAGCAACCAGTGGGGAAAACGCATCCTCAACCACCCTCACGACGGGGCCCTGCTTCATCAAGCTGGGCCTCCTCTCACCCGCCCCGACCTGGTGCAGCGCGCCTGGGCTCGAGCCAGCTCAGCCAGCTTCCAGGAACAACCTTCCCGCCCTCCCCATGCGATCTCGCCTGGCGGTCATTGAGAGGAGCTCGGGCGCACCGGCCGACCAGCTCTTCGAGCATTTCCCGCCTATCGATTGCAGCCAAAACGGCCAGCCCTCGGCCAGGTCTACCAAAAGCGGAGCTGACAGGCGGACACTGGGTGGCCGTTTCAAGCGTGCTGCGTCCGAACCTGGCCTATTCTGCTTGCGCCGATCTGGTGTGAATTCCGGCTGCTCGCGGTGCTCAGCGCGCCATTCCTGCCCTGAACCTGGGGGTGGCCTCGGCGACATTCATCGATGAGTTCGCCGAAGCCTTTTTGAGGAGATTGACTACCGCCGCGAAGCTTGGACAATGCCGTAACGCTTGGGCGGGGGCCCTGTTCCCAACCAAACCCAGCCGTCACGGTGCCAAAGTGGAGCGGCTGCTCTCCAGTTCGGCCGGGCTCACCACAGTGGATCCATGGCATCAAGCTGCAGGATCGCCGAAACTGGAGTTCCCATCACCTTGAGGCCCCGAAGCCTGATCCGCACCGGCGTGATGGCGGGGATGCAGCAGCTGCTGTGAGTTCGGCTATTTTCCACGCCGACCCCCACCCCGGCAACCTCTTCGCCCTGCCTGGCAAAACCGTTCGATGGGCCATGTGGCCTACGTCGAAATTTCGCATGAATGGATTCGATGCAACGATTGGCCGATCGCCTTCACCCCTGACGGCGGCGTCGTTCATACTGAATCAACCGGGATTCCTTGCCCTGGCCGGCGATTTCAGACCCTCGGGCTTTTTCTGCGCCGCAACGCCGACCTCACCCGATCGTGCCGGCCCTGGAAAACGGTGCTCGGCGGCCAGCTGGGTGAAAACGTCGGCTCGTTCACTTTCAAGGGCGATCACCGAATCGTTTTCTCCGAGTTGCATGTTCGATTTACCCCTTCCGGGTACCGGCGCGCTTGCCTGATCATCCGGGCCGGGGTCAGCAGGAGGCCTGGCTTTGCGGCTTGATCCAGCTCCGAATCATACCGGTGGCCTAATCCCTACGTGGCCCGGCGGCTGCTGGCAGGGGACACCGCCGAGCTGCGCGAAAAGCTGCTGGAGTGGCTCTTCGACAAACCAAGGCGCCCTGCAACTGCAGCGGCTCGAAAGCCTTCCTGGCCTTAGTCGAACAGGATAATGAAGGCCAACGCCCGACCTGCTGCCGGTGGTCGGAGCCGGACTGCGCCTTAGCTTGCTGGGTCCCCGTGGCGTCAGCCTGCGCCAACGGGCTGCTTGCTGATGCTGTACGCGACAACCGCTTGCACACCGACGATTCAAAGCGCTGCTCGATCTGTTGCGTCGCACGTTTTTCCCGCTCAAGCTGGCGGGCGGAATGCTGCCAACGGCTCAACCCCTGCCCCGCAGCCTGGAGCAGGCAGGGACAACGCAGGGGATCGCTAGGGTCGCTGATCCGATCCCATGCCTGCTTTCAGCCGTGATCTCGAGCCGATCGATCTGAGCGAACCACCGCGCTCGCCGACCGGTGGGGGCTATCACTGATCTCGACGCCAGGAGATGCTGTTGCAGTACGTGCCGATCGGCCAACCGCTTTTTCCTCGCCGGCGTGGCCTCGTGAATCAGCCTGCTCTGCGGCCTTCACCTTTTTCAAGCTGGTGCAGGAACCGGCTGGATGCTGGAAACAAGGATCGCCGCGCTTGTTGCCCTGGGCACGGCCGAAACGGTGGCCTCTACACGGGAATCATCCTTGAGTCAGCCTGTTCATTGGCGGCAGCTTGCAGGTGTTCGGCTTCGGTGGCGCACCGCCCTCTCTGGTGGCCTTCCTGCTTGCGTTTGCTCACCGCGGTTGGCCTCTGGATCCAGGCTGGAGCGTCTGATGGGCCAGGTGCGGACGGCAGTTTCAAGCCTGGACTTCGACCAAAACTTCGACCAGTTTTTGAGGCGATTCGGCCCCAGATAGCCCTCCAGGCGACGGAACTGGGAGCGGATGCTTCGAGGGCGCGGCGCTCCAGGTTACGGTCTTGTCGCGGCTCATGCCCAGCTCCCGGGCGATTAGTGAGCTCATCGCTCTGCGAGTCCATTGCCATAGCGCCATCTTCAGCACATCGCGCTGCAGCTCCGGCAGTTGCTCCAGCAGCCGCCCGCATGTTCACCCGCGCAGGCACTCGTTATCGACTTTTCCTCGGGCAGGTGCCATCGCCCGCAGCAGGTCGAGCAAACCGTGTCCTCGCCGTCGCCCACCTTGGTTTCCAGCTCAGCGGTGCCCGCCCGACAGAGAAGTCCGTTCACTTCTCTTCCGGCAGCTCCACCGCCACGCCCAGCTCGCTTCAGGCTCGGGGTACGCCCCAGTTCCTGGCTCAGCCACGGCTGAACCCTTTCTTGAGTTGTGGAAGCGTTTCGGTGATTGTGGATCGGCAGCCGGATTCGTGCGGCTCTTCTCGGCATCGCCCGGGTATCCCTGGCGGATCCACCAGTAGGCTAGGTGGGAGAACTTGTAGCCGCGGGTGGGTCGAACTCTCAACGGCCGCGCACCAGGACCGAATCGGCCCCTCCTGGATCAGGTCGAAGCAGCTCCATGTCCGCTTGGTGTATTTCTCGCCACGCTCACCACCAGGCGCAGGTTGCGGCCACCATCCGCTCCTTGGCCGCGGCGGCCGCACGGCCAGCTTGCGCTTGAGCCACGGGGCTGGCTCAGGCCCAGGGCCTGGGCCCCACGCGGCCTGGCTGGGGCCTGGCCTCCGGCACGCATTCTTCAGCTCAACTCCACCTTCTTCAAGGGCGTATCAGATCTTGAACCTGGCGGCCGAGGGTGATCTCCTGCTCATGGCTGAGAGGGGCACCGCGCGCCCAGATGTCGCGCAGGTAGGAGCGCAAACCAGGTCGGCGCTGGGAATGATCGCGTGGGAGGAATCGGCTGCGGCATGGAGAAGAAGGCATCGGTGCCGGTACGCGAGTTAGGAAACCCCTTGTATTCGTAATTTACCATCTCCGCACGCAATGCTCTGCCAGCGCTCCCCTTGCTGTCTCCAACTGCCGTGCTCTGGCTCCGGGCAGACTGGCTCTCCTGGCGCAAAAGCATCGGGCAACAGCGATGGCAGCGGAACGGGAACGGATTCAGAAGCTGCTGGCCGGCGCCCGGACTCTGCTCCAGACGACATGCGAGCAAGGCTGATTGCGGAGGGGCGGGGTTCCGGGTGGCAACGGCTTGTGGCCCAGCTAGGCGATTCGGCCGATTCCCGCCTTCGATCGCGTCGAAGGTCGACCAACCAAACCGCTGCCCAAATCCGGCTGGCAGCCTCACCGTTCTTGCTCAAACAAGCCCGCCGGAGTGTTGTGCAGCTGCCATACCCCGAAGGTCCGCACCAAAACCGTTCTGAACTGACTGCCCAGGGAAACTGACAGAGCAGACCGGACTCCACCCGATTCGGCGGCTTCGATGCCCACAAGCCGCGGCGCCCTGGCTGCTCACCAATGACGGAGCGCTCACCACTCCAGGCTCAGCCATCCCCGTTATTCCCACAGCAAGACACTACCGACTCTATGCCTGACGTGGCCATCCGGACCGGGGCCTGCCTGGGATCGTGGCGCCAGGGGTTCCCATTGATGGGCCAGCCGTCGCGACCGATCGCGGTTCGGTCTTGGAACAACCCCGGCAACAGCAGCGACCACACCTGCTGGGAAGCTGCGATGCGCGAAGGTCGCAACCGCCAAGATCGGGCGCACGGCGGCCCTGTTGGGTTTTCCAGCCTGGACCTGCAGCGAAGTGGCGATCGGGCCCTGACACTGGTGAGATCTGCCCGAAGAGCCGTTTGGCGGCACCTTTTTCCGGCCAAGATGCTTGGATCACGGCTGACCCTCGCTTCCATCCGCTTCCAATGGCCCCCTCTGGTTCGTTTCCTCCATTTTCCCTGGCCCCCTTGGGCGCTGGCTGCGGCGGGCTCAGCGGTGGGCGGCGGCGGCGGCAGAACCCCAGCCGATTCCTTAGTGACGGTGGTCTGATGCTGCGGGCGGCATCGGAAGCGCGGGCCTGAGGGCCTGCGCCAATTGGCCAACGAGACCCGGATCAGCACGCCGGTGCGGGCTCTGGAGCGGGGTTGGCGGTGAAGCGACTGCCGGAAAAACGGCTTACTGCGCACGATGCTGCCCCTGCTGGAACGCACCTGCCATGCCGGCAGTTCCATGGCGAACGCCACTGCCGCAAACAAGCGCCTCCCAGTCCACGACGGCTGGGATTTCCAGCCGGGCAGCCCTTCCTCTCCCGATTCACGCGTGAGCTCCAATCATGTCTTCCACCACCTGGCAGGGGTCGTGCTCCTATGCCCTGATCAGTCTCGGTCTTCTCTACGGGCTGAACACCAGCAACAACGGCTTTGCGGCGGCCAACCACTGACCCTTGCGGCGGTTTGTCGCCCCTGCGCTGGGCCATGCAGGACGGGCCCGGTGGGGCAATGACGAGCTGCTTCAACGCCTATCCGGAAGCTGGGCCGCTGCGGCTGGCCGAACGGGCGTGGCGATGGCACGGCTGCGGGGGTTGGAGAGCGGCAACGCCATGCCTCGGCGGGGGTGCTGCGGCTGCAGCTGGCCGAACCGACCAGGATCGACCTGAGAGTGAAGCGGCCGAGCGCACGCAATTGCAGGCGGCCCGAGCGGAACTGGTGCTGCCAGATGCAAGCACGCCGATCCAGCTGCAGCTCAAACCCGCTCCCAGTCGACCGGCCGTGTTCTGGTGATGGTCAGGCAGTTAAGGCCGAGCGGACTCAAGCCGGGCCGGCTTCCGCATTTCCTGCGGCAGGCTGAGACAGCGGTGCCGTCCCCGGGCTGCGGGCTCACGGCCGTAGCGGACGGGCCGTTCGCGAGACCCTGCAAGGGTCCGCGCAGCGCATCGATGGCTGCTCCAGCGCCAACCACCAGTTGCCCGTGCTGGTGCCAGGCGTGTTGAAGCGGGCGCGGTCATCGAGGTGGAAGCAATCCTGGAGGGAACAATGGCCAGTTCGGCGGAAGAGGCCAGCGCCAGTTCCCAAGCAACTGCCAGCCGGCAGCGTCGATGTTGCTGGCCGATCAACTCGCCGACCTGGTGACGCCGGGTCCTCGCTGAGGTTCCTGCCACCAGCTCAGGCAGGGTGGCGTCTGTCGTGGGTGCCGTATAAAACACCCAGCGATCACCCGATTAGTTGGCAGGGAGATAGGCGTTGCGGCGTTGCCGCGAAGGGCGAACTGGAGGATCTTCCATGCCTGGCCAGCGCAGCGATCGCGCAACGCCTCCACCTCCGGCGATGATCACGCCCAGGTCTTCGGCGATCAGGCGCAGGGTCCATTCGCAGGCCCCAGCAGGCTTGCCCAACAGGGGCATGGCCAGGGAGAACGTCCTCCACCGGCCCGGCCAAATGGGCCGTTGTCGCGTCGCCGGCCACGTCCCAGTAGGCCTCAAGGGCGCGGAAATGGTCGAGGCTGCAGAGATCAAAAGGAGGCTGGAGTTGGCGCGCAGGCGCGTTCTGCCACCAGCGAAAGCCGCCCAGCGATGCCGCCACCAGCGGATACACCGGCGTGCCCCAAGAGCTGGCCGTGTCGGAGAAAGTAGTCGGGTGGAACAACGCTTTTGGCTGAACAGCGCAGCCATCAGAACGCAGCGAAAACAGCCTTGACGATTCGCCCAGACATCGGCACTGTCATGGGCCACGTAGAAGGGCAGATCGCCGATCAGTGCACGCCAAAAGCGCCGGCATGTCAGCGAGTCGTTGCCCACTGGCGTTGGCAGGATGCCATTCAAGCCAGCGCTTCTTTGAAGCAAGGCGCAGCCTCCTGCCGTCGAGCTGCCGCCAAAGCGGGCGCCCATGGCGGGCCAGGGTTTGGGCCAGAGCCAACCAGGGCTGCTGGCCATGCGATCGCGCAGCACCATGAAGCGACAATGACCTGCAGCCAGCCGCCTGCTGGTCGCTCCAGTTTGGAAGGCACGGAGCTTGCTCGGCCGGTTGGCCGCTCCAGCGCCGCAGCAACAACCGCCCGAAGGCCGCAGCCTCAGCGGCAGGCGTTGAGGTCAGCTGGTCGTCGCGGCTGGCCGGCAGTTCCTTCAGATCGTCAGCAGCAGGAACCCCCCAGCCACAACTCCGGCCATCAAGGCAACCAGGGGTTGAGGGCGAAGCCTGGGAGAGGCTGTAGGGAGAGCCGGTGCCTCGGTGGGGGCCAGGGGCAGCAACTGCCAGGCCCCGATGCCCTGGCTCGGCCAGCAACTCCAGCCATTCAGGGCCGCCGCCCCGAAAACTTGCCACTTTGCCAGACGTGCGGGCAAGGCGGTGGGGAGGGAGCAGGACGCCGCAGCGCCGCGCGGCCTGCTTCTCAGATGCTGTTCTTGCTCACGCGCTGGGAAGGCTGTAGACGGCTTTATGATTTTCTTGCGAAGGCCGGTATGTGCGTGGATCCGCCTTCTCCGGTGGTTGCGCGCACCCAAAAGCGCGTTGCGGGTGAAATGGGAGTCGATCGAGAAGCGACCGTATTCCAGACCTTGGACCACCCGCTTTGCACCAGCCAGCCCCACCACCTTCGCCAGCCAAGCCGGGCAGCGTCACCGCCTTGTCCATCAGGCGCGATGCCCTGTTGCACGGCGGGCGCCGATCACCGCTGCTGGTCACCGGCTCCAAGCTCCAGTTCAGGCTCGACCAGATCCAGCAGCAGGCTGCCGAGCGGGTTGCGTACCACCAGCCAATTGGCAGGCCGAAAGTGGCACCCATGTACCCCAACCGACCAGATCGGTCGGCATTACTAATCGAAACAGCTCAGGCAAAAACTGGGGCGCGAAAACATCCTTGAGATGGGGCGTGTTCGAAGGCCGCAGAACGGCACCGTTCCTGCGGCCATCGCTATTGGGGAAATGAATGCGGAAGTCCTGCATTGAACTCGTAGCACACGGTGGCCGGACGAGTGCTGCGCGCTCTCCAGAAAGGTCTTGCAGGCCAGCGCGGCTGACATTGTCAACACAGGGCATGCCGACACGTAGAGCTGCTCGAGTGGGAGGGTTGTCCTGACGGCTCGCAGGGCTGGATCTGGCCAGCCACGCTATCGCCAGCAGCCTGCGAATGCCGCTTCCCGGCAGTTGCGTCCAGCACCGGGCAAGGTTGGGGGAAGAGGGTGGGCTTGTTCACCCGTGCCGCCAGAAACCTCTTCCGGGGTGCGGCCAGCACGGCACCGCGTGAAGCGATCGTCCGGGCTCTGCTGCACGCAGAAGACCGCATTCCACCAGCCCGCTTTCCAGCGCCCGCACCCCGATCCGGGCTGACGATTGCCTGTCACTGGCACCGGCGATCGTGACCCAGCCTGGCGCTGACCATGCGCTGGTGAACCCCGAAATTATCAGCTCGTCTTTCGTTGTTGAGGTCCACGCTGCGGCCATGGCTTTCTCCTCGAGGACGCTTCGAACTGCTGCGTTGGAGAAGAGCACAGGCGTTAACGGGACATACGCCACCCAGCGGCTGTCGCAAAGGCCGCAGTCACTGCAAGAGATCCTTGCTGGCTGGGCCTCCCCTTGGCCAATGGCCGGCCCGTTCGTGGGGGGAGAGAGGCTGTCGTCAAAGTCAAATCCGTGCCGTTTGAGCGGGCATAGGAGTCACAACCTATCGGTCGTCGGGCTGGCCTGCACGGCTGGGCGAGAGTGGACAAATCGATCCGGGGAAAACCGACGCCCCATGGGCCGGCGGCCAGAGAGCACAATTCAGCTCCAGCCTGAAGCAAGGCAGGTCAAGAGCTGGGAACCGAGCTCGCAAGGCGCCAGGCGCCACGTATCTACTTGGTTCCTGGCCACAGCGGACTCGGGCCTGGCAGGCGCATCGCAGCGCTCAATCTGGTTTTGGGCCAAGGCCGATCCTGATGCGAAACCGGCGCCCACCAGGCAGTGAGACGCGCGGCCAGGCCTTGAGCCCTCCGCCCACTTGCCGATCCACGGTGGCTGTTGATCGGCAAGGCGAACGCCCGATCTTGCTCGGGCAGGCAGGGAATGCGCCGCCCTTCAGGGGCCGCCAACAGCGACGCCT
>Ga0163217_1062473_pt1 | contig 13850 bp, 20 predicted proteins | sample SynspAceP_FD_185933 | JGI IMG/M metagenome (GOLD analysis project Ga0163217, IMG submission 185933) | Saline lake microbial communities from Ace Lake in Antarctica - Synechococcus sp. Ace-P (PacBio error correction) | ecosystem: Environmental > Aquatic > Non-marine Saline and Alkaline > Saline ... | reverse complement strand
AACGCAGCCACCGCTGGCCCTCGGGGTCATTCGCCTCGATGCCATCCGCTGCTGGTGATCGCGCTTCCCTGCCCGGCATGCTGCTTGTGCCCCGTACGGACCTGCTGTGACTGGGCACAGCCGAATTCCCCAGGCGGCGCCCCATGGCTCTGGTGGCGCCAGGATCGCCGCCGGCCGGTGACGCGCGCAGCACGGTTGCCATCCCTGTTCACTTCATCGGGCGCTGACGCAATCAAGCTGCAGTCCGCTCAGCTTTCGGACTGAACCCTACCACCGCCTTGTGCTCCACCCAACCAGATGGCATGACCCCCAGGCGTCGTTCCGCCGCGGTGCCCAGCCCCGTGAACCCGGTGGTTTCAGCCCCAGGCCCCTTGCACCGCCTTGCTAGCCCCAGGTTGCATCAGGCTTTCCTGCGTCTGGTACGCCGCCGAGTGGCGGCGCGGCTTTGGCAGGCCGGTGACCTCCCGCACCTTGCCTGGCGCACAGTTACCTCACCACTACCGGCTCAAAAGCGAGTACGAGACCTCTTTTCGCGCTTTGTGCCCTGCCGGTGGCCGGCTGCGCAGCGGCCTGGTCGATCAGTTCGGCAACGTGCCTGATGCCAATGCGATGAGCGCCCGGCGAAACCGCTGGTGCTCTCCACCAACACCTTCATGACCTGCCTTGGCCGGCGCGACTTTGAGCTGGGGAAGGAGATCCGCGCTCGCTCCCTGCGAGCACCGCGGCCTACCTTGCCAGATTTGCTGGACCAGAACATTGCGCCGCGATGCGCTCTGCCCGCCGCAGAACATGGGCGCCGGCCCGCAGTGAACATGGAGATCAGCCTCACAGCCGGGCAATCCTTTGCGCTCCTCCAGTCGCTGGGCGGACGCACAAGACTCGGTGTCTCCACCCTGCTGGGCCCACTGGTGCCTCTGCACCGGTGAATTCCGCTGGAGGCAGGAGCCGGGGTGTCCGACCGTGACGCCGCTCACCCGCCCAGCTCGCCCCCCTCGCCCGCATTGTGAATGGCTCCAGCCTGCACGAGCGCGGGCTGACGCAGCGCTGAGCTAACGCCACCAGCTGACGCCTCCAGCGGCCCAGGCGTGGTTGAACCCCATGGCAGGCAACGGTCTGATCACGCCGTACCCACGAGGCCACGCACTATGAGCGATCCCCCATCACCAACCCCTACGCCTGCGCTCCCACTGATTTCTCCGAAGCGTATCGTTGCTGCAGAATGCCCGCAACGCACCAGCCGTTGACGTGCCATCAATGACGCCAGGCGCAGCTGCGAGCCAGCTTACCCCGATTCGATCCCCAGCGCAAGGCCAGCCTCGGATGCCATCGCCACTTGATTCGAATTGCCGCCCTGCTCGTCTCACCTCCCCCCCGCTGACCCTGATGCGCCGCCACCGCAGAACGCGGGTGGTACGAAGTGTCGCGCCAACGGGCGCTCCTTCCGAAATCCCCGTAGCAACTGCCGACAAAAAAGCTGGTGTGATCGAGTACGCCACCGATCTGCTCATGGAGGAAGATGGTCACCGAGCATACAGCCAATCCCCAGCGCAGACCAGGCGGGCTTGGCCGCTTGCCCGCCTGGCCGCCGGCCCAGCAGCGCCGTCTTCACGCGCAGACGATTCTCCTGATCCTGCCGGCCTGCTAGCTGGCAGGCCAGCCCCCAGCCCAGTTAGTTACAGAAAGGACTGGATCGCTGCGCGGCTGATGACCATGTCCGCCCTCGCCGTTGCAAGGTTGTCGCCAATGCCGGTTGCTGTTCTTTCAACCCCAGCACAACCCGGTTCCAGGAGCCGGTGATCGTGGCGCGGCATAGTGCTCGATTTCTTCATGCCCAAGCAGGCGCCTTGATCTCCAACAACACCAACGCCCTGGTGTCGATACCGGCGACATTTTCCTCTGCGAGGGGCTACATCTGCCGGCGGCGGTATGCTCGATGCCCAAGCGGCCCCTACGCCTGGGGACTCCTTGGATGCCAGCCCCAGCCCTGGCAGGGCATCGGGTGTGCGCGGCATCTACCAGCCGCCTGATCTCACCGCCCCGGACACCGGCAATTCACCACGACGCCCCGGCCACCACCTCTTTTGCCCCCTGTGATGCCTGCTGCTGGCTGGTGATCTCTCGGGCCTCCAGTCGCCCCGGCTGCTTGCCCCCACGAGCGCGAGCTGAGGCTGCTTGGTCTCTCTCTGCTGCTGGTGGGCCAGAGCTATGGCTCCGGTGGCATGCGGCGCCTGCGTGGCAGCCAACAAATGGGCGAGATAGAACTAAAAAAAAAAAAAAAATCAAAAAAATAAAAAAAAAAAAAAATTGGTGGTGGCTGGCGGCTCAAGCCCACACGTGGTTGCTGGTCATCAGTCCGGTTGACCACATTGAGCGTGATTGCGAGCGCTACGGCACCACCGTGCAGACCTTGCGCAAGGAGAAACCCTGAAACTGGCGACCACGAAACCGATTGTCACCGTGGGTGGGCGACACGCTCACCTGCTGGCTGGTCGGCGTTCACGCACCACTGGTGGACACCCTTGCGCAACCTCAAACCCGCAACGCTTCGCGGCTGATTGGCAACCTGGTGCTGGAGGGCGGACACATTGGCGTGCTCGAGCTGCGAGCTTTACACACACCAGACCCACCCTGCGCGAGTTAAAACCTTCCCGGAATCTCGATCGCTTAACCCGGCGCTGAGCAGCTGCCGCTGGCCTGGTGGTGAACGTGCCGGCGAGTTCAGGCCCAGCAGTGAGCTGGACCCTGCGCCAGGATCTGGTGGTGCCAGCGATCCGGCCCTCTACCCTGCTTCCCGGCTGGCGGATGGATCCGTCTCGTCCGACAACTGCGGACCGGTGTCTCGTGACCGATGGTTGACTCTGGGAGGTGGACCCGACACTGGAGCAGCCCACGCCCGATCCCGATCCCGATCCCACTTCGCCGCTGGTTGGTTTTCTCTCATCAATTCTCTGAGAGGCAGCTGGCAATAGATGGCAGGAGCAGAGCCCGGACGGGCTGCTCCCATCAAACCACAGCCGCGATGGAGTGGACCGATGCCTTTCAAGCCTTCTTGATCAAACTGCTGGCAGCCTCAGCAGCCGCTACGTCACCTGTGAGCAACAGCAGGGCACCCAGCCCAACCAGGTTGCCGGCGACACTGACCATGACCATGCAGCCGATACCTCTGACCTGGAGATGAGTCGCTCGACGAGGACCAGGACGACGAGGGAAAACCCCTCGATGACATTGCTGGCGATGAGCCCGAGCGCCGAGCCTGCTCCCCTGCGGCGCGCAGATCAGCGAGGGCCCTCAAGCGAAGCCCGCAAGACCAACAACCTGGAGCGCGATCTGCGGCCACCTTGAAGCGCCCAAGCCTCCCAGTTCCAACGATCAATCCCGATGAGTACGAGCGGCTGCAGGGAGCGAGCGGCAGAAGGAACAGCTGGAACGTGAGATGCCACCGCGAGCGCCAACTGGAAGCCTCTGCTGCCCGCAAGGTGGAAAGCTGGTGGCCAAAGGCGTGATGAGCCCTCAAGCAGGTGGAGAACTGCGGCAAGGATCGCTTGCTGGAGCGCTTGTTCATTGATGCCGAAGGGCGTACCGCGGTGCGCCACAACCGTGGCAGCTTCTTGAGATTTCTTCGCGCCCAGGTTGGCGCTGAGTCAGGCTCAGAAACAAAGACGCACAATGGGGCGTACATTCGGTCGAGGCCGATCGGACAGCCAAGGCAGCACGATCCTGGCGATGACGCACCCTCCCCGCTGCCTCGAGCACCTGGGAGTCCGGTTTGCGCAACTCACCCGGTGCCAGTTTCTCTTCATCAGCGTGGCGGCCTTGGCCCGAACACGGTGATCGCTGAGTTCGATAGCAATGGCCAGGACGACCAACCTGCAGAGCATGACCACCTCAGAGCTTGGTAACCTGGCAGGCTATGGACCCAAGCCAGCCGAGGGGCCAGGCGCTGATGCCCAAGCCTGCACCGGCTACTATCAGGACAGAGGGCAATGACTAAATCTGCTTGGCCGAGCATCATCTGTGCCGGGCCTTTTTTCATTGCGTGAGAAATCGAAGTAGGAAGCCAGTTTTGTTCTCGCTTGACGCTGTTGAACGGCGCCCGTCGATTTGTTGCTGTGAATGAATCGATCGAAAACCAGACGCGACGTTTATTTGCCAAAAGATAAACGATGAATGATAAGACAACCGAAAAAATAAAAAACAAAGTCAAAAAAGGCCGGTAAGACTATGCGCGGTGTGTGTGAAAATGAGAACACGCCGCGGACATTGCCCCTCCGGACACCATGTCGCAAAATTCTGGCAAAACAAAGACCCAATGCACCACAACTGAGGGCATCACACGAAAAAGTGATAACGAAGCCGAGCAAGGGCGGAGAGGGAGAAGAGAAGCTGTGCGTGATGCCGCCTGCTGGCTTTGATTTGGCGGTTACAGGTGCAAGCAGCGGATCCCGAGTGGGAGCGAATCGGGGATGAGCGGCTGGGACAGGCCGCCACCAAGACAGAGCGCAGCGCAGCGGCGATGTCCTCTGATGTCTGGCCGGATGATGCTTGACATTCGGGCAGTTTGGGCGGCCCTGAGCCGCCCTGGCTGGGCTACACGGGCCCAGGAGAGCGGAAATCCTGATCGGCCTCCTGCTGCTCGCTTTGCGGGCTTGGCAAGATCGCCCGCCACGAGCCTGTGTCGATGGGTTGTGGCCTCGCATCCAGCACCGGCTTTGACTTCTTCCTGCCAGGCTCGATGGTGGCCATCAGCTGGCGGATTGGCCGGTGCCCTAGCCGTGCCGACGCGACAGCGGAGAGCCGGCCATTGAGCCAATGAATGGCCGCTGCCCAGAGCGAAACCAGCGCCGTTAGGGCGATGAAGCAGCAAGGAGGATGAGCGTGGCGAGGCTTCGTGAGCCAGCACGGAAGCGCGCCAGGGATCGTGGTGGGGTTGCATCGCACCAGAGGCGAAGAACCGCCGCCCCCCACGCCCTGGGTGACCCGGGACGGGTCAAGGGCGGCGAAAGCCGCTTGCGGAGCCCTTGGACGCGCCGGCGGCGCCAGCCCGAGAGCGCCAGCGATTTCGGCCTAGCTGGCAGCCCAGGGCACCATTGCGGTGCCGTTTCGCCCGTTCCGATGCGCCCGCGCTTCTAGTCGCGGGCGGTGCTGGTTCGCCGAGCGTTTACTGAAAACGTTGCTGTCTGCGCCGGCTGAGCCGCGTCGTCATCGGCCGCGCTATCAGCCTGGTGCAACCACCTAAGCGCACACCGTTGGTCGCTCCAGCTCTTGGGCGAGCAGGAGCAGAGAAAAGGGCCGCGTTAGCGGCCGGGGCTCAGATCACCGGAGACGGTGCAGCCCCTTTTGCCCTGCAAGGAGCGGGCGATGGCGAAAGCCTTCTCAGCAGGCACGAGTCATTCTTCTTTGACGGAGCTTGCGCGCTTCCCGAAGAACCGCTGCCTCGCAATGGTCGGGCGCCGCCCTTGGGGGCCATCGGATAGAAAGTGAACGATTGACGCGCGATTTCGCAGCTGGGTGCAGAGGGATGTGGCCATGGCCTTGAGGTTGAGGAACCCGAATGCAGCAGCGCGGCCGCGCGGGAAGCAGGGGCGCGAAGCGCCTCGCGTCAGCCCTTGCCGAACCAGCAGGCCAGCGCAGCTTCGGGGGCTCCTCACCGGGGGCCGTGGGCGGAACCACTCCATCGGTGCGACCAATCCGTGTGGCCGGCGGCTTGTCGCCGATCCGAGGCCGGCGGTTAGATCACGCCCGGCGGCCGTGTCAGAGGTCGTTCGCTGCTGGTCAACTGCACGTGTCAGTTTCATGGCCGGTGGCATCGAGGAACGCGGTGCGGGTCTGGTGCCGGAACCGACAGCCCGCTTTCAGCGCGACGTTGTCACCTGGGGCTCCACGGTCGCGCCCGAGCTGGCGGAACCAGATGACTTCTGCTAGTGACAGGGTTCTCTTTGATGGTGTCGCCGTGCTGCTTCCCTTGCCCCGCTTCCCGCGGTTTGCCAAGGGCCGGCGCCTACTCAGCCGCAGCGATGACGGCTGCGAGCAAACTGGCCCCTTTCTGATGAAGCACTGCTCCCACCCGTAGCCGCAAGGCTGCCTGACTTGTCATTTGGTTCGCACCACGCCGGGGGGTCAACTGCATCCCCACTGCTCACCTGCCAGCTCACCAGGGCCTGCTGGTTGCAAGGGGAGGCACCTCACCCAACCGCTGCCATGGCTGCGGACTGAAGACCTCTCGCGCCAAGCGGGCTGGGCGCCGAAGGGTGGACAGCTGCGGGCCAGGAGGCCAATACGCTCTCCCCAAGGATGGCTGCTTGCGTGATGGCCGCCAGGTGACTTCGTTTTCGCCCGACCCTCTGGGAGCGGATTACCACCGGCTGGAAATCACCACCGGCGAGTTGCCTCCCCGACCAGCGAGATCCCGCTTGCTGAAATCACGCCGGAGATCTGAGCCGTGCTGAGGGCCCTGAAGCTCTGGGAGAGAAACGCAAGCGGGCTGGACGCCCTGCAGCCCCAGTGGTGATCGACCACCACAGCACAAACCGATCGACTCCCACCAAGCTGAGCTCAGAATTTGATGACCACCTTCTTGCCGATCAGCAGCAGCCACCAGCCACGCGTTATTCGCCTTGTGGCATCACCACGGCCAACCTCACCTTGAGCTTCGATGAGCAACTTCGAGTCGATCGAGGAGGCCTGGGGCCTTTCGCCACCAACTGTGGCAGCAGCGAAAAGCCCACCGGCCCATCCGGCTGCTCAATGGCCTTGGCCTGAGGTGAAGGCACCGAGAGCGGCAGGCTGGCGCACCCTTCGCCCCCCGGGGAAGGCTGAAGCCGCAAAGGTGAGGCGACCACAAAGCCACTTCTGCCCTGGCACGCCAGTCCCCGTCAGATCAGACCCAAAAGCCAGCCCCGCAACCCACCCGAGGTGTGGCAGGCTCAAGCGAAGCGCGTTTCACCTTCCACAACGCCGAGAACGGCTCTGCGTTGTGCGCGCATCAAGCCCGCGGCCACGCGACCTGGGGACCGGTGGTGGTCATGCGCCGAAGATCCAGCGGCCGGCGAAATGGAAGTGACGGTGAGCGCAACCTGGTGAACAGCCGGGGAGCACGGCCAGCAGTTGCAAGGCCTCCTTCCTCAGGCCTCCGCCCCGACCACCGCAGAAGGATCGAGAGTTACCTGGGTTCTGATGATCCGGGCATCGGCCCGAATTTCTACGCCAGCAGCTCGTGGCGCCGTTCGCGATCAGGTGTTCGAGGTTGATCGAGCAGGCGCCCCGAGCGCCTACGAGAGGGTGCCGGGCATTCGCCCGGTGCGGGCCAGCGGTTAATCAGCCAGGCCTGGGCCGATCAGAAGTTGTGCGTGCGCGAAAATCATGGTCCTTTCCGGCACAAGCCATGTGTCGGCACCGCCAGGGCCGTGCGCATCTTCAAAGACGTATTGGAACGACGCGTGCAGGTGATGGCCGAGAACCCCTACCGCCTGGCGCGCGGACATCCGCGGCATGCGGCTTCCGCACGCTGATGCGATCGCCGACAAAGGCTGGGCCATGAGCCCACCGCCATGATCCGCCTGCGGGCCGGCGTCAATTACGCCGCTGGAGGCGGAGTGTGATTGGCCACTGCGTTCCTGCCCAGCGCTGAGTGCTCAAGCTGGCTGGAAGAACTTGCTCAGCGTCGAGCGCCCCAGTGCGGCCGGTTGGGAGAGCCGCGCCACTCTCGGGTGCGATGGAGCCAGGGTTGATCCCAGAGCGCCTCTGATCTGGAACTCGCCGAGGCCGTGGTGCCGACACCCTGGCTGGTGAACCCGCCATCTGCTGGCGCACTGCACCGCGATTGAGTCGCCGCATCGCCGAAGCCCTCCAGCCTGATACCTCAGTGCTCCGCGCGTGGGAAGCATCGAGGCCGGCCATTGCATCCCCTGGGTGGAGCAAACGCCTCGCCCTGGAGCTCAGCCGCCACCAGAAGGGGGCGCGTGGAGCAGCCCTCTCAAGCAAGGTGCTGGTGATCACCGGTGGCCGGGGTGGCAAGACCACCCCTTGATCAACGCGATCCTTGCGCATCTGGCGGCCAAGAAGCTACGCATCCTGCTCTGCGCTCCCACCGGGCCGGGGCCGCCAAAGCGGATGGGCGCGAAACCACCGGGCTTAGAGCCAAACCACCACCGGTTTGCTGGGAGTTCGAACCCGCAGCTTTCGGGTTCAAAAGCGCAAGGCCGAGCTGCCGCTGGAGTGGATTCTGCTGTGGTGGATGAGACCTCGATGGTGAATGTGCCGTTGATGGCCTCACTGCTGGACGCCCTTGCCAGCCGAGGCGCCTTGCTGCTGGTGGGTTGATGTGGATCAGCTGCCCTCGTGTGGGCCCGGACCAGGTGCTCGCGATCTGATCAACAGCGGCGCCCTGGGCCGGATGGCCCGGCTCACGAGGTGTTCCGCCAGGCCGCGAGCAGCCGCATCACACCACCGCCCACGCCCATCAATGCCGGCACCATCCCCGATCTACGGCCACCGCCGGCTGAGACCACCAGCGACTTCTAGTTTCCTGCCTGCGGATCGCCCGAAGCAGCGTGGCCTTGATCCGTCAAAAGGTGGTGGGCGAGCGCATCCCGGCGCGCTTTGCCTCGATCCAATCGCCCCAGGTGCAGGTTTGCCTGTCCGATGTGCCGCGGTGGTTGTGGCTCCCGCTCAGCTCACATCGAGCTGCAGCAGGCTGCTCAACCCCGAACCCCCACCGAGCAGGTGGACGCTTCGGCTGGCGTTTGCCCCGGCCGACAAGGTGATGCAGTGGCCAAACGACTACGAGAAGGAGGTATTCAACGCGATGTGGCCCACGGTTGGAAACAATCGATGCCATGCCAGCGAACTGACGGTGCGCTTTCCCTCCGGGGGAAATCCGGGAGCAGCGACGGCCGCAGGTGACCATATGGCTGGGTGAACTCGACAACCGGTGCCTGCCTACGCCTGCACATCCACAAAAGCCAGGCAGCGAATACCGCTTGTCATCCCCCTGGCTCACCAGCACTACGCCATGCTGCAGCGCAATCTGGTGTACACCGGCATCACCGCGGCAAAGCAGCTTGGTGGTTGCTGGTTGGGCAGAAGAAAGCACTGGCGATGGCGGTGAAGAACCACCGGGCCGCCGGGTTACAACCAAGCTGGCGGAGTGGCTCAGCTGATCAGCTTGCCAGGCGACGAGGCGATTTTGGCTACTTCATTTCTCTGCGCAGATTGCAAATCGCTCTGATGCGCCGTCGCTGAGGTGGATGGCTCGGCTGCCGTACTGACAACCAAGGCAGCGGGATCTATTCAATGAATCAGAAGGCAAAGTGGAAGAAGCACGTTGAGTAAGACTTAGCCTCCCCCGGATCTGAAAGGAAAGCGCCCACCGTCAGAGAGGGTTGCAAGTGCCCATGTCCGTGGCCCTGACCAGAGTTTCAGAGAGCCAGGGGTGCACCATCTCGCCCAAAAACTTTTGAGTTCACCAGAAAGGCCGAAGGTGTACATTCCTTGCCTTCGCTTGACTGTCCTGCATAGGCGGAGACCATACGGTGTAGACGTTGCAATTCACATCCACCCCCCATGCACGTCGCTCGCTGCTGATCCACCTCTGTTCGGCCATCGCTGCATGTCAGTTTTGTTCTGCCTTTTTCCGGCGCTGGCCCAGATGATCCCCACGAGGCGTCATCGCGCATGGACGGCATTGCCTGGCATGACGACCCCGACCGTTGGCGACCCGCCATGCCGGCCAGGGCGCACGATGTTGGCCCGGGGCCGCTCACTTACGACCTGCGCTTCATCGACGGCATGGCTGCAGCACCACACTGGGCGCTGCGCATGAGCGAGTTTCGTCTTCCAATACATCGGCCAGGCCTGCGTGGGGGCCGGTCATTTCATCTGGCGCGAATCAGGCCCAGGAAGATCGGGCGATGGCTCTCTGGCGCAAGGCCTGGTACCCCCAGGCGCCGGTGTCCCGGTGGGCGCTCAAGCCGGGCGGAGACCCAACCAGCCTGGGGCTTACCCGCATGAGCCAGGCTCAGATCGATGGCATCGGATGATGGGCGATTGGGCCACGAAGGAGAACCGCTGTGGTGTGGTTTCTCGAAGGAATGCTCGATCACCCACGGCGGGGCGCTGATTCATGGCCCACCGACGCCCGCGCCAAGAGCACCAATCCCACAATCCTGCTTTCGCTCGGGAGGTGATCATCGCCCGCGGGCTGAGATTATTGAACTGCGCGAATGTTGGGCGGTCGAGGATTACGCAGCCGGTAATATTCACAAATACGACGCTCTTTTCGCGCTTCTGAGCAGCCGCTGGCCTGCAGCCCTCGTCTCATCCTGCTCCCCCTGGTGCCGTGGTTCGCTTGTCGTCCTGGACAGATCACCTCTTTTGTTTCTACTCATGAATTCAGATGCCATCCACCCGGGGTGATACGAGCCATTGAGCTTCTGCGTAGGCGCAGCTTTTCGATGAGAAGCTGTAGGGCGCAGGCAAGGGGGTCCTACTTCGCCACTCAAAAGCCCTTGTGATGCCGTGCCGGTGATGTGCATCACTGACGTGAGGTGATTAATGCTCGATCGGTTTCGTGCTGATGTGCCATGGGCAGTGCAGCAGCCCTGCTGTGCGTTGCCCGTTACGGACTTGCCTCAAGGTGGGAGATGCTTGGTTGAAGTCTCCGACGACTGGATCGTGCTTTGTGTCGGATGGGCATGCCGGAACGCCTGGATGCGATGCCGTGGGCTGGGTGTCTTTCAGCAGCACCGAACGCCGAGCAGCATTCAAGGCTGAGGCCATGGCCATGCGCCGGTGAAGGCTTCGCGCAGCGCCGAGCACCAGAAACAGCGCCACGGAACGGATAGCCGTGGCAAACACCACAGCCTCGCGAAGCTGCGCCCAGGCTGCGTAGCAGCCAGAGATTCCAGCCAGATCGAAAAGGCCGTATCCCACGGTGCCGATGCCAGCAGCCCCAGCACAGCGGAGGCGGCCGCAGGGATGCCAAGATGCGAGAGCCAGGATCAGCATCGAGTGAGGCCCGATCGCTTTAGCAGGGCGATCTGGAGCGGGTCGCGCAGCTTCAGCGTTGGCTGAGGTTGTTGTCGGATCCCCAGGCCAGGCAGGCGCCGCGATTCAACAGCGTGCCCTGCAGGGTGGCACCGTCAAAGAGCTGTCGGTGAGCAGCACGGCACCGCTGAGGATTTCAAACGGCAAGCGATCAGCCCTTGCCGCTGAGGTGTTCACGCCAATCAACCAACCGCGATCAACAAAGGTGAACACTGCTTCTAGTTTCAGCAGCAGCGAGCTGATCCCGCAGGCAGCAGAGTAGCCCCTGACCAGGCAGATGGGTCCGACCATCCCACCGAGAATGCTGATCCCCAGAGTGCGTGGAAAGGTCTGGCGCTTGAATCGGGGATTCCTCCTGTTGATGGACAACCAAAAACCCCGCACGATCAAAAGCCCGAAGGTGGTCCTCCGATACAGCAGTGCCGCGATCATCAGCGGCGAGCATCCGACTGAAGACATGATCAGCGAGCTCTAAGACCGAAGAACAAGGTCCAGCCAGCAGGCCCGCGATCAAGCCCGTGACTCGTGGGGCACCCCTCACTTTCGTGGCATGGTCGTGAAGCATGAGCAACAAGCCTTCTATATTCACTTGTTTGATCTCATCAGCCTGAGAATATCTGGCCGGCAATTGAAAGCCCGAGGTGTCAGATTGTTTCTAGCAGCGAGTTGCAAACCTTTCGGCAGATTTCTGACTGGGAATGCATGCACTTCAACTTGTGACATGACAAGCCCATGTTCTTGGGATACATGCTTTTATTAGCTGGCGTCAAGTGGTTATGTGCAACGACGAGATGATTGGGCCGGAATAGATCTTTGGCCCAATCGCCCAACACATGCAATCCGTAGCACTGTGTCATCGTCGCCTCGATGCTTTGCCTGATGTTGACGCCTGAGATTGTGCGGACCTTCCTGGTCCAGCAATTACCCTTCGTTAGACCCGAATAAGACGGGACCGACCACTGTGCGCGACAAGCACAGCTCCAACGATCCATTGCCGAATCCATCCAGATTGAACCCGAAATACTTTGCATGTGAGCAAGGCGACTATGCCAGGATAGAGGAAGCGCATCAGCAAGGAACATGTAGGTATGCTGATTTGAGGGTTGTGGTCATTGATGATGGCCGTGGTGTATGGCTGTGATCATTGCTCAACATGCTATGGTCGTGGTCTCTGACGCCGAGTAAGGCACCACAGACGCCATTAACCAGCAAGCCCAGCACAGCAATGGAAAATTGCCGTGATCAAAATTAATTTCAATCGGATTTAAGTAGTCTGCCAACACTTTCCACTGCCATAAAGAGTGCAAAGACAGTCTAGCAGTAGTGCTCGTGAAAGGCCCCCAAGTGCGTTGACCTTGCGGTTCCAAAGCTGAATCGAGATTGCCGGCGTTGCGCCTGCATTTAGACATAAGGCGGAAGGCTGAAAACGCTGAGCGCAACGGGCGTGTTTGATGCCTATTGTAGGCCATCGGGCCAAGGCAATCCATCGAGCGAACATCGTGCCGGCGACGAGCTCAACCACCATTATCACGACCGTGATCCCAATGACAATCAGCGTGCGCGATTCTCCAGGTGTCTTAGCTCTTGGCCAAACGTATGCCCTTGCTGCCCAAGTTGTGAATGTTTTCGGTTATGCATTGCTGTGTTTGTTGCCCCTAAGGTGAACTGTTTGGGCTCTGGCGGATAGGATGCTGAGCCCTTGCGGGTTTCAACCAGCGGCAAGTGCTCGCAGGCCATTGGGGCGAAATAGCGGTAGAGGCTGGCGACTGCAGTGTTGTGCTGTGTTTATCGCATCGATTCGATTCCACGGCGGCCCCGCTCTGCACTGCGCAGATTGTCAAGCACGGTGGTCATGTCTGTCACCCCAAAGCTCGTTACCGGGATCGACGGCGATAAGAGCGGCCCGTGAGCTTCTGATTTCTGGCTTCGCACTTTCCGATCGGCCAAGCTGCGAAATTGCATAGCGTTGCGAGTGGGTGGCGAACGCCTGCTTGCGGATTCTGCAGCCGCTGCTTGAGCTGCCTTCCCGCTTGGCCATTTTGGACGTTCGATCGGGCGACTGTTTGCGCAGGCACCGCTGGGAGCCCACCATCAAAGAGGGTTCCAGCTGAATCCGAGTCAAACCCCCCCGGCACCCGTCCAGGTGGGCAGTTGCGAATTTCCTCTGGAAAGCGGTTGAATGCCGGCAGCTGCGAGAGGGAGGGGTTTGGCAGATATTGATTTTGTAAGGCGCGCGCCTCCAGGAGGCCCCCACTGGGCCTGGGGCCAGGCTTGCCTGATTTTCCTCGCGCAGGCCAAGGCCTGCTGAAAAGTGTCTGTTCGCCCCGGTCCGCGGGCCCAAGCCTCGAATTGGGCTGCAGCGGTTCGGGACGGCAGCACGAACTTCGACCCATTCAGGCAGCGCCTGGCTTCCAGCCAGTTCGCAGGGAGTCAGTGAACAGAGTTCTTCTAGGCTCGTAAAAAAAAGCTGCTGGAGTTGCTCGAGTTGGGCAGTGCGGGAAATTGTTCAAACATCAGCAGATGCATGCGGCAAGCCGGCATTGAAGAGCGCTCGCTGCGCAAAACCTGCTCCGGTGGTGGAAAGATATTAGATCTCTTTGATGTGTCTGAAATCTTTTTTTCGGAAAGCATCGGCCTGGAGATCGACGTAGCGCGTCTTTGAGGGGCCTCAAGCAAAGGCAGGTTCTCTGGCACGGATGGTCGAAAAACAGGGAAATTTTTTTAGGGCTTTGAAAGCTCGGGCGGCCCCGCGGAGGCCCGGGATTTGTTGGGGGGATCTCTCCTTTTTCCCCTTTTGGTGGGTGGTG
>Ga0163217_1072531_pt1 | contig 13851 bp, 18 predicted proteins | sample SynspAceP_FD_185933 | JGI IMG/M metagenome (GOLD analysis project Ga0163217, IMG submission 185933) | Saline lake microbial communities from Ace Lake in Antarctica - Synechococcus sp. Ace-P (PacBio error correction) | ecosystem: Environmental > Aquatic > Non-marine Saline and Alkaline > Saline ... | reverse complement strand
TTTCGGAGTTTACCCCTGGAAGCGTCAGTCCTCTCCTTCTGACCAAACAGAGAAGTTGCGGGAGCCGATTTCCGAACCGACGACCTCGAGGTTATGAGCCTCGCGAAGCTACCGGGGCTGCTCCATCCCGCGAGGTGAAGTAGCGTTGAGGGCTGTTACGCCTTGCAACGCTGAGACGATATGATGCTGTGGGATCTGAGTTTTTGTCAACGGTGGTTTGGTCGGTTTTGTTTTTCTTGTATGGATTGGGATGGCCTTGGCGGGAGGAGAGGATAGGAGTTTTTTCGCTCAAACGGTGATTTTCCGGCTATGCTGGTCTAAACTTGTTGGAGTATGACCGTCCGTTCTGCTTGAACGCTTTTTCCTGGTTCTTTATGGATCGATCGGTTCCTTCGTCGGCGCACAATACGGGGAATTTCGCCTTGCGTTGCCCGCATTCCGATCGGGGAATCGGGCAGGAATCGCTCCAGGAATCGCCGCGTACCGCCATTGCCCGCGTCAAGTACCGCCAACGCCAACGGTCCGGTGCCGCCTACGCCGCGTTTGGCCGCCGCAGGTTGGTAATATGCGCCGCAACCACTCCTCCGCCGCCACAGGCGAGTTTGCCGCCGTGGTGGCGCCGTTCGGCCGCGCTTGGGATCTCAGCGGGCGGGTGCTGGGCGAGAGCCGAACAGAGAACCCGAACAGAGAAGGCGAACAGGAGACCCGAACAGGGAGCCGCAGCAGGACTCGACGGATGGCTGCGGTGCCGAAGGGCGAATACGTTGCCGAAGGCGAATGGGTGGTTCCGCGTTGGCGGGGGAGGTGAATCCTCGCTGCCGAGGAAAGATGCGAAGCCGAAAACGGAAAAGGCTGATCCGGTTCGTCGTCATTGCCGGCTTGGTTGGTGAGCATGATTATTCACAATGACATTGTTGTTGATATTTCGCGTTGTGGACGATGCCGGTGGGCAGGGGTTGCGCCGGGTGGTATTGAGTTCGGTGAGGCGGAGGGGCGAGCGGTGCCGTCGGAATTGCTAAAGGTATGCGACTGGAGAGGCGGATCGCTGTTTGATGAAGATATTGCGGGATGTGAGGTGGAAGGGCGCCTGAGATTGTGAGGTGGAGTCGATGATCGAGTCGACGATCTGGCGGAGCCGTCGGATGTTGATGGCCGACGGAGATCGGCCTTTCGGGCGGCCCTTGCGGTTGAGGTTTCCGCCGATGTTCGGTGGCCGAACGGGTGCGGCGAAGGGGCGTTGGTGGCGTTATCGGCGGCGGCAATGATGTGGACGATGGACGCGGTTTGGAAAAACTGGGGTTTGAAGTGGTGGCTCCGTGAGGCAAACCAGGCAAAAAGGGTCCGTTGGAGGGGTTCGTGGGAGTTTGCGTGGTCCGTATGATGCACGGTTCGTTTTGATGAGAAACGGGCGGCTGCGACGGCGATGGCGATGTTTGGCGTTCAGGGTGATGGGAATACGCACTTTGCGGGCGAGTATGCGGAAGGCGGTCGAGGGGGCGTTGGATTTCCTTTTGAAAATTCAGAACCGGCGGCTTTTTTCGGCGAGGGTTCGCGGAGCATCATCAACAGCTTACTCCACGCGCAGGCGGACGATCGCGCGTTGGAACTGTGCGATGACGGCAGGATTCACGACTGCGTGAACCGGCCCAGCGGGCGATTAATTACAAGGCGTCCAGAGTCAGGGCACGTGAGGGGGGGGTGGCGATTACGATCGCGCGGGCCGATTCGGATCTTTCGATTACAGGTTGGTATGTGATGGCGTAGTGAGTTGCGAGGCGGCGGGGCTGACGGTGCCGCATTCGACACTCGCGAAAAATCGATAGTACCTGGATATTGTTGCTTGTGGCGGGAGGTTGAGGTTTTGGTTCGGAGCTATTGTTATCAAACCGGGGACGTCCGCCGAGTCCTGCGATGACGGCGGAGGGGTTGTTGGTCGGCAGTATTGTGGGTTGGCCTCGGGATCGGGAGGCGATGGGCGCGGTGGGATGGATTCGTTGGGCCGGTCGGATTTTGGCGATCAGTCGCAATTCGATGAACGTTTTATTATTTTTGGTATATGGTACGCAGGCGCTGCATCACATTCGGCGGATCGGCTTGGCAGATTTGGAACGGGCAACATGAAGGTGGAGTTGCCGGCGAGCAGGTGAAAGCGTTGGTTCGGAGGGCGGGAAGTTTGGTCACGCAAGCGGATAAGACGGCAAAGCGCGGGGCGGTTTTGACACCGACGTGTTTTGAGCCATCTATTGCTTGGAGCGTTTATTATCGTCATTTGCGTTGTACAAGAAGAAGTAAGAATAGACCATGAAAGCCTTTTTGATTTTTGTCGCGTAATGTTTGGACGCAGCCGTGACTAGCGGGCTGTTCGATTTTTAGTCGTTCTTTACGCCAGCCAAAGAATTAGCGATCGGCGTTGGCCCCGGCTGCCGGGTGTGATAACGGGGGCTAACGCCTCGGCTAAACTTAAATCGACAGCCCGCGAGCGTCAAAGCGGAATCATTTTGTTTGTTAATTGATTGAGAGAAGAAAATTTGATGGCGGTTCGGCTGAATATTTTGGTGCTTCGTCCCTCGGGTTGTGGTTACTTCGTGGCATGACCAGTGCGGACGATGCTAGGTCATTTGTTGGGGCTTCCGGGGTTGGACGTTGACTTTATGAGGCGGTTGCCTCGTCCGGGCGATGGGTCGACGGAGGGGACGTTGGCCGCTCGGAAATCGATCGGGCGGGTCATGGCGCCTGTTTGTCTGGGCAGGAGCCGGTATGAGGTGGTGGCATTTATTTGGCTCGGGCAGGCGTCCGATGTGGCGGCGTTCGCGCACGCGGGTTTGATTCGGGCGGCGATTCGAATTGCGAGGGTGTGACGGGGCGGGGCCGATGTACTTCTTTGATATGCCGACAACAGGCGCGATTGCGAGGGGCCACGGTTGGCGGAGTTGCAATCGCTGTTGAAAAACGTTTGCAAAGGTGCGACGTTCAGATTCGCCGGAATGTCACCGGTTCGGCCTGCGGTTGTTTCGCCGAAGGAAAGCGGCGGTGGCTTCGATACGATGTCGCTTTCGGCCGGGCATCTCAGACGACATCTTCGTTCAGTCGCGACGGTTGAAGGCGGTGAAATCGTCGGATTGCCTCTGGATCGGTTGGTGATGAGTTGGATTGAGCTGGATATTTGAGTGGGGGGCGATGAGAATTGAGGAGATCGTGCCAATTTTGGCCTCATCCGCCGTGAAGCGTACGGCGGACGTTTTCCAGGCCCATGGCTCTTCGTGTCAAAATAATGATTTATTGGTCCGGCCCGTTTGCAAACCGTTACAAGGGAATTGTCGGGAAAAACGGGAGTTCAAGCTTTTGCAGAGGTGCAAATTGATAAGGGATCTCCCGGCCGGACGGTCCGCCAATGGTGCTGCCGGTCGCCGGCGGAACTCCGGTTCGTTGGGGGCTCGTTGTGAAAACCATTCGACGCAGAAGTCCATGCCTCAGGGAAAATCCAACATTTTGGACGGACCTTCGATTGCCGCCTGGATGGAATAATAGTCCATACGTGTTTAAAACCCACTGGGACTCTGCGGAGGCGGTCCAAAATTAAATCCGCTCACCCTGAGGGCGCGAGATGCGGTTACCTCAAACAATCGATCGCCGGACAACGTCTGCTCGCCAGACAATTGACTCGGGACCAAATCCGAGACAATATCTTCATCTAAGCTGGCATTCCTTTCTTAATACTGGCCTAGTTTGTCTTGCCAGCCGTGAATTTTTCATCTGAGATTAAGTCGTCGCGGATTGGTTTACTTGACTCACCTCGACACGTTTCGACTTGCCGTTCCCGATCATTCCGAAATTCAGGGCGGTGACGGGCCATTCAAAACGAAGGTTCCGGCACGCACCGTCACCAACCAATTGCCGGGCCTTTGCCGAGCGAATGGACTTGCGTCGCCCAAATCGCAGGCATGACGCATACGCAAGGCAAACCATGGCCCAAGCAACGATAGGTCAGGGGCCAACGATGGCGTCAAGGCAAATATCACGTGCGAATGGGCTACGGCCATGGGTAGCCGCGACGTTCTCACCCGGCGATCGGTAGTTGGGGACCACAAAAGCAAGCGCCATCAACCCGGCGATGCCGTCCTTCATCCGCGTGGCGATCTGGGCGGTCACCCCCTGCCAGCGGATTCTTCTCGGCTGCCCATGCCACTTGCCGCATTTCCAATGCGAAGTCGGGTTACCAAAATAGTGGCCGGTCGCAATGGGATGGACCGTTTGGCGTGGAACGATTCAGTATCGCGCGCAAAAGACCACGCACCCCAAAAAAGGGCACCCCGATTCAAAGCCTGTTTGCTTATTAACGCTGGGATTAAAGACGGTTGTGGCCGAGCTCGCCAGAGCTTGGTTTCACTGGGGCTTACCCGAGTCTGCGCGACTTCGGGTAAGATCGCGTCCGGTTCAGTAAATTTTCCCGCTTGTTACTTAGCTGGACAGCGTCTTCGTCGATGACTCCGATGTGCTGGCTTGATTTTTTCAGCGGCTTCCCAAGGCACCTCTGATGTTGGCAATACGGCGTTGATCAGAATCGGACAGGTCCCTCTTTTTGATTGGAATGGACAAGCAAAAAATCCCGCTGGAAACTGGGGACGAAGGAAACGAGGTCCACGACCTTCAATCCATCCTTTTCTTGTGCATTCTCTGATTCGCAATCGATAGGTGCTGCTGCCGCCGACCATTCGGAAGCACGTGGAACGTACTCGAACCCTGTCCTGAGACCGTTAGGGTATCGACTTGGCTGTCGCTCGTAGCTCAATGGCGACAACCTTCTAGCGTCACCGCGGATTCCGTTTTCACCAAACCTTGCAGAACCATTCGTTCCTTGTGCATCCCCGTTTGGCTCCGCATTCAAACCGCAAAAATCCCTTCGTCTTCGGCTGCGATATTAAACCACGCCCTAGTTGATCACGGCGAGGCAACCTTCGGATTTTCCAATATCCAAATGTCGAACTTTTTTTCCCGCTGAAGAAACCCGTGTTCATTTTCGGTGAGTTCGATCTGCCTCGCAACCATTTCTCCTTGGACGTTGTAAAGAAAATAACAGCCACCATCCTGTGATGATCGATATAGACAGCCGCCGTGTGGCACCTGTTGCGATTCCCCCTGATTCGATTGCGACCAGTTTCACGGGCGTTTCGCCGATCAATCCTTATAGAGTCGCCAATTTGAAAGCCGTTCTCTCTTGATTAACAGCACCAGATCCGATTTTTTTGATTTCCGAAAGGATGTTCATAGCGAAGATCCACATTTCCCCGGCAATGGGCACTTGGATCGATTGCAACAAATCGCCCTTGCCAAGTCATAGACAACAAATGATCGCAGATTTATCTGAAGTGATAATCACACTGCGATCCGGCGATTGATGGTCCCTCCAAACCACGGTCATCCTGATCTTGTGCTCAGTGGATTTTCATGAGACGAAGACTTCGGCGTGACCAAGGGAACTCCATCCGACTATCCGTTGTTGAGTTTCGGCTGCGGCTAGCTCATCTTGAGACGCACCACTTTCGGGGCGTGTTCCGGGAATCTCTTCCACTAATTCAATCGGTTTGCCGGTTTGTTTTTCAGGGGTAAATTCCGTCGTACGGTCGCCCGGATGGCCGTACGAGGCAAACTAGCATAGTTCATCGCCGGTCGATGTGATGATCTGATAAAGCTGTGTGTCTTCGGCAAACGCGTTTGCATGAAAGGTTGATTCGCCCCAGGTCATACATCTTGGGGCCGCTGACCGGACACGGATACACTGTTCCGGCCAGAATCGCCTTTTCTCGCAACGAACTCCGGCGGGACGTTTTTCCTCACTCTGATGAGCCATCAACCCTCGGTTACCGCGCGTACGTTGTGTCGTGGCGTTTTGAGCACCAGATTCGACTTTGTAATTTTATCAAAAATGGTTGCCCCCCCCAAAAACAAGGTTCTAAGTTTCCAGATTCATTCACGGCCTCTTTTGCGACGAGTAGATCGGGTGATGGGAAACGTATGATCGTCCACTTTTGTGATTACACTGAGCACTTGCTTTCCAACAAACAGCCTGCTCTTGAATTTCGTTCCAATGAATTCAGGCGATAATACGAAACGCCCTGATAATCCATCCAATAAAACCGATTCAACGCGATCACTTCGGGTTCATTTCTTGGGAATTCGGAATACACGCTCCCAGTGGATCTTGCTCAAACGGCGAAGTCACTTCACCGGTCTGGCTTCGTCCTGAACTATTTGTTTGTTCATGATTTCCCGGTACGGCGACCACCAGGGGGTGCTCCGTCGGGTTGAAACCCTGCGGCATTAGAACCATTTCACCCCCACTCGGCAGTCACTATCTATGCACGGTTCACCAAGTCACCGCGGTGCAGAAGGGAACGCCGGCTCGCGCGTGCATCGGTGAACTGCCGGACAAGGCCGCGACCCATGTGATGATGTCGTTTTGAGCATTCCCCGACATAGACTGAAACTGACGGCTTCGCTTTGTCCACTGGCGGGATAATGAAGTGAGGCCATTCGCTCCCAATGACTCATCCCCACGCGATAAACCGTACGTGGGTACTCGGTTTCCAAATTCAAAAGTGACGCTGTGATTACTGTGTTGGGCCCAAATCGGTTTCGAGCGTATTCCGTGCGGCATCGGCCTGCTGCCGCTTTTATTGACAAAAACAGCGGCCCATCCTTGCGTCGCAAACTCAAAGCCATGCTTTTTGCACCGGTTTCATGTCGGTACGGCCAGGTCAGCCGATTTGGGTCGTCGCCGAATCACCTGCCAGTGTCAGCACAATCGATCAGGGACCGCGGTGGTCCGCGTAAGTCCACCCCTGCGGGAACCTTTGACGGGCGGATGGTCGTTGGTTCACCTCGTGGCGGGTCCAACCGACCGGGGTGAGGAGGCTTGATTGGGCAAGTTAAAGTGAAAAGAGTTTTCGTCCAGAAGAATTTCATTAGTTTTAACTCGTCCGTTCAAGAATAAAATCAAATGAGAATAACGGTTGCAGCCGAAACTCGCCAGAGTTTTGTTCCGCTGGAGATTGAGCCAACGGCTTGGCGAGTCGGCTAGGACTACGTCCCGTCAGTGATTGTTCCCGCCTTGCTAATTTCGTATTCTTGGAGCCACATATCGTTCCGAATGCGTGGCTCAATTGCGTTACCACTGATTCGGTTGTCCGATTCACTGGTCAACCACGCATCCGGTCACGTCGTCCTTCGGGCCTTTGGGACGATTCGGTCGGTTTGCCGAATCGCAGTAAAGCATTTGCGGCGCAGCTCCAGGTCTAGCTCCCGCACTTTCCCACTGCTCGATCGGATATGCCAAGCCCCACGTGTCGGTTAATGGTTCGTACAAGTCCCACGATCCAATCGGGATAGGAGGAGGTGCGAGGTTTGTCTTGCCAAATCGACGGTGTGGGGTCGATGATCGCTGCTTGGTTTCGACCATTTCAGTGCCACAAAAGCGAGCGCCCGCAGTTCGACATTTCGGGATGGCCTTTCGTGGCGAGGGTTCGTCGGAAAATGAAAAAGGCAGAGTTGGTGGAATCATCCGCGGGGATCACGACCGACACCGGACAACTGGCGACGTGTCAAATATTGACGCAAGGATCGATCGTTCCCGAAAAAAAAAAACCGGGGGAAACCCGGGGATTCAGGGCGGTCAGTCGCACAAAACTGCGAACACCACTTACTTTCGCACGAAGCAACATGTGCCACGAGAAAATGGTGTGTGTTATTCGACCAACTCGGGTTTAACCCGGCGGAGACAAATACTCGTAAGCGGTACTCATCACCTGAACCGACAACCAAAGGCCAAAAGCTTACTTAAAACGAATTCGCTGCTGAAAAGTGTAGCGGCGAAATCACTTCCCGCGTCAGGTAGATTCGGCGCCCACTCATCCAACCCCAAGCGAATGCTTTGCAACAGTTGTCGCGGCCAACCAGGATTAAAAAAGGACGGTGTTCGCGGCTCTCATTAGCCAAGGAAGATGCCGATATTCCAAAAAGATTGTGATTACTGAAATGGAAGGCACATGTCAGGAGAAATCCGAATAGGACGTGTCTTTTTCGAAATAGCAAAGAGTGGGACTGATCGCAAGGTCGAAGACGACGCCACCCAACACATCCATACTGTAACAGATCCTGGATCAAATGGGGAAATCGAGAGATCCAAGGGTGATCGGTATGTAAGAGACGTGGTTCTTCATGGGTTGGCCTCGCAGCCAAATCGGCATTCAGTTTCGGCGATCCCGCCAAAAAAGGTACGGCACACCAATCTGAAACCGGAAAGGCAACCAGAGACACCACGCAGGTTGCGTGTCGCTTCGTCTCTCCGGATCGAGCCAAGCACGACCCGAAAACGCACGATCAGCCGGAAACCAACGGCATCATCAAGCTGATAATCGTTGCAGAGGTAGTAGTGGTTGAGGTAATAAGCCTTGTCTAGCATGAACAATACAAATAACCAATGCCGAAAGGACAGCGACGACGCCGGCTACCAGATTTTCCCAGCGCGATTGCAGATCGCCAATCCGGCAAGCGACACATGACTAGTAGCGACATGCCGTCGGACAGCGATCCCGCCGATTGATCAGACTCAGATTCGATTGGTTTGGATCCAGTCGAATCCCAAAAATTACGTGAAAGTGATACTTCAGGTAAGGTGTAGCGTGGTAGGGGATACCTTGCTAAGATTATTGGACCGCCCCACCAGCCACATCACGACACAAAAAGCGCATTCGAAAGACAATTAAGAAATCGATCGGAACGTCTTTGAACAGACGATCGCTTATCCTGCATGTTGCGATCGGATTTCGAGGCATGGGAAACTCGGTGGAGGTTGACAGTGAACAACTGGGGGCCGTCAGCATTATGAATGATGGTGGCGGACATCCGTCAGCGGAAGTCGTCAAGACTTTCGTCTTCAGGGCTGATCGAAACACTTGACGGAGTTCCGCTTACGTTTTTCATGGGATTGCCGCTTAAACGCTTACAGATCGAGGTTGGGATCCTCTTCGTCATCATTCGTCATCGCCTGTTCCCCAGTTTTTTAGCACGGAATTCGCGTTGATTCATTTTCGGCAAATTCAATTTCGGAATTGAATTGTCTGCCACCTTGGGTCACTTCGACTTCCATGATCACACGATCGGCATTCATGGGCAAGTCGCACCCCCGGACGCTGCCTTGTTCCCACCTTGATCACGTGGGACCGACGAACGGCGCCCGCCGTCACCCTCTCGTAGAGTTGAAATTGTTTTGAACTTGCCTTTTGCGAGTCGATCACACCGATGGCCGATCTTTCGGACAATCGCAGAATCTCCGGTTTGCATCGGCTGAAAATAGGGACCAATGCCGCCACCGACGGCGTTTCCATTGCATTGCACGACCCTTCGCGGGTGGCGACCTCAAATCGCGGTCACCCCACCGCATCCTTGGGAAAGAGGAACAGTTTGCAACGCCAAAGTCCGATGAGACTGCGGGAGTCTTCCGCTGAGAAATTTGTGGAGGCATCTATATTGGATTTGCATCTAAGGTTTATTTGGGAATTTAGAGATAGAAAAATTTGTTAAGTTCAGGGCGGGAATGAAATGTTGAGAAAGCTCTTCTCCCGCGGTGATGCGGGAGAGAGAGCGGCAAAGCGGTTGCTTCCATTGGTCCCCTCCGATCCTCAGAATTGTCCGACCACGGCGCCGTCGTTCCATCCACAGCAAGCGCTTTGTAGGTGTCCATGGAAATGCTTGTACGGTAATGAATTCGAACCGAACCATCGGCGAGGGAAATTCGCGCCTCCCTGGTGAAAAGCTATTACGCACAATTGCATCATCAATGGCGCCGGTACATGTTCGCCCACGCTCGTTGAATGCGTTTTGATGGGAGAGACGTACGGGCGGTTGATTCGATCGATCATCTCTGCGTGGCATTCCTAATCCAAACGGGCCAATCGCTGGATGGGTCCCGGTAGTATCGCCGACAGCCGCCGGTTTGGCTCACGTTAAGGTGGCACGGACATACGCCGACTCGCAACGCGATCGTGTTTGACAACCCGTCGAGCACATCACGAAACAAAGCGCGGGCCCCTTCGGCACGTTTTGACAAAGAGACCGTTGTCACCCCAAATGATTTCCACCGCAACCTTTGTAGCTGGTGGTTGCAAAACCTGCTGTTCTGCGTTGGCATGGTAAAAACGGGGTTCACATTCCAACGCACCACGCCAAAAAAATCCCCTGCGCCCGTAGATGCTCCAAGTCATCGGTGCGTTCACATTGCATGGCCGACGATTGGGACAAAGGTTAGGTTGCGAACGGGTGTTCTGCCGCATCCAACGGTCTTTGATTACGCAGTGTCGGGGCACCTTCCTGCGATCGCTTTCGACCAAGTGTTGAATCGGTCGCCCCGAGATTCAATCGGGTTCTCCCAAGTACCCGGAGGGTCGACTTGCTCATACAACGCACCCTGCTCGATGAAAGAAGTAGAAAACACAGTTGAAACCGTCATCGTTCATCTTTTGTTTCCACCAATTAACCGTCATCGTCCCACCCAGACCAAGACCACCGGTGTTGGCAGAACCGAACGCTGATTCGTAATTGTGCAGGACCCAAACCAATTTGTTTCAGTTTGTTCTGGCACTGATTTCCGCCTCGCGGCTTCGCTTGCGCCTGAACGGGCAGGCAAAAGCTTAGACCCACGAGAACAACCGATGATGGCAAATCCACCACCAGCAATTCAACCAAAGTGAAAGCGTTCTTGTTGGCTGTTTCATCATGTTCTGAAAATCCTTAACTCAAGAGTACTTTGGCACGCATCCGCCAAACCATTTGGAAGAGCAACGCGTCAAAAAGTTCGATATAAAGTAATATAGGTAAGTAAAGAGACGAATTGACGGCTAGATAAGCTCATCTTTGGCCCATGCCCGGTGATAGCGGAATGCTCACACAGCGTGTTTGGGATATGACAAAAAGCCATTTCCCATCGCGGACTGTAATATGGTCGCGACCAGCCCACTCGCTGGTCACGCGAAATCGCCTTGAATGCCATTTTTTTCTCGCCAATTTGGCCAAAACAATGTTATTGGCGGCGAAAGGTAAAACAGACTTCGTCGGGAGTCAACATCCATGCCCAGTCTTTGTGGAAAGCTGGTCGCCCGTCTTTCACATAACACCAGTCCTTTCCACCGGCGGCGCTGACTGTGGAAGATTGTTGGGTTTCTCGAGGACCTGCAGGGACTGGCTGGTGACTCGAAAGAGCAATCGGAGTGTTCTTTCGAGGGGACTATATTTTCCCAGATTTGTCCGACGCCGCGTCGCCATCCGTTCGTCGACACAAGGTAAATCCCATCGCGACCTGCCCAGCGATCCTTCGAGTTCGACGCGAACGTTTTTTTTCCCACCCCGGGCCGCCTTCTCTTCCCTTGCGGAAAACTCCCCATGGGGCGTCTGCTCTCAGGACGTGAGTGTGCTTGCGAGAGGTTTCAATATCACCCACTGGACATCGAAGACCTGTCCACTTGCACACCCGGACCGCACGTCTTTCCGCTTCGGCAGTTTCATCATTTGGAGTTTGCCCCCATTCCAATGGAGTTTGCCTGGAGTGTTCGGTGTGAAACGATAAAAACGGCGGGTTTTTGACGATCTTCCGGTCTCATAGGACGATTCCGGTGCAGGGTTCCGATCGCGACCGCTCGTGGGACCAAAACGTCCCATTCTCTTTCAAGCGGCACTGGCCTCGCGATGCCTTCGGCTGGGACTTCAAAAATCAGCCATGTTGATTCTGAAAATTCAGGCGATCCACCGTGTAATCATCGACGGACGAGCACTGGTTTTCTTCACACCACCGAGCCCAAGTCTCCCCAAGGCGTTTGGTCCTCCCGCCCGCAGTTATTTCGCAGTACCGGAAGGCTGCACCAACTTTTTAATTAATCGACTTCTTCGGGAATCAAAAACGAGATTGGTGTTTCAACCGCCGGGCGCGTCGCATCAAAGCTCAACTTATCGCCAGCGATGGAGCGACCATTCGTTGAGTCATGGTTCCGCATAGGACCGAGCCGTCCTGGGAGGTTTCGCAATGACCGCCATCCATCATGACTGCCAGGCGTCAGGTTGCCGTTCATCCATCGGGTCTCCGCGTCCAACCGAAGTGCTGTACCGGTCCTTTGCAGCTGGAGCAACTCAAGTCCGGTTTTGGTTGCTATCTGGTCACCGGTCGTAATTTTCCCAAATAACCGAACGGACGACGGTGGTCAGGGAGCAGCAGTAGCAAAGATTCGAAAACGGGTCGTGATCGCGATTCGAACGAGGCGAATGTCGCTTGTTGAAGAAATCGCCTTGCGTTCGCTGAACGAACACTTTTCGAATGAGATCACGCGGCATCTTGATAAAGCCTAAAAAGAGCTTCCGCCCATTGCGGACCCTTTCGTTTATGAAATCGACAACCGGACTCGGACAGGGATTACTCGCTAAATTTGTTTTGCGTTTCGCGCGAAGAGTATTACAAATGAGTTGTGAAGTTGTTTGGCGTGCGTTGGGATGAAGATTGGAAATAAAGAAAAAAATCTCCATCGCACTGGAACTTTCAGGTTGACGAGGCGCGCATTACCAAACACGACGCCATTGCTCTGCCGATGTAGTCGAATTCCGTTGAAGTTCTGATCGGATATCGGGCCGTCGCCAAGGCGGGCGTCGCTTACCAGTTCGAACGTGCTGCTAATGCACAATCGTGACAATTATTTCGGCGTAACCCCACGTAGCAGGCGTCTCTCGAGACGCTTGGAAATTGCGAGTCTTCAGAGAGACTCGCCTACGTGAGGTCTTGCCGAAACCTTTTCCGCGATGCTGCTTACGAGGTTCCCTGTCGCGATCGTGCTGATTGGTACGCTTCGGTCTGGTGTGGATTTGCTCGGGTTCGCTATTTTCTGTTGGGCACCCGCGAGCGAAAGAGAACTTTCCGACCTGATTATCCCATTCAGGCCGGTCGAGCGTGGTGCACTCCACTGTTAGCGACCTCGTCCACGGATTTCCGTTTATTCAGCTCAACGCGTTGAAACTGATGCCCGTGCGCTCTGCGATTAGCTACCTCGCTTGGAAAAAACAAGCTGAAAGAGCGAGGGGCGGGGGATTGCAACCGCCATTCTCACGGGATGTGGTTACGATGACTCTCGATTCGGCGAGCGGCGGTGCGTCCGCTAACGATGCCGGGGGGGTTAGGACTCGAACCCACACTGTCACCAACGTTTCGACTCGACCAACGACCTCGCGAGTTTCTTGGTATCGCTTGGCCGTGAACGTAACTGGATGTTCTTATCTCAGGCGGCAGTGCTTTCGCCTTCCTCATGTCGAGAGGCTGGTAGAGTCGAAGTAAGAATGCCTTCGAGGAGCTTGTGGGCTTTCTTGAAGATTTTTGTAGACTTCCGTAATCGTTTTGACACTGCGTTCTACCGTTCAGGACCGCAATAAGTGTGTTCCAAACTTGGCCATGCGTCTCGTTTTTTGCTATCAAAAGAGAAGGAGGTCAGGTGGGTCGAATCGGTCATACTCGATCCACGGGGTCGCAGCCGGAGTGTTGGCGGCCACACAAACTTTTTTTCAACCAACAAAAGCCGATTTTTGGTTTGACGCAGACTTGTTCGGTGTTCCTTCTGGCATTGAGGACAACGTTTGCTAAAGGCCGCGCGACCTGGTTTGCCGAGGACTTTATTTGACAGGAAGAATTTGTTCGCATGGATGGTGGATGATTGCGCAGATCCTGGCGTTGGGTGGTCCTTACGGCGTGAGGTGAATTGGGGTTGGCGACCTGGGGGACGACGCCTTTCGGCTTGGGTTGCGTCGGTGAGTCTCGCCGTCCGGTGT
>Ga0163217_1074722_pt1 | contig 13852 bp, 3 predicted proteins | sample SynspAceP_FD_185933 | JGI IMG/M metagenome (GOLD analysis project Ga0163217, IMG submission 185933) | Saline lake microbial communities from Ace Lake in Antarctica - Synechococcus sp. Ace-P (PacBio error correction) | ecosystem: Environmental > Aquatic > Non-marine Saline and Alkaline > Saline ... | reverse complement strand
CTTTAGTAATAATCAATATCTGATTGGTGGCAGCTCTCTGTTAAGGTAAATCATGCTTTTGTATAGTAAAATAGTTTCTCTTTTTCAAGTGTCATTTTTATTCAATATCAGCTTTGCCAAGTTATTTTCCCAGATGGATATCTTCTTCTCCTCTTGATAAAAATAGATAGGTTTTCTGAAAGTTTTACATTTTCCATTGAAAAGGTTGGTCGAAACCGGTTCGGTCTGTTCAAATTATTCATTCTATGATCCATCACAGAGTGAACAAAAAAAATCTTTTCCATGAAAGTAATCTACTATTAATCTTAGATTATTTTTAACGCGTATGTTAATATCACATAATTCCAACATAACCTTATCCATCAGATACTATGTAAACTTTTAATATTAATAAGATGTAAGTTTAAAGAAAAATAAACTACTTACGAGTAAAAAAGCAGGAGGTGTTGAAATGTTCCGTTATGACTGTTTAAGTTAAAAAGGCAATTTAGTCAGGATTATCAATTATTTAAGAATAGAAATCATTAAAAGGAAAATAGGATAGTTTTTGAGCTGCAAATAGATATATAAGAGAAAATTAAACAAAAAGAACCACACAAAGTAAGTTTATTATGTATGTAGGTAGAAAAAGGGAACGCTTTCTAAGTGAAGGTTTACTATCGACTCTACCAAGTTAGGTTGGGTAATTTAATTACCATGAAAATTATAAACCAGAAGAAAAAAACCAACAAATCATAGGGAGTAAAGGATTAGATCTTAATCTAATTAATAGGTATCTTGTAAGTTCCAGCGTCCTTGATAATAGATTGACTGAAATCGAATAATAACTTAACGTAATGTATCGATAAAATAAACAAATGAAGGAGGGTTTTCGTATTTTTAATAAAAATGAATCAAAGTTTAGTTAGTGAAAATACCAAGAGTTTCTCAATAAACCAAACCTTTCTTACAGGATCCTGCGCTTCCTGGACACATCCTCACGCCAAGAAGGATTTTTTTGGTATACAGGCGAAGAATATTAACGGCCTAGTTAAGAGGTGGATGGGAAATGGGAAAACTATCAGTGCATACAGTTTATGGGAGATTTCCCAAATTTATATGGAAAGTTTCATATCTCCATAAATTACACATACTTACCCATAAAATCTCCATTGAGTAGAGGTATGATTGAATTAAGAAAGAGAGATAAAGCAATGTCGGGAATTATGATGTTGTTTTTGGGAATAGGTCGTTTTGAGGTGGATTATTTATGATTGTTATTATGATATTTTTTGCCCATCGGGTATTAGTCTATTTAGGAAAATATGAGTGATCGAGTCGTTTGGCAAAAGGGAAACACCAATCAGGTTGACAAAAAGAGCCCAGATTGCATCGGAATCGCGAAAGTTTAGACTTGCAAAAGGCGAAATATCCTTTTTCAGACTTTGAGTATTAATAAAATATATGCAAGAATTTAATGAATGCTTAATAAAAAAAATGATTAAAAGGAGATTGAATAAATGATGAGTATAATAATGGATTGCTAGCTGCAACTTTAGCTTTGCAATGGAACAGGGTTATCTTTTATGCTGAATGATCATTAAATCAAAATCTGGTAATGCCGAAGAGCAAGGCGTTAGATATAATGACAGTGACAGATAATGATGGAAACAAACTAATTTAGAGAGTAGTGCAACTATTCATGGAACATACTAACCATTTCAATTTGATGAAATGCAGAAGTTTATGGAAGGAAAGATTAATAGGGAAACGGTGTGCAAAATGAAACCGTATTATGAGTGAAATGCATCTAACCTAGATAACTCGAATTTAAAAGAAAATTTTACCAAGTGAATGCATGGAACAGTGGTTCATCTCAAGTAGTAATTGGAGATCATTGAATAATATTGTGAAAATATTATCGGAGTCAATTAATTCAGGATTTAGGGCTACTATAATAAAATAGTGATGATAGAGGAGTGAAGGTATGTTTTATTGCTTATTTTTTAATTTTTGGTTTTTTATTGTAATAAAACAGGTGAATACAAAAAGTTACTTGGAAATAATTGAAAAAAATGCTTAATAATAGTACAAATGACTGAAAGAAGTAATCGATTAATAGATATGCATCTGTTGAAATTTCTACAGATGAATACAAAACAAGCTAAAAGCATTTGTTATGAGATTTATAATACGATGAAAAAAGAAGGAAACATTAGGATGATGAACGGAGGATATATGGGTAAACTTTTTCGGAATGGGGGTATAATGGATATTAGTGGTATGCAAGCAAGGGTTTACTTCATTTGATAGGATGGAGTAGCAATCTAATACCAATGCTTATGATTGGACTTTTGCATTTAATGGTTATTCCTTTTTAAGGACAAGAAAAAACAAGAACCAACACGTATCATTAAAATAAGAAACTCTCATTAATTAATGCTGGAAAGAATGTTGCAAAATTGCGCGTATGCTCGTGCTGTGAAATATCCATGAAGAATTTCCAAGATATCTTTAAAAGATAATAAAAGCATAATGAGGGGATGAAAATCGTTGTTAAACTTAATTCTTTTCAATAAATAATCATTGTATTATCTAGCAGAACTGGCGACTTGTTACAAATTAATTAAGGAATTTGTAAAAATATTCCGCGACTTTCTTATTTAGCTTTAATAAAGGAGAATCGGGTCCGAAACAGCGGGGAATCTTATACAGATGCTAAATATGCGGCGTACTACAAGGCTGAAATAAAATAAAGCCAGATACGAACAAATTTAAAAACTTGTAATATGAAAAATAGTTCAACAAATATAATTTTATAGTTTAGTAATTGCTACACTTTTTAGTACAAAAAAATAACCGGAAAAACGAAAGATTCTTTTTTGAGGTATTTCTGGTTCCCCGGGTTATATTTTATTCGTTTCATTTATCAAAGCAAGCGAGAATTTTTCCGAGTTAGTACACTTCTGAATTTCAGAAAGACACAGCTAAAAAAAAATTGTCTGAAAGCTTTACTAGTAATGTTGTTTCTTTTGATAGCAGCAGTTGAGCTGACTAATGTAATACACCAGCAGCTTTCTTACTGAAGGCTATTGATTTCTATCAGCGAACTATTATTGTATAATAAAGTGAAAAAAGGAGTTAGATATGATTATTATTTCTAATAGCGTGCACCAGGTTCTTGGTAAAGGGAACCATTGCTGAAATTAATCCATAAGAAAATATCCAATTTCCATTGTATCTTCAGGAGAGAAATACTTACGTACTGAAATGAATAAAGGAACGGAAATAGGCAAACAAAAAAAAAAAAAAAAAAAGTCTTTTTTTCCCCCTTCCGGGTTTTCCAAATTTTTTTTTCTTTTTTTATCAGGGAATTAGTCCCGATTGAAATCATTTCATGCATGATTGAAAAGAGAATGAAAAACTTTCCGCATGAAAAAAATCAAGTTGTTTTTTAGACGGTTATTCCTCGTTAACAAAAATCAACTCTTGCATTGAATGAAGGTAGGGTATTGAAGTTCAGAACTGGTTGTTTTTTTATTTAGATCTACCAAAAAATGGTTTTGGTTGATCGGCTCTTACATTCGTGGTAGAAATAGACGATACTGAAAAAATTATTGAACGACGTTTTGGGGTGTACTTAAAAGAGACTAAACCTCTTATAAGAACATTACACAGAAAAAAAAGTTCTTAGTAAAAAATTAAAATGAAGAATCTTCATTGAGATGTTTCGGAAATAGAAACAATTTTATTAAGGATCGCTCTATATTGCTAGTGGCTAAAGCTAAAGAAAGCTACATGTCTATTTTAATAGAAAAAAAATTGCTAGTGTTTTTACTCATTAACCGTTGTTTCCTTCGTAGAACAAAAAAAATCAGAAACTAAATCCCAAAAAAAAAATTTTGAGGTTTAACGACTTTAGAACTGTTATGAGTTTATCATGAATGGCAACACTATCTCTGTTAAATTTAACAATTGTTGGTTAAAAAAAATCAAATTGACTTAGAATTACAAGATTGGTTTAATCTTATAAGTTTACGATGCCACAGAAGTGAACGGATAGAGAATGAAACAGGTAGAAGGTCTAGTTGGTAGTTCACCTATTTAATGTCGAGGTGATCATTAAGGAATAACGCATGGAATTATGAGAAGGTGGTTAATGAAATGTGGAAATAATCAAACTTAAAAAGAGTTTTGATATCATAATCCTGGATAAAACAAAGAGGCTAACTTCTCTAGTTTAGTCTAAAAAAATATGCCTGTGATTTTTAATAAAGGAGACGATATAAATGGGAGCGATGAAAACTAAAAAAATTAAAAAAACGCTATACGTTTTTCAAAATTTATGATGGTTTTAGAAGGACCGATGGAAGCTATGACAATGAGTACAGGAGAGAAAGTTGGTGTACAACTTATTGAAGGGAAAGCAAGTTTTGGAAGTCGGAGTTGGTTACTGAAGGAAAAAAATTTGGTTTCTATCCGGAAGATTTGGAAATAACTTGGTATAGATTTTAGTGAAAAGATGTTGGGAAAAGGCCATCCAAAAAAAAAAAGGGAAAAGAGAATATTTAGTTAATCGAAATGACGCCCAGGACATGGTTTTGCGGATATTACCTTTGATACGGTCGGTTACTTCTGTGCGTATTTTGTTCGTGCCGATCCTGTAAAAAAGGACTAAAAGAAATTAAGAAGAGCTGTTAAAAGCTAACGGTTAAAATTGTTATGTTGGAGCACATGAGAAGTCATCAAATGTCGCCGGGGAAAATTTTGGTAGGGGTGAATTTCACTTCCTTTACATCCTGGGGAGCTAATATCAATAGAGAGACAAATGCTAATCTTTTGGAAGGCTGGATCAAAGAAAGGAAGATATAGTAACCAAATTATGGAGTGATATTGTAAATTTTAATAGAAATAAGAAAATAAGAAATAAGAAATAAGAAATAAACATGGAGCGTCCCATCTTTTAAAAATGAACGCTTGCATGTTTTCTTTACAAATAGTGGGTTATTACAGACAAAATTTTTCATAAATAGGTTAACCATTATTTTTAATTGTGTTTCTTTATCGCTTATTTCTGATTACGGTGGGAAAGCTAAATTGTACAAGATAATGTTTAAGCGGTAAACTAGTTTCCTATCCGAATAAGCTGTTATAAACTAGCTCTATTTTTATCGTTTACAAGGTAACTTGTGTATAATAAAAGTACATAAGGCCAGATAAAAGGCTCAAAGAACAAGGGGATTTGGCAATCTTTTTCGTGATAGTCCTGTTTATTTTGTTAGGATAGGAGCATTATACTAGCCATTTCGCTTAGAGTTGGTCAAAATTGAATAGTGTCCTTTAATGAATGAATAACAATTAAAGATAAGAAGATTTACAGTTTAAAAAAATTGAATGGAACGGTCGAGTGTTTTGATAATGAGTTGACTAATTTTTAGGATACTTAATTGGCAAATGGTAGTTTAGCCTTAATAGGTTTTCAAAACAATTAAAGGTGGATATTTATGCTTAAAGTTTAAAACGTAATAGAAAACTGAAAGCCTTACTTCTGTTCGTTGCTGCTTGGTGCTTTATTAGGTTCCTTCTGTAAGCGTTCTTGCTGAAAGTATTTCTTAGGGATAATATTATTTATAGAGTCAGGTGAACATTAGAAAAAAATACGAGTTTTTTCTCTCAGGTTCAAATGTTCCGTGTCGATTGGAATATTAAATGGAACGACATTTATCCGCGCTAGTAATATAGAAGTAAATGCGGACCAGTTGAGGTGATCTTTTCTATAGCGGCGTCAAAGTGCTACTATTGAAGTGAACCGTAGAGGAAGTGTGTTTTTTGTAGTAGGACAAGATATTATAATCAATGGTTACTGTGAAAACACTATTTATTTTAGCTGGGCGGACACTGAAAGTGCAAGCTCAAACGAATGGGAGTGCTTTCTAGCCGGGCAAACAATCTATCTAGAAGAGAATCAGTTATCAAAAAAGATGCTTTTTATGGGGGCATCAACTATTATCAAAAGGGTACAATCAATTGGTGACTTGTCTAGTTCAAGTTGAATCAATATCTATACGTGGCAAAAATTGGTGGGATTTAAAATTTATAGCAGTTCAACCAAAGGGCTGATTTTTTAAATGGTCTTGGAAGTTGTAGGTTGAAACCACTTTGGGGAAAACTGGATTTCTGAGGACGTTGCATTCTCCGAGTCTATTGCGTATACTATTTCAATCTTTGGTCAGAGTTTCTGCTAAGGCATAGCAGCTCTTTAATTGCATAGGTTATTTGTTAAATGGATTAGGGACCAACTTTTTGGCCTGTATTAGCTAAAAAATAGGCTGAATCAATTAGAACAGGAGGTTTTTGGAGCCTTAGCAGTGGTACGTGATTCCAATAGTTTTTATACTATTAATGGCTTTAACAATTAGGGATTAGCTTAAGTTTTATTATGTATCACTATATGGAATGTCACTTTATGTTCAAAGATTATTCTTTCAGTATTTATCGGTCTTTGGTTTACCAAAAAAAGATTTGACTGTCTAATTGCGCAATCTTTTTTGGCTATTTTTACTAGATTTTGATAATTTTAACAGCTTTAGGGGTTGTTCCTATTAGTGGGTTATGGTCACAGGTCTCAGTTATCGCATCTTTTGGAGTAGGTCGATTGTATTAGTCGATACTTAGACCTAGAGCTTAATACTTGGAAATCGTTAGTTTCAGATAGCAGATAAAAAAGGTTTTTTTTTTCTTAAAACTTAAACTGAATATTATAAAAGAATTGGATTATTATGAACGACCACAAGTCTGTTCTCGAATCTTGTATGTTTTATTCAAATGTGTAAACATTTCGATGTTTTTTAAGCAAGTAAATAAAAGATAGGTAGCACTTATTTTTAGTTGCTACTATTCTTTTTTTGAATAAAGCTAATGTATTTAAACAAAACGTATTACATTTATGGTTTTCTATTCTCATTCATACTAAATAGTTTTTATTTCTTTCAATTCCAATGATTCCAAAAGCTCCAGGGACCGCCATGACTAAGATACTGCACTTGCTGAAAACCATTGAGGGTTCTCATAACCGTTCTTGTTTAAAGTAGATGTCCTAATGCTTATAGTCCTCAGTTAACCGGGTTTCCTCCGAATAGTCAATGTTTCTGGGTCAATATTGCTAATTTGTCACAAAGTTCTTAACATTTATTTTTTTCAAAACAGCGCTCATAAGACCACGGTATTTTTTAAGTAAGCGACTAAATAAAAACCATCTCTAAAATAATAGTTTGGATGCAGTCTTAGTAAAGATGCGCCGAGGTAAGCAGTATTTAAACTCGTCCTCCAGCTTTAAGATAAAGAAGGGATTGTTGGAAGAAAGACGAAGCGATGTCCGTCTCTGACATCTTCTACAAAGGCTACTATTTCTTCAGGGGTAGCCTTGGGATTGTGTTTAATAAATTTAGCTGTTTTATTGCGACAACTATAAGCCGTTAATCTCTGAGACATTTTTACTATCGACATATTGATGTTTTCTAATTCTCGAGCTGCAATAACGTCAAGAATGTAAGGAAACAGTTTGTCACTGCTGAATAAGCAACGTGGATAATATGAAGCTTCAGGGTGCTCTGCAAAGATTGCGGCTCGAACACAACGGACAGTCTTGAGCGTTGAACCAGAAGTTTTTGGTAAAGGTTCCGTTTAGCGTAGAAATGATAAATATCTTCAACATCAAAGCTGCCCATCATCGTGAGGTTTTCTGATCCATAGTCACTGCATTCGGAATAACGTGAATACCATAGCGCTCAACAAGCTGAGGAGAAATATCAGATCCGCTTTCAGTTAGTAATAATATATTTTGTCCATTAGTGACCTTCCCTAATCAATTGTGTAACAAGTAGGTCACGGTAATTCATATCACATGTAGGCGAAGATGTCCTGTAGAGGATTTAGCGTTTTATAATTTAATAAACACCCTATAATGTAGTCCTTGAATCATTCACGATTTTGTCTCGAAATTACTAAATGCTGGCCTTAAATCCAGATGTGTAGCCATTTTCATTCTTTGGTGAACAATTTTAGTACTACCATTTTATCAGATGGAAAAAAAAGTTAAAATGTGAAAAATAGTTAAACTCGTCTATTTTTTTAGTCGGTGCGACAAGTTGAAAGAATTTTTTTTGAAATATGTCTATGTTCATGAATGAGCTAACCAGCACTACCTCTACGATCAAAAAAAACCGTTATAACTTGTCTTTTTAAACAAAGACTTTATAACGGTTTTTCTTGTTCTATTTAATTTTATTTAATGGCTGCTTCTAAAGCAACTTCAATCATTTCACTAAAGCTTGTTTTGAGTTCTTTCAGCTATTGTTTTGCTCGCAGTTGATTAAGTGATCGCTAACGGTTAAGATGCTAAGAGCCCGTCGCCGTACATGAATTTAGAAGCTAAGATTAATAAAAGACCAAGGCTGTTTTCCATGTCTACACCAAAGAACCATCCTCAGGTTTTGTCATGGCTGTTCATGGTATCTTTTGTTATCATTGATAAGAACGTATCAGAAGAAAAAACATTTCCAAACATGAAACAGTCATAATTTTTTTCGCCCCAATATTTAAAAAGCGTTACTGACTTAAGCTGTAATGGCAATTGGTGGGAAGTAAATTTGGAGCTAGGTCGTTAAAGATAAGTGAAGAGTCGTGTTGCTGCAGCTTGAGCCAATTAATAACGTCGCGAATGTGTACGTCTTCTTGAAATAGCGCAACATGTTCCAACGGCGATCAATGTTTTAACACCATTAATCATTGATTAATTCATTGATATACAAGACTGCAGAAGGCATTTCCCATTCCAGTTACTTGAACAGAAAACTTTTTTACCTTTTATGTGGCCTGGTATAACCAAGCATATTTCTAACGGTATTGTAACAAACTGTATCTTCAAAAATGTTTCGGCGATATACTTTGCACGAAGCGGATTTCTCCTGCGTAATAAAACAATATCAGCAATTTGACCCTCATTGTTGCACTAATGTCGAATTACTCATAAATAAAATTCCTCTCTTAAGTGGTTACTACCCATGAATAAAGGATATAAAGATTAAGCGTTATGAGAGCGTATCTATAAAGGGGTAATCAGTGTTCACCACTAATGCTGTTAGACGTTCATCGCCCAGAAAGCAGCTTTCTGGTCTTATTATAAAACAAAGCCGTTAGAAAGATTAAGTGGAATTTGCATTTTCTCTAACTTATCTCTAGTTAAGGACCGTTATCGTTCTTCGTTGTAGCGAAAGGATATGTTCCATCTGTAAATCTTTCAAACGGCTTTAGAAACTGATTCGCGGGTTACACCAATCATACTAGCAATGTACTTTGATTGATATTTTTTATCGTTAAATTATTGGTTCTTCATTTTTCTCAATAAAATCAACAAAAAACACGGCAAACGCGAGTGTGGGACACTTGTAGAAATCAAATTTTCTTATTTGCTTATTCAATGTTGCAAAACGTTGATGGTGGATCCGAAAAATATTTTTCTAAAAATAATGTGTAATTTTTATAGATTAAGCAATAAAATCAGCCTGGAGAGAGATGATAAATTTCAGCATCTTCAGTGACTTCTACAGAAGATAGGCAGGACTTTTGGAAAAAAGCCTCAACTTCCCCTATTGACTCATGTTTCTGATAAAGTCAAGGGATGATTTCTTTATCTTCATAAGTTCGAATAAATTTTTAAAAGGCACCGCTTTTAATATATAGACTCGGTCAATAGGATCTTCTTCAAAAATGAGGATTTATGATTTTTTTTATATTTTCTAACTTGGATTGGAGGTCAAGATATCCTTAACTTGTTTATCTGAAAGGACCATCAAACAATCGAACACTTTTATCATGATTTCACCTCAACAAAAATTTTAATAGTACTAGGATTGTAACACTGAAATTGAGGAGAAAGGTAATATGAAAAGTAAACGGAATACACTTAGTGTTTTAGATTTTCTAGTTAGGAATGGAGGAAGTTTAAGATGCTGCACGTCTTAATGATACAGGTTCACATTACCGCTTAGACTATCGCTGAATCAATGGAATTAATGTTACAAATTCTAGCAAAAATGGATTAGGTTAACATTGAAAGATTTGAAAGGTATGTGAAAAAAGTTTTCGACAAGTGAAGCTTATTGGACAAAAACTAGCTGAAAAAAGTGTCGGAAAAGACACCATGACGGGACATTGGGAAAATAGCGGTCAGATTGTGACACACCCTTTAGAGTTTTTCCAAATGGCTTCCCAAAGAGTTGCTTAGGAAAAAGATTAACAGCGTATTCAGGAAGAAAAATTATTGGCAATAAACCAGCCTCTGGAACCGGTATCTAGATGAACTTGGTGAGGAAAAAAACCAAAAAAATGAAGACCGGTGCTTTATCGGTTTAACATCAGCAGGGATCCCGTTCTTCAAATTGCAGGCTCATGAAGGGAAGCTTATTCCTTAGAAGAGTTATACGATATCTGTGCGTATGTTCGAGAGATTACAAAAGAGATCCGTTATATGATTGGGCGAATCATCGCACGGCCTTACCTTGGCGAACCTGGTTGCTTTTTAAACGCACCGTTAACCGCCACGATGTACGCGCTGATCATTTTGGACAACAGTGTTAGATAAGTGGAAAAATAACGGGAAAAAGACGTTATTGCAGTTGTAAGTTAGTGATATTTTTAAGGACACCGGCATTACCCAAGCGGTTCGAACGAAAAAAAGCAATAGGGATGGGTCGATCAATTCATTAAAAGTGATGGAAAAACCTTTTTGAAGGGTTATTCTTGACTACTTAGTTGATTTTTGATGCTCTTTATGGACACCGGAGAGATTACAAAGGGTTACGAGGCGATGCGACTAATGGATTTTGACAAAACGTTTACCAGAAATTTTGGAAAGACTTGAGAGGGACGACTTGTTGTGAATTGATTACAGCAGATCATGGAAATGATCCAAACTTGCTCCAGGAACAGATCCTACCCGAATACGTTCCCTACTTGTACTCAAAACATTTAAACAACCAAAAGAATGAAAACAGCCAAACTATTTTTTGCGGATATTGGTGCAAACCAATCGCTGCCAAAACTTTGATTGCCCCTGCAATAGAAATGCCGAAAGCTTCTTTCAGGAAATGTAATTAAGGGAAAAACTAAAAAAGCTACAGGGTTGATACAAATGAAAAAATCAACGATTAAAACTTATGGGGTTCGCTTTACTATCAATGACACTATTAGCCGCTTGTGGAAAAGCAAACCCAGTGAAGGCGCAAAGATAAAGAGAGCCAATCAAATTTTTAAAATTAGGTATTGTAACCGATTTAGTAGTGTAAATTATAAAAGTCATTTAACCAAAGTGCATGGGAAGGATTGCAAAAATTAGAAAAAAGATAAAGGGTATGAAGTAAAATACCTTGAACCTAAAGCGGATTCAAAAGTAGGAACCAAGCTTGCTTCATTTGTTAATAGCAAAACGATTTAACTTGGGCGTACACCAAAGCAACTTTAGCTGATCGCTGTTGCAACGATTGCTACTAACAATCCAGATGCAAAATAGGAAGTGGATGCAGAAGTAGAAGAATGAAAACATTTGTCTCAGTTTCATCAAAGAAACGAGGGAGCATTCTTTGGCAGGAGTGTTGCAGCAGTATGACTTTGAACAGATAAATTGGGTTTGTGGGTGTGATGGAAATTCCAGTTTTCATCCAACGTTTGCACGAGGTTTTTTGAAGCAGGGGTTAAAAAGCGGCTGTAACCAGAACGGCAACCGTTGTTGTAAACTATGTTGGTGTGTTTTAACCGTGTAGATATGGGGATCAGCTGCTGCTACAATGTATAATGATGGCGTAGATATTATTTCCATGCTTGCAGGTGGTACTGGGAACTGGTGTCTTTAATGAAGCACCAAGAACGCTTTGATAATGGAAGAAAAAGTTTGGGTTATTCGGAGTAGATAAGGACCAATCACTAGAATTCGGCCGATGATTATTACGTAACGCTATGTATGAAAAAATGTAGACAATGCTGTTTATGAAATTTCTGAAAAAACAGCTGAGGAGGGATTCCCAGGTGTGAGAATGTTGTTCGCTTAGGTTTAGCTGAGGATGCGTTGGCTTAGCAACGACATTCAGATAAAATGTGCCAAAATACGTATTAGATCTTGTAGAAGCTACAAAACAAAAATTATTTCTGGAGAGATTTACTGTTCCTGAAAAACCATAAAGGAGGAGTCATACTATGGAACAAAAACGAGTGTGGAAAAAAGTATTAGAGCTTAAAACACATTACAAAAAAATTCGGTAAGTTTGTTGCTAATGATGCGTTCACTGACTGTAAGAGTGGAGAAAAGAAATTCGACGCCTTGCTGGTGAAAATGGCGCAGGGAAATCCACTTTAATGAATGGTCGTTTTCGGGATGTATCAACTGAAGAGGGCAGTATTTCGGGGCTACGGAAAATGAAACAAAAATTGAAATCGCAAATTCATGCTATCCATTTTGGAATTGGGAATGGTTCATCAACATTTTTAAATTATTGAAAATTTCACGGTTACAGGAAATATTATCATTGGTATGGAGCCAAAAAGATGTATTTGTCGCTTAAATATGAAAGCCAGGTGTTAAAGAAGTTAAAATATTTCTGAAAAATAGGTTTAAAAGTAGACCCGAATAGTAAAATTCGAAGATTTCAGTTGGCATGCAGCAAAAAGTTGAAATTTTGAATGTTTGTACCGTTGGCGCAACTTATTGATATTTGATGAGGCCACAGCGGTATTAACACTGATGAAATTAGCGAGTTGTTAAAGTGATGCAAACATTAGTAGCAGAAGGCAAGTCCATATTTTGATTACACATAAATTAAATAAAAAATATGAAAGTAGCGACAAAATGTACCGTTATCGTAAAGGGAAATACATTGCTTACGGTGATTATAAAAAAGATTCGAATTAAAGAAGAAATCGCAGAAATGATGATTGGTAAAAAATTATTTCGCCGCGAGATTGATAAAGAGCTATAATTCCTAAGCAAAAAATGTGTTAGGAAATTAAAAAATTAACGATTTGTAAGTCAAGTAAAAAGAAAGTGTTAAAACAACAGTAATTTATCTGTTGCCGCTGGAGAATTGTGGGATTTTCTGGTTTGTTAGCTAGACGGAAAGTGGACAGATGAATAGCTGAAGCCATTGTAAAAATGCGGTGGCTTTCAAGAAGGCGAAACTAACTTAATGGTGAATCGTCCAAAAAGATAAATTCAAACTCGTGAAATTTATGAATTGGGTTGTCCAGTTATGTACAGCTGGACAGACATTAAAACATGGTTTATTATTGGGATAAATTGATATTTGCAAGAGAATTAATTTTTAATCTGAATACTAAAAGAAAATACAATCAAGGAATTAAATTTAAACAAAGCACTAATGTACGAAAGAAGCAAGAGTAGCTATGAAAAAAATTATGATGTTCGCTGCCGAAAAATAACGTACGATTGTGCGTGGAATTGTCCGGTGGAAACCAACAAAAAAGTCATTTTTTATCAAAGAGAAGAAATTTAGTCGCGATTCCAGGAAACTCTTTAATTATTGTACAGCCCCAAAACGCGTGACTGGATATGGAGCGATTGGACTTTATTTTTCCCGTTCCAAGTTGTTCGTTTACGGATAAAGGTCGCTTATCTTATTAATTTCTTTTGAATTAGGGGAAGAACAAATATTAACCTTATTCAGAATTTTTAGGGGAATAGACATTATTCTTTGGGATGGTCCAAATCGTTTGGGGACCAAAACCAAAAAAACAAAAAACTGGAAAAAAAAAAAAAAAAAAAAAAACAAAAAAAAATGATAAAGAGAATTTAATCGCTCTTTTG
>Ga0163217_1116580_pt1 | contig 13853 bp, 21 predicted proteins | sample SynspAceP_FD_185933 | JGI IMG/M metagenome (GOLD analysis project Ga0163217, IMG submission 185933) | Saline lake microbial communities from Ace Lake in Antarctica - Synechococcus sp. Ace-P (PacBio error correction) | ecosystem: Environmental > Aquatic > Non-marine Saline and Alkaline > Saline ... | reverse complement strand
AGGAACACAGGAGGATCATGACAGATTCAGACAAGCCAGAGCACGACTGAACGGCGCCCGATAGCGCCGACCTTTATGGGCGTCAATGCCTGGGGTGCTGGGCTATTACAGTATCTCTGATAGCGGGGATGCGCAGTTACCGTCAACACGGGAGAGGGTGAGGCCACGGTTTCCTTGATGGACATCGTCGCGGGTATGCGCGCGCGTAGCCTGGAAAATGCCCGCTGTGTTGCGCATTCCGCAACGGCTTGATCACCGTATGCAAAGTGTTGATGAGGCGTTTGCCAGCCGCGATTGGCGCAGTGGCGGCTACAACAAACGTCTATCGCGGTGTATCCCGATTCAAGGTCAATCAGCAGTCCATGTCATTGAAAAGAAGATGCGCAACGTATGGCAGCCGCTATCACCCATGTTTTGAGGCGGGCCAAAAGCTAAAGTGACCATCGCCCTGGAGCCAGCCTGCTGATGACCGAGACCTGGTAGGTCTGCAAATGCTATAAGGATTCAGAAATTTATCACCTTGGCTGTACGCCCGGCGACATCGGGTTACCCCTGTTTTTTGTGTGCTCGAGTCACTCATGAGCGCGCATGATTAGTCGAGCGAGCCGTTGCTCGGGGTGCAGCCCCTATCGGGTGCGCATGAAAAGAGTTCGGTCAAAGTCGATGGCCATTGGAGCCAGGACAGCGGGCGACCGGTCCATTTTCGGCCTGTCGACCGCGCCCTTGATTGCAGTGCGGTGATGGAATTGCGCTCGGCGGATATGCTGCCACTGTTTGCAAATGCTCATTGTCACCGGGTTCTCAGGGTACAATATCCCGCAAACGTTACGAACGGTGCTGGAAGCTTGCCGTTACTACGCCGGGTTGGTCGAAAAGAGGGCGCCCCCGATGGGCTACACTGCGACCTCGTGCGCTTGGCGGTACCAGGTCGGTTGGGTGGTGGGATTACGAAGTAGCCCGCATACCAACAGCCACTCACAGGTATGATTATCACTGAAGAGTTACTGGTCAATTATCGTGGAGAGTATCGCGAAACCTTCATCCTCTGGACATTGGCGCACCATCGATTATTTCCGAGTCGGGCGTGCCACGTGGCGCATATCTTCGCCTCCTGCTGTTTAACGTCCTTGATGTACGCAGTTGCGAACGATGGATTTGCCCTGAGACATTTATGAGGATTGGTTGAGCCCCGCTTCCAAAAACACATTTCAGAAGTGCTGCGGGTTGTTGCAGATTCCAATTCCAGGAGTTGCTACAACGACGCGCTGTTTACCGTGATGAAGTTCGCGACATGTTTAATCACGCCAGGGCAAGCTTGCGCGAGGCGCCGATGGCGGAAGATATCTGCCTGCCGTGTTGCAGCGCATTGCGCAGAGATACTCCCTGGCGTAAAACTCGTGTGCCCCGGAGCTGGAAGAATTTGAGTGAAGTGTTGTCTGAATTTTCGTATGTAATCAGCCTGTTCCGTCGCTTCCCAGATATCGGGCGAGTTGACCAGTTGTTCCGGATTATGCCTTGCATCGAGTGAGCGAAAGAACCAAGCGCCAGCCATGATTGCCGATCTCACTTTGACTGCGACGGCAAAATAGACCATTCTCTCTCCGGGTGGGCACGTCGAAAACGCTGCCGCTGCCACTCTTGTGTGAAGTGAAGACCTAAATCTGGGGTTCCTGGTGGGCCTATCAGAAAACTTTGGGCGCCTGCACAAATCTGTTTGGTGATACCAATGTGGTGAATGTCACCATTATGCGGATGCAGGCTTTGATTTGCCGCGAGTTTCACGGGTGACGCATTCTGGATGTGCTCAGCTATGTTTGGAATACGAGCCCAAGCATTATGCAGGAGCAATTCCGTCAGGTGCAGAAAGCGCCGTACGCAGGCGGGCGTATTTCAGTGGCTGAACGTCAGAATCTCCGCCGCGTTCCAGCCGAAAGTCTACTGGGTACACGTATTTGAGCCACCATTGACCTGGTCAGATGCACTCGGTGAGGGACCGGCCAAACCTGTTTCAACGCTATTGTATAGGAGCAAGACTATGCCAAATGATAAATTATCGGAGCAGGCGCGTGGCGCGTTGTGCGCACAAATGCGCCAGTTGCCCGACTTCCGCGTGTTTAGTGACATTCTTTTGCCAGCCGCACAGAGTCAAAATGCAGGCGATCGCAGCCAATCGAAACGCCCCATTCGCACGGCGCAAGGTCGACGCCGATAACGCTGCGAGCTAACGGCCTTGCTGCAGCGAGAGCAGCGGAATAGTGATCAACGCTGCGCTGCCGTATCAGACCTGAGCATCATGGATGCCTGCTGGCTGGCTGGGGTGAATTACCTGGATACCGCTAACTACGAGGCCCGCAGGACACAGCGAAGTTTGAGTACCCATTGGCAGTGGGCGTTCAGGACCGTTTTCGTTGAGGCCGGTTGACCCGCCCTGCTGGGCAGTTGGGTTTGACCCTGAGCGCAACGAACATTCTTTACGCATACCTGCCAAGCACTACTTCGATGATATTCACGAGTGGACATCGTTGAGTGAAATGGTGGTGAGCACGGCTATCGTTTGCCCACGACTTCAACCCGGAAATCAATATTCGCCGAAGGACGGCTGAGTGCCGTTCACTGGGGAAAACGGGCTTTTGTGTACCACCCCTGCCATTATGTCTAAAACAGGCGCGTTCGAGTGCCTGAAGCGCGTGGGCACCTTCATATCTATCGCTGTATCACGAAAGCTGGAATCGTTGAGCAAGCATTTCGGGCTCAAGCGCGCACAGTCTGGATGAGTTTTTCTGAAAACTACCTCAAGCACCTGGAAGTGCTGGTGACGTGGGTAATGACAGGCATTGACCCTGGTCGATTTCAATGCCAGAAAGATGTGCCTAATTCAGTTTTTGGCCTCACTGTTGCCGGATCCTCAACCTGGGCCCACGAACCAAAAGGCAAAACCTGCATGATGCATCGTCCGCGTACCAAGGATGGGCCGCGAGCTGTTGATGTACTCTACAATATTTGCGCCATGAAGCCGCTATCGCAGGTAGTCGCAGGCGATTTCCTACACCACTGCGTGCCGCCATTGATTGCGCCAAGATGATTCTCGAAGGCCACTGCGCAAGTCCTGGTGTGGAATGTATAGCACCACGACCCGGATCCTTTCATGGACTGCGATGAACGAGCACGGCTGCCGCTGGCATGCGTTGAGCTCGACCGCGTTCCGCTTTGGACGTGGTGCAAGGCAAGGGTCTGTAGCGTGGCAAATTCTTGCAAGTTCACCGATTTCAGCAAGCTCGACCTCACGCGCTTGCTGCGTCGCCGTGTTACTGTTACCGTCATGATGAGGTGGCGATTGAGCGCAACTTGAAAAATTTTGCAGCATGTTGCTGACGCCAGTGGCGCCAAGGTGCTGCGCGCTCAAAGCCTTCTCTTGCTTGCGTTTGGGCGGAGCTAAACGGCTCGTATACCTCAGCGGTAGCTGCCAGTGGCCTGCATGAAAGCGCGCTTGGCACAAGAGGAATATTGCGGTGAGCGTCCACGTTTTGGCGCCGGCGACCACGAGGCTGATCTGCGTCACATATCTCGAATTTGCGCACCCACGCGTGTCAAAGCTGGCGCGGCAATGGCTGCGGTTTCAGCCGCTTTGCCTGGAAGCCTCACAAGCGTCGACCGTCTATGCCGCTTGGTTGCGCATTGAATCCTGAAGCCACTCCGAGGGTGACGTCCTATCTTTGATCCCTGCCGCGCCGGTTCGCGCTGGCATTCTGCGTTCGCAGCGGATTGTCGACCAGCCTCGAAAGGCATAAAGCGGCTGCATTTCACACGCTCTGCGAGCACGACTTCCGCCACTCGCTCGCACGTTACTTGCCGTAGAAGACAAGTTTGGCGACCTGCTGCCGCGTATGCAGTGGGTCAACTTTTCGGCGGCGGGCCCACCACATTACACGGCCTTACTATCAGTTGGATGAGCTGATTGCGTGTATTCGCGACTTTGCCCAGCGCACCAGGTGCAGTTACCTGGAACCGGCAACGGTCGCGATTGGCAGTGGGGTCTGCTGGTGAGTGAGTGTCTCGGAACCTGACCTGGAACGCGCTGGACCAGGCGATACTTGATTGCTCTGCCACCTGCCATATTTGCCGACACAACTGGAAATGCCTTACGTGCGGAAGGTGATGATGCCGCGTTGCGGGGAACTGCCGCCATACCCTACCGTCATTGGGTGGGCTGACATGCCTGGCCGGTTACGTGATTGGGTTACAGCTTTGCCGCACCTTTACAGGTAGGCCAAAGGCTTCGTATTCAAAAGACATGGCAACATACACGATCGTTAAACGTCACAAAAGAAAAAAACTTTTAATGGCACTCGCCTTCGGCTATTGCCCTGTGGAATTCAGGGACCGATCCCTGGAGTTTTTTTTTGGTTATCGACAGTTCGATTATGAGGATTTTCGGCAAGCGATTTCCTGAGGTTTGTTGGCAACAAAGGTTCCAGGCTGTAAGGCTCACGGGTTCAGCTGTTGGTGTGCATCAGTTGCAGTATACCAGCTACAATCGCTTTGTTGAAGCGCGGCTCTGCTAGCGCTGCTACTGTGAATGGCCCAACTGAGCCACAAACCCCCCTGTCATTGACAGCACCAAGCTCGGTCGACTTTCAGTGGACTAAGACGGTTGTCGCGCCGAGCTGTTAACGCGCTGTCTACCGGTTGTTGGAGGCTGCCCAGACCCATCCGAATATACCAAGTCCAAGCCAGCCAGTAAATTACCACCACGCAAGATACCCGTCTCGGCAAGAGCTTCGCTGAGTTGTCGCTTGGGGGAGCGCGGTTGAGTTCAGGTTTTTGGGCCCTGGCGGAGGGTATTGCGCACGCCCTTTGTTGCCCGAATGGCGCTCATCAGGCCGCTGATCGGCAGCCTTGATCTGCAATATTACATTTTGGCATGGCCGACACAAGGCCGCTTTTTTTTTGGGGTTTGGCCTACGCTTTGTTGCAGGCAGCAGACCGTGGCGTGCGGGGTAAGGCTGTTGCTGGTGATCTCCGATACCGCTGGCAAGGATAGCTTTCTTAGCCAGTTCGACGCGCACCCTAATATTGAAGTTAAGGCTTCGTATAAACCCCGTTTGGCTACCCGGGGGAGCCGCAGTGTAGGTTTCACGACCTCGCGGCTCAATCACCGCATGCACAAACAAGTCACTGACGGCAGACAATCAGCACGGTGGTCGGGTGGGCGTAAATATCGGCAACGATATTTTTAACGCCGGTGCGCCAAACCGCTTTTTCTGACCTTTGATGTGTGGCGTTGGCCGTGGTTAAACGATCGTCTCAAGTTCATGTTGACCGCTATTGGAACAGTTGATGCGCTGTACCCATTGGGCTGGCATTTTCACGCAGGAACAGCTGGATCAACAGCGTTTAGTGGCCTTCCAGGCAAGCTTTTGAGTCCCTTAACCGTTCGGCGTTGGATCAGCTACTAAAAAGCGATTGAAAGCGTCAGCGGCTGTTGGTGGAAAACTTGTTGTCGCGCAGTTGACTTTGAATGGGCCAATGCGACGCTATCTACGATGATCCAGACAAACCCCACACGCAGGGGATATCTGGCGACGCATCTGGCGCCGCAGCTCGTTCCCTTACTAAAGATGCCCAGCACGAAGTTCTCGTGGGTTTCTCCGTATTTTTACCCGGAGGATGCGTTAGTCAGTTTAGTGCTGACCTGGAGCGGCGTGGCCGTTTCGGGTGCCGGATACTCACCAATCATTTGCCGCCAACGACGTGGCGCTAGTGCACGCGGAATATTTGCGTTTACCGAGAAGCTTGCTACGCGCTGGCGTCGAACGTCTACGCAGTTCAAAACCTGAGCCTGGCAAGGCTGCCAGCAATCGGCAGCTGACGGGGTCCTCGGCGGCAAAGTTTGCTACTGCCGGGAAAAAAACGATGGACGTCGGGGTGCCGTTCCAGAAAAGGGTTTTTGTCGCGTGTCATTTACCTCGACCCACGTCGGTTGGCGTGAATACCGAAAATGGGCGTGCTCATCGATAGCCCTTTACCCTCGCCGCGCGATGCACGACGCCTTTTAAGCAGTAGTCAGTCAAGATGCTTATCAGGTAGGAACTGACGAAGCAGGACAGCTGAGGGCTGGGGCGCGACCCCGCTTCAAACGGCGATCAACACTGAGCCATGAGCCCACACCGAGTGCATGGCAGCGTTTTGTGGTCACCGCCTGTGTTCGTGGATTGGCCCGAGAGCATTGCTCTAGTTCAGCTGTGCGCTGCCCGCGCCCCTGCGTCGAAATAGCGGCAGAGCTCATCGAAACTTGCCTGATATAGCTCTGAGAAGAATACCCGCAGCTGGCGTAAACATCGTCCAGGCGTGATTTCACCGCTGCTGAAAGCATCGAAAACCACAGCGACGCAGATAGTGCAGCTGTCGGGCATAAAGTACCACCGGCGTAGTTCACCATTGTAGCCGCGCGCGCAGGCTCACGCGCATACGAGACCGCGGCCATCCATGAAGGCGGGGAAAGGCGATTGCGACTATCTGCAGCGTGTCCAGTACGCAGCAGAGCCGGTAATTGCCATCGCCGGGCTCCAAGGCACGGGCGCTGCGCGAGCCCGCGGGGTTTTCTTCCCCACTGACGCAGGTGAGGGGAAAGCAGTTGCGGCGGCGCCGTGCCCGGCTTCCGCTCAGCGGGCAGCCAGTGATCCACTGCTGATACAGCAAACTCTGCTTAATTGAGTTTTTGGCATACACGCCGCTCCTGAACGCTCGATCCACCCTGTTATTACGTTCCAGGAAGGTTCTTCCCCCGGCGTAGCATGACGAAAGTGTCCCCAAGCAAATTCTCCACCACGTCCGGGGATAGCATCCTGGACTGAATGGAGGCCCCAGAATCTTGCCGATGGCCAGCCGCTTTTGACTGGCTTGCCGCCCAAGCTGACCTGTAGAACTCGAACCCCTCTTCTTGTCTACGCCAAGAATGCCCGATGTGGCCCAATGGTGGTGGTGGGCCCCCGGGGCCCCCCCAAAGGGGGCCAGCATGCATGCAGCCGTGATGTTGAGTTCTAATAGGGCCCAGTCGTACAAGTAGTCTAGATTTTCGAATCGCTCTTGAATTTCTTCTTCTACGATACTGCAAGCCAAGAGGCATTAGTTCGCCACCCGAGCAGCAGCGAATGGAGATAACATCCGGTTAATACCAATTTCGCACGTCGCCAGCCCCGCTTTCTGCAATGCTTTGCCATAGATGTAAAGGAACGCTTCCTCAACATCCCCACACCCATATTGTTGTGCGTAGGTGCGAATTAGCCCCAAGGTTTACATCCGCAGAGATCGGCCAGCAGTTCAAGCCCGATCGGAACGTCGCCGGGCCATAACCGTCGCTAGAAATTACTGACAGCAGGAGAGCCCGCCACTTTGAGGGCGCTGTGTGCGCAGCAGCAGTGCCAAAAAAGCTCTGCAGCGGCCACGCGCTTGCCAAAGCGGCTGCTGATGTAGCGCGTCAATCACCTTCGTAGGGTGGCGTTGCGTGAAGAAGGATTTGGCCCGCAGAATTTCTTCTTGCTGTGAGTGTACTCGGGCCGGTCCTTAAGTAAAGCCCACTCGGCCTCGACGCGCCGGAAGGCATTCAACTCCCATTGCTTAACCAAATTTTAATTCTCGCCTTGTATTGTTGTCACGTCGAACCGTGCTGGTTATAAACCCTTCAGTATCGGCCTCAAGGTAGGTGAGCAGGTGCTCCTTTCGAGCCACTCACAGATCACAGAACCAATGACGGGCGTGCGGCCAAGGCCGCCTCCGCAAGTACCTTGAAGCGAGCTTGCCCGCCCGCGTTGGGGAGCATTTCCACGCCAATATCATGTGCGTGAATGGCGCCCGTCCTGTTCACTGGCGCAAACGGCAATCTTGAATTTGGCGGGGCAGGAAACGCGATTCGGGTGCAGAGGCCACTGTCGAAGTAAATCTCGCACCAGGGGCGGGGGTCTTCGCGCTCGTCGGCGCTACGCCGGCAAACTGGGTCGGTCGTGGTATTGCGGATACAGTTGCCGCTGGTTTAATGGCGTGCATCTGCGACGCTGGGCCAGTTCGGGCAAGAGATATCGGGCACTTCTTCCAGGCAACGGCCAATTCAGCTGTATATTTCTGGGCCGGCGTGCTTCAACATGCGCATAGGCCCTTGGTCGGTAGTGACGAGTGATGTGGGCGAGCTTGCGGCACTTGGTGCTGCCTCAGGCAAGCCGTAGGGGACTTGCAATTGCGCAGCATGAGGAGCAGCCGCTGCACATATAAGCCGTTTTGCAGGCGCAAGCGGAGAATTCGCGCGTCACTGAGCTCGCCCCGAGGAGCGTCGGGTTTGGTTCGAAACTGCGGCGGGACCTCCGTCGACGATGCGCTGAATCGGATTGCGTCGTAAATGACATTGTTCAGTCCTATAAGCTGACATCGATTTGCGAGGCGCTAGATAGCAGAAAGTCGCGGGCTCGAATTATGCTGATTATTCATAAGTTTAAGAACGGGACGCGCCTTTCCTGCGACCACAAACGGCGCGGACAGGCGCTCAATCGGAGCCGTTGGAACAGGCCCATTTTTGCCTGCTATAATCCGGGTCAGCGGCCAGTGGGGGGGCCGGATATCCATCACTAGAATAGGAGCGCAACTAATTGTCCGGATTTCACTAAACAAGACGACGGAAATGGCCGACTTAGCCATTGCCGCTACCGCCATTAATCACCCTGGTGGTTTTTGTACTGACCTCTGGGCTCGCCCGGCAATTGGCCCACCTAGGCAGGCACTACTCACCACCATCCGCACATTCCCCACTACCAGGGCGATAGAACAGCAGGGTGAATATCACCCCTGCTGCAATGAACACGCCAAACCGGCCCGGTTGAAAGCTTTTCACGGGTGCGGCTGCTCTGCACGGCCCAAGCCCGCCGCAAACCAACCTGCTATAACCGGCCATTAATCCCAGCGAGATTCGTGTGGGCTTCGTTCGGCATCTCCAGCATGGGTGTGGGCCGCCCCCTCAGTTTGATCAGACATGGAATGTTCTCCAAGAGTAACTCTCAATAATCACAGCACGGGTGCCAGCCAGCGTTCTACTGTCGTCAATACTCATGCCTTTGCGGCCTGCTAGGCTGCTCACCTGTCACGGCTTGATTTTGCCTACGGGCAAAAATTAGCGTGCATCGGGGGTTGCGAAAAGTAGAAAGCCGCTAACTGGCCGAACGCAGGTGACATCGCATAGTTATGGCCGAACAGCGTAACCGCAAGTATCGGGCTTGCCTGCAGCAGCCTCAAAACAAATGGCTTTCGGTGTGATCAGGCAGGCCGGGTAGCCTGGGCGCCGAATCCCTTGATAGCGTTCGCGAACCAGTTCTTGCGTTGCTCAGGCTTCGTTCGGGCGTGTAGGCCCCACAACCATGCGCCCACCACCCAGCGATGCAAATACTCGGCAAGGACTCGGCAAGCCGGTGCCGCCAAGGACTTCAGCAAAAAATGCTGTTCGTTAGTCGTCATGCTCGGGAGGACTTGTCTGACAAGGCGTCGACCGCCATGCCGGTGGTCACACAAATCAAAGCGCCCACATAGTCCGGCCGCGGCACCCGCGGGCGCAATATATTGTCTGACAGCACTGGTAGGCTCGCCTTGCGGCTTGTCCATTTGGCTGGCGCAGGTGTTGTAAGGTGGCAAACAAACATGGCTGCGGCTGTCGTTCGGCATTACAGGTCGATGTCGTCACTCCATTGCGGATTGGCGGGCCAAAACCGAGGCGTGGCGCTAGCGCCTGATCAGCTTTTCACTTGATGATTTTATCCAGCATCTGAATGTGCGTCAGCGAAACAGTGTGCGCGCTTGCCTCACCGGAACCACTTCGTCTTCCAGAATCGCGGGTATTTGCCGCCAGCCCACGAGAATAAAGAAGGGCGTCCCAGTCTATGTGTCCACCAGCTTTTCCAGCGGGAAATCTTCCAGCCACCCGCGTACCAGAAAAGCTCGGGCGGGGAGGGTTGTAAGTATCCAATCCAAGTACAGGTGCTCGGGCTACCGCTTCTTCGAGCTTGAGCTTGCCCGTGGCGTCGGCTGTCGCATTCGCTACACGCTCACGCAAAACTACCGGCATACCTCTCCCGGCGCTTCTGTTGACAAACGCCGCTTTTGCCGCGGCCCCAACAAGGCAACTGGCAACCGACAAAACGCTGCGCGAGGCATCTGGGCAACGTAGAAACCACCATCATTTTGCTATAAGCGCGGATTCTATTTGACGGCCGTATGTTGCCTTGGAGGTTTGTAGCGCCACCAATCAATCACGGATTCTGGAACCCTCACGCTGCATTTCGCTTGGCACGTACATCATCCTCGTCCAAGGAAGGGCGTAAAATGAGAGCCCGAAAGCCGATAATGTCGACCTTTTCGTCCCGGGCACGCGCAGGAATTCTCGCAATGCACCATGACACCGAGGTCGACAACGCTCGTAGTTGTTGCACTCAGCACAACCCCGACGATATTTTTACCATATCGTTGAACGTCCCTTTGACGTGTTGCCATGAGGATCTTGCCATTCTCTGCGGGTTTCTTTCAGTTTCCTCTTCAATAAAGGCGTAGGTAGGCCACGGCTGGTTCCATGACGACGAGCACTGTGACCACCTTTGTGGGCAGGAAAAACATTTTGCCATCGCCGAACAGGTCGCCAACCACGTTCATGCCGTCCATTTCAGCGGCCCTTCAATAACCTCAATCGGCGGGCGAACGTGTGCCGCGCTTCCTCGGCGTTCCTCGACAATTCCAGGTGTTGATACCCTTCACCAGAGCATATTCGATGCGGCTGGGCAACGGCGCTTCCGCCAGCTCAAGTCTCCACGCGGGCGACGGCTCCGCCGCTGTCGCGGTAGGTTCGGCCAGTTTCGAGTAGCCGTTCGCGTTGCCGGTGTCACAGCGGTAAGAATCACATCTTTCTACCGCATCGCCGCAGCTCTTTGGCAGTTCGTCCGTAGACTGCAGCTTGCCCCGCGTTGACGATGCCCATGTCACCCGGCACGGATGCGTGGTTAGAAGGGAACACGGAGGAATGGCTCGCGTACCACGTTAGTTGCCACGAAACGAAAACGACCACGTTGGACAGCCAACCAACCGGACACCAGTGCCCGGGGAACTGCTGGCGATGTAGCGTGCGCTTTCAATGAAAACTCCACCGCGTAGTTTTGTGTTCCTCAATACCGTGGCGACGGCAAATATAATTCGGCGTCGAAATAATGTCGTTGGGGTTGAAGCCCACTTTGTCGACCAGCAGTCCAAGAAGCGTTTGGGCAAATTTCCTTGCGCCGCTCAAGGCTGCGGCCTGGCCATCCTCATCAAGGCCGATCACCACCACGGCGGCACCATAGCGCATTGCACAAGCGTGCCTGTTCAGGAACTCGCGCCTCGCCGGATTTCAAGGGCTGATCGGTTAACGGACAGTTTGCCCTGCAATTACACTTCAGGCCCGCTTCAATCGCCGACCACTTGGAGGAGCGACCATGATGGGTTACGCGAGAAAGTCCGGCTCGAGCGACCAGGTCAAGGAAGGTCACCATGCCACGCTCGGCAAAATCGAGCCATGCCCTTCGTCCATGTCTGATCATCGGATGATCTGTGGCGCCCATCCTCCACCTGCGGTAGCGTGCCACGCCAGCGCCGCGTTCGTAGTCTGTCGGGAAAGAAATTTCAGGCGTTTGAACGCAGCCGATGCCAGTTGACCGTTACCAGCGTTCCCCAACGTTAACAGAACAGGGCTCTTGGCGTCGATTTGAACGGTTCCAGGCAGACAAACGAACAAGTCGGGCGGCGCTCGGGCAGTTGCGCGGGCGACATCCTGCACGGCGGCGGGCTATCGCCTGAATATGGTTGTGGCGGGTTGCCGCAGCAGCCGCCGCAAGGTTAGGAAGCCGCGCTGGGCAAAAGCCGCGGAAATCTTCGTTTAACATATCTTCCAGGGCTTTCGTCATACTCGCCAAAGGCGTTTTGGCAGGCCGGCATTGAGGTGAGCACTGAAGTAGCACTCGGCGACAGAGGCCAAGTTCCTCAAGGAAGGACGCGATTTCTTTGAAAGCGGCGCCCGCAGTGCGGGCCGTACGAGAGTGGGCGGTGCGTGTGCAATGGCATCCAGAAGGCTTCCCGGGGCTCTGTCCTGGATAGTACGCGGCCGCTGGTGTCGGGGAAGGGTGACGGAAATCGATCAGCGGCAGGTTCTTGCCCAATTCGGCAAAAACACAGTCTGCACGGCAAATATCGCCGGCTTTGGCGTCAGGGGTATCGAAATAGTTCTCGGATTCATGATCAGATCGACACCGCCCAATCAGCGCTCGCGTAGCCTCCTGTTAGTCTGTGACTTAAGCTCGTCCAAAGCGGATATTGCGCCGCCCCGGGTTTGTGACGGTCGGGCGGAAATGACCGCCGTTGCGCGGCGTTGGCCCCAGGATGCCAGCACGAAGCGCCGGGCGTGATGGGTCCCGAGCGGTCATTTTCGTCCGCAACCGACGTGTATCTTGCCCCGGCCACGTTGAGCTCCGCAGCCAGTCCACTAGGTCGTAGTCGGCCCTGCGCCAACGCGTGTACTATTTAAAGGTGTTTCCGTGCGATAAATGTCAACGCCTGCCTCCAGGTAGCGTTTTGGATGCGCGCGATGAATCCGGGCGTGAGTCAAGCAGAGTAAGATCATGTTACCCTTCAAATCACCCGGCATGTTTGCAAAGCGCTTCCCCCGCGATAATCGGCCTCTTCCAGCCCGCTGCCTGCAACATGTCCCGCATAGCGCCTCCAGAATGAGAATTCGCTCGCGCCAGAGCCTGCGCCACGGGATGTCGGAGGTGGGGTGCTGGCCAGGTCTCTTACCTGTGAGTGCAGGTGCGGATGATCATTTGCCGGGCCTGAAAAAAAGCCGGGGCAATTGCTAACAAGATTATGTGGCCGCGTGGGCGCAGGGATTTTGCGCTCGCCACCTGTCCCCGTTGATCTTTGCTTAGAATTTACTTGACCAATTACTCGGAATGGAAGGGGTCCATGGTTCACCATCACGGAATCGGCGGCAAGATTATTCTTGGCCAGAACTGGCTTACCAACGCAGGAGAGCCACCTGCGGCGTTTGCGTGTGTTTATTCAACCCCAGCCGGGGACGCCGAAGGCTGAGACCTGCATCGGCCTATTGCCCGGTGAGACGGTACATCCTTGGAGGGGACGAAAAAAGCGTGACTCGCGCCGTCACCCCGCATGGTTCGACGTGCGCAAAGCTTGCCCTTTTCTGGAAGTGCCCTGGGTGGATTCTCGAAAAGGAACCGCCGATGGGCGGGGCAGCTCACATTCCAAGGCCCCCAATGCGAAGGCTGCCGCGGGTGGATGAATGAAAAAGCAGGCCCGCTGCGGAAGGACCGCATAAAAAACTACATTTGGTATAAAACGGAAGTTTAAACCCCTTCGCTTGGCGAAGGCCCATGGGCGGAGAAGTGGAAAGTTTTGGGCTGGAGTTGACCCGCGCAGACTTCTATGCCATTCTTCAAGTTTGGCGGTGGCTGCCCAAAATATGCTGCGGCATTGGTTGACCCAAAAAACCTTGAAGGGCGGGTGTGAAAAAAAAAAAACGCGTGCTAGAAAAAACAGTTGGGCCTTGGGAATGGGGGGGCGGTGTTTTTTGGCGTGACCACCACCGGATTCATACCGGGAAAAGCCGGCCAAAGGCAACCCGCCTTTTTTACTACTAAAAAGCCCCGGCTTTTGCCGGCCTGCTTGGACACCCGGGGCCGTTTAAGCGGCGCTTCAGGCGCTTCAGTCCAGGCGCCTTTCAAGCCCCGTGCAGTTTGCGCAAAGCATTGCTCGGTTCTCTCCAGCCAATGCATTCTCTCTTT
>Ga0163217_1005871_pt1 | contig 13853 bp, 11 predicted proteins | sample SynspAceP_FD_185933 | JGI IMG/M metagenome (GOLD analysis project Ga0163217, IMG submission 185933) | Saline lake microbial communities from Ace Lake in Antarctica - Synechococcus sp. Ace-P (PacBio error correction) | ecosystem: Environmental > Aquatic > Non-marine Saline and Alkaline > Saline ... | reverse complement strand
GGGTTTGGTACAGAAGTAGAATTGTGTAATTAAAGCACAAACGGAGTTTGAGCGTTTTGTTCGATTTTGTGGTAACCTATAGGCCAACTTGCTACGGAGCGTTGAAAATCTGCGCCGCATCTGGACCGTCCAAGCACCCCGAGGGATTGTTTCGATGTTAAATAGATTCTTATTACGAAAATGTAGGGGTTTGCTGAATGAAATAAAAAAGGGATTTCTTTTTTGTCTATTAGCAAGCAACGGAGCTATATATAGAAATGTTATTCCAAAACCTATTGGGATCAGCGTTATCCGTTATGAGCCAAATCAATTCGGACCGGAACATGAGCAATGAACCATTAACCTTATGTTGATTTGAAGCTTACCCGGAAATTTACGAATAAAACATCCATAAACAGTTTAACTGTTACCGATAAAGGATTTTCTATTGAAATTTGACGCTACACTGACTGGAGCTTATATCTAATTTTGAAAATTTTCCTGCTGTGCAATGGAAATTTGCAAAACTTACAAAAACTAAAGGAACAAACCCTGAAAAACATAGTGAACAGTTTGAAAAAATTGAAAGCAATTATTTAAATGCTTCCCAAAGTATTTAATAGAATTTGGCTTGTTTACTTGTCCCAATCCTTACCTCGAAACTTTGGCATGGATCCTGTTGGATTCTTTTTAGCGTCGGGAAGACTAAGCGTAAGAGAATCCAATTAGGCGCAACCCTTACTCGATTTGCGAATACTATCCTGCCTTTTGGGCCACTTTTCAAAATCCTTATAGATTAATCGATGTCTTCAAAATAGCCCCTTGCCCTACCCAAGCTTTCTTTTTTTTTACTTTTTAAAACCACTAGGTCTTTTTTTTCCTGTTTCATCAGTTTTGAATAATAGCATATACCAAATTGCCATGAGTGTTGATTATCATGAAAAGTAGAACAACCGAACATTCCTCCCATTTTGGGGTGATCCATCAGATTTTCTATATTTTCAAGGACGTTGTCCATCCGCTTATCATAATTCCAGTTGCTACTTTGCAGCTTAAAAAAATCCTTTGTTGAAACTCAAATGCGAAGTGTCCGCTGTTATTTTAGTCCTCAAATTGTGGGATAGTTTCCTCAGCTTACCAATGGAATTGTTGAACCCGGATATTTCTTCGGGTAAGCACTTCCATAATGTTCATCCCGTTTTGCCATGATATTATATTTTCCCATTTCCCAAGTCCAATTGAATTTCTTAAGAGCAATAGTGACCACCTTCTTGGCAATGGTTTGCACCGCCAAGTTGGGAGTAGCCCAACGGCTTACTCCAGTAAGTTTTAACAGTATTTTCCTTAGCACTTTTGGGCTACATTTTTATGCCCATCCCATATTTCCCACTGATGTTCCCATGGACATGGAGCGACATGTACTGTCGCTCCCCTTGTAGATTTGCGCCTTGTATTTATCAAACCGCGAACACCTTGGGTGATTTTGCTTATTAATTACTGGGAATAACCTCCACACCTTTTTTGGGCATATCGTCGATGTACTTGTTGCAAGTCTATTTGGCTTGTCCTTATCCATACCTTATTCGGTATCCGTTTATTTCCCTCTTACATTTGAATCTGGTTCAGTTTTTCCTGCTTACTTCTTTAACCGTGGTCAGACCCATTTGTTTTGCCACATTTTCCGCCGCCTGTTGGCTCCGTTTTCCTATAAAAACTATCCTTTATAGCATTCCATTGAAATTCGATACGGTTAAACACTATCATGGGACATGGGTGTGTTCCTATATCCTATGCACACAGCCAATGGCCTGGCTTCCTGTCAACGCTCATTTCCTTACAGAAACCTTGTTCAAACAATTTCATTTGAGATAGATTTTTTGTTCGTTCATTACCCCTGCCCATCTTCCAATCGTCGGACTCATACAAAACTCAAGGTGTTCTTTTGGCAAGGTGTTCTGCTGTTGGATGAATCTTGAACTCCTGAGTGATTTCCCTAGGATTATCTCCCGTAAATGTTCGCGATAGACGACTGGTCTGCCTCCTTCTCCCGTTCCACCAATAACCATGGAAGCTCCGGGTATGCGGATTATGGATTTCCCATACCTATCTTTCTTAAAGGATAAAAGATGTTCCGCGTATCTCACTTGGCAATTGCACCACTTCATCTGCCAATTTCCGGATTGGTTTTCTGAAATATTCCCCGAATAAGCTTAAAAATTAAGTTTCATATCTGGCTAGCATGCTGTACATCTCTACTTTTGTTCTTGTGAGTCAACCGTTCTATTATCCGATCTCAAAAGCCGCACGGCGACAATACTTACTTATGGAAAGTCCACTCCTATCGGGCGGCCCCGACCCTCCAGCAGTTTCTTCTCATAAATTGAACATCTTAAACTGTTTACAAACTCCTTCTTCATTTTGGTATTACTGACCTTTATCCTGTAGCCTTTTTAAAATATCCAATTGAAACTCCTATCTATAATATTATATCAAAAATCAAATTATTGCGTTCCCTTTCTGTTCGACCATTCGGAGCAAAAGACATAGATTGTCATTGACAATGACCATCTTGAATTCTCACTCCAATGGATTTTTACGTCTACCATGCATATTCCATATTTTTTACCTAATTCACATACTTTTTAACTTCCATTATACTACTACTAATTACATGTATCTTAAAAAAATATTTTACTTCTTCTTTTCGGGGGTAAGTGGCTATAGAGATTCCGATCCAAATAGTCATCGGATAAATTAGGTTCGCCATTAAACAAAGGCGTCTATATATCCTTATCAAAGAATTATCCTGCGGATGTGTTTGTTACCTCCCATGGGATTAATCTTAAACTGGGTCAGTTTGATAAATCTTGCTTGGAGAGTTCCCGTCTAGGCAACAAGATCATCTACGATTCATCACTTTCTTTTGGTTGATGCGAAAGAAGCCTTGATATCCTTAAGAGATCTACCATGTCATTATCTATTTTCCCATAATTCTCGCTTTAAATGCCGCAATGCGGTTACCTGTGTTACAAATGTTCGAAGCAAAGAAAGGAGATGCAAGCTGGTTGAAAAGAAGAAAAAGGGGAAATCACCCCACTAAGAATATTTAAATTATCCCCAAGAATCGAAGAATGAATCTATCTGCTTGTTCAAATGTATTGATGGAGGAAACTTCATTGTACTTTTGAATAGATTCTGCGGATATCATGTTTCCTTTGTGGTTGAATTTTGGATCTCTCAAAGGATTTTTAAGCTGTTGATACCCTTCTTAAGTTGCTTAAACTTATCCAGGAATATATTTTAATTTGTGGTTGGTTCAATGTAAAATGAAGCACCGATTCTGTTCGTTAAATCCAGAACCATAACTTCATAAAATTGGAGAAGGCTTGGTCAAGTTCTCGTTCCAGATATCATATTGGGTCAAGGACCATAATCCTTCTTAAAATATGCTCATTAAACCCATATTGACAAACCGACAGGTTTCATTCGATGAACTTTCTTGTTTTTGATACTTCACTTTCTCATTATAGCCTCAGAACATTATCACAAAAAATAAAATTAGCAATAAATCAATGGAAGAAGGCAAGCCAAATTTTGCCGTGATCTTTGTAGATTAATGATGAAAGAACGGCATAGTTCCAAAACGACAGCCCTACAATCAGTCCATTATTCCTGTTCTCTAAAGGAATTAATGTTCTGGTGATTTTGTCTTTTTCTACCGGTTCAAGGCTACCAACCAATTGGGCGATATTTTTCGATAGTCTTAATTCATTATCTCCCAAAAAGCTGATTTCAAAATATTAAAAGAATCAATTTACCCATTTTAATTTTCGATGTTACTGGCTCAAAAATGATAGGGATTTTCGAGATTTTGTGGGTAGGGAGAAGAAGTCAAGTGCCCTTCGCCGCTTGTACTTTCGTGCGGCGAGGGGTCGGAAAACGGGAACGGAGAATTCCCTTAGTGGACCGTGCGAAGCGTGTCGCCAGGAAGGATTTGGAGTGGAAGGGTTTTTTGACTTCCCGCATGGCTTGCAGGATCACGAATGTGCCCGCAACCCTCGCCTATTGTCTGTTACCCAAAATTCTCTTAGTGCTATTTTCAACATCTAGAAGGGGGGGGTGGGGGGGGTTTTTGACTTAAGAAGCGTTTTCGAAATAATTAATTTATTAAAATTGAATTTTCAATCCATTTTGTGGAATTAGTTTATTTCCAACCTCTCCAAAACTTCTATAAATACTTTTCCTTAAATTTTCAGAATTACTTAATAAGTGCCTGTGACCCATACAATTTTATCTGAAAATCAGGACTTAATTCTTTCGCTATTTTATACATAAAGTCAAACATAGCTCTTCACTGCCTTATCTCAGATGAGCCATCAGAATCTATTTCTACTATGTTTGGATTGGTTTCTGTGGATAATAATGAGGTTGGTGATCAATAAATTAAATCTGTACAGGACGATTCTTTTTACAAAGTCTTTGGTAATGCCATTAAGTAAAAAGAAGATGATAGCAACCCAATTAGCACCCTACGCTATACCACTACTTAATGGAATGGTTTTTTCTTCAGTACTCTACTATTAACATCAAGGCTTGTTTATCAACCAGTATTGGATTACCTTGATATTCAACATCATGCATTGGACCACCTGTTCTTTGAAGATTTAATTCTATTAGAAATTTGAGTTTAATTATCTTCATTGATTCTTTATCAACTTTATCTAATAAATCTTTTAATATCATCTTGAGAACTTTTATTGTTTTTGTTCAATGAATGATTTAGTTTTCTTCTAGGTTTATGTTTTCAGAACACAAAACTTACCCTTCCAATCACGCGCCTCTTCTTATATTCAAATCTTCTAAAGTGCGGCTTCTCTTTTGATTGTATAAAGCATTTATACTCTTTGTCTGCTATTTCAATTTGATGGTGGAGTTCTATTGAGAATCATCTAAACTATCCAAAATATGTTTGTACCCTTAGGACTCTCTTGGTTGTGTTTTTTACATCATTTCTGATTTCAGAAGGCTAGACTGATATCATCAATGTTGGATTAGAAACTCTAAATGATTACTACTAATGGAACAAGTATTAGAATCTTCGTATCTCATCATTAAAAAAACCAATCAGATTCAGTCTAATTCGGTTGTCTAATTCTCGTTAGAATATTTACTTAGCTGTTTTCATATAATGCTTAACAGCATTTAATATCTCTTCTATTTTCCTACTATTTTTTACCAATATTCTCACTTCTATTAACTTTTTCACCAGAATCATTCCTTAAATTACTTCTTTATACTCCCAATCCTTTACTTTTAATAAATATTGTAGCTTTCTTTTTACGATTTTGGATTGTATTTTTCTCTAGAATCCCTATTGCTTTTGCTTTCAATAGGAATAGGCTTTACTACACCATCTTCTTTCAATTTATTCTTCTTCTTCTTTCTTTTCTTGACAATTGACTTAATAGTCTTTTCTTCTAGAAATTTCACGTTCAATTTGCAAACTATCGCATTGATTGCTCCTAAAAGATAAGGAAAGCGTATCTTTAATAGCCATTTTGGCTAAAGTATCATCTGATGATAAAATAGTTGATTTGGTTGGCTAAAACATATTGAGTTGAAACTAAAAAACGAGCGTGTCTAAAATTTAGCTTCTAAAGGGCTCTCTAGATGAGTGAAAATCTTGGAATATGAATGTTTTCATTAATATTTAATTTTTCTGAAGAAAAATTTCAAAAAGGGAGTGTTAAAATTAGGAGAAACTCTTCAATAAGGTAGTTCAGTATCAGATAAAACTTCGTTTACAAAAAATCTCATCAAAGTTGTAGCTTTATTTTTTTCACATCTGGATTCATTAGAGATAAATATAATCTTCATCACAAATGTACTATAATAGCAAAAAATTCAGTTTTAACTCGAATAACCCCATTCATAAAATTTACAGCTTTTTTGACCCTAAGCAGTTAGTCAATCTATCCACTAGTGCAGGACTTACTGATTTTGATTCTCCAGTATAATTAGCTTTAATGCTCCAGATTAAAAGTTACTTACTCTTGGTTCATCAATTGGGTTTTTACAATATAGAATAAATTTTCTTCTATTCATGCATACTCGAAATCGTTATATGGTGTTATTCTAAAAAGAAAAACAGTGTTTTTATTATCATCACTTTGTCAACCCATTTTACCCAAGAATTCTTTTGCTTTTTTGAATATTTCTTCAGCTTCGCGGTGTCTTCTCCCTTAAATTTTTTCTTTTTTAAAGAACTACCTCTATTTTTAGATTCTAATTTAAAATAATAGCTGTTGTTTTAGTAAAAACATTAAGTTATCATTTGTATTTTTTTATGGTTTCATATCTCTAACTCTATTGGAAATCAATAAATAAAAGCATCTTTTACTATCTATCCAAGTTAGTAATGTTGTGGGTTGTCGTTTTTGGTAATTTTTCTCTCGTTCCTTGGTGTTTAAAACGATAGGTAGAACTATGGAAACATAAAAGAAAGAAGTCTTATTTCAGATTTATCATTATATGCTTTTATAAATCTTTTCAGAATTTCACCACAACAAGGCTGGATTAGTAAGTTAGCAAGTATTGCTGTCGGTCTTTGCCATTCTTTAATCATATTAAATCTTCGATTTTGGATTGCCATCCGATTATTTTTTTATATGAAAGTATTATTGATTAAACTTACCTCAATCAAATCTCACTCGTAAAGTTTTTTCTTAATATAAATACTAGGTACTTTCTCTACAAAAAAAGCGTATAAAAAAACTTGCTCCAATTTTTCAATTGCTCATCATCACTAACTCCATTGCATTTGATCTTCCCAAATCGCGAATATGAGTTCCATTTAATCACTAACTCTTCTTTCGATTATGGCTTTTCTTCATTATTATTTGAGCTGTTCCCTTTCCATCTAGACCTTTGTTCATATGCTCTCTGAATCACTAATAGCATTTTTATTTGTCTCGATGTTGTTTTTAGGGATATTTAATTCATTGTTTTTAATAAATGTTTCGTGCCAAACGTTTGGCTTATTCATCCCGTAATCTTAATTCATCAGAACATCATTTGGCTAAATTATCCTCTTTGGAATGAACTGGAAGATATCTAAAATTATAGATGCAGTTGCTTATAAGTTATTTCAGGAATCTCGATTAGTAAGCATGTTTACTCCGAATACCATCCAATTACCAATAACTCTCATCTTAAGAATAAGTTTGTCTGTGACATATTTAATCTTAACTTCGTGTTTTAATTTCATCAATTAAGATCATCAAACACTTACGAGCATTCAATTATAGAAATATTATTAGATGAGTTTAATTTGACTCTCTTTTAGGGAGACTTAAGAATAGATCGTAACCCTTTTTATTGGTGCACTGGCCACAGAATTGGTAGCACATTCACAAAGCTGATGTAGAATTTCAGATCAGAAAATATGTTCATTGATTTTTTGTTTCCGAAAATAGTTTTAAAAAAGCAGATTCAGAGGAATATTAGAGGTAGTACTAAGGTAAATGTTGTTTATCTATGTCAATCCTCTGTTCTTTAATATATTATCAACCCAAACTCTAATAGATTTCCAAAAGTCAGACAGTGTCACTAAATTTGCAACGATTTAATATGCATTTTGTTTGAACTAAATCTAATGAATCGGCAGGATTATTTCTATATCGTTCAAGACATTCTATTTACGCAAGATGCTTCAGTTTTTAGACTTTACCCTCTATCTAAAAGTGATACAAAAATTGATTCAAAATAATTCCTAGGCTGGTTCTTTAGCGGAAGGAAATCGTTACAGTATTATTCAGTTGGTTTTTAGATATTAGACTTATAAATATACTGGAATTTTAACAAGTAAAATTTACGGATTCAGTAATTATTGATATTTTTTTTAGAGAGCATAATCCGCATTCCACACACATGACCCGCCCTCTAAATGAGTAAGGTTTCACCTGAAATGAAAAAAATCCCAATCCGAGAACCCAGCTTGTTACTATCTTGTATATTTTTAATCTTACTTCTATTTAATCGAATCTGTGACCAGCGCCAACAAAAGAACCACTGCCTTTTTTAGTTCTTATTTTTTTTAAGCATTAATTATGAATAAACTTCACTCCATTGGTTTCACGTCTTATCATTCCTTTTTACGCACTCAGATAAAAATCTGATAAAACACTCTTGTTTTTTACTTTTTCAAACTTTCTCATCGGATTGCTTTATGCTCAAATATTCTTGTCCGCTCTATAGGACTATTAAATTAAGGGAATCCCTTGGAAAATGTTCTCATTTAATAGAATAGTAGATTTGCCGTTGGAGTATACTTCATGTTTCCTTCAATAGCGAAACACGTCTTGCGAAGGCGTCGCTTCAAAAGGATCCTCATATTTCATCAACTGGAACTATTTCAAAAGATTTTTTTTGATTAACCTTTCGAATAAAGTTCATCTTCTCGGTCAGTCTCCATATGGGTTGCCTTTTAGCATTTTACGCATAGAGTGTGTCTCTAACTTGTGAAGCTTCACAAAAAACTTACCTCGGGAGAAAATTTCGCTGCTTATTTTGTATAATTCTTCAGATCTGTAACAACGGCCTCCACCCTTCTGAATTGCCGTTTCCTAAAATAATCACAGTGCACATACATTCTTTTATTTGATTCTTTGGGTCCCAATAATTAGGACAATGGATAATCATTTTAATTTGTCCGTGAATCAATTGACAGGAAATTCAAACTAACACAAGAAAAGGTTGTCGATATGTCATTTAAACATCTATTTCTCATTCATTCCACACACTATTGCCCTGTCCCTCCTATCCGTCGGGCTCTTAGTTAATAAGTGTTTCATTGCCCTGGGGTGAAAAAAAACTATTTATAAGAAAATTTAAAAGAAGTGAAGGCTAAAAATACGCCAGCGCACCAACCCGCTCAAAAGTAAGAAGATCACAATCTTTACTTTTTAAACCGTACCCAACAATGAATTCTTTTAAGCAGCTCACAGCATTATAGTATATATGCAACTCAGGATTAAGATTTCCTCGAAGCCCTAACTTTCGTTTAGCGTTCATGGTAGCATCAATCTTGATATCCTCCAGCTACCTTATATTTTTTACTCCACCAGTCATCTAAGACAATAGATTTTGAAGAGTAGATAATTTGAGCTATGACCCCGAACAACTTTGAAACCGTTTTCAAGGGCACCACCATTGAAAGGGTAATCGCGAAGGGGAAAAAAAAAATAGAACTGGGTAGCAAATGTATGCCGGGCTACATGAAATCGGTTATTCTTTTTAGCGACAATACCACACGCGATGCGATACCTTTTAAAACCCTGTTCCATCATTGGTTGCTATATCAGTGGGGCCAATAATCTTCCTTGCAGAAAACCCGCATATCCTGTTATCCTATTACTTATCCAAAATTTCCTTGGCTCATTTGGCAGTAACGAATTTTAATGGTTCATCGGTCTTGGTCCTTTTGGTGTGAGCCAATCATTACCATCAATTCCCATAACCAAAATGGTCTCTCTTTATCATGTGACTCAATAAACGAAGCCGGCGGTTATAACAGGCCAAAAATGAACAAGTCTGTTAATGTGCGGTACTTGCGAACCTTAAATATGTTTCTTCAATGAGTTGCAACTCCCGTTCTAACGTTAAAAAAGTGACGTTCAGTTTTTTTTCAAAAACCGAAGTTTAAAATTCTCTAAATGGGTTTTTCCAGCCATTCCCAGTTTGCGGCAGTTTGGACCATCTTTTTTTAAGCGCTCCAGGTGTTTCATTCGGCACCATTATTAGCACAACCATTCGTGTGTCGGCAATACCTCCTCAGATATTGTTCAAAATCTACAATTCAAACCGTAGTTCAGCTTTTTGAGAAGGTATATCTTCACATCCATCCTCTTCTAAAAACAGTTTATACCACCGCTTCAGAAGACTGTGCTAAGTGTATTCTTCATCGTTCCAATTCTAAGAGAAGTGTGCATAGGAGTATTGTGGTAATGTGATCAAATCGAGTTAGCGAACTTGCGCTCTTCATCTTCTCCCCTCACAATATCGAGCTTTACCTGTCCAGCAGAAGTGAACTGTCAACTGTCCTCCGTGTAAAAGTTCGATGTGCCTGTGCAATCCACGTAAAACTTTGTGGGTCCTTACTTGTTTAGCGAGATAAACGTTACTTTGGAAGTCCATTCCCTCTTTTTACGGTTTCGTCCAAAGGGATACCGAACCAATTCCCGTTTAGATTGAATTCGGCTCTTTTTCCACGTTCACTGTCAACGCAAAGAAACAGTAAATCTTATGGTGCTCGATTTTTAGAAGTGAGCTTCCTAACGCACAAATACGACTTGTAATCTCTGTTTCCAACATATTACATAGCTTAAATTTGTAAATAAAATGGTAAAACACAAGGTTAAATACCTACAAAAGCTATTATCAATGTTACAAAAATACTTGTGGTTCAAAATTCCCTTTATGGACACCAAAGAGGTGTTTTCAGTAGTTTCAAGAGGTTTTTCATTCTGGACCCCTAAAAAACATAAACGTTGCAAACAGGTGATTTGCACGTCATGCCACTAGATGAAACTAGTCAAAGTCGGTGACAGGATTTGAACCTTTGCGACCACACGGCCCCCCGCCGTGTACCTCCGGAGCGGCCACATTCCGAAAAATTACTTTTCGTCGAGATATCGTTTATACCTCCTTTTCTTTATCTTTCTTTCCAGCGTGCAACCGGCCTCGGGTTCGATCGGCACAGGGATAAAATCTTTATCAGAAATCCAACGGTCGCCCTTGGATGGATTTACTTTTTACCACCATATTGTGGGTAACAACCGTTTTTTCAAACATTGTTCGATTGACCCACAATAATACCTGTCGGCGTTTCACTAAACAATATCGTAAACTACATAATCCATTATTCCTCAAGCGCCATCACGCCCAGGGCGTGATTACCCTACCAGCCCTCGTCCCGCGTCCTTTGCGGGAAACTGCTACGCCAACATCCCGAAAATTACTTTTCGTCAAGTGATCGTTTGATACTTCTTTCTTTATCCTTTCTTTCAACTGCACCGGCCATCGGTTCTATCGGTACAGGTCTAGACTCTTTTCAAAATCCAAGGTTGGCCCTGGAAGTATACTTTTTACCCCCATTATGTGTAGTAACAAGCCGTTTTCAATATTGTTTCGGTCTGCCCACATATACCTGTTGGCCGTTTCACTGAACAATATGTAAACTACATATCCATTATTTCAAAGCGACCAATCACGGCCCAAGGGCGTGAACGCATACCGGTCTGTCCCGCTCCTTTGCGGGAAACTAATCCAATCGCCGAAAAATTACGTTTTCGTCGAGATATCGTATGATACTCTTTCTTATAGCCTTCTTTCCAACGTACCGCCTCGGTTCGATAGGTTACAGGGAGAAACTCTTTTCAAAATCCAAGGTCTGCCCTTGGAAGTATTACTTTTTCCACCATTATTGTGAGTAACAAGCCGTTTTTCAATATGTGTAGTCTGGCCGCACATAATACCTGTCGGACGTCTCATGAACAAATATGTAAACTACATTTAAATCCATTATTTCAAGCGACCTCCACCGCCCGGGGCTGTACGCTACCGGTATGTCCGCTTCCTTTGCGGGAAACTTGCGCCACATCCCAGAATGATGAGATTGCAAAAAATAGGAAGATAAACAATTTAAGCCCTAGACCGTTTTCCCAAAAAATTGAAACTTTTTATATAGCCGAGCCCTATAATACAAATCTATTAAGGAATGATATTCCCTTATTCTTCATCAATGCATAAGCTGTAACAATCAAAATACGTTAGAAAAAATTTGGCAAAGTATTGTAACGGGTGGTCAATTTGGAAAAGAGTAAAATTCCTTAATTTGAAACTTTTAATTCCATAATAATCAATGATCAATCCAATTAAAACAGTTTAAAATCTACCTATGATGCTTAAACGATTATCAACCTGCTTTTTTTCTTGACAAGCACTACCGTTCCATTGGTTCAAATCCACTTGCTTGGATTGAAAGAACGGCTTATACGATTACAATACAAGATACCCACCTCACAGGAATCTTGCTGTGGGACTCTGGCCAATCCTCTTACCCATGGCATTTATGATCAGGATGGAATTCTAGATTTGATTATTTTCGATGTACAGACCGTTCCATTTAATGGCACATTTTGGATTGTTTAAAAATCATCCAAGCACGAACAGGCAACCCAATATTTGATACCCCCGTTAAAATTTCGCTCGCCGCATGCGGAATGTTTTCCATCTGCCTATTGTGGAGGGTGATGCTTAGGTTTTAGGAGTGTGTTTGGAATATCGACAAACTTTTAGAAGACTAGGGAGTATACAAGCGCCAGAAGGACTGTACCAGGCATCCGAGCTAATTATCTTTATAAAGAACGTTTTAGCGATTGGAAAATACGTTGAATTATGGACAGGGGACGGGGATTATGGACCTCATCGTAGGAATAAGCATGATTGAGGTGAGGTATGGTTGGGAACAGGCCTTTAACACAAAGGGGGAATGGGACCACGGAGACCTTCGGGAGATAACCTTATATTTATTGACAACGACAACGGAAAATATAGAAAATGATGGGAAAATTCTTGCTGGCAAAACCAGACTATAGGACGTTTATGGCAATACTACGCCCACAATATGGCCGATTTTGATGGTGATTTGGTGACTGGATATTATACTGTGCGGGAATTCATTGATCGCTTTAGCTACTTCGAGAATACAGGAACTGCGGAAAACCCCATTTATGCCAAAGGAAGAGTTTCTTGAAAATAATTAAAATGGGTAATCCTAAAAATGGGATCTGGAATTCGATGAGGGCCGGTGGCACTTGATTGGAACAATGATTCTTAAGATCGACCTTGTAGTGGCGGATGAGACGGACCAAGACGGTCCCCCTGAGTATGTTATTGAAAACCTACAGAACAGTCACTAAACAAAAATGCCTGTGAGTTTAAAATCGCTCGATATTAATTGCCACAGAGGAAGCTCAAATCTAAAATGTCGGCTGCTTTAGTTACTCCCCTTTAGTATTATTGGGGACGATGATGGGTGACGAGAGATCTGATCTGTGGATTTAATTCAGCCGGTCCTATTTGGTGATTCACTAAGAAAATCTGTCATTGGGAGGCCCCGCTACTCCGGAATGGAAAGAACCACTCTATCTTGAAGCCGATGTGAAGTAATGCGATTATTGGCAGGCAACAGCGGGCTCCATTAAGGCCCGGGCTCGAAGTAAGTGGCTATACACCCTGACTGTCGCGGATTGGGATGGGGAATGCGATTAAAGGTATTCTGTTTTGAATTCCATATTTGCAAAGTGCAATGGGGTATAAAAAACACCAGGGGCAAAAGGTGATCCCAACTAACTTAAAACTGGAGGTGTTAAAGTAGCTTGGAGAGGAAAAACAAAGTTCCAAAACAAAATGGAACTGGTTGGAATCCGATAAGACGAAATTTGACGGCTATCACACAGGAGAACTCACTTAGTGCAATAGATGGAACAAGATGGCCTTATGGCATTATAGGATAATGTTAGAATCAGAAGGAAAATATTTGGCGTTTAAATTTTTGAGCGATGTATAAAAGCGGGGCAAGCTTTTATCTAAAACCAGGGACAAATCGTATCTTCAAAAAAATGCGATGGGGGAAATCGGCAACGACCTATTACGTTTCAACGAGCGTTGAAGCAGTTTAGTGGGTCGAAGGAAAAATAGAGATTTACCGATGGGACAGCGATGCGCCCCTTGATTCTCTTGGACCACAGCAGAAAATATTTGAGATGGTAGCGTAAGAATATATAGGGGAACATAACGGATCATTGTCTTTG
>Ga0163217_1069913_pt1 | contig 13855 bp, 20 predicted proteins | sample SynspAceP_FD_185933 | JGI IMG/M metagenome (GOLD analysis project Ga0163217, IMG submission 185933) | Saline lake microbial communities from Ace Lake in Antarctica - Synechococcus sp. Ace-P (PacBio error correction) | ecosystem: Environmental > Aquatic > Non-marine Saline and Alkaline > Saline ... | reverse complement strand
GTCCGGGCGTAATATCCAGTTCTCCACCGGTGGCGCTAGGGCGGCAGGGCGCGCGGCGGGATGTTGCCCTGCGCCCCGACATGGCCTCGCTGTCGGGTGGGGTCGAAACAACTTCCCCACCCCGCGTCTATGAGAACCCGCCGGATTTGTGCGCTGGCTGGCGTCCGAGATGGAAGACTATGACGTGATGCCCGAAAATGAGGCTTTTGATCTCCAGCCACATTCGCGCGCGCTGGCGGATGAACGAGGCGGAGGAGATGCGCGGGGGACTTATGTGCAGTTCGTATGGGCGGTGAAGAAACGCGATGCCCCCGATAAAAAACTGTTGTTTGATTTCTATGTCGAGACGATGCGCAACCCCGCGCCCCGATTGCGCCGTGGTGTTTTGCGGCTTGGAATTGGGGCGGCCCACAGGTCGTGGTGAATGAAGGCGATTGCCGCCGGCGGTCATACGGGCGGGCGGGCTTGAGGACAATGTGCGCGTTGGATCGCGGCCACACTTGCGCCGTCGAATGCGGCCTTGATTAAGCGCGCAGCGATTTGTGACGAGACATACGAGCGGGCCCGTGCGACGTTGGCGCAGGCGCGCAGCTTGCTGGGGCTGCGGCCATCGCGGCGTGACCGAACGTATTCTCGCAGCCATGGAAAGGCGGGCTGTTCGGGGATGCAAGGTGCGCAGGCTTTTGGGGGCCGAGGCGGGGTTGGCCGCAAATGATTCCCAGTCGAGGCGGGCCCATGCGCGGGCGCTTGGGGTCCGAGGATGCGGGCGCGGCGCGATAGGTGCGTTCGGTTTGATCCCGCCACATGCGCGCAGGCATGGGCGAGCGACGGCGTGAGTTGTTCGGCCTTGGGTGCGGCGGCCTGAAAGCAGAGTTTGCACCCAGCGTTGCACAAGCGCGTCCATAAGGGGCTGACATCGCAGGGACGTGATTGATACGCGCAAGCTTTGATGCTGGCGCGGTGTGAATGAAACTGCTATGGCCGCGCGGATTCTAGCCCACTCGCGGCCAGCCCTTTGCTGCATTGCGCAAAAAAACCCACGGCCGCCAACGCCATTGATGGGCCGCACGCGGAGCAGCGCGCTACCTATTCAATGTTGCGGACCCGGATCGACACCTTGGGCGCTGCCCTCTGGCGGACATGGACCCGATTGACCATTGATCGCCGCGGCCTGCTGCGCCTGTCTGCCGGTGGCGGCCAGTTGGAGTGGGATTGCCAGAGCAGCATCCAGCACAGATGCCGAAGCGCTCGGGCTTCCGTCAGGCCCGAAGTCCCAACATGCGATGACGCGACGGCATGCTGAATACGCCGGATGGCTGTCGCTGGTCACGGGCACGCCTGGGTAAAATGGCCAAGACGTGCCTTCGATGGCGGCAACAAGGCGGTGGACGAGATCGCGTTGAAAGGCGGGGGCGGATCAAGCGCATGCCGCATAAGCAGAACCCGGTTGCTGGCCGAATTGCTTGGTGACATTGGCGCGGTTTCAACGCGGTTGCAGTCTCAGGGGATGCAACCAGGGCCGGTGGGCACGAGCAGGAACGGTCCGCGGGCGGCGTGGAGCAGAGTGGATGATCTGCCGCAAATGTACGCAAAAAACGGGGCGCGCGCTGGCGGTCGCCTTGGAAACTTGTTGGGCGGGTTGAGAAGATAGCACAAGCGGGGACGTGTTTTAGGTAAGCTCGATTTACACGGCCCCTGCCACCCGATGTCGGCGTTGCCCGGCCGCCCGGCCTTGGCTGGGCAAACACGATAAGCCAATATGGGCCAACACGTTTGCAAGGATGCCGCTGTCATGACCGATTTCAGATGCGCGCCGGCGTAATGGTGGACACCCAGGTTGGCGCCCTCGTGATGTCACAAATACCCCATCATCGACGCTTTTGTTGCCGTAAAAGCGCCGAAGGGCTTTGTGCCGGAGGTGGACCGCGAGGTTGCCTTATGCGGGCGAGAATATCGACCTCGGCCAAGGCGCGTGGTTCTGGAGGCGCGCACATTTGCCAAGATGCTCGATGCGCTTGATTGTTGCAAGCCTTTCGGAAATGGTGCTCGATATTGCAGTGCATATGGCTACAGCGCCGGCCGTTTTGGCCGTTTGCCGAAGCGGTGATCGCGTGGAAGAAGACGGGGCCGATGGGGCGCGAGTCTGAGGCGGAACATTGGCGTCCGAGGGCGCACGACAATGTTGCCGTGATCACCTGGGCCTTTGACCGAGGGTGCTGCCAAGCATGGCCCCTATGATCCGATTTTTTTGCAGGGCGCGGTCGAAAACGCTGCCCGATCTATCGCCGACCAGATCAAAGAAGGTGGCCGCATCGCGGTTCTGTTCAAGAGGGTTGCCCACTGGGCCGTCGTGCGGATCGGGCTTAAAGCGGGCGGGCTCATCAGTTGGCGCTTTCGCCTTTTAATGCAAGCGCTCCAGTTTGTGCCCGGCTTTGCGAAGACAGCGGCTTTTCGCTTTAGGGCGTATTCCCTGCCCAAAAAACCCACTAATGACCGATGGTCAAGCTTGTGGAACCTGTCGAGAGTCCTGTTAAGTAACGAGACGACTTCAAATGGGGCTGTCGCATGGCTTGGGATTCGTTGAAAAACTCTGTCGCAAGATCACGGGCTGGCCTTGGCCGGGACTTATGGACGATTGGCGCCGCAAGCCAGCCATTTGCTGAAATCGCTGGGTGAACGCGCTTGTCGGGGGCCTACCGCAAATTCCGCGCTTTTTGAACAAAACCCGTGCGCTTCTTGCGCGCCGCCGATGAAGGCGTCGCCTTCGAGGTTGGTAAACTTTGCGTCCGGTGCTGAGCTACGCGCTGACACAGTTCTCGGTCCAGCAACGCGCTGCGGTGTCAGCAACTCAACCACAGCCTCGGCTATCGGCCAAGATGTTGCTTTGGGATTTCGGACGCACGCAACTCGGCGTCGAAGCCCAGAAAAGAAACCCGTGCTCGGCCACCCGCCAAGCGCTTCTTGATATCGAAACAATCCGTGCTCAGCGGCGCTGTCTCGCCTATATTCAAGTTGCGCACAGCCGCCGAGCTGGTGCGCGCTGCGCAACAAACAATGTGCGCCTAATTACCGAGCAGCTGGCGCGCCGCCAATGACCGGTTTGGAGGTTGGTGAAGTTTTTTGACCCGCACGATGTGGCGCTGCAGAGGCGCGGCTTGCCAAGCCCACGTTCCAACCTCGGTGTCGGCTGAGGTTGATTTTCGCCATGCGGCGCGAAAGCTTACAACATCTCGGTGGGCCGCTATCCGGCAACCTTGACCGCACCGCCAACACCGGCCGCGCACCCGCCTCGACATTGCCCGAGGCCAAAGCCATCGCTGTGCGCACGCATCCCGGCGATCAAGCAAGCCCAACACGTTCGGCGCGCCAACGAGCTTTGCGCCGAGGCCGCCCACAGGCAATCATGGCCGCGCCTGAACGCAGTGCATCGGTCGCGCCGGCGACATTCTTCACCAGCAGAACACGACATCGCTGTCATTACGCGCTCAGCGTCCGATCTATTCGGGTGGCAGATTAGCTCTGGCTATTCGGTCGCGCCGTCGCATCCACCGAAGCAAGCCGTGCCAGCTGCGCCGCGCCGTGCAATCGGTCCGAGCCGCGGTTCGCAAACGCATGGTTCGGGATCGAAAGTTCGGCCGGGGCCGCGGAATCGAAGCAGCGACGCCAAATCCGCCGCCTCCACCGTCGCATTTCCGCGGTGTGCGCGAGGAAGCCACGCTGGCGCGCGCACCACGCTGGACGTGCTAGACGGCCGAACAAGACCTGCTCGATGCCCGCCACCGCGCGTGTCAATGCCGAGGCCGAAGCGGCCGTGCCGTCTATTACGCTGCTATGCGATTGGGCCTTTCTGACGTCGACCATCTTGGCCTGGCATTCCCGACTACACCGCAGCTTAACATAACGCGTCAAAGATGCGCCTGCGACCTCACCCGTGGGGCAGCTTTGGACCGCGTTTCTGGGTCGCATCGGCAAAACAAACTAGGCGATCTGGGCGCTGCTGCGCGACTTCTTCGGTCCCGGCCACTGCCCCAACTTGTTGAGGGACTTGTCTAACGTCTACATTGAAAGCGTGTGATTTCACGAGATTCGCCCGCGTCCATGTCCAATGCCGCCAAGATTACGTCCGCCAATTGGACGAACGTTGCTCGCCTCCATACGTGTTCGGTTGGTAGGCCGAGAATCGGCACGTGGGGCAACGGCACCTTGCGCCAAGCGCGCCTGAGGCAACGCAAATCCAGCCTGACCAACACCAAAACCGATACGCCCGCAAAGGACGGCGTGTTGCAGGCGCCGTCGTGCGCAGGGAAGGCAGTGTGATTGTAGGACCGCCAGTCGATCAACGCGCGGCACGGGCCAAGCTTGCTGCTGGACCGGGACGATTTTCCGGGTCGAGGTTCTTGAAGCGGCTGGACCGATGAGGGGCCCGAACTTGAGTTTGCCGCCGAGGCTGCGTTTGTCGACGAGCTGCCTGAAGGTGGTTGATGCAGCCGCGACTGAACCCGCATTCACGGGACGCGGCGTCTATTGACGGACGAGGATCAGGCGCGGATTTTCCAAGGATAATCGAGAGCTTTCTGAACGGGCCTGAGGTGACGTCCGAAGTCGCGCCAGAAGCCGTGATCGAGGATGAAGCACCGATCGAAATACTGACAGCCGCCAAAAAGAAATGGCTTTGAGGATATTACCAGACGCCGCATTTCTCAGTCGCTCCAGCATCGCGGGCCCGCCGCCGGGAAGCGACCGGCGCGCAATGGCTGAGGACCTCACGGGCCTCGGCTGCGCGCCCGTGCGCCGTGGGAAGAGGCTGAGTTGAGGTTGAGGTTGAAGAGATTGAGGTGGCTGGGCCGCACCTGTAGGGGTGAAGCGGCGCCTGTGGCTGCGCCAGCACCTGCCGCGGATAGTCGAAGGACAAGCCCGCCTTGCGCCAGCACTACGGTCGATCAGATCGAACCGGCGTGCAAGGGCAAGCCTTGCAGCGGCTTGCCAGGACCGATGTGATGTCAGGATGGCGGGAGCCTGAGTTGCTACTGGACGAAGAGATTGCTGCGAGAAATGGTGTCGGAAATCGGCGGCGCGAGTTGCAAGGCTCCGCTTCGGCGAGCGGGGATCACGCGGGCAATGTTGCGCAAGCTTGGTGCGGGTCGCGAGATCTAACCGCGCGCTTGCGAAACTCGCGATCTCGGCTAGGCCGCGTCACAACCCTCGTCGACAATAAAAAAACGCGCCCCGGGAAGGAGGCGTTTTTCGTATTCTTAGCATTGGCAGGTCTGCGCTTATGCCGGCTTCGGCCTGCTGGCTGCGGGCGTTCCTTCTTCGCGCGACCAGGGCCACGGATGTCCGCACACCTTGGCTGGACGAAGGGCCATTAGGCCGCTGACCACACGCTGTTGGGGTCGATTACCCGCGGCAGGATAACACTCGCGGCCATCGCGCGAGCGTGCCCAACGGGCGATCTGCTCGGGGCCATTTCCAAATTTCTTGTCATTCTGCAATTTCGCGTCATCCAAAGCGGCCAGCACGACCGGCGGCAAATAAATTTGCGCGCGCGCTGTCCTTGCTCAAGTTTGAACGCGATGCGGTCTACGAATTCGACATGGATTCGTCCTTGCTTTTATTGCTTCTTGCGTTTCAGGCGTGAACGCGCCAATTTGCCTGTTTCTCAGCGATTCGATATTGCGAATCTGGGAATACACCTATGCGCTGGGTGCATTGGGGTCGATCTTGCCGGCACCCACTTAGGGGTTTGTCTTGCCCCGCTTGGTGCTACGCGATATAGGGCGCTGGCCAGCTTCAGATCAACCTTTTTTGCCATGGTTTTTGCCACATGCCTAAAACAACGGAAATGAAAAATTTCGTCCCAGCAATGTGCTGTGAACATAATGGCGTTTGTGGGCGGCTGTGAGGGTCGACCATGTCAAACCGGGTAAGGGGGCGCGTTTGCCCAAGTGGAAATTGCGCAACCTGCGCAACGGCTCCAAGCTGAACGAGCGCTTCGCAGTGCTGACAAGGTGAACGCGTTCGTCTAGAGCAGGAAAGATCAACATTCCTTTTACGAGAATGACGGCATTCTGGTGTTCATGGGACACGCGAGACCTACGAGCAGATCGAACTTCTGCCGCCTGCTCGGCGACCGCCGCCCGTTCTTGCAAGATTGGTATTGACCATTGTTTGTAGAAGTTCCACGACGAAAGAAGCGCTGAACGCGACCGTGCCGCAAAAGTGGGTCTGTACGATTCGCGAGACAGAGCCGGTGGTGCAAAAGGCCAGACGGGCTGCCAACAGCTTCAAGCCCGCGATCCTCGACAACGGCGTTCAAGGTCATGGTGCCGCCGTTTGTGGCCAAGACGAGAAGATCGTCGTGAACACCGAGACGATGGGAATTATTCGAGCGCGCTTGAATTTGAGTATTTTAGCGCAAGAAAAAAGTTTAACGGCGGGCGGTCAGCGTGGCCTCCGCCGCCTTTCATGTCAGGGCCGATGCGGTCAAAGCGCAGATAGGCCAGCGCGTTAACCGTTCGCTTGGCTAAAGAGTGTCCCGGCTTGGGCTTGGCGCCGACGTGATGTCAGTCCCAATTTCGGCGCGCTTCCCATCGATCTGCACCCGCCGCAGCCCTTTTTCGAATTGTTTTTAAGGTCATCCGCGCGGTGGACCTCTTGGCCGACATAGCAGCCCTTTGCGAAAATCGGACGCCCTGAGGGCGCTCGAAATCCATCTTCTAAGGATTAGCTGTCGTTCGGATCAACTCGATACCCGCCTCGGGGATGCCATGGGAGACGCGCAGTGCACCCAGTCCACGTCTTGATCCGGGGACGCGGCCTCGTTACAGCGCCAGCCCAATAGCAGCGTCTCGCGGATCGGCCACGCGGCTTCAGGGATATTTCGCCAAGCCCACGCGTCACGGTGATCTCTGGTGGCCGCAATCGAGACATCTGCGCCGACAGTTTATACATGGCCTAGGCGCTGGATCAGACCTTGCGGGCGAGCGGCTCGGCCAATTCCAGCCAAGATGCCGTTCGCGTCGCCGACCCAGGAAGAAATTCCGCCGATACTTGCCTTGCGGGGACAGAAACGCAGTGTAGACAGCGGCCCGCTTTAAGTCGCGCCAGATCATTGCTGACCAGCCCTTGCAGCGAAATGCGGATGCGGTCTTGCGGCCGGTATTCCGGTAGACAAGGGCGCGCGGGGTCTAGGGGATTGGCGTCATCCAAGGTCTCCCAATGCTGGCTCTTGCACATATAGGGTTGGGACCCAGACACAACACCCCGGCCTGTCTACGGTTATCGAAACTGAGAATAGCCCCATCTCGCGCCTCTTTCCATCATCAATCCCGACCCTGAACGCTGCTTGGTGCTTTTGCCCGGCGACGCTGGACGCCTTTTGGAAGGGGTCTGGGAGGATTGGTGCCGCCAAGTTGGTGATCAGCGATGGCGGGCCGAGGACGAGACGGTTTAGGATTGGCCGAAGCGGCAGGAGCGAGTGGGTTGTGGGGCGCGGCCCGGTCGCGGGGGGCCCAGATCGCGCGGGGGGTGGCGGTGACGCAGACGCCTCTGGTCATGTCCTGCACGCCGATACTGTGCTGGACGAGGGCTGGACCGAGGCGGTGAGTCGCGTTTGCCGCCCCGGATATGGCCGGCATCATTTCGAGTTGGCGTTTGACGGCGCCGCGGCGTGATGCCGGGGCTTGTTGGCGGGCTGGCGCCAATTGGCGGCGCCGCGTGCTCGGCTTGCCCTACGGCGATCAGGGCCTGCTGATCCACCGCGACTTGCTGGGACGCGGTGGGCGGGGTGCCGATTTGGCCGTGATGGGAGGACGTTGTCCTTGGCAGCGCGCGGCTGAAAGGGCGGGCATCGCCAATGAGGGTGGCGAGCGGGTGACTTCGCGGCGAAATTCGAGCGGGACGGCTGGGTAAGGCGCGGGGGCGCGTAATTGATTTTGCTTAGCGCGATACTTCGCCAGGGGCCGATCCGGTGGAAGTGGCAAAAGGCGTATCGGCGCTTAGGTTGGCGGGCGGTTGGCATTTTCTGGCGCCAAAGCGGTTACGAAAAGGGTTAACCATGCCTAAACCATTATTAGGGGGAAATGTCGGAATTAAGACAAAAATCTAGCGAAACCAAGCCGCTGCGAAACATACCGCATGTTGCAAGAGCCCCAACAATCTTAGGCATCAACCCTTCGTCGCTGGCAAACTGCAAAGCGTGCAGCTGCAGCATAGCCCCGCCCCTGGCGATCAGATCCGCATTGGCGTGCCCTGCTCGATCAAACAACACCCCGGTCCATCACCACGATCTTATCTGCGACGCGGATGGTCGAGAGCCTGTGTGCGATCCACCAGCGTTCGTGCGGCCTGCGGACAGGCGGTCGAGGCAGTTTTGAACCACGGCCTCAGACCCGCCAATCCAGCGCGCTTGTGGCCTCGTCCAGCAGCAGCCACTGGCGCGTCACGCAGCAAAAGCTCGCGCAATCCGCCCAAACCCGCTTAGAGCGCTGCCCGCCTGACAGGGCCGACCGCGCGGCCTGCCGCACTGTCCAAACGCTTGGCAGCTTGAGGAAAACTCGGCGACATGGGGCATCTTTTCAACGCAGCCTCAACCGCGCCTTCCGTCACGGCGCGCTCCATCCCTAGTAGAATATTGTCTGCAGGTCTCGTCGAACAAAAAGCGCGTCTTGCGTCACCACGGAAAAACTGCCGCGCGGTAGGTCTTTTAGCGCCGCGTCTCGATGCGCGCACCACCCAACGTGATTGCGCCTGTGCTCGGGTCCACCCAGCCGGGGCAGGCGCGTTGAAAAATCGTGCTCTTTCCAGCCCCGGATGCGCCGACCAAGGCCGTGGTCTGTCCCGGCTCGGCGGTGAAGGAGCCCCACGCCAAACACGGGGCGTCATCATAGGCCAGATGCACGTGTCGAACACGATGCGGTGGGGTTTCGCTGGCACCGGGGCAGGGCGGCGGGCGAGGTGATGCTGGGGTGTAAGTCGTTTAAAGCCCGTAGGACCCGGTTCCAGTGCCGCAGCCACAGCCTGCCAGGAGGCCCGATATCATGCCGAGGCGGCGGAGAGCGCGTCGAACATTAGGGCCATTGCGGTGAAGAAAGACATGGAACTCGCCCACGTCTTCTCACCAGCGTTGATCCGCGGCCCGGCCGAATAGAGCACCCGAGAAGCCAATCCGGTCATCACGGTCGATCGGCCGGGGATTGAGGGCCTTGCCCCCAGGCCGCTTGAGTTTCCGTCTCGATCCGCGTTCCAAGCAGCGTGTCGTAGCGCTTGGATTGGTCGCGCTCAGCCGCGTTTCAGCTTTGATTTGCGACGATGCCATGGAAAAATCTCGTCGAGCCGCGTTGACATGGCAGCCGCATCTCGCGCGCGGTGCGCACCGGTCGCGGGTTATAGCCTGCGCAAGCGCCGATGGCGCGATCAGCACCGGCACGCCCAGCAGCGCCACCAGCGTCCACATCGGATCGATCCAGATCGCCCACGCCCAGCAAGACAAAAACGCCGTGGACATCGCGGCCAAGCCCGGGGCATTTGATCCCGGCCCCGGCCTCCTTCATCGTCATCACGTCGCCCTGCACACGCTTCGATCAACTGGCCCGGAGGCGTAGTTTTGGTGAAGCGACCATCGAGGGCTCATGACATGGGCCAAAGAACAACCCGATTGAAACTGCCCCAGCCCCGGTTTCAATCGCGGGGTCAGCCAGAACTTTTTGGCCGACCACTGGCGATGCGCGGATCACGAAAAGTTCCAAGGATCGCGAGGGCCAACCCACCACAATTGCGCCCATATTCGCCTGCAAACGAAAACACTTGATCAAACATCGGCGCAGCAGGTAAGCTAAGAGCGGCCCAGCATCCCGCCTTCAATAGCATCAAAGAACAGCGCCGAAGAAGATCAGCGTTTTGCGCGGGCTAGGGCGTTCGCGCCACACACGCGCGCCAGAACGCGCCTGGAAGCCGGCCGTTCTGATTTGGGGTCAGTCATGGCCTTGCCGCGCTTTGGCGGGCAAAGCTGGCGGGCAAGTTTCGTTCCCGCGTCATATTCCGTGGCGATCCAGTCTTTTCCATGAGATTGGGCGCGGGGCGTTGCGTGCAAGAATGACTCGGAAACAGGTGATCACAGGAATCCCGGTTCTTCGATTTCTTCAATGCGGCATAGCGGGATTCGACAGGTTGCTTTCTGCGCCTGCCTCGCCGTGTCGCCCATAATACAACCCGGTAGAGAAAGCCGAGGCCAAATCCAGCCCGGTCCGCCCCCGATTTGCAGTGCATGAGGAACGGTTTGTCGAGGGTCTTGAAACGCCGCGATCAACTTCCAGCAGGTCGGTCACGTGCAATCGTTTTGCGCGCCTCCAGCGGGATCGTTCGCCATGGTCATTGCCGTTGACGCGGGTGGCTTCCTCGGCAAACAAAATAGGTGCGAATGCGGCTGGAGACGCCGCGCAGGTTCAGATCGTTTTGATGCCTTGCTTTGCGAGCGCCGCATATCCTCTGGATTCGGGCTGGTTTTGACCGAAATTACTCCCGGAAGCAACCTCGTCGAAATTCGTTCCAGAGCTTGGCGCAAGAAAACGCATGTGTTCGAAAATCTGAAATCCCAGTTGGCGCGGCGGCGGCATCTCGGGCGTGGAAATATCATTCGCCAAAGAGGACCCGCAGCGCCACTTCCCAATTTGCTTCAACTTGCGTTCGACTTAAGTTTTCATCTTGCCAAAAAAACGCTCCGGTGGGCAACTGGCGCGTCCTAGCGCGAAAACCGCAGGGCGAAGCAAAGCTGGGCCCCGCATTGACGAGTGGCAAGGGGGGCGGACTACCTCGGGTCCAACCCCTTTGCTGTGCGAGACTACGCATGCCCCTCGCCATGCGTTCGCCCTACCTCGGCCATTACCTGGCCCCTCTGTCGCCCTGGACCGGGTGTTGCAAGCCAATGCACCGTCCGTCGAAATATCTATGCGGGCGAGTTGCCGGAAATCTGGCGCCTCGCTAGTCCCGGACCTGAAGGCCGTGGCGAAAACCAATGGGCATGTGGCGATGTTATAATCGGCAATGGCGGCACGCGGCATGGAAGCCTTCGTTGGCTTTAATGTTCTGGCACCGGGTGAATTTGGCGCTGGCGTTGCCTACGGGGCGCTTCGGCCATGGCTGGGGCCGAGATGGCGCCGCCGGAATGGGATCGAGGTGGATGTGATTGATTTTTGGGCAATCACGCAGATGTGGGACTTGGACCGGCGGTGGAGGCCGCTTTGCGCGCCGATACTTGAGGTCGCATCAAAGCGGGTCCTTCGCGTGCAGGTTAATACCTCCCACTCCGTCAAAGAACGACATCGGCGCGGGGGTTATGCCGCCAGGTGCCTCGATGCGGTGGGCCATGACGCGCTGCTGATGGTCGATTCCATTGCTTGTGTCTGGGCGGTGGACGAGATGCAGATGGATGGCATTTGGGGCCGGTCGATATTTGCGTCACGGGAAGCCAGAAGGGGCTAATGACCCCCACCCGGCATGGCGTTTGTGTTTTTCACGACAAAGAGCCGCGCAAGGTTCGCGCCAAGATGGAGCGCGTCTCAAGCTATGGCGGCTGGACCCCGCGCGCGCACCTGAAGAGTTCTTCCAGTTATTTCTTCGCACCGCCCCACGCACCACATTGCTACGGTTCTGCGCGGAGGCGCTGAATATTGCTGTCCATGAGGAGGCCGGGTGGAAGCCGCATGGACGCGCCACGCCTGGCTTGCACGTGCCGTTTTGGGCCGCGTTCGATGTGTGGGCCGCACCCGGCAAGGCTGGCCGCTGAACATCAAAGGACCCAGCCAAACGCAGCAATGCCGTGGACCTCGGCCAGGCGCCCCGCCCCGAAGCGACGGAAGGGCGCGAATTTATGGAAACGCGAATTGGCGTGACCCTTGGCATCGGAATTGCATTGGCTGGCAGGGGCACATGATCCCAGCATGGCACGGCTATTTTTCGCATCGGGCCAATGGGGCCCACGTGAACCGCATTATGCTGCTGGGGGTGCTCGGGCGGGAGGGAGGCTGGCTGCAAGCGCTGGCCATTCCGCAACCAGCCCGGCGTGTGTCGGGCGGCCAAGTGTGATCGCCGAGGCGAACCGCTTAGCCGTATCCTAGGAACGGCGGATGTATGTTCAGGCCGCGTGCGGGCCAGCCAAACCTTATTTGACCAACGCGGGCAGGAAAACCCTGCGAGCACCAAGCGAAGGTTTGTCAGGGGGCCATGAACAGGATCACCCATGGCGCAGACAAGGAACGCGGTCGGTGTAATCTTTCCACCTGGCCGATATTCCTGTTAGGTCGTAGTCGCCGCATGGGGGCCGCCTCTCCCGCCTTCTGCGCCAAAACGTAACGCATCTGCGCGAAACGTCACTTACTTTTGCGCCGAAGGGCCTCGCTTAGGCGGTCTGGGAGGGCTGTGTCAAACGCCTCTAAATCCTTTGTCGCACCGCAGGACACGCGGAGTGCAGCGATCTTGTGGGGCCACGAACGGCATGCGCACGAAAATGCCCCCGCGCCGATGAGTTGAAGGCGACCAGCGCTCGGGCGAAATCACCGCTCGCACCTGCATCCATCGCCACGAATTCGTCGCAACTCGGATCGGGATCAGGCGTGTCGAGCCCGATTTGAGCGGATGCGGTCGCGCGCCTCGGCGATGGTTTTGCCAGCGTGTCGCGTCAGTAGTCTTTCGGTCGGCCAACGGCGGCCAGCGCCGCCCGCCTTGGCTGATTGCGGCTCATCCCCGAAATGGTTTGCGGACCTTGGAAAGGCGCGTTGCCAGCTCCGGCGCGCAGATCGCTAGCCGACGCGCGCGCCTGCCATCGTAGGCCTTGGGAGAAGGTGCGCATCGGATGACGTTGTGGCGGCGGATGATCGAGCGCGGGGCAGGCCCTTCGGGCGCGGTGTCGACATTAAGGCCTCGTCGAGCACCAATTTCAGCGTGCCTCGGGCCAGTGCGTCGATCATGGCCCTGGACGGTTGTCCGCGTTTGTGCCACGTCCCATCGGATTGTCGCGCGGGTTGCAGAAATAGATCAGCTTTCGCATCGACTTCGTGCGGCTTGGCCGATTCAGCGCATGGGGTCTGTCAGCGTCGTCGCGGAACGGCACTTTGTTGCAGCACTTCCGCCATAGCCCCGCCACATGATAATTGAAGGTCGGGTAGGCCCCGTCCCGAGGTCACGGACCGCGTCGCCCTCAGCCACGGGTCAGGCGCACCAGCGATTCCAGCAAACCGTCGATCCCGGCACCACGACAAGATTGTCAAAGCCGGATGCCCATGAATGTGCGCCAGCGCGGTTTTCAAATCAAAGCTTTCCGCGGTCGCCATACAATCCACGTCTCGGAGGCGGCCTGTTGCATGCGCAATCGCGCGGCGTGGCGAGGGGCAAGACGCTCTCGTTTGCGCCAAGCCGCGCGGTGAACGGCGCACCCTGCTGGCGCTCCTGCGCCTCGGGGCCGACAAAGCGCACGAGGGCAGCAGGGTTTGGTGCGAGCGGTGTTGAAACGGGGGGCTTTGTCGGTTCATTGAGGGGTGCCTCCGGCGGGGATATTTAGAAAGCAAAGAGCGTTAACCAATCTTCGGCCAGACGAGCGAGGGCGGCTTTGAAGTTTTGCCTCTTCGGCCTCTTTCTGGCCAATAATTCTCGGTTCTCGGGCCACCACCTCATCGGGTGACGCTGGCGACGAATTTGGGGTTTGGTTCAGCCGCCCGCGCAGACCACGAGGGTCTTTGGCGAGTTTGCCCATGGGCTTTCTCCAGCCGCGCCTTTTCCTCGTCCACGTCAATTCAGACGGCCCAGTGGGCAGGCAGGGAAGGTAGCACCTTCACGGCGATGGTGACGCTACCTTTGGGCCAGG
>Ga0163217_1025486_pt1 | contig 13855 bp, 10 predicted proteins | sample SynspAceP_FD_185933 | JGI IMG/M metagenome (GOLD analysis project Ga0163217, IMG submission 185933) | Saline lake microbial communities from Ace Lake in Antarctica - Synechococcus sp. Ace-P (PacBio error correction) | ecosystem: Environmental > Aquatic > Non-marine Saline and Alkaline > Saline ... | reverse complement strand
ATAGCAACCTAAAACAAAAAGTCAAACATTGATTTTCTGTTTGTGTTGATGAGGAAACACAAGATGGATTAAGCTAAAATACAGCGATTAAAAGCTTCAAAATTTTTTTGATGATAAATAGTTGGCGTTCAGTAGTCACCCATTCCATTTTTAGAAAGGATAGAAACATTGAGGAATGGAAATTGGTTTAATATTTTTAATTAAACATGATTTTCACTGGGACTTATTAGTAGTTGTTTCGCATCAAAAGACGTTTCTCTTTGTGGCAAGAAGCTTTTTTCATAAAGTGTTTTGGGCTAAATCAATTAACAAAACATACAAATTTGCCATTTTAATATTGTCGCTGAGTCAAAAAGGATTTTACAAAAACAGTCTTGCCAAGGAAGTAATCAATAAGACGGAATATATTATCAAGAGGAAAAATCGTTTTTTGCTTACAAAAACTATGAAACAAGAAACAACTAAAAAAATAAAATTATGATGTTACGGACGATTTACCACTTTTTTGGGGGATGCAAATTAATTATTGTTGTTTCATTTGGATGATCATACTTATTGATGGTTTTTTGCTTTCCAATATAATTATTTTACCTGGGCAAAGAGCCAAAAATAAGATTCGCCACTCGGCATTTTAAAAAAATCCGTTTTTGCTCTGGGGCGGGAAATCAAATTTAAAAAGAAGAGTTATTGTGGGAAAAGCAAAAAAGGCTTATTTCATAAAGTTAATGGAAGTTATAATCTTGACATAGGCAATTGGTGAATAAATGGGCACATCCGTAAAATTGACAAAAAGTGAGTTTTAACAGATTTGAGTATATGTAATTTATTTCCACGGTAAAATGTGTAACGCATTTTGAATTTTTGAAGGGGACTTCACCTTTTATAATAAATTATTTTGAAAAGACTGAATTAAAATTTATTGAAGAACTTTAAAAGACCAAAAATAAAAAGATAAGGGCAAAAAGAAAAACTGGAAATACGTTTAAAAGCCAGAAATATTATGCCCGGATCGGGATGAGTTTGGGACAAGAAATTTCTTACTGCTGTTCACCATTTATTTTAAAAAATAAAAAAACTGAATAAAAACAATTTTTTGAACTACCACCCCCAACTAAAATGGCACGGAAATGAAAATTACTATTTGGGTGTACAGGGCGGGATTAACTTGCCATATTGCTCGTTTTGGATTGATCATTCTTGTGGTCTTCCAATTTTTTCCAGGTAAGTTACTGAGAAGTAAGGAGTATTACTCGATTTGGGGAAGAAAGTATTGTTGCGGACAAGTCGAACCGGGATATTGAATCTCAAAATACCCTTCGCTAGAAGATGTTTATTACAGTTTCCTGTTGAAAAAGCAACAAACAAACTGGAATTTGGTTCCGACTGGCAAGTGCAGAAAAAAATAACTCAATATAGCGAATCATTCTCAAGTTCAAAGATGAAATTCCACTGATCGCTTTTTCCGGCGACCTTAATTTGACAGACGGTTGAGCCAGTGGGTTGTTACAATTACAGGCGTGGATTAATGCTTTTAAGATTCTGTTTCCAAACGTCGAAATCCTCAGAAGCAACTCTCCGTATTAATTTCTCTTCGAGGGCTGCAATGGAACAAATTTGTCGGGTGGACCTACCGTAAATGAAGTTTTGAGCGTTTTGGCCGTTTACGGGAATAGGGGCAAAATAAAGTTTTAAAGGGGGAAGCTTTCCATTCAGCCAATATGTAAGAGTTTCAATGGGGCATCAAAAATAGGAACAAGTGGTGCTTCAGGTATGTTCCATCAGCCGAGCCGGAAAAAAGCAGCTTTCAATTTTTTGCCGTGAATGAAGCTCGGGCAGAAAAGGGAAACGTTTGGATTCAACCAAGCAAAATCAGAATAACAATAAAGTAATACCCAAAGGCAAGAGGTCAAGACGGAAGAAAACATTTCAACAGGCCAAAGGGATTGCTTGCTGAGCGTCGTTAATAATGCGGATGGGGAAGCCTGCCAGATTTTACGGGCCCTGTTAATGGAAACTTTATTAAGGCACCGAAGGTTAACAAAAAGGGAAGGGATTTACCTTGAAAACATGTCAAAATGTATTACCCAAATCGGGGACACGGTAGTTATAAACAGACCAAAAAAAGGCAGGCACGTGGTTGCCGTTATTACAAATGGCAGATTTGAACAAAAAAAACAGAAAATATGAAAACTAAAATCAAATCATATTTTCATTATTAGTTCCATTATTATCCTGATAGGATTTAAACAGGTTTAGTGTTTTTTATTTTGTTCAGGAAAAAAGATTTCAGGTGGTCATCACTCAGTTTTGAAAGGGGGCCTGTCGGAAGAAGCCATTTATCGGAGGCCCGGGATGTACTTACAAGTTGCCCTTTATACCGGAAAAAAACAAACCAAAGATGCAATTATTCGAAAAACGGTATATGGAATGGAATGGTCTCCAAACCAAGTGCCCGGCACCAAGGACAAAAAGTGCATTTTTTGTCGAATACCTATGCAAGATGGCAGATCAACGATCCGCTTCAATTTTTAAACGGCTAACGAGAGAACGTTGGTGCGCAATCCGTATAGATGATATTCTGATGGGGAACACAAGGAATTTCATCGCAAATAATTGACATCGAAGAGGCTGCTGCGTACCAGTACAGATCCTGATCAACCGATATGAAATTATTGGTGTTCCTTGGCGAAAATTTATGTTGGTCGTGTTAAGATCCAGCAAATGAATTTGGTATTTCGGCGAATAAACAGGCACGATGAATCTGGGTATTAAAATACTGGATTTTCGATTTTAACGCATTAACATGTACAGGAGGTACCAGGCTCATTGATGTATGAGCGAATGAAAAGCAACGCTTTCCGCATCGCTGATACAATTCCGTCGAAGGTTCAGGGGAGAAGGCCCTCACGTATTTATGGTGAGAAGGAAACGAGCTTAAAAATACATCCTCCATTTAACAGGGGATGACTGAGATGATCAAAGGTAAAGGCAGACTGCCACCGCGGCCTCGATTTATGCAAAAGCTTATGATAGGTCAGCCAATCGGAACCTTTATGGCTTTCTGAAATCCAATGGAAACATTGAGAAGGACTTTTGATGAAAAACATCCATTTTCATTTTCAACAGATAGCGAATTGCTATAAATACCTTGAAAAAGGATGGTTGATATTTTATGCAATAACAGTGGATGGCGACAATTTTTTAAACTAGAAAGGTCAAACATTATACTAAATAAAAAACAGAAAACTTAATGAAACAAGGAAAAAGAAGATTTTGAATTGTAAAAGACGAGAAGGACAAAACGAACTATCTGTTCAAACAGATAAATGGACAAAAATTGTTTCTATATCGTTGCAAGTATAATAGTTGTTTTATTCATAGCATTCTTCTATACTTCTACCGATTTATTTTAAAATAGTAAATATGATGATGAAAAATCCGAAATGATGAAAAAAGGGATGCATTCCTAAATGCTCGATAAACATGAAAGAGAGTGAAAAAGGATCGTAAATCTGATGATAAAATCATAAACAACAAAATTGATGAAAAATTGAATGAAAAAAACCAGAAATCATTATTAAATTTTAAAAGATTATATTTTATCATCCATTTTGATCCAAGTGAAAGGAGCTAGAATTTCTATTGTAATGTTTAATAAGCATAAGAGACATTTTGACAAGATGTTCGTACAACTAAAATGGAATTTGGCTATCAGTGTTTAAAGCCAAATATGTTCCTATTTTATGCGAAGATTATAATTCTGCCAAAACCTGTCATAAGAAAAGTTGTTAGTAAAATAACTTCCCGTAAGTGCCTTGTCTTATTGGAGTGTACAGATCTATGGAGTAATACCAAAAATCAAAAAAACGAGAATTAAAGAATTAAAAAACCAATTTACTAGTTCCTCAAAATATAAACGATACATGGAAGTATGGAACTTCTTTGAGATATGCGCCCGGGAGATGGGCATAGGATAAGAATTGCGCTTATATCATTGATTATTGTAGTTGAGAAGCATCTAGGAAATAGAATTTGGAAATAAGTTTCCTTCACAAGAGTGTGGCTAGTTCTTTCTTCAGGTAGCTTAGTAATAGTATAGTTTCTAGGACTAATATTTTAAATCGAGCAAACAATCAAACTTTACCTATGTAGAGTTCAAGCCTTTAAAAAGTAAAATGTATATTTCATTTTAAATAAAATATGGGAATTTTCTGACTAATACAAAATTAGAAGGAAAGAGTATCTGCTAAAACCTTTCAAGGTTCTTGCTTTTAAAGAGCCTTTAACATAGATTAAACCTGCTTTAACGGAGCGTTCGCAACCTTTTTTGTACGATTGTATCTAGTGAAAAATCATAAAATAGAAACAATGAGCGATAAAAGAAAATTATAAGACGAAAGTAAGACACATCAATCCTACCAATCAATCTGGGGGCCACCAATATCAAGATAGGACATTTTATATTGACAAAAACTATAGATGAAACCAAAGTAAAATAGCCTCAAAAATAAACCAATTGGACTGCCACATTCTAATAATGTAGATATAAATTGGGAAAAACGGCACAAAAGGTATTCTTGGTTTTCTCCGAATTAAAACGGCAAAATAGGTTATGGTATTCGAACGGCCATCCACCGTATTCACAAAGGGCTTGGTTAGGAATTTGGTCACTGGAAAATTTGTTCTTGGCCGCTGTTAGTGGTTGTTTTAATAAATACTTTATTAGCTGTCAGGCTTGCTGGAAAGATTGAAATGATTTGAAGTAAATACTTCATGAGATAAATTTTGCTTGCCTACGGTTTGTGATACCCATGAGGCACGCCATAGAAAATGCGATGCACATTTTTAAAAAAAGCGAAGACACTTTGTTTTAAATAATCCGTTCATACCTCAAAGTTACCATAAAAAAATTATTCAGATAAAGCCCCTTTTAATAGAAGGCTATGAAAAAACCAAGATAGGAACTTGAACAGATATAATAAAGCATCACCACCAAAAATTAAGAGAGAATTCCGAGTTTAATCTAAACATTATTGAAATACCGGTAAAACTATTCTGAAGAAGTGAAATAACTATCAAAAAACCTGGAGGGATTATATATCATTCTTTAGATGAGATGTTAAGTTAAATATGCTAAAACCCACCAGACAAGAATGAAAAGGAAAGCTCAGTTGAACGAAAAAAGATTAAAGAGGATATGATTATCGGTGACGATTTTAGATTTTCCGGTACAAGAATTGGACGAACAGCAAGAAATTCTGCCAATGATGTAAAAAAAACCCACATTTCATAGTTTGTGTAAGTACATTGCGGCATCTAAAAGAAGATAAACCTTAAAAAAAGAGCAATTAAAACTAAATAAAATACCATAATGAAATACAATTTAAATACGATAAGGACGATAAGTGGCAATGAAAAAGATCAGCATTATTTTACTCATTGATAGAGAAGTTGCTGAAAAATTTGAACCCCATATTACAAGAATAGACATTCATCTATTCAGATGAAAATGGGAAAAAAGAAGGACTTAACGATATGCGGTTGTTTACTGAAACCAGAATTGAGCAGGCAACTAATAGGCAGTTTTCATGCAGCGAACCGTTGAAACTTGCCGTATCAAGGTGCCATCGAATACAACTCACACTTTTTAGAAACAATTCTTTGGAAGGTTACAAAATTCATAAAAAAACTACTAAATACAAATTAAAATGAAAACTGAACAAAAACTAGGAATCTGGGCATGGATCATTTGAAACCGCAAAGTTGATTGATTTAATTTCACGAAACACCAGCCGATCCGTTCCATAGCATCGAATTTACTTTTAATCAACAAAGAAGAAGCGTTTGAATAGAAGTGAAAAGTCTTATGGCATAATAAAAGCAGGCACATGCATGAAGCCCTTTTACAGAATTTTGAGCTGTCATTTTGAAAATATGACAATGTGGCTTTTATTTGGCCCGACAAATGCAAAAAACCAGAACCTACATAATTACTTGACTAAGGATTACATTTTAAGGATACTACATCTTTGATATCAGACATCCAGCTGATAAGATGACGGATAATGAAAAAGATGCTTTGTGGAAATCATTTTAAAAAGTAATCTTTTACACTTCTTTTTGAAATATTAAACTTCTAGCTTAATTGATTAAGGAAGTTGGCTTGATAGCTAAACCTATATAATAACTACTATCAAACACATAGCAGGAACAGGCTAGAGTAGGGTTCCACTATTAAACGATTTAAATTATATATTGAAAACGTCCCACTTATATGCCACACTTCTTCAAATTTTACCACAAGCTTAAAAGCCTTTAAATCCATTAAGGAAGAATATAGAAAAACAATTCCAACCAAATTAGAAAAACTAGTTTGGATTTATTGCTACTACCAGTTCTATAAACGGCCGTTTACGAAAACTGTTCAAGCACAATCCAAAAATATCGTCCCCAGTCTCCCATTTGTCGATTCCACTTTAGTGTTTCGCTTTAATTAAACCTTTTACGGAACTATTAATCTCAAAAAAATATTGATTTTGAGACAGAATTTCAGAACAGATGGACGCTTTTTTATGGATAGGGCAGAAAATCTAGAAAGAAAAGGATTTTTTTAGGTTTTCGCCTTCCTCAATTCATTGAAAATCCGTCATATCAATTTAAAGAATTTTGCACTTTTGAATTTTGCATTAATTTCATCTAGTATTTTTTGTATGTAACGCTTTTGCCGTAGTGTTTTTTCAGCTTACTTGTACACTCGAATGACCCCTCCCACCACCCCTCCCGCCAACCTCTTCCCTTAACTCCCCCAGCCCAACCCGTTACCCAGGCGTCTCTCAACAAATCCAGTGACCCCCTATCCATCCACTACTACTCTCTCTCCTCGCGACAGTTACTATCTCGACAATATAGAAGTGACATATATATATATCTCGTCGCGCGAGTCGCATCGTGATAGCGCGTGCTCTCCCTCCGAATGTGAGTGTTACGATCTCATAACTGGAAAAACCAGCATATCGGCCGCACATCACTCGCGATAGTCGTCCGCTTTACCAGCTTTCTCTCTAGATGAAATGAATGCCCGTGTAAGAGCATTACTCACAAGTGCAAATTCTAAAATCCTTTGACTTATCATGGACTCGCACCTATCTTTCAGAATGATGTAGGTAAGGCCATACAACGCTCTAAAAAATCCTTTCTTTACTTCTAAATTTCCTCACACTATCCGCATAAAAGAAAATCGATCCATCGCGTTGTTTGATCTCTGTCCGTCCATTTAAAAATCAACACAAGTCATATTATTGGCAACGTATTGTTATAAGTTCCCGTAAAAGGTTAATTAACGTATACATACTCATCTAAAGTGGACACGACAAAGTAGGAAAGTGCGGACACGATTTATTTTTGGCAACAAGATTGCTGCATGACTAGTTGCGTATAACCGCGTCCGTATTTATAGAACAACTGGTCGACACTAGCAAATCACGTGTACGTTTATCTTCTAAAATTATGTATGAGACAATTGTCTCCGGACTACTCATCTCTTTTCTTTAATGTGGCAAATTCATCAAGCGCTTTTTAAGCACTCTCGTTGGTAAATTTGGACTCGTGCATAGCGTTGGCGGGATACCTATCTCACTCACCTGCTTGTTTTGGTGATACTCTCTCGTTTAATAGGTGATACCCCACCTACGCTCCATCATACTAAATATATACATATGTCTATTTGTATAGATATATATCAGCATTATATAGTGCGTTATTATTTTATTTCAACAGCGCCAACTCCTTCCGTTCATCAATTAAGCCCTTAGACAAGTTTTCAATAGATTTCAAAGAGAGTAGTTGTTACACCAAGAGATTTAGACTTTACGTTGTTAAGCTGATTTTCCACAAACGGATGCTTTTCATTGATCCGTGTCATCTCTATTCAGCGTGATTTCTATATCAATATGTCATCCTATAAAACTGTTAGATCCTTTAGTGCCACAGCTTACATTATCTGTACTCTCTCTCTCTCTCTCTCTCTCAACACATGCAACGATCCTCTAATTGTGCAGTCCGTTCACAATTTTACGCTTTGCTCTCTACGTCTGTGCATTTGTCGCCTTTATTACATGCATAAGACTTTCCACTTCTATTCAACGCTTCTTCTTTTGTTATTAAAAGTTAACAATTCTGATGCTATGGAAAGGACTGTTGTTTCTTAGAAATTCTAAATCAATTCCAAATTGGGTTTCATTGATCCATCCAGATTCCTAGTTTGTTTCCAGTTTTCATTTTAATTATGTATTTAAGTGTTTTTTTATGATTTTGTAACCCTTCCAGAATTGTTTCTAAAAATAAGGTGTTGAGTTTATCGATGGCACCTGATACGGCAAGTTTCAAACTGGGTATCGGCCTGACCATGAAACTGCTATAGGTTGACCTTAGTACCTTCAATTCTGGTTTCAGTAAACACACGCATATCGTTTAAGTCCTTCTTTTTTTCCATTTTTCTCTGATAGATGAACTTCATATTCTTGTACATATGGGGTTCAAAATTTTTCAGCGCTTCTTCTATCAATGCGTAAAATAATGCATAGATCTTTTTCATTGCCACTTATCGTTTCTTATCGGTATTAAAATTGTATTTTCATTTATGGTATTTATTTGTTTAATTTCTCTTTTTTAAGGTTTATTCTTCTTTTAGCATTGCCACGTAATTTATCTTTACACAAACTATGAAATTGGTTTTTTTTCCTTCATTTGGCCAAATTTTCTTGGTGCTTCGTCCAATTCTTGTTCCGGAAAAATCTAAATCGTCACCATAATATTCCTCTTTAAAATCTTTTTTCGTTCAATGCAGCTTTCCTTTTCATTCTTGTCTGGTGGGTTTTTTTTTCTAGACATATGTACTTACAATCTTCATCTAAAGAATGATAAAAATCCTCCAGTTTTGTGATAGTCTATTTCATCTTCTTCAGATCGTTTTACCGGTATTTCAATTAATGTGGTTTAGATAACTCGGGGAATTCTCTCTATAATTTTGGTGGTGATGCTTTATGATATATTCTGTTCAAGTCTATCTGTTTTTCATAGCCTTTCTTATTAAAAGGGGCTTTATCTTGAATAATTTTTTTTTATGGTAACTTTTGAAGGTGATGAACGGATTTATTAAAACCAAGTGCTTTCGCTTTTTTAAATGTGCATCGCATTTTTTCTATGCGTCTCATGGGTAATCACAAACCGTAGCTTAAAGCAAAATTTATCTCATGAAGTATTTACTTTCAATCATTTTCAATTTTTCCAGCAGCCTGGACAGCTAATTTAAAGTATTTTATTAACAAACCACTACAGCGGCCACGAACAAATTTTTCAGTGACAAATTCCTTACAAAGCCCTTTGTTTGAATCGGGTGGAAGTGGGCCGTTTCGATACATACACTATTTTCGTTTAATTCTGGAGAAAACAGAATACCTTTGTGCCTGTTTTCCAATTATATTACATTATAATAGTGCAGTCTCCATTGTTATTTTTTGAGGCTATTTTTACTTGGTTTTATCTATAGTCTTTTTGTCATATCAAAATGTCCTATTCTTGATAATTGGTGCCCAGATGGATTGGTAGGATTTGATTGTCTTACTTTCGTCTTAATTTTCTTTTATCGCTCATTGTTTCTATTTATTGATTTTCTTAACTAGATACATCTACAAAATAGGTTGCGAACGCTCGTTAAGCAGGTTAATCTATGTTAAAGGCTCTTTAAAAGCAAACCTGAAAGGTTTTAGCAGAACTTCTTTCCTTCTCATTTTTGTATTAGCTCCAGAAATTCATATTTTATTTAATGAAATATACATTTCTTTTTAAAGCTGACCTGACATAGGGTCGTTTGATTGTTGCTATTTAAAAATTATCCTTAGGAACTATTACTATTACTAAACTACCTGAGAAAGAACTGCACTACTCTTTGGTGAAGGAAACTTATTCCAATCTATTTCCTTAATGCTTCTCAACTTACAATAATCAATGATATTAAGCATTCTTATCTATGCCACATCTCCCGGGCCATTATTCATGAAGTTCATACTCCATGTTATCGGTTTATATTTTGAGGAACTAGTAAGGTTTTTTAATTCTTTTGTAATTTACTCGTTTTTTTTGATTTTTGTATTTAATTCATGATCTGTACACCAAATAAACAAGGCCACTTACGGGAAGTTATATTTACTACAACTTTCTCTAGGACAGGTTTGGCAGATTATAATCTTTCGCCATAAAAATAGAGGGAACATATTTGGGCTTTAACACTGATTACCAAAAATTCCATTTTAAGTTGTACGGAAATCTTTGATCAAATTCATCTGTTATGCTTATTAACAGATTACATAATTCTAGCTCTTTCAACTTGGATCATTAATTGAGATAAAATAATAATCTTTTAAAATTTTAATTATTGATTTCTGCTGTTTTCTTTTCATTTTCATTTTTCCATCATTATTGTGTTATGATTTTATCCATCAGCATTTTACGATCCTTTTCACTCTCTTTCATATTTATCGAGTTTAGGATGCATCTTTTTTTCATCATTTCCGGATTTTTTCATCATATCATTTACTATTTTAAAATAAATCGGTAGAAGTTATATAAAGGAATTTGCTATGAAAAACCAAACTATTATACTTGCAACGATATCAGAAACAAATTATTTGTCAATTTACTGTTTGAACAGATAGTTTCGTTTTTTGTCCTTCTCGTCTTTTACAAATTCAAATCTTCTTTTCCTTGTTCAATTGTTTCTGTTTTTATTTTAGGTTAATTTGCTTCTAGTTTAAAAAATTGTCGCCATCCAATCTGTTTATTTCATTAAAAATATCAATCCATCTTTTTTCAAGGTAATTTATACAATTCAGCTATCTGTTGAATTGGAAAATGGATGTTTTTTCATCAAAAGTCTTCTCAAATGTTTCCATTGATTTCAGAAAGCCATAAAGGTTCTCTCGAATTGGTTGACCTATCATAAGCTTTTTGGCATAAATCGGGCCCGGTGTCGGCCTTACCTCAGCTCCACCCTGATGCGAGGGATTGTATTGTAGCTCCCGTTCCTCACTCACCATTAAGTACTTGTCTCGCCTTGACGCTTCCGGAGCGGGAATTTATCCAGCGATGCGGAACTGTTCGGCTTTTTCATTTCGCTTCATCACCTGAGGCCTTATCCTCTGTACATAGTTAATGTCTGTAAGACGAAAATCCATCCATCCATCGTCTGTTTATCGCCATACCAATATCATTTGCGAGATCTTATCACGACCAACATAAAATTTTCGCCAAGGGAATCACAATATTTCAGTTATCGGTTGATCAGGATTCTGTTACTGGTACGCACAGCCTTCTTCGATGTCATTATTTTGCGATGGAAAATTCCTTGTGTTCCCCATCCAGAATATATCTATTACGTGATTGCGCACCACGTTCCGTTCGTTAAGCCGTTTAAAATTTTGAAGCGGATCTGTTATTCCTGCCATTTTTGGCATAGTATCGGACAAAAATGAACTTTTTGTCCTGGTCGCTAACTGTGTACATTCCATTCATATACCGTTTTTCGAAATATGGCATCTAAATTGGCAACTTGAGTACATCCCGGGCTCGTAATGGCTTTCGGACAGGCTTTCAAACTTTTCACCTGATCTTTTCCTGTACAATTAAAAACACTTACTGTTTAAACCTATTTCAGGATTAATTTAATGACTAATAATGAAATTATGCATTGAGTCTAAGCGTGTGTTTTTTTGTTCATCTGCATTTGTAATAACGGCAACACGTTGCGGCCTTTTTGGTCTGTTATGACTACGTTCCCCGATTTTGGGTATTACATTTTGACATTGTTTCAAGTAATCCTGCTTTTTTTGTTACCTCGGGTGCTTATAATTCTTATACAGGGCCCGTAATTCTGGCAGCTTCCCCATCCGCATTATTTAACACGCCTCAGCCAGCATATCCTTTGGCCTGTTGAAATGGTTTCTTCCGGCTTGACCTCTTGCTTTGGGTTATTACTTTATTGTATTCTGATATTTGCTTGGTTGATCAACGTTTCCAATCCACCTGCAGTATTCCACCTCTCCGGTCGGATTTGAAAATCCTGAAGCACCACTTGTTCTTTTGTGCCCATTTGAATACTCTACTACATATTTGCTGAATGAAGTTCTGTAACTTTATTTGCTATTTCCCGTCTTACGGCCAGCTGTGACACTTCATTTACGGTACGGTCACCCACAATATTGTCTCATGCCAGCTCAGGATAATACGGGAGAGTGCTCTGGGATTTCGACTTTGGAACAGATCTTTAAGGCAAGTCCCCCCTGTATTGTACCAACCCCACTGCCACCTCTGCAAAGGAATTAAGAAGTCGCGAAGTAAGACATCCAGTGAATTATCACTTTGAACATTGCATTAGATTCGCACATATATTGAGTATTTTTTCCAGCACTTGACAGTTCGGAAACCAAATATTCCAGTTTTGTGCCTTTCAACAGGAACTCTATTAACAATCTATCAGAGAAGGGTAATTTTTGAGATTCAAATCCCGAGTTCTACTTGTCGACAATACTTCCCAAATCGAGTAAATTTATCCTTACTTCTATCAGTACTTACCTGAAAAATTGAAACCACAGAATGATCACCGTAAGAATAGCCAATATGGCAATAATCGCCTGTACCCCAAGGTTATTTTCTTTTAGTTGAGGTGGATAGTTCAAATGTGTGTTTTTATTTCATTTGTTTTTATTTTAAAATAATAGGTGACAAGCCATAAAATTCTTTGTCCAACATACAATCCATTCTGGGCATTATATTCTGCTTTAAAAATATTTCCCAGTTTTTTCTTTTGCCTATATCTTTCAATATTAGGTTATTAAAACAGTTTCAAAATTTTATATTCAGTTCTTTTTTCAAATAAATTAATTATTAAAGGTGGAAGTCTTTCCAAAATCAAATGCGTTAAACACAATTACTGAAAATAAAAATTTACAATTATTCATTATCTGTTAAAATCAACTATTTATTCATATACGGATGGTTGCATTTTTTCACCATTGCTCATGTCAAAGATATCATACTTCCATTAATCGTATGGAATAAGCTTTCTATATTTCCACATTACTACATACATATAAATTAGATTTTCGCCCAGAAGACAAAACGTTTTTTTTTAAAATGTCGAGTGGCGGATCCTTTTTTTGCTTCTTTGCCCAGGTTATATTATATTGGAAGTGAAGTCTCATAAAACGTCATAATAGTAAAGATCATCCAAATGAACCAACCATATTAAGTGCATTTCCCCAAAAGTGGGTTTAATTCGTTCTTGTACATCATAATTTTATTTTTTAGTTATGTTCTTAGTTCAATAGTTGTAAGCAAAAAAAACATTTTTTTCTCTTGGAATAACGATAAATCCGTCTATTTGAATTTACCTTTCTTTGGCAAGACTGTTTTTAAACTATTCTTATTACTCAGACAATACTTAAAATTTGGCCAATTTTGTATGTTATATGTTTAATAGCAACCACTTTTATTGGAAAAAATCTTTGCCAAAAAGTTCTTTGGTCAGATATAACAACTACTAATAAGTCAGTATCATGTTTTTATCTAATATTAATCCAATATTTACCATCTTTTCAATGTTTTTAATCATCCTTTCTAAAACTGGAATGAGGTATAGATTTACTTGGGACGCTGCTGTTATTTATTTCATCAAAATTTTGAAAGCTTTTTAATTCGCTAGTTATTTGTTTATTTATCCATCTTGCTGTTCCTTCATCAACACACAAACAGAAAATCAATGGTTACTTGTTTTAGTTGCTATTATTCTCTCTTTGGAAGT
>Ga0163217_1017733_pt1 | contig 13856 bp, 4 predicted proteins | sample SynspAceP_FD_185933 | JGI IMG/M metagenome (GOLD analysis project Ga0163217, IMG submission 185933) | Saline lake microbial communities from Ace Lake in Antarctica - Synechococcus sp. Ace-P (PacBio error correction) | ecosystem: Environmental > Aquatic > Non-marine Saline and Alkaline > Saline ... | reverse complement strand
TATACCTTACACTAATATATTACCTGAGAATGCCAAGTATAATTGAAGCTCTTATGATGATAGCGTAATGAAGAATTTAATAGAGCATTTGTTAAACACTTTCGAAGAGGTGCTTGAAAAAGGAATAGAAAATTCATTGCCAAATGCAACGATGGAATGATTAGAACAGCAGGGTGGGAATCCAATGGTCTGTAGAGGTATCTGGCGATAGTAATAACTAAATATTCTTTATTGGGTGGATATAGTACGTCTGGGGCTTTCAAATACAGTTAAACAAAACAGTTTTGAAGAAAAAAACATTAACTGTTAAATTGATTATATCTTGGTATACATACTTACATAAAGTTGCAGAGATCCATATTTTATTTTTGTGCGAGTATCTTTTTATTTTATGTTTACCTAACTATCTGTTCTTTGAGAGGCAACTCCTATTATATGGATAAATGATTGACCTTCTATATTTGTTGAAGGTGGGCTATGGAGTATCGGAATGCTCTACCTAAGGAGTATGTTAAACGATTTACTTGTTATGATAGGTTAGTAAATGCTGAGTTAGAGAGGTGTAGTTATATTTCTACCCAAATCTTATTTTTCTTGATATCTTCTTTATTTACATTATCATATAGAAGGTAATATATAAAGAAAACTGAATGATATGGCTACGTGCTGCTTTGTTAATGGATTGGTTTCATAGACAAAAGTGGTTTTACATAGAGTAGTTATCGGTAGTTTCCTCTTATTGAGTCTGGCTTTGTCTTGTGCTATTCCAAATGATTTATAATGGCTTGCTTTAAATTAAAAATGATACATTTAATACGAGAATTATGGAAGAGACCAGATGATAGAATACAATAATGAGTTCTCCTTTTATGGCCTTGTTCAGCTAGGCTTCCTGTATATCATTAGATTGATTAGCTGCTTTTATACCTCCAACACTACGTTTTATTAGGATAGAACTTAATTTATAGACAAGGTGTGTGATTTAGTTATTTGGCGTATAACTTATTTTGGGATTTTTTGAATAGAATATATGCAGATAGCAGCAGCAAAGGTGTATGAAGAGAAAATATTCCCAAGTGGAGAGAAGTAAGACGAAGGACGTGACCATTTATTAATTTAGGAATTACCTAGTTATAAAATGGGCCTAAGTGGTCTTAGTTTATGTATTTACAGAGATGTACAGAACCGAACGCTGGAAAAGTTTTATCACAGAAGCAGGAAATGAATTCATTGTTAGCAATTTCGAGTTAGTTATACATATATGGTTTTTGGCTGTACATTTCCCAAATAAAGAGTAGGAAATGAGAATTATGTTTCAGTAATATGCTAGTATGGAAGAATCTTTTGAATCATAATCAAACTCCGTATCACAAGCTATGCGGGAAGTATTTGGATCATTTAAATTAATATGAACCTTCTATCGAAAACCACTAGGATTTGATTGGGAAAAATAGGTGTTAGAAATTGCACTCTTTGAGCTATCATTTATTGCAAGCAAAGAGAGGTAATTGAGGTAGGTTAACATCTAAAATACTTATTTGTTATAGTATTTGGAAGAAGGATGATGAAAGTTAAATTGAAAATTAGTCACCTCATCAAAGGAAAAACATATGATTAACGATAATTATAATCACGTAGATAACTTAGGAGAAAGCCTTGGTCTATTCTGTAGCAACGGCCCAATTTCTCTTTCATGACTTTCTTGCCACTAGCAATGCAGTGTATTGAGTACTATGCAATCGTTAGAGAGAAACAAAACTCTATTAGGGAAATGGCCTATCGCAAAATAGTTCAACATATATGACTAGTACTTGGGGCATATTATTTTGTTCCTTTATGCATTTCAGAGTTTGAGGAGTAAATTAGGTAAATGGGGTTATTATTTATTTCAAAAACTGGAAGAGACATAAGGCATATGTGGATAATGCTGCCTTGTTTTTAGTCTACCTGTAAGCTAATAGTGTTATAGTCAATATTAGGTCCAATAAAGGTAAGGAAGTCATTAAAATCCATGAATGCGGACCAGATTGTAATGTTACTATGTAAAAAAAAAGCCTACTAAAATATTATGAGCTGTTAATTTGTGATTTTATTCTTTTATTAATATATACCTGGCACTCCACTTGTTGATCCTAGTATGTTGACCAGTCCAAAAAACTTGAGGTGCCAAGCTGTATTATCTTTATAGGGAATACTTGATCTAAATTAGTGCATTATAATAAACGCTTATACCCATTATTTTAATATTATATAACTAAAATACCGAATGTAGATATTCCTGATATTGCATTGTATTATTAAAAGGGTTCTTTTATCTAGTGATAACAAAATCTTGCTAATACCCAAGATTCAATATCAGTGTAACCTAAATTCCCTTCATAATAACCCAATTGTCTTGTTAAGTCTCCTATGAGATGGTATTGACAACTTTTTAGCGCTAATCATAGATTACCACTTTTAGAATCCATACCCACTTTGAATGCCCCATAAAATCTCCCAAATAGGAGTACACAATGATCCATTTAGTAATTGACCATAATGTACCTTTTACTCAGCAATATCCACCTTATATTTCATTAATCAATATACTTTCAGATAAATTTGTAGACTGCTCTTTCGGATACATATTCTTCTTCCAGTAAAAAACCAGCCAAGCAATTTCATATCTTCTAGATCTGGATAATCATAAAAATTTACTCATGAGAGTGCTACATAAAAAAATAATTCAGTTAATAAGGAGTCATTCCATGAGGTGACTTTTTCTAAAGCATAAGAATGAATAAGTTCTACTGTTCCACAGGACCACCGTAAGCCACTAAAAATTGTGTATAGTTATGTATATGGCATAGTATTTTTTTATATAAAATACGTTAACAAGATCTGTTACATCGCTATTATTAGAAAAGGAAAATTACTTATTGGAAATGAATGTTTCTGACCAGGATATTTCCAATACAAGGTAATAATCTTTGAGTAGATTTTCTTTAAAGGTCAATCACCCTCAGTTTGTATAAGGCATATTTTTGTTATTTCTCCGTTATTGGCACCAAGGAGGGAGAGTAAGGTACTTTGGGAGAAATAATACACATAAAGTCTTTGCTTCTACTGAGTAACCAAAGCGCCCATATCAGTTTTATTAAAAGTATATTCTAGTAATATTAGTAATTAAGAGCTGTGTAATCGCAATTAAAACATCTTACTTAAGCATGTTCTAAAAGATTCTTGATATTCTCTACATTAACTAAAAAACACAAGGTTATCCAGTTAGAATTACTACTCATGGTCCTAATAATTTCTCTGAATCAACTAATAATTCGCCAAGTAAGTCTAATAACGATATCTGTAGTAGCAGTTTGATTAGGGATCTTTCGAAGTGAATGTATTATATAAACTCCAAAGGCTACAAGGTTTGTCAAAATATGGAGAAACCAAAAAACTGTCCACTGGGTAAGCATTTACAGAGATGTACGAAAATAGTTGCATGTGTGATCAACAAATCCCGGACAATAAGGTTTCCCAACTCATATCCGATGATTATTCAGGACTCTCAAGAAGGTAAAATAATAAAAACGGTTAACCTCTAGCCCCTACTTCTTTTATATTCTATTAGTTTATCAACAAGAATATCAGCATTTATCTAATATAATCTCATCTCAATTCATAGATAATTGCAGTTTGCTACCTCTTATAAGTAACAATTAAACTCAGGGAGTATACTCGACTTTAGCCATAAACTTTTCAATGTTACGTTTTTCATAGAGGTTTGTAGGGCCTTTCATTCTTTTTTCTTTTATCATCTTTTAACACTCCTCAATCATTCTTCTGCTTCATGTTACTATCAGATCTAATATTGTCCTACTTCCATTTCTTTTCCTTTTACCATAATTGCTTTATCTATATCTACACTGTCTTTGTGTATTTAGCTTTTAGCATCATATCTAGATTTTTAGCTAATCCGAGATATGATTAGCAGTATTCCTAATTTATTGACCCAGATGTGAAATTATCATTTAGCTATCCAATCCCCATGCAGGGAAATTATGAGTCACCTTATATATCAGTATAGTTTCTGATTAAGTAGGAAATTGAAACTTGAATTCCATCCAAACTCTGATTGATTGGTTGCTTACTCCTCACTAAAACATCTGTTACAGTATACCACAAAAGATCATAAAACCAAGTTGCAATGAAGCCATTAATGCTTGGTCACCTTGTTATTAAGGTGCCATTCTTATCACATGAATGCTCTTGGTAACTATTATGAATCCAGGTTAAAGCTAGGGCTTCCTTGTAAACATTAAGATGTTCTTTTTTTTCATTCAGTTACCATACCCAATCTAATTGATGTAAAGACACGTTTGAACTGGATAAGATATAATATATTGAATACATTTAATTTTATAACAAATGAGTGATTTGATCCGATATAATCACTTATTAGTAAATACAAATAAAATTGTTCTGTTATCCAACCTGAAATACAGCACTATCCAAATCAAATTTTAGAAGTCCCTTCCTAAAAGCTGCTCTTTGTTGTTGCGTTCTAAATAAAACTATCAAGAGTTCGCCGAAATTAACAAGAACAATTTCTCTTAACTACTATCAATTATCTCCTGCAGGATGCTAGATATTAAACGCCAATTATCTTTATACAATTGGCTTTAAAACTTACCATTTATGTTTCACGTCTTATTATTTACACTTTTCCTACCTTCTGTGTTGCCAAGTACAAATAGCTTTATCCAAATTTGCCAATCAGGCGACCAAACTGGTTTGAGCTTGGGTTGTACGTCAAAGTGTTAATCAATTTTTTGGTGTCCGTTTGGAAATTTGTCGCATAGATTAAATAATAAATTTCATTCAAAGCTATAATAAGTAAAAGCAATCATTTTATCCATCGGGAGAAGGAGACAGCTATCATCTGATTTGTGTAAGTGAACTATAAACTTTCGCTATTGTTCCGAAAATATTGGATAATTCAAAATCTAACTCTTGAGAACCAAGTTCAATCTTACCATTTACGCTTGAATTAAAGGAAGTTTCTATAGATTCAACCACCTTCTGTTAGGAAATATTTCCAAATCTTTTACCAACCTAGGATTAAGTAATAACATTATTTAGTCATCAGGAGTAAAAGAACATCCCAGGCAAATATTACAGTATCTATATTTTAGAAAAGCTACGTTATTCTGAGATTCGTGTCTATGTTGAAAACTGGATAAGCTAACCAATCGCGCATGACAAATTACCAAGTTATTTGAAAATGTCTTCTATTACTTTAGTTCACTAAGATTATATGTTCATACATGGACGTGTTTACCATTAAAATATATATTATACTAACCCACTTCCCCATTGTTAGAAAGGAGTTTAAAGTCTATCTAAATGGAATTGAATCACATATCGTAGCAAACTTTAATGTTGCTCATTTCTTCACTAATAGTACTCGCTGATACGATAAATAAGTAACGATCTAGGTATATTGAGGGAATTGACTGCAAGAATATATTCCCACGACCCTGTTCTTTCTTGAAAAAAACCATTATATAACTACCATTGCAGGGATTACTTTAATATGCTTCCTTCTGTCATTCTCAATATTTACCGGTTATCTCTTTAAACTTAAATCAAAAGAAGTACCTAGAACCTAACCAAATCTATAATGGTAACATCCATTAAAAATTTTATAGAACTATCCAGAGATGAATTTTTGAAAGTCTTATTATATACTACATCATGTGATGCACCATTCTGTAAAGAGATTGGTTATTATCATTTTACTTTTAACCACTGGTAAATTGTGACTTTTATATTATTCCATTTCATCTAGTTGGAAAGATCATTTAATGGTCCAAAACTTACCTTCCACCACCAAGAAGGCATCAGAAAATTAAAATACGACTTTTTCGCGATTAGGGAGACTAAAAAGATATCTTTGGATTGTACTATTACAAACTTGCATACCTTTTGTATAATTTTTGAAGATAATTTACCATTCTAACACTCCTGTTATTTTGGACATGGTGTCACTAATATCAATAACCTAATAGAAAATCAATAAAAAACAAAATAGTATATACCGTCTGATGCACATCTAATAATACCAGATCTCTAACTAATAAAGTTAAACGAAACTTATTTACAGTATACCAAAGGAGAAAATTCTCTATCACTTTGCTTCTAAAGGTAAATATCATTCCGTTACTAATATTTTCATACAGTGGAATCCTGGATACTCAAAACAAGGGTTCATCTTTAGGTACCAATAATTTAAAGTAAAGAAAACTTGAATATGCTTAAAGTCCACATAATTTAAATTATCGATAAAAATGCGAATGAGTATAAGACTAAATTATTATTGATAGTTTTTTATAATTTCAATAATACCATTAGTTAATTAGAAATGAGCCTGAAAGCTAAATATAAAAATTATGTCATCACCCCATCGTTTTACATCAATTAAACAAATACAAAATTTATAAAATATAGGAATAGTTAACAGGATTTCTTTATTACCTTGAATTAATATTTCGATGGTAAGTGTTATCTTCTTTGATAGAAAAATATATTTTTTAAAGACTTATCATAAGATGAAAAATTACAAACAAAGCGGTAAAAGAGTATCTCAAATCAAACGTTAATGTGTTGGTGTTTAGATCCAAACATGAATATACTACCTGAATAACGGTTAAATAGCCAAATGATGCTGAGATAAACCCCCAGGGAAAGAACAAATAGTGTTTTTTATGTTATAAAAATGGAATATGAATCAGAAATTTATACCTAGCGAAACTATTTGCGCTGCATTTAAAAGCCCTAACCTAGCTTTTTTTTGAGTCTTCCACTTTGGCTCCTGTTGGATTAGCTGTTTTCAAGAAGTATAAGCTCATATATCTTCACTAAAAAAAGATAGAAATATAATAGCAGTGTCCGAAAAGAGGAGACAAATTAGTTCTACATCAGAACATTAATAATTAAAAAAAGCATTTTTTATTTTTGATTAAGATTTGAAGTATTGATCTGTTACTATTAAATACTTCTATTTATGGTTTTAAACACTAGTAATGCGCATTTTCTGATAATGATGAAGAGTAAGGAATCTACGTAACTTAACATTATAACTTCCAAATCTAGGAGCTTCAGATTTTTTGAAAAGAAGCCATTTGAAGGATTTGATTATAAGATAAATGTACCAATTTATTAGCACACGAGTTATTTTGGAAAAATACTCTGTGAAAGTTGATAAGCAATCTAAATATTTAAGGAATTGGTAAATAGGTGAACTTTACCCAAAGCTGACGCAAAGCAAAGGTGCTTAGTATAAGGTTGATTCTCCTACATCATTAGGAAATAGATAAGTTTTAATTTACTATATAATTGCGTAGCACAAGGAAGGAATTTCAATAGTATGAAATTGGCTGCGAGTCGTTTGTCTGTCATGATGGGAATTTCCTTAATTAACTCAAGTCGTGGAATATATATATTCAGGATTCCGATCAAGAAATAACGGGATTAATACAATGTTTCATTAATAAAGTTGCAAAAATCTTATAGAATAAGAAAGCATATCTTAAAATAATTACTGAACTATTATTTGTCTAATATTCCAGAAGTTGATTGTATAACGGATCGGTGAATAGCTCCAGGGGAATCCAGGGACCAGGTGGATAGTGTGAGCTATTTTAATTACATGTAGGAAAAAAAGAGGAAAGACTACTTTTTCTGGAGAGGAGAAGGCTCATACAATCACAATAATCGTGAATATGAGAAATGATGGGCAATGTAATCATAAGGCATTAAAGCAATGAAAAAGTAACTCGATGGTCATGTAATAGATAAAATTTCATTAGTGAGAAATAGCGCATTTAATTTTAAATTAAAATGCTTGATACATAAAAAGCTGGAATCAGTAAAAAGCTGGAGCAAAGAAAAAAGGATGCGTATAAAGAGCTTAGACAAAATAAAAGCCAGTCGAAAACTAAAGAAATCTATGGGAAGCACAATGAGCATTAAAATTTAGCAATGAAATTTAATACTCATAAAGTGTAGATGATTAAAATTGTTATAAAGGTACACATTCAGGTTATTAAGAGACTAAAACGAAACGTGTCTAGATCATACTTTGGCTAGATTGCAGAAAAGTAAAAAGTTTTTTAGAAGTCCTATTAGAAAGGATTTTAGATTTAACAACGAAGGTTAATTCTTAAGCAACCAATAATAGACTCTGATTTCGAAATTTAGTGTAGTGCTGGAATCTGTCTTTTAAAGATTAATAATTGAATAAAAAGAGTTGATATAGAGAGAGACAAACAAAAGGCCAATACAACTTTTACGTAAAAGTCTCAAAATTGTGATTTTAAAAACAATATAGTAGTTCAGAGGTTTGTAGATTCCAAAGTAGCTGTTTAAAAGAAACTCATAACATTAATAATTGCTTTAGGAATAATTGGGGACAATTCATTTTTATGAGTTTTTTTAAAAGACCACAAATTGAATATAAATGCTAAAGGATCAATACCAGAAAGTATGTTTAGAAGTTTGAGACAGGGGACTACTTATAAAACCTAGGCACCATAAAATCTTGGTAAATATCTCTGTTAACACAGATAGTCTTGCAATAGCACTCAATATGTTGACAGCATTCAGGACTACATCAGTGAGAATGCTTAATGATAAGACATCTTTATCTAAGTGACATTTCACCTTCTGAAATGAAAACAAGCAGTTTAGTAAGTTCAAATTTACAAAGCTGGTCATAGTATTTTGGACTATGTCTTCCTCAAGTCTGGAAGAATGCACCATTAAGTAAATGAAATAGAAATACTTAGCATTTCATAAGATACATTACTACGGTTAAGTTAAGCTAAGTTGTAAGAACTTCAAATACAGGAAATCATGTTAATTTCTGATAATTAAGGTAACAAAATCCGAAAGAGAGAGAATGCCAACTGTTTTTATTCAAGGGCGATTTCTTATTTGAATGCTTGGTCTCAAAAAATAGTTTGAAAGGTGATTTATATTTATAATTATATCACGCTATGAAAATTACACTCTTTAACTTAGGATTAGGTATTGAAGATTGTTCTCTATTCTATTCATCAGGAATCTCATAGTGGTATCAAATGAAAACGACTTTTCTAATACGAAGAGAGTTGATGATTTCTCCGGTAATTAAATAGTTGAATTAGGAAAAGAAATTCTTTCAAGTTTTAACTGGTCGCTGAATTGTATTATTCAATATCTTATATTGAGAAACCTTTGTTAAAAGAAGTTGTTAAAACTATAAATGGCTTTGTACCAAGTGTATTGGAGATTAATAAATTGAGATTAACCTCATTTTATTGCGAGAAATGAACTTTGAGCCTCAATCATATCATAAATGTTATTTCTTTGAAGGACTTTCCTCTTTTTAACTTACGTGGTTGTAATTTTTGGCCCAATCTTTATATAAAGACCTTTTTGTATATTTGACTGTTGGACAAGAAATATTTTTATTATTAAGGAAAGGTTAGAATGGCGACACGGTTCATTTAGGTATGAATATGTTCAGATTAAGTACTAGACTACTTTAATTTTGGTTGGCGATGATTTTTTATTGTTGATTGTATTTGGAGAGTTATTAAATTTGGTGTGAAGGATATGTTTAATATTATTCTGAACTAATCTACATTGTTGGACTGCCATTTTATTGGATATATGCATCGTATGGCAATATATTTATATTCAGTATTGGTAAAGATGTAGAAAATTCCAAAAAAAACGAGTGAACTCCGAATTAATTGATGCTTTTTAGGCTATATCGAAGGTTTTTGGTAAGAGAGACTGGAAAAGGCTTCGATTTATAATTACATGAGGGATTATTATATTATAGGAGTGCCTCCTACTTGGACTTTTTATGCGGTTAAGTTATATTTATTTAGTGATACCTGTATATATATGGCAAAAATGATAAGTCCCAATTTGGGTTTACTGTATAGAGAAAGCATAAGTATTATAATAAAATGTTTCGATAAAATATGAGCAAAGCTGTGTTGAGAGACAGTTTGGCTAATTGAAAAGGTTGGTCAAGTTGTGAGAAATTTGTATATTAAACGGGTTTTTTAAACATTGAGATTAGAAATAAACACCTCTCTTATTTAGTAATTGTTCTATTTACAGTACCACTTTTTAAATTACTTCATTGGAATAAGTGCACTTAAAGAAAAGTTTATAGCAACTACACGCCGTGATTTATGTAATAGATAGGGTTTTGATTTATTGATCTTTAGTTCGCTTATAGTCTTACTATATAGTATTTGGATAACTTGTTTTAATCATATAATTATGAGGGGATTGTTACTGTTAAAATACCCCTCATAGGTGGAAGGCATATTTGTTTGCTGTGATTTAAGTTAATGCGCTATAACATTGGTTCAGAAAGCATTGAAATGGCTTATCAAACATGGTGGGGGCCAAGGTATTTTTTTAATAGCTGGGGTTTCCAATATTGAGGATTTATTAATCATATAGGCTATGGAATTACCAGTTTTCTTGATGTAATAAGGTGATATATATAACCTGTAATATCTAATAAATGAACGATAATGGCCTCAAAACATCTTAGTAAGTTGAAAAATGAGAAGAAATACGAGATTGCCCGATGAAAGCCCAAGACAATATTAAATGCCAGTGATGCAAAACCCATCACGTTGAGTAGAGAGGAGGTTTTGATGTGTATTTGGACTTCTATCCTTCCATACATTTTTGAATAGGTGGGGTAATATACTTTGATTATGTACTTCTAAAAATAAAGATGGTAGATAAAATCCAAAAAAGTCAACTAACTTTAATGGTAGTTGTTTGATGTATCTGAGGGAAAAGCGATATGCGAGAATAGCAGCAATCGCCATAGGATCTTAATTAAATAATTAATAATTTTATTATTAACTATGAAATAAGGATTAACTTTTAACTTTTATTAATGCTATTTATATGAAAGAGGATAAATATATATTTAATCTCAAATATAGACTAATGAAAAGATTATTGGACAAATCTGTATAATAAAAATATGAAATTATCACATATATTCCATAATTAAATGTGATAAAAATGAAACTTTTAATATTTAAATATAGTGCGTAATGGTAAGATATATGAACTTCCAGTCAAAAAATATTTCTGTTTGAGTTAATTAATAATTAAAATATAGTTAAATGCTAGATAGGCAATTGTAAAGCCAGATTAAGAATTGATATTTTAAAGTAAATAGAAAATGGTAAACTTAATGTAGACTTTGATTTTATTTTCAAACGTTCCAGAATGTCACTGACGTAAATTTTACCAATTTAGGTGTAAAAAGAGATACCAGATATCTTTAAAAAAAATTGATAATAAATTAAAATAGCTCAAGAGTTTAAGTTGTAAAAAAAAAGGATTAGAATAATTTTCGCTGCTTTTATTCATGATTTGGAAACTTACCTGAAGCAGATAATGAAAAATAAGTGTAGAGAACACTTTTTAGGATTTATGAAATATAATATTATAGTTCAACATCAGCTTATTTAAGAACGTATTGACAACTTGAGAAATCTTTCTTCAAGTGATTAGATAGCTCAAAGAATTTTTCAAATAAGCGATACTGCTTATTCAAAAAAAATTTTTAAGTATATTACCAAACTTCGCAGATATGATATACAACAGAATATATTTGTTCTGATGAAGAAAAGTAATAATTAATCACTTCTGAGGGACCAGTTTTAACATCATATTAACACTTTTTGGCGTTAATGGTTTGGGGTTGATATTAAACAAGTAGATAAAAACTAGACAAAAAATAATTGAATAATAAACAATTCATAATTTATGGCTTCAAAAGATCCAAAGAATTTGAATTCAATCTGCCCCCGCAGTTTTGATAACAAAATTGAAAAACAAAAAATAATAATTTAGGTGAGATAAATTGTCGATTTTCTAGGGTTCAAATTTTATAGGACTGTATCTCCTCCTTTTTCACAGTCAGAGACTGATAAAAAGTTGTAAGTAGTAATTGCGCTTGGAAAAAAATTTGTGAACGAGAGAAGCGAAACTCAAGGTCATTAAATTTTAAAGATTCCGATTTATTAAGATATCAAGTAAATAAATATTGTTTATCCTGTGAGTACAAACGTCAACTTATAAAACAAGTATTTTAGAAACTCGAGATATTACATTACAAGTCTGGTCGTAAATTCATCGTATCGAAAAAAGTCAGGGATATTGGTGGGGATATAATTGAGAATGTCTTATACTGGAGACCTAAAAATGCTTATGCAGTATGTTAGAATTGTTGTAGTTACAGTTCAGAATTGATAAACCCTTAAATTAATTACCTGTTTAAAGTTCAATTAAATCGTAAATGCAAGATGAACTCTATAAGAGATATTTCAGAAGCGAGCAATGCCGGAACAAATAGATTGGAGATTACAGAACAGTAAATCAGAAGTTAACTATACCGTTGGTAGGGCTGATAGTAAGCAAAAGCGTTAAGCTGTTAATAAATAATTCAAGACAATATGTTTTGATTGAAATATAATGAATTAGGGAATTAAAATTTGTAAACAAAAAATTTATGGTATATACAAGATGCTAAATCCCTCCACCCCCCAATTACCAGATCCAATAAAAAACCCTCTTTTTTAAACGTTGTGTTACGAGTAATTACATAATAATAAGAAAGCGATAACAAACAAAATGAGAAACACTTAATATCAACACAAAGCAAGAGAGTTTAAAACTGATTATAACCGTGTGATTCCGTAAGAGCAGCGGTAGAGCAGAAACTTAAAACAAATATCAACATATTCATGAAAGGAGTTAATTGCCTCATTAGTCGAGTAAATACTTAGCCACAAGGTGGAAGTTTTTACTAAATTTACAAATGTCTGGTTATTTATGCTGAGTATTATATCAAAGCTTCCTAGAATGTGGTGACAAAAAAAACCGTATATTCTTCTTATGAAAAACGTATATAAGAAAATACGTGTATCCAAAAATATGGCGACAAGAAATAATTAACCGATGAAATATTAATGGGAAAATTAGATGTAATGTCCATTAATAACAATGCTCCATATTAAATGAGTTGGCTCCACAAAAAACAACATAACTAAAACTTAATCAATAGAAATTAAGAGGAGTAAATCATGAAATGAAAGAACATTAAAATAAAGATTAGGAATTAATATAGAGTGTTAGCAGAATAATTTGGAAATATATATCTTTTCAATTCAGAACATTTATTAAATAGAAATAATGGTATGCAATCAGAACACAAGTAAATAATATATAACTCACAGTTGGAAATACTCAAAAGGAGTAAGTTGCCAGTTAATATGCCTGGCTAAATTAAAATTTATAAAAATAACCATTTCTTCATTTAGAAATAGCTGAAGTTATTATTGAAAAACGTAATTTGGAATAGGTGAGATGGATGCATCAAATCAAATTCCTAACAAATAGACAAAGTATTTATATTTGTTATGATACGTAAGCAAAGATGGGCAACTCAACTGTTATACCGCTTAAAATATTTTCGAAGCGTGATATAAAGGAATATGGGAACGTTGTAGTGCTCAATCATAAGATATAGATTGTAATATTATATCGATGGATTTGAAAAACACAATTAGAAATATGACTGTTTGCTTCCACGATTTAGTATGAAACTGTAACGTTCATCAGAATCAGAGGTGCTATGAAACCGAATGAGATGTAAATTCAGCGAAATATTGTGGAATGATTCTTTAGAGATGTAATATTACATTATTAATTGGTAAACGCTTGATAATATCAAGAACAGATATCAAGTAAAATTGGGCAAATAAAAGAGAGCAGAG
>Ga0163217_1054286_pt1 | contig 13857 bp, 24 predicted proteins | sample SynspAceP_FD_185933 | JGI IMG/M metagenome (GOLD analysis project Ga0163217, IMG submission 185933) | Saline lake microbial communities from Ace Lake in Antarctica - Synechococcus sp. Ace-P (PacBio error correction) | ecosystem: Environmental > Aquatic > Non-marine Saline and Alkaline > Saline ... | reverse complement strand
CCAACCCGGCCATCCCGGTGCCCTGGGTCCCACTCCGATCCGCCGGGCCGCTGACCCTCTCGCTGTGGCGGATCGCGTCTGCGCCGGCCTCAACAACAACCTGCTGGCGGAGGGAGCTGTCGCCCAACCCTGAGCCGGCTGGAGCGCAGCCTCTGCGGCTGGCGGGCCCGCCGGTCGGCCTGGGCGATGGCGCTAAGCGGTGTCCCGCCAGCGGCGGCAGCTCAGCAACTCTGGATGGCCTGGTTCAACCGCCGCCAACAGCGCGGCCTGTAGGACCTGCGGTGAGGGCCGTGTGATCGGCCAGTGCCGATCTCCACGTGTCGATCGACCAAGGCGCTGAGTGGTGATGGGCCTGGCTCCCCGAGGCCTTGCGCCGCCTGCCTTGTGGGACGCGGCGGGCCGGCTCGATCCCGGCCAGCTTGAGCGCGAACTGAATCGAGAACTGGAGAACGCGGGCAGGCCGGTGATCGCCCGTGTGGCCCAGCGCGGTACCCCACCGTGCGCGGGGGGCGGTCGATCCCCTGACTTCCATCGCTGCGGTCTGCCGCGGCACGGGTTCTGGCTGCACGGGATGGCTGCGATCGGTTGGGGTGGCTGGCGCTGAGCGAGCGGCCCACCGCGAGCGGGTGGGAGGAATCGCCTGGCCGTTCGATCACTGTTGAACCCCCAGAAGCTGCTGGGAATCACCAAGGACCTCGTCGCTGCTGTGCTCGCGATCCCGGCCTGCTGCCCGGCCACCTTCGCCACCGGGCTGCCCTACATGGAGCCCGAGCTGGGGCCCCTGCCATGGAGGCGAATTCAGGGCCTGGCAGGGCAGCCGCAGCGCCGAGATTCTCAAGCTCTGGCTTGGGCTTGCGCCAGCTGGTCTTGAAGGCATCGGACCGCGATCGAAGCGGCGATCGGCCGGCGCCGGCGTCTGCGCAGCGCGCTGGAAAGCCCCCTGTCCCCCAGGGCCCTCAGCCTGCGAGCGGGCCTCCCACCTGCTGGCCTTCCGCCCGCCTGGCTTGGACGCCAGTGGCCAGCGCTAGCTGGTCGCCCAGTGCCGCGCCGATCTGATGGCGGAGCCAGCTGATGCTCTCGCGCCCGCTGTATCACGGCCATCACCACCTCAAGGCCGTGCTGGGCAATCCCCACACTGGAGAGGCTGAACTGGGATGCTGGTGGCCGTGGTGAAGCGATCCCTGCGACGATCGCCGCTCCGAACGTACCGCTTCCGAACCGGGCATCGGGCTTGCAGCCTGGTGCGGTTGGAAACGAACAACGGCGCCGAGGTTCCCATGGTTGAACCGAATGTACAGCCGCTGGGTGGCCGATCCTGACCGGAGCACATCTCGATCCTGATCGGGGTTCTCTACCTCGGGCTGATCACCGTGCTCGACGCCCGACGGCCGCTCCTGCCCCCCCCTCCCGAGGCCCTGGGCGTGTGCAGCTGCGGATCCTTCCGCCGATTGGCACGGCCCACCACCGCGCTGATAAGGCCGCTTCAGAAAGCTCTTCAGGGCTTCCCTCCGCCGGTTGAGTCGTACTGGCGGGCGCACCACCTCCTGCAGACGCCGTCTCCCAGTCCTGGTTCCTGCTCGAAATAGGTCAGCACGCTCTGGCCGGCGATACGGGTCAGCAGGCGGCACTCACCCCTGACCACCTTGCTGAGGGCCAACGCCGCAGGGGTTTCAAGCTTTCAACGCTGAGCCGATCAGGCCCCAGCCCTCCCTTTGATCACGCCGGAGCGCCGGCCAGCTGCGGCCCACCGAAAGGGCCAGCTCCTGGCCACTGGCGCGGGAGATCTCAACGCCGGTTAGACCCCGGCGATTTTCCATCAACCATCTGGGCGTTCACCCCGCCGGTGCCAAGCAGGTTCGACACCGGCGGGCGTGACCACCAGCAACCCCGGCGCCGATCCACATGTAGCGCTCGATCCAGCGTTTCGCTATCCCGCCGCCATTGGGCGCGACAGCATCTCTCGGCTCGCATCACCCGAGGCGCTAACTGCTCTGCAGCAGGATGATTAGTCGCGATCAGCTCCTCGCCTTCTGTTTGAGCACCGTGGCCAGACGCTGCACAGAGGCTTCCGATCTCCGGAGCGGCTGGAGCGGTGGACCGCCGGGCGCTCGGCACGATTGGCGCGGGCACTGGCGGGTCACCGTCCCCCGCCTCGATTCCCGGGCGGTCGTTCGTGGCGCAGCAGCTGCAAGCAGGCGCGCCTTGCTTTTCCTCAGGTCGCCGCGCAGATCACATATTGTTGAAGCACGAAAGATCAGACCGCTTGCCAGCCGGCGGAGGGCCTCGAACACCTCCAGTTCCGTGGCCCGCAGATCCCCGTCACCACCAGGCTCAGCAGGTCGGCCCGGCCGGCCCGCTGGCGGCATTGGTTTCGCGTTGGCGGCCACTGCGCCTGCTTCGAGAAATGCCCGGCGTGTCCACCAGTTGCAGCCCGCAGCGCAGGACCCTTCAGCCGCAGCTGTAAGCTGTTGCAATCGGCCGTTGAGCCCATCGGCGCCCCCACCTCCCCCACCCACTTCGTTGAGCAGGGCGGCGGATTCAAGGAGGTCTTGCCGGCAATGAGCCTGCCGCCTAACAGCACCAGCACAGCGTCGCCGCGGGCCAGGTCGGCTATCCACCTGCTCCCGTTCCTGGCGCAGGACTTCCTTGCGACGTCGTCGCGGACGCGCTCCAGCATCTGGTCGGATGGCCTGCAGGTTGCGCTACCGCCGCCTCCTGGCGGGCTGGCGGAGCGGTTCACGTAGCGGCTTGGATGACACGTTCGCCGGCGCGGGCCCGCGCCAGCCAGGCACAGGCCACGGCCATGTCTTAGGGCCAGCAAGCGCCAGCTCCGATGATCAGCAGCAGCACCGGAGCCCACCAGCCAGCGGGCAGCCAGGACGTGAGCTGCCAGAGCCAAGGTGTTTGACGCCTGCAGCAGCAGGGAGAGAGCCACCACCGCCAGCAGGGCGGCTCCGAACCAACAAGCCAGGGACCGCCAAGCGCCGCATCGAGGGGTCCGGCCGCTTGGCTTCAACGCGCTAGCCGGCACCGGGCCGCGAGGCGGCGAGTAATGTTCGGCTCCATAGCGCAGGGGTCAGCCACGGCGCGGACCAGCGGGTGGGCTTGTTCTGATCATGCCCAAGCCAGATGCCCAATCACCCAGTGGCGCCGTGGCTCATAACCACATAGCCCAGATCGCGCCCTCGTTGGTGGTGCCGGTCTTTGCCGCCCTCCTCCCCGGAGGGAGGGCGCCCCGCCGGTTGCCCGCCCGCACGACGCTGCGCAGCAACCCCCTGCATCTGCTTCGCATGCCTCGGGTTTGAGCACGGGCCTGCCGGGCTGTCACTCGATCCAGGGCCTTCCTGGCGCTCAAGGCAGCGGGCCTCTCAGGCCGCCGCAGGTGTCGCGTCGTGAGGCGGCGGATTGGTGGTGGGGGCATTGCCAGATTCCGCATTGGCGACGGCCCCGTAGGCGGCGGTTGAGCTCGATCCAAGCGCACTCAGCTCTTGACGAGGCCAGGCCGGGAACGCCTCAAGCGGCGTGCGGATGCCCAGTCTTCGCGCCATCTGCTTCACCTTTTCGAGCCCACCTGCTGGGCCAGGCGTAAGCCGCGTGTTGCTGCGACCGCGAAGGCCTGCGCAGGCGCAGGTTGCCCGGCAGAACTGGTGAGATGTCGGACCTGCCCAGTGCAGGGCATCGCAGCGAATGCCGCTGCCGGGCGGCCTGGCCTTTCTTCGCAGTCGCGCCAGTAGGTAACAGTTTGAAGTGTCTACCCGGCTGCGCGCAGAGCCCTATGCTGGCCGGCTTGAACTGGCTGCGGCGTAGTCGCGGCCGCCGCGATCGCCCAGCACCCCGCCTCGCTCGCCCTCGAGCGCAACCACCACCGCCACTCGTCGACGCCGGCCGGCCGCCCGAGTCGAGGCCTGCCCCGCAAACGTTTTCCACGCAACTGCTGCAGCGCTTGCCGAGGTCGATGATGGTTCTCGACCTATGGAAGTTGGCCTTCGCTGGGCCAACATCGCGCCTCTCCAGTCATGTACCTCCAGTCGGCGCGCACCTGATCGCGTTTATAGAAGGCGCTCCGGTCGGCTATGCGGCCGGCCGGCAGGCGTGGCCCCGAGCTGAAACCGGCTGGCGCCGGGCTCTGGCGGCACGGTCCGGCGCCTTGATGCGCCCGTATCAGCCATTTCAGCAACACCCCATTACGGCTTGAGCGCGCCTGGGGGTTGCTGCAGGGATCGTTGCCGTTGGAGAAGGCTGCAGGCCCACCAGCAGGGCGGCCTCCTCCAAACTGAGCTGGCGGCAGGCTTTCAAAAAACGGAAGCCGGGCGGGGCATCTTCAAAGCCCCAGCCCACCCAGATAGACCCCGGTTGAGATACTCAGCAGCAAGGTCGCCTTGGCTGAAACGCGCCTCCGCTGCAGGGCCACGAGCAATTCCGCCACTTGCGCCCAGGGTTTCCCCCCTGGCCCACCTGTATCGGGATCAAAGGCTGCGGCCAAGCTGCTGGGTAAGCGTGCTTGCTTGCCCCCCTCCAGCACCCTGCCGCCCGCACGTTGGTGACAGGGCCCGGCCCGTCCCGATCGGGTCGGACGCCGGAGATAGGCCACCAGAGCGACTGTTTCCCTCAATGGCCAGCAAGGCCTCCCACCAGCACCGCTCGGATAGGCCGCTTCAGGGTCTTGTTTCGCGGTGTTCGCTGGATTCAGGGCGAATTGAGCGGGCGTGCTGCCAGGTCGTAGAGGGCCGCGGTCCGCGCACGAGGCGCCAGGCGCCGCGCACCGGCACCCGCAGGCAGGAGAGCCCCAGCAGGCGACCCCGCGATTGGCGGCGCACGGCCGCCAGGCTGGCGCTCGCCGCGAGTCGGCAGCAAGGCGCGGTCCTTGAGTCGGCTCGGGGAAAAACCAGCTCCGGCAGGCCCGGCTCGGAGGGGGGGCCAAAACGCACGCATTCACCGTCGCGCAAGCGAGCAGTTGCCGATGGGCCGGCCCTGCCAGTAGAGGGCCATGGTGCGAGCTGTCGTCACGGATCAGGCCAGTCCTGGCCGACCTGCTCAAGCAGGGCGTGGCGGCTTGCTCACCGCCGGGTGATCGATTTGCGAGATCCCAAGCTGGCTGTCCGCGGCCGATGCGGTAGAGGCGCCGTGAAGGCTGATCCGGCGGCTGGCCCGGCCCGCTGGAACACGTCGAGCCAAGGCGCTCGCTCGGCGGGGCCGGCCGCTGGCAGGCCCTTGTTTCAACCTCTCAACGCCCAGCACGGGCGCTGGGCCCTCCGAAATCGAGGGCCAGGAAGAGCACCGCAGGTTGATGGCACATCGGCAGTTAACCACCGGGAACCGGATCGGACCAGATCGAGAAAATTCCACCACCCCGCCCAGCCGCCAGCGACTGAGGCCATTGCCCAGGCGCCGCCCAGCAGGAAGGCCCACTCCAGCGCCTGCCAGCGCCGCAGGCACTCTGGCGTTGAATCCAGATCACCAGGCCGACCGCCACACAAAGCTCACCAAGCCCCAGCACGCGGTGCCTGGCCCTTGAACAGGCTGTAAGGCGGCGCCGGTTGTTGAACAAACAACCGCAGGCGGCAACCACCCCGGGATTGAGTCTTGGGGACCGCCTCACTGAGCGCGTCCACGGCCCAGAGCTTGACTGAGCTTGATCGAGCAGCACAACGACCACGGCCGCCAGCCAGGCGAGGCGTCTGGCCGCGGTTGGGGCTGCGCTGTCATTAGGGGATGGCTGTCATCAGGGAATAGCTGGCTTCATTGATCTCGAACCAGAAGGAGTTGCGCGAAGGCACGCCAGCACGGCCAGGACAGCAGACATGCCTGGGCAGGAGTGGTCGAGGCTTAGCCGATCAGCAGATCCCCAGGCTGTCACCCAGTCGGCCGGCCAGCCCACCGATCAGCAGGTTGGCGATGCCAGAGAGCTGAATCACCAGCAGGCCCATCAGGCGCCCCCAGCAGGCGCAACAGATCGCCCATCCCCTCCTGGCGGCGAAGGCGGCCGTCAGCCAGCCCGCTGGAACGAAGCCAGGCCAGATAGCCGAAAGCCTGGATCCAGCGCAGATTAAGGCCAGGGCGCCACCGCTTGAAAAGACGGGCATCAACAGCAGCCCCAGGCGAGGTAGCCAACCGCTGCCAGCAGGCGGGCCCGTGGCCGCAGGACCCAGGCAGTGAGCAGCGGGCTTGGCACCCTGGGCGGTGACGGGCAATTCCTGAAAGATGGACGCCACCCCCTCGAGGCCTGGCAGCGGATGAAGGTCTGATCAGACCTCCACTATATCAGAGCAATCCGACAACGGCGCCGCTCCAGGTTGGCTAAGGCCCGGCACACGCCGAGATAATGTGTTCTCTCCCTCTTAGTGCATCTTCTCGTGCTTATACATCTCTCCTCCCACCCCTTGAGCATCTCATAGTGTGTGTGTTACGCATCGATCTCAATGCTGACTCCAAACTTCTAATATATCTCGCGCTCATCCTCGACGAGATAGATACTCATACTACGACGGGTGTGCATCTGCTTCAGTATATCGTCTCGTGCGAATCGCTGAGACAGCTCTCTCTATAGTGGATCTCTCCTGCTGTATCGCTTTGCTCTCAAAAATCCTGCTGGCGGGCAGCCTGTCTGGAACCTGTGGCGGCTGTGTACGCGCCGCAGCTCTGCGGCTGGCTGGCCCGGCGCCTTTCGGTGCGCTCCGTGAAGGCTGCTAGCTCGCTCCGAGTGATCGCCGAGGCCAGGCGGCGTCACGAGCATCGTGCAACCTGTGGTCCCTGTCACCGCCCGCCACAGCCGCGGCCTGATCAGAAGCTGCGGCTGGGCCGTAGTGCTCGTGAGCTCGGCTCGTCGAATCGGCATGACTCGGAGTAGCGGACCGGCGCTGAGTGTGGATGAGTGATTTGACCGTGGGCGCTATGCGCGCCGGGCTGCCTGTGCGGGAGCGGGCGGGCCGCACGGCGTGGATCACGAGACCAGCCTTTGAGCGTGTGTGTGTTCTCTCTCTCCCAGAACTGACCCATGGTGCGTGCCTCGGGCCCTGGATGGTTCGCTCCTCGCCCACGTACCGTGGTGGCCAACGCAGCACGCGGATAACTGTGGCAGCAACCTCGCTAGTGCTGCACCGGGGCTGATTCCCTGCTGGCGACCAGAATACCTGGTACGGTAGTCACGAGCGCGAGTCTGGACTTCCTGCTGCGTCGCCGAGCGGTGCTGTTAATGTCGAGGCGATGTTGCGATCTCGATTGCGTGAGGTTTGCCGATACTGCCGGCTGAGCGCCCGATCTCGAAGGCGCCGCTCGACCGCGCTCGGAATGTGAGATCGTCGTGAACATTACCGGCTCTCTCGCCCGCCGAAGGCGTCTCGGCCGTCGCGGGCTAGCCAAGGATGATCGGCCGACGCTGCGTGTTGCTTCTCGGGCCCTCCTGCTCTTCGCGCAGGACACGAACAGGCGACTCGACATGCGCAATGCCAGATGGCCACTGGAGCAACGCAGGGGCAGTGACGGGGGATCGCCGAGCGAACCGTGGACGGCTCCAGGATCAGCACCAACTGTTCGGTGTCCTGGGCCTCACAGGCCCAGGAGGCGGACGCTTGGCGCCCGCAGGCCCGGGTGCCCATCGCCGGAGCAGTGGCTGGGCCCAGCCCATCTCCGCTGGCTCGAGGAAGGGCCCGAAGCTGGGTTGGCGGGCTGACGTCGTTCCACCAGCACCGCTCCCCTGGCGGCCGAGTGGTCGCGGCCTCCAGCAACTGCGGTCGCCCAGTGGGCGGCCAATCCTGGTCCCACCCCGAGGGGTCCTATGGCCATAGGACGTCGCCATTAGAGAGCTTGGTGGCGCAGCAGTGAATCATGCGGTCCTGCTGGAAGGGGTCCCTCCCGCTGCGATGAGGCCTGGAGGATGAAGCTGGCGCTCCAGGCGATCTGTCGTTGGCAGCCAGTGGTTGCGCCCATCGTCTGCGAGCAGGGGCCAGCAGGCCGGGCTGTCGGGCCACTTGGCCTTGAGGCTATCAGCAGCCGTCTTCCGACGCCTCGCAGCGCAGCTTCTATCGCCCAGACCTTCAACCAGATCGGCCAGGGCCTCACCAACTGAGGTCACCGCAGCCCCGGCTGAGCAGTCCGGCCAGCAAACCCCCCTTGGGGGGCGGGGCCCGGGGGCCCCCCCCCGTTTTTGGTTCCCGGCGGGGTCTCCAGGCTGCCGCCCGATCAGGAGGCTTGACGGACAGCGATCGCCGGGCCGGGCCTTTGAATCACCCAGACCGGGCAGCCGCCTTTCAGCCGTGAAGCTCTCGGCACTCCGGCAAGCGGGGGGTGGGGGCATGGCTCATGCCGGCAAAGACAAGCAGACGGCAGGCCAGCGGTCGGATCCAGTGTGCGGCAGCATTGCTCCTTGAGCGCTCACGCTCCACGGCGAGTAGCTCAAGTGGATGTTCAGCGGAGATCACCGCACCCACAGAGGCCCTTGTGCCGGGTCAGGCCAGCCACCGAGAGGCCGATTCCAGGCCCGAAGCGATAACCGTTGGAAACAGGCGCCGCGCGCGCTCCAGTCCTTATGCTCGTGGGAGCTTGATCGTCGACTCACGCAGCACCTTGGCGATCTACGGCCTTCAACCTGGTTCAGGCTCGCTCCGCTCAAAGACGGCTTCGAGCATGGCCAGGCTGGCCGGCCTTTTGCAGCACGTTGAGATCCACGGTCCGATCGTGCTCTCGACGATCCTGGTCTTCCCGCAGCCGTTGCACCATGCCGACTCGCTTGCCTCAGCCAGGTTGCAGGGTGAGTTGAGCAGGTCGGCCGCCGCCTAATGGCCGGTGAGATCGGCTTGCAGCCGGGGAAAACTCCCAACCATTCAACAGGCGGGCAGCGCCTCAAGGGGCCGTGGTTAGAACGCAGGTCGGTGGCGGCCGCTTTGCAGGTGCAGGCTTAGAAAGGTGCACCGCCCGAATCCTCGATCAGATCGTTGGCGAGCGGGCAGACGTGACCAAGGCACTGGCAAAGAGACACATGGGCGCCCAGCTCCAGCGCCCCGACCGCAACCGGCCATCGCCAGGCTGCGTTCCTCCGGCCCGGTAGCGCCGCCGAGGAACTGGGGCCATCCGTGTTGGTCATGGTCGAGCAGGGCCTGGCGTCGCGAGGATGGACGGCCATAGGCAATGCCGGACAGGCCCAGGGCCAGCAGCCGCTGAAACGCCACCTCTTCAGGCTGTCTTCGCTCTGGGCCAATTCCTTCCCAGCCCCACCTGCTCTCCATGCCATAGTTCGTCGAGCATGGAGGCGGGATTCAAGCACAGATCCGCAGCAGGTCGAGGGCTGGCATTCGGGGGCCGCTTCCGGCTTGGAATCAGCACGTGATTAGTGCACATCGTCGAAGCCGGTTGCGGGCGTTGCTGCTATGCCACGAGGGCCTCGATTGCGCCGATCGAATTCACCGGGCGCGAGCTGGCCGCTTCCCTTGAACACCATGTGCCAAGGAAGTGGGCGATCCCCGACTTCCTCAGCCTGTTTCGGTGCTGCTTCCTGCCGCCCACACCAGAAATCCAGGCAGACCACCGGCGCCTGCTCCTGGCGACCGCTCCCACCACACGCACCCCGTTGGCAACCGGTTGAGAAGCTTGTGGGGCGGCCAGGGAAGATCTCGGCATTCGGCGGAAAGCGGCAAGGGGAACTGTGGCAGGCAGAACCTGCAGGCATTGGAGGTCTGCGCATTCTGCGGCTGAAGCAGCGTTCGTGACCAGACCGCTCCCCACCGCCGCGAACAGCAAATCCACCCTTGGGGATGCCCTGGCTGACCAAATCCGCGAGAGCTGGAGCAGCCTGCCGGGTTAGCTCCCCTGGCCGATCGCTCCAACCTCGAAGCATCAGCGGCAGCCTCGATGGCGAGAAGTTGTTCATCCGCAACGAGTTAAGCAGTTTGCCGGGGCCTGCGCAAAAACTTCACTCGAAAACACCCGGCTCGGTGCCCGTCCTGCAAATCCTTCACTGCGTGTTTCTTCCCGGATCCCCGCTTCGTCTACCGGTGCTCTCGGTGCCGACATTCGTCGCGGGCCCGCGTGGGCTCCGCCGCCATCGCCGATCTTTCGCCCACCGGTGCCACCACTGCTGCCGGCATCGTCACTGGCCTGGGAGGCGTTGCCGGTCCACCCGTTCAGCCAAGCCCGCGAGCTGCCGGCCTTGGGCACGATCTTCTCCACCTTCGTGCGCTTCGTGCGGCCGGTGACCCCCCGCCAAGAGGGGCTGGTTCATCGAAGAGAGGTCCAAGTGGCTCCTGGCCGTGCTCGGCAAGGCACGCGTGATGGAAGGCAGCGAGCAGCCCCCAGACCACGCCGCTAGCCTGAATCGCTATTCACGGGCAGGCTGTCGTAATTGACCAGCAAACAGAAACGCACACAAGACACGACGGGTCTGGAGAAGCGTTCAACCCAACCTGGCGAAACCGTTTACATACGAGGAACCTTCCTGTTCGACGACCCGAGCCGCCGCCGTTCCTGGGCCTGGTGCAGCGTCGTGGCTGAATCGCCTTCTTGTTGGCTACTCGTGCTCGGCGGCGCTGAGGGGCCCTGGTCATGGAAGCTGGGCCAGCCATCGGCCCGCCTGCGCAGGCGGCCCTGCCCAAGCAGGTGAGTTCCAGCCGAAGCCGTTCGGCCCTCCGGCCGGCTTGAGCCAGCGGAGAGTGCGCAAGCTCGCCGCCCCGATCACCGGCATCGGCGGCAGTCCCCGGATCAACCCGCGTTGCGGGTGCAGGAAGGCGATTCGGTTGTGCCCGGCCAGCTGTGGCCGCTTTGATAACGGCCCTCCGTTGCCAGGCGCGAACAACGTTGCTGCGCAAGGCCGCATTAGAACCCAGCCGCCAGTTGGTTGTGATCGAGCGGACACAAACCGCTTATCGCCAGTTGGCAAGCAGGCGCTACAGGCCGGCGCCGGATCTGGAGAACCGCGAGCTGCGCTTTGATCGAAGATGCAGGGAAGCCTCGGGAAGCCCGCGACGAGCTCGTCAGGTGAGGCCGATCTGGTCAAACACCGTGCTGACGGCCCCGATCGCCGGCCCGTGCTGCGGTGGCAGGCCAGGTCGGCGAACGCCGGCGATGCCGCATCTTGAGCTCGCGCCGGCGACCGTATGGAAGCGGTGGTGTGTTTATGAAAAAGTGACATCAACCGGATCCAGGTGGGTCAACCGCGCCACAATCACCAGTGAGAACGGCGCGTTTCAGCGGCACCCTAACGCCAAGGTGAATTCCGCAATCAAGCCCCCAGGTGCGTCAACCGGGACGTGCTCTCCACCGACCCCACCGGCCGACGCCGACGCCCGGGTGGTGGAAGTGCGGGCTGAGCCTCGAATCCAGGGGATTCAACCGGGGTGCGCAACCTGGTGGAATGAAACGATGCACCCGTTTTCTGCAGCGTGAGCTGGGCGGGGCTGTTGGGGCCGGCTCTGGGGGCGCGGGCGATTCCGCTTGCCTGGCTGCTGCCTCACCCGCAACCGGTGCGGCTGGCGGTGGCGCTGGGGGCATCAGCTCGCCGCATCTGGGATGTTCATGCAGCTGGGCTCCGCGACGGGCTGTTTCGATGCCAGCTCACGATCCACAGGAGTTCGACGCCGAGTCTGGTGGCTGATCAGCCCGCGCACGATCGGCTCGGTCCAGCATTCCGCTTTCCGAGGCGGCGGCTGGTGCAGAGCCTTCGCCGGATGTCCGAAGGTGGCAGGGATCACGCCGGTGAACTGGAACCTGATGATCTGGCGGGCAACCCAGAAAACCGCCAGCACCGCTCGATTCTGGCGATCGGCTTTTGAAGCCCAACGATTCCGCTGTTTCTCGACCGGAGCTGAAGATTCAAGGCCCAGAGGCGCTCACCCAGCAGGCCGGGGTTCTCTTCGATGAGCAGCAAGAGGAATCCGGTCCGCTTGGCGATGTTCGCGAAGCCGAACACCGTTGAAACCGAGGTGGAACGCAAACGGGTGCGCATGGCGGGCGTGGCCTGGGCCCCCTCGTTTGTGCGACGGCAACCCTGATCACCAGCGCGAAACCTTCTGCGACCTGAGGCCCGGCACGCCGCCGGGAGCATCGAGGTGGGCCTGATCCGGTGGACCCCGGGCTTGATCCGGTCCCGGCAGGCGCGCTTGCAGCCCTGCTGCCCCAGGACGTGTCGGTGCTGACCAAGAGCGAATTCGAAGAAAGCCAGAGAAGGAACTACTGCGCAGCAGCACGGCGATCGGTTTTCATCATTCACCCTGGCGCTGGGCATGGGGCTTTGTGCGTCGCTGCAGCGTGATCGTCTATCAGATCATCTACAGCGACGTCAGGCGACACCTTGCCGAGTACGCCACCTTGTGGCGATGGGTTATCCGCTCCTTCCCTGCTGGGGTGTGGCCCGGGAAGGCCTGCTGCTGGCGATTGTCGGCTTATCTTGGCCGGCCCTATGGCGTGGGCCTAGGGGCTCTATGCCCTGGTGTGCCGCCACCAAATGCCGGGTTCGGTCAGATAACACCACCCGAGCGGTGGTGGTGTTCAGCCTGATTCTTCGGGATTTGGCATGGGCTCAGCCACGATGGCGGCGCCGCCTGGCCGACGCCATCCAGCCCGAGATCTTCTGATCGGCCCAAGAGCTTCAGAACCCCATCCGCCCCCAAACCCTTCAGCCCATGGCCTCCTCCACTCACCGCAAATGGATCCCAGGCCAATGGATCAAATTCCGACGGATCCCAAGCCCCCGGCGACGGTGGAGGTTCTGCCTTTGTCATTGGTATGGCGAAGGAGATGCGCGCCAGGTTCTCGCGGACGTCGATCTCTCCATCCACCCGGGCGAGGTGGTGCTGCTCACGGGGCCATCGGGATGCGGCAAGACCACCCTGCTCACCCGGTGGGGGGATTGCGTCAGGTCAGCAGGGCCAAGTGCGGGGTGCTGGGCGGCCTGAAGGATCGAGCCGGGGCCAGCGCCAGCGCCTGCGCCGCAGATCGCATGATTTTCCAGGGCCACAAACCTGCTGCGTTGGTCTCAGCGCCGAGCAGAACGTGCAGATGGGCTCCGACCTGCGCCGGGTCTGAGCTACCGGCCCGGCGTGCATCAGGCGGCGCGAATGGCGCGGCGTTGGCTGGCGACACCTGGCCAAAGCCCCCCCGACCGCTCCGGTGGCCCAGAAGCAGCGGGTGGCGATCGGCCCGGGCGCTGGCCGCCCACCCGAGGCTGCTGCTGGCGATGAAACCCCACCGCCGCCGCTTGGACAGCCCCGCCAGTGGCCGGATGTGGTGCGATCTGCCTCAAAGGTCTGGGCCGCGAGCAGGGCTGCGCCGTTGCTGCTGGTGACTCACGACCGCGCATCTCATTGTGGCTGAATCGGTGGTGGGAAATGGAGGATGGGCCGCCTCCGGCTCTCTTCCCCCTTCGTCTGCTTCCCACTGGTGCCCTGGGCTGATGGCAGGAGTAGGATAGGTTTTTTCTATCCCAAAGAACAACGTTCTCGATTGTCGAAACGCAGGATCTGAAGAAGGAAAGCAGGAAACGCAACCGCCTTCCTACGCCCGTAAGTTCAAGGAAGCCGCAAGTTGCGCAACGACGGGGTTCGCGGGTGGAAAGGCGCTTGGCAAAACCGGCGGTCACCGGCACGGCCAACAAAGCGGCGCGGCCGGGGACTGGACCGCAGGGGGACGCATTTTGGTTTTTCCAAACGTCGTCATCCCCACCTACAACCGGCGGGGGAAACCGATTCCTCGAGAAAGCGTGTCTGCCGCGGCCCTGGAGAACCAGGACCGGGGCCCGCTTCGGGGTTGATCGTTTATGAAGGTCGTCGGTCGTGAACGGACGGGGCTTTCCAAACCATTCTGGCCCACCCGCCGAGTTGGCTTTTGCCGCCAGGGGAAGGGTGGCCCCCAAAAGGGTCCCCTCCTCTTCGG
>Ga0163217_1016942_pt1 | contig 13857 bp, 19 predicted proteins | sample SynspAceP_FD_185933 | JGI IMG/M metagenome (GOLD analysis project Ga0163217, IMG submission 185933) | Saline lake microbial communities from Ace Lake in Antarctica - Synechococcus sp. Ace-P (PacBio error correction) | ecosystem: Environmental > Aquatic > Non-marine Saline and Alkaline > Saline ... | reverse complement strand
ACCAGATGCGTGTTTCACAGGCCAACATCTGACCGGGGCTGGAGGTGCACTACAGCTTTGCCAGTACAAACGGGGCGCGAAGCAGTGTCGGGATGGTGGGGTGATACTGAGGGCCCAAACAACTTGTGCTGATGGGATATGTGTCCCGATGGGAGAGAGGAGGATTGGAACGGGATTTGGAGGCCAACGGGCCGAAATCCGTGCTGATCGAGACACCGTGGAAAAGGGTTTGTTGCCGACGGACCTCGTCATCGCCGTTCATACCGAGCGGCATTTCACTCTAGGGCGTGATGAAGACCTCGTTTCGCCGTTCGCCGCCGGGATATGGACTGATTTAACCTTCCAAGATACCGGATCACCCGGAAAATACTTTGCGCGATGATCGATCCGGATGGGCTCCCGAGCAACCCGAGGGGCGCCCCGGCAAGCCAGGGTGTTAGCCGAGTACTGATGGTGCAGCTTGGTTGATCAAGGCCGGTCTGACCCCCCGAAATCAGCTTTCTCGATGTAGTCGGCGACCACATCTTACCTGGAAATTCTCTTTCCGGCCGATGTTTGGGGCGCGCAGGGTTGCGGGGGCTTTTTCTTGCCGTCCCCGATGGAATATGGGCGCAAGCAGGGCTTTCGGCCGGTGCGTGGTAACGGAAATGCCGATTTGTCCGGGCAGTTGTTTCTGGATTTCGCCGGGTAGGCCATTGCACTTGCAAAACCCATTTGCGTGCAACTTGCAGGGCCTTTCGACGGGCACGGTATTTTGTCCACGCCAGGCGGGATATTTGCGCCTGAGGATTATCTCCCCGATGGCGGGGCGTCTGCTTGTGATAACACGGAATGGGGTAGGTGGTGGCCCGGCCGCAACGGTGGCAGGCGGGCAACACGGGAACTGGGTGGGCCTGAAGCCATTAACCTGCTGCAATTTCCTGGGCTGACACATTATGAGTGACCTTCGCCCAGTGAGTTCCGCGCGGTCGCGCCTGGTATTTCAGTGCATTCAGATCGCCATGTTCCAGTGAGACAGGACGCGCGGTGATTCAGTCCATGGCCACACGACTTCGGCCTGGCTGTGGCACAGTTCTCCTTGAGCTCGGTGAAAGAACCGGCTGCGCTCGTGGATTGATTTGACAGTCAACGGCTATGGCGAGACGCGCGGAGGACACGCCTCGCTCGCAAGAGCCTGAGTGATTGCCTTGTCTTTTGGCGGCGCAGTATTCACCCCTTTCCTGCAGCTCGGCCAGCCCATGCGCCGGGATTGCATTCACGGATGCACGAGGAGATCTACGCACCATCGAGGTTCTGGTTCTCGAAGCGTCACTGGGTATGTGGTGTCGACAAGAAGATGTGTCGGGTGCAAGTGTGCCTTGTCGCCCGTGAGGTCGAGGTCATTCACAGGCGCATAGAGCTCAAGAGCGAGCTCACCTACGAGATCTTCGACGTCCGCCCGCACCGATCGCGCTTGACTTTTGGGCGGACACCACGGATCTCCCTGGGACAATGCTCGATGGTGCCGGCAGAGCTCTGCGCGCTGGAGGGCTGCAGTCCCTCGACGCCCCACGATGCTTGCCGAGCCTCTTCGCTGTGGGGCGGAACTGAGACTCTGGTGTGCCACGGACGTTCACTGGCCGCGGCTTCGACGGCGTATCGTCGCGAGGCCCCCCGATGCATCGCGAAGGTGTATTTTCGGCCCTCAGTTGGTGCGACGCTGTGCACGGCGGGGCCAACTGCAGGTTCCAGAGCCACGTCCTGAGTCGGTGCCGCGATGCTCAGTGTGACCGAACCCCGCGTGCTCGATGGCCGCTTGGTGGATGCGATCTGCGCCAGTGGCCTCATAATCGCGTGGCAGTGTCAGGGCCGGGGTGTACTCACATGAGCTGGTAGGGAATGTCAGCGTCAATCGGTGACCTGATCGTGGAATACGATGGAGTAGGTGCCGACAGTGTTTTGTACGGTCTGCACCAGGCTCGCATCTACTGCCGCGGCCTGTCCATGACACCGACATTGTAGTGGCGCGCCCAGGTCGTTCTGTTCAACGGCTCCTCAACGCGTGCGTGCCATGGCGCCGAACGACCATCTCCTTTCTCCAGCAAGCCGTTGCGCGGATATAGACGCTGGGTGCCGACGCTTGACTGGTCTCGCAGCATCGCGTCGTGCGGTCATCTTCAGGGCAGCGGAACGTGTGTTCTTTGCTGGTTTTATTGTGGCATGGCGCTGTAGGTGTGGTGCCCCTTGTTTTGAGTTGGTCTCGAGACCTCGTAAGGGTGGCGACCGCGGAATTCACCACCTCCGCGCGCCCTGTTGCCCGAGAGCCAGCCTCGCTCCGAACGTTGTGAGCGGCGCGATGCTTGCCGAACCCATGCGGCCGCTGACCTGCTCTACAGCACGGTGGTGAGCTGCTGGAGTGGTCGTGCGAACTGCTGTCTCGCGCGCTGGCGGCCTACCGCTGGGCGGATTGCGCTTCGACGGCGCTCTTCGCTCCGGATGCTGAGCCTTGGTAAGGTGTGCACCAGTGCATGATTCACCTCCACGGTACGAGGTGATGAGTGTCCGCAGCTATCTGTTGATGTGCCAGAGCTGGGCTAGGCCGAAACACCTCTGGGCCCGTGTGCTTAGTCGACCGGCGGCACAGCTTCGGTCTCTCTTGTTTGCGGATTTCTCGGGTTTCGGTGGTAGTACGAATTAGAGTTTCTGCCGCGTCATCGATGGCTGCACTGCCGTGGCAGCAGCGCGAATGTGGTGTTGGAACGTCGATTAGCTCTTCTTGCGCTGCGGCGCGTCAGACTCGCGGTGGCGTGGTTATGGATTTCGATGTTCAGTCGAGCCTGGGAGTTATTCTCTCGCGCGCTTGGTGATCTCGACGCCGATGCCCCGTTGCTCCTTAGGTCCGACGCTTGCGCTGTCGGGCACTGCAGCCACTGTGGCGCCGCTGTCCTCTCCGTCCGATGGAGCGGGTCGCGTTGTGGCCGCCGTTTCTCGGTGTGTGTTCGTCTCGACTATATGTGCGGGTAGCTGTCCCCCGGTCTTGTGTATAGAGCTGCTGCAGCTCGCTATCTGTTGCCAAGTGCCAGCGTGACCGCTGTGTGCGAGGCTTGCATTCGATTCGCTGATATGTTTGTCGTGCACTTTCAAAGCCTGGATCCACTGCGCTAGAGCACCATGCTCTGTAGGGTCGATTTACCGTATGATCCGCAGGACCATGGACACCAACGCTGGCTCGCTGCAGGACCTGCTCTTCACGCGGTCTGTTTTGGCCCTCGCGCTCGCTCTGCGCGGTAGCTGGTGGGCTCGGATGTCGTATGTATCGGGGCCACGATGCAGTCTTTTCCTTTACTGTGCTGCGTCGGGTTAGGGGTGTGGCATGCTTATGCGCTAGCGGTGGGGTTGGCTATCGGTCGGTCGCGTGGACGGTTTTGCGGCGATATGGTGACTGTTCCGCCAAGATGCGTGTGGTGCGAGCGAGAGGTCTATGTTTTTTTGTGAGGAGTGGTTTCGTGACCGCTCAATTGGCCGCGCGTGCGATAGCACTGCTACCTAACGGCATCGATCGTGCCGTTCAGACATTCATCAGCGGAGAGCATTTTCGCATGGGAGATGTCTCGACGGACAACCTCATACGGGCGGATTCAAGAGGTGGCGGCGCTCTCTGCACCTGTGGGAATCGCTGGCGATTGTGTTGGCCGGTGCTGGGTTGAACAACTCTTCGGCGTGCGGTTCGGGGAGCGCGCGCGAATTGCAGATCCAGGCCGTGCTGGCGTGGGCATTGGGATGGCAACGCGGAGGCTCGTCGTATGGATCCACTCGCGCGGCAGCCTGCTGCATTGAAGCTTTTGGACAGTTCGGTGCTGCTCGCGTGAGTCGGCAGTTCTGATCGGACTGTGGGGTGCCGCGTCTCAGTTCGAGGGTATTACGGAAGATGGTCCTTTCACGAACAGCTTTCTACGGGTTCTGAGTCTCTTTCCTGACTGACATGGGCTAGTTGGACGCGGAGCGGCTGGGGACTCTGCGCCCCAGGGACGAGCGCCCTTCTTTAATTGGCTGCTTTAGCGTGCTGATGACTGGTCAGAAGCCGTTCGTCGTTGGGCGTTTCGTTGGTGGTTGCCCCGCGTAGGTTCCTGCGCAGCCCAGGGGACACATGAGCTGTCTTGCCATGGTGCTCTGCGGCAGCGCAGCCTAAGTCGCGCGTTTACCGCGCCATGCGCCCTGAAGACAGGGCTGAACGTAGCCGCTGAGGCGCGAACTGCGAGCTGTACACTTCAGTGCTTCGGGTGTGCGCGCTGAGGTCACTTCCCGTTAAGATGTCATTGTGGGGATGTGGCTTTACTTCGGACTTGATCAAGCAGTGTTGATCCCCAGGGTTGTGATGCCGCTCGGGCTCTCGCCGGCACGTGCCTAGATTTTCTCTGACTCATCTTCTCAGTGAAGGTCGCGGTTTAAATCAACTGGGGATGTCTGATCCAGTGCTGATAAGCTCGAGCGTGGTGATTGGGCCGGATCCAGACACGCAAGTGCTCTATGGCTGTCGACAAGGGGCACGAGTTCGTAGGCTGAACCGGTACTTGGTTGGCTTCGCGAGGTTCACGCCTCGCCGATTTAACGGTGATGCCAGCCATTGCAGCTACGCATCTCACATCTGCGTGACGTCTGGTGCGATCAAGGACGCTGATCTTCGTGGCCAATGGCTGGCTCGGCGGCCACAGCAGAGCGGGGCGCGGGCGTTTGGTGTTAATCGGGGTCCTTCAGCGCCTAGCTCGCCGCTCGACCTTGGTTTCGCTGGCTACTGGTGCCTATGGCCTGCATAGCGAACATGGCTGCTTGGAGCAAGAGGATAGACCCTGCTGCTTTCCAGCTTCTGTCGCTTGGTGGGGCGGTGGTTGCTCGCTCGTCGGGTATCGGCCTCAAACTCTGGTTGGTGCAGGACGAGGTGGACCGTAGATGGTTGGCGACTGTAGCGAGCGCGCGGAGGCGTATGGAGTGCTCGCAACGTGTGTGCAGGGGCGTTCGTCTCGCGGCTCTGGTAGGACGCGCCAGGATGTCGGTAGGTTTTGGCGGCCAGCACTTGGGCAGATGATACGTTCTCTAGGAATTGCAAGTGTTCGGCTTGGGTGTTCCTAGGGCTGCAGCAGTGGGGATCCACCGGGTTCCGCCACCATCGCCGTGGCCACGCCCGCATTAGGCTTCGCCGGACGGCTGGCTGGCGGCACCCTTGTAGCCGGCCATGGACGCTGGTGGGCGGGAGTGGCGGTGGCGCCGCGGCAAGTGTGCGGGCTGGCTCTCGTCGCCACGCGGTGTCATATTGCTCTTTCAGCAGGTGGCACTGTTTTACTCGTGCTTCGCCTCATTGACGATCGGTAGGCGCCTGGCTTGATTTTCTGGTCTATCAGGCCGGGAGGATGAGTACGCCGAGAATGGAGCAGCGGCTCGCAGGGGCTTACCGCAGGACAGCGCAGAGCACAGCCGGGGGTGGTGTGTTCGGGCGTATTGTGAAGCTCGGAACTGCAGAGATCGGCGATGAGCCGAGTGCTGAGTGTCGGTCACGCGAGGAATTCTGCGCGCTGTGCGCTGTGCAGCTGCTTCACTTCAAGGGGCCGCATCGGCAGTTATGCGTACCATCTCGCATAGCCGTTTTACCAGGTCCGGGCGGTGGGCGCTGAGGCATCAGGAGCGTTGCGTGGCCCCGACTGAATTAGCCACAGGCCCGGCTGGGGCAGATACTCAGAGGGCTGCAACATACTCGAGTGCTCAAAGCTGGCGTTGGCTCGGCTTGGAGAGTGTTCGACGCCGCAGGAAGGTCAGATGAGCGCTATGCTCCGCCCGCCCTTGCGTATGCGTTGGCGAGAAGGCCCCAGAGGACAGGAAGCCGACGAAGACAGAGTCAAACACCCCTCAGCGAGGAATTCTCGAACTGGAGATAGGCAGCGCCAGAAGGCGATTGGAGAATTTAGGTAGTCTCGCAGCCGCGGAATGTCAAAGTCCGTACAAGGCCACAGCAGAGTAGCCGGCTCCGCCAGCTTGGTCTCTGCCAGCCAGCGGTGCTCTCGGATTTTAATTAAGATTACGCGGTATGAATTGCGCAGAAAGTGAGAGGACAGATTTCTTCGGCCGAAGTCATGCCACCAGCCTATCACCAGCAGAGGCGGTATCAGGAAGTGACGACCACTCTGGCGAGCGGCCGCGCTGTCGAGTGAAAAGGGCAACAGGTCGGTGAACAGCCAGGGTCAAGCACTACACTCCGCGCGGAATGTCTCGCGCGGGCTCCTAGTTGAGTGTACTCGGGTATAGTCTGTGGACTCGAGCCGATCTGACACGGAGCGACGTCACTGCGGAGATTCTTGTCCTGCGGAAGAGCTGGACGGCTCGAGACCCAAGCGGTTGGAGCAGCACAGACAGAGACGGCTAGGCGAAACAGACAAGCAAGCTGCGAAGGGCCAAGGGGTGTGACATGCAACCCGCGGGTGCACCGATTCAGACCCATAATTGCGACTAACCAGAGACAGAAAGGCCAGGTTTTGGGCGCCTGACGCTGGCTCAGGAGGAAGTATCAGGAGCAGTCGCGGCGAGCAGATTAATGCCGCGGTGGCGGATGGCATATTGCAGGCATGTAACAAGGGGTACACGGCACCTAGTAACAGTAGCGGCCAAAAGTGCAGCAGCAGCGCAGCTGCTTTCGCTCCTACTGGATCGCGGATGTTGGCAACAGGGGGCGTCAGCGATTTGCGATTTCGCTCCGGTTCGCATGAACGAATTTCGCGCGAGTGGTTGCGCGTCAGCCACTCTAAGAGAAAATCCAGACAACGCCATTCTCAGCGCCGCATGCGAGTTGCGTTCCAGCTGGTCATGCGAGCCAGGCGGCGCGGTAGGTTATGCTGCAGGTAGGGGTAGGGTGTCGTCTGGACAGCAGGGCGCTACGTGCGACTGGGGGGCGCTGTGCCGTTGCGAGGATGGACAAGCGGCGAGGCGGGCCCCCGAAGGACCGGGCGATCGATGTCTTCTTCCTGAAGATCGCTGTAGCGCCCGCATGCGGAGCGGTACCCATAGCCACGAAGGAGTCGCTGTACGCTCACAGGCCCTACTCCTGGTTTCGCAGGCCCCTTGCTCAGCGATCAGCCCTTGCGACAAGAACCAGTCAGCCCGTGCGCCTCGCGGCCCCGAACGCACTGATCCGAGGATTGGGTGGCGACGAGTTGAGCGGTATGGTTGGAGCTGGCAGTTTGAAGTTTTCGGCTAGGAGCTGGTAGGCGCGAGCGGAGGACTACCTTGGCTTGCGCTCTGGCTATGCCAGCCGCGCCGGTTTTGATCCTGCTATGCTGACTTGATGTGTGATAGCCATATCGCAGGAGCGCCTCGCGCAGGTGCGCTGAGAGTATGCTCTCGATTTCTCTCCGCACCCGCCCAGGGGCGCGCTGGGTAGCCGCCACACCTGCAGAGCTCGGCTGCTGACTGCGAGTTCGGCCAGTTGCTCGGATCGAGGGCTGCGTCGGCAGCGTTGCAGTGGGAGCCAGCAGGGCCGGGATGACCTGACAGTCTCAGGAGAGCTACTTAGCGCTTAGCGCAGCCGGTCCAGCAAATCAGCTGACTGATCAGCTGCTGCAGCCTCTCTCAGATGCTGCGGAGAGGTAAGTCCGGTAGATTGTTTCGGTGAGCTCCAGTTTCTGTGGCCGCAAGTGCGGTTCAGCTGATTACTGACCGGCTCTCAGTCGGCCTATAGTGGGCATTCGCTCTTTCCGCATGGGAGAGGCTCTAGATCTCGAGCGCAGCTGTGCTGGAGTTGCAGTATGGAGTCTCATCTTCTTCTGCTTCAGAAGCGTTCTGCGCAAGGTCCGAGGCTGGCGGTTAGAGGGAGAATTTCGTCGAATGGTTGGCGCGGATGTCCTGCGGGTCGGAGCGTGTAGTTGGAAGAGTCGTCCTCACGATCGACCGGTGAGGCGACGGCGATCACGGTTAGGCTCGGCAACTCTGGGGACCTAGCTCGCGCACTCGCGTGGCGTGGTTTGATTGCATGCGTTGTCAAAATTTTCTCGCAGGCTCGCCGCTTCTTCACACGCGGGTGGATCCGGATCGGTGCGCCCCGCCGGAATCCCAGCTCGGCCGTGAGCTCCGCTGCCGGATCGGCGGTCCAGCAGCCAGGCGCACACGGACACCCTCCAAGGTGAGGCGACCAGGGCGGGCGATCGCCTTGGAGGTTTCCCGCTCGAACGCGGGTGGATTGAGGATGCGTAGGCGTGATCTGATAACGGATCGTCAGGACAAGTGGATTCATTACTCGGGCTGCGGCGGTCAGGTAGAGGCTCTGCTGAATTCCTCGGGTAGTGATTTAAGCGAGTCCGCCAGGCACAGGGGTCTGGCGGAGGTCGCCCGCCAGTGCTGATGTTGCAGATCCAGCTTGTGTTGCACTCCGAAGAGGTTCAGGCCATCGTGGGGGGGGAGCCGAGGTGCACTATTGCCCGGCTGGGCGCGCGGCAGTGGCTTCATGGCGATCTCACGCGCCGTTCATTGCTTGGCTTCGCAGGCTCGTGCACCGCTGCATAATTGCGCCTCAAGCCGGGAGGCTGTGGCCTGGTGGCAGACAGCGAGCAAGCCAGCGCTCGCTAGCCACCGAAAAACTGCCGGACTCCAGGACGAAAACCGGCGACGGGCGAAGCGTTTCGGGGGCTTGGTTCTGTAAGGTTGTGGATGTGGAGCGGGAGCGGGCCAGAGAGGCGGATGGCGAGCTCGAGAACCCTGCGCCCACCTGCTGGCCTCGGTTCTCGGCACCGCGGCGGGCTGCGCGCGAAAACATGGCGCGCAAAATCCGATTGCGTGCATCGCAGCCTGATGCCCGGCTTGCAATCCGCTCTGGTGTGCGCCAGTACGAGCAGGTGCCCCTGACCGTCGGGAAGATTGCTGGGGCGCCGCTAAGCATATAGCGGGCTTCGGATGCCCTATGTCGCTGAAGCGGGCGGTTCGTCGTTCGGGCCGGGCCGGTGATCAGCAGCGCCCTGGCCGGCTGGCTGCGTTCGGGCGTGCTGGTTGCGGTTAGGTGCCGGACCTGGAGGTAGCGGGCCGCTGGTGCTCCTTGAGACTATTTGGGGTGGAATCTCGACTCCACTCTCTTATATCCCGGCTCAAGCGAGCTCGGCCCTACGAACTCCGTTTACTCGACCACGCTGAGTTGTGGTGGCCTAGCTCCAGGTGTGTCTCACGTGAGGCTGTCTGGCAAGGTTCCTTTTCGCCAAGTTGGGTGGCCGGCCGGTCGGCCTCGTGTGCTGGGTGGCGCCAGATCGTGTGGTCGACTGCGCGCTGCGCTGCACCACACCTGCGCCACCGCGGGGCTGGGCGCAGTGCCTACAGCCGTGCAACTGGTGCTCAGGTGGTCGAGTGTGGTCGCTCATGTGAACCTCAGGCGGGCTGGTACGAGCGCGCTGGCCAACGAATACTAGCAGGTGAGGGCAGTGGAGCGCGTCGCGAAGTGCGCTTGATGTCGCTTGCGGGGATGCGCGCGCTCGCGCGTGGCTGGGTTGGTTCTTTCTTTGCGCACACGCTCGAGAAGCACTTGCGAGTGAGTTCGAGCCTCTCGTCCAGCTTCGACCGCGCATCGTGGCTTCGCGATCCGACTCGAGGCTGGCGTCTCGGAGCCCAACCGCGCTATGGCCCCTGGTGGCCGAGTGCCCTGCGGGCCATCGATGCCCGATGGGAGATCGGAGGCCTGCTCAGCCGAACAAGCCCTCGACCAGTTGCTCGAACGGCGCTCACCCCCGCAGGAGGATCGTCGGCGCGCGCTGATGGATGGTGGCACTGGCGTCAATCCGCGCACTTCGCTGATGGTTACGTGTCCCGTCCCGCAACACGCCCTGATCGCCATTGATGGGCGCAACCTCATGCTGGCCCCGGGAAGCAACTGTTCTACGTAGACCATTCAACGCTGAGGTGCCGGTGCCATGCCAGGCTGTCATCGTCCGGCCGCCAGAGGCCACTGCCGACGCTCGGCGCTCGCGCTCGCGCGGTTTCGAGCTCGGACGATGCTGCTGCTAGCGGAGTGCTGCCGCCATTCGTGCCCAGAAGGTTGAGTGCTGCGGGCTGGGCATGTGCCCGCCACCTCGATATCGCCGTTCGCGGGGCTGGCGGCGCTTTGTGTAAGGGCTCCAGCAGTTGCCGAGAGGCCCGGTTGTCGTGGTTCGGCTGTCAGCCAGCGCCTTAGCCGCGCCGTGGATTTGCTCGAGAGGCACTCGATGCATTCGACCCGCTTTCTTGCATACGTCCTTACAGATCTATTTTCCGCTGCTTGACTCGAGCGCGTCGCTTGTTGTGGCCATTGCGACTGAGTAGACCAGACAATCACGGACGGTGGCCCTTGAAGACTCCGGCGTGCGCCGCTCTGGATTGGCTCGTCAGACTGCCGAACGCGCCTGGGGGCTGCGTAGACGCCTGCGCTTCGACCTGACGGGGAATCTTTCAGGCAGTCAGAAGCTTGGGGACTCGGAGCTACGGCTGCGTCGAGGGCTAGGCGGCTCAGCCGCACGCGTTACGGATCCTCTCCGCAAGATGCAGTCCCGGCGATTTACGTGGTGCTACCGCAAGCGCTGGCTCGGGGCGTTCTTTGAGAGCTCGCAAATATGGCGATCACGCGCGCGAATTACCCAGCGACTAACCTCGCGTGTGCAAGTGACGGCCGTACTCGGCTACGCCTGCGCGGTGGCGGCGCGACCAGCTCGGCACAAGCCTCGGACCGCTACCGGTGCCAGCAGCGATTCGCACCAGGCCGCATATGAAACGCATGGGCGGAGGATGCCATGGAGCGGGGCCAGAGAACGGCAACGTCAGGAGCGTGCGTCAACTTGGCTGTCTCGATATCGTCAGAAGCTCCATATTCGAACCTCCCGCCCCGTTTTGGTTCGGCATCCCGGCGGATGGCCCTGGCAGCTGGAGTGCGAGATTCCTTCCCCTAGAGCCAACCCAGACCAGTCAGGGCGATCAGCGAGGTTTTAGCAGTCGCGCAACATGGAGATGCCCCAGTCGATGTACCGTTTTGGCCAGTCTGGGACGATGTGGGGTTCGGCGAAAACCGAAGTCGGCGATCCGGCCCTGTTCTTAGCACAGGCCCCCTCCTTTTGAGCGAGGTGACTAAGTCCGGCAAGCAGGGCCGTGCCACTGCTCGCGCTTCCTCTCCGACGGGTGCTCGGACCATTAAGCAGCACTGGGCGCACCTTTGTGAGTCGTACTCTCGCTTGCGCCCACGTTAGCCCAATCAAGAGTTGGCCCTCGGTGAAACCGCGTTCCGTCACCAGCTAGCGAACGCAGAAGCGGCAGTCCTGAAGGCTCATTGCCGGCCGCACGGTCCTCGCTCGCGTGAGTGTGTTGGCACCCCACGGCAGACTGCTGGGCCAGGCACAGCTTCGAGCAGACTCGGCCCTGCTGGTACGGTGGATGAAACAGGTTTCGCGGGCTCGTCGGCGCCAGAAAAGAGAAAAGTCAGGCAGCTGCGCAAGACAGTGTGAGACGATGGCTCCGGCTGTCGGCGCCACAGCAGAGATCCACGCGCGACTCTAGCATGGCCGTCCGCGGAAAGTGACGCGCAGATGAGGCTGTTTACTCACCACTTGTGCACTCGGCCGCTGACGTGCGGAGCGCATCAAGAGCCCACCTACGCTGCGATGAGACAGAGCGAGTACGCAGCGCCATCCGCAGGAAACTAATCGCTGCCGTGGCTCTATGAGGTTCTACTGGGTCCATAGGTTACGCGGCCGAATGGTGGAGGGGATCTCTGGAGATGACGGGTCGCTGAAGCTCGTCTGCTGCCTGACTTGCTGCGCGCGCTCGCTGGCAGAGTCTGCTCGCGTGCCGCACGTGCCTCAGATGAGTTCCTCTCTCTCCCCTTGTGGGTTTAAGGGAGTCGATTCTGGATGTGCTGCTCGCCAATTAGAGTTGGCCGTCTAGCCAGATGAAGCTCGATTCGCTCGCAGTGGTTCTGCCACAGATCATCTGAGAGCAGGCGTCTGGATAATCCCTGTTGAATCGGCGTATCTCTTGCTGTGGAAGTTAATGCCCACAGGCTTTGGACCGGACGCGTATGTATCTAATGTGCGTGAGCGGTGTGCGGTCCGCAAGAACGAGGCGATGTTAAGCCATGCTTGTCGTGTTTTCTCTATCCCGGCGATGCGCCTTGGGCTGCACGCTGATGCCGACCTGGCTGGTGGCTGCGGGCATCCGAGGAGTTCGCTCAAGGCGCGGCGTGGGCGCTTGACGGCGTGAATCAGCTGGCGATCGGCGCGACAGTGGATAATCAGCGAGACACGTCGGATTCGAGATGTCGGCTCTGCTGTGCTGGGTGAGCAGAGCGGCGTATGAATTCCACTCGGTTGGTCGATCTCTACTTGGAAGCCTGCGATGTCTGCAGAATCCCTGCGCCGAACCAGCATAGTGACACCTGGGTAGGAAGTATCACCCACAGACGACAGTTCCGGTTGCTGCCTACGCAGAAGTCACCGCCTGCTCATACCCGAAGGCGAGCTGGATACGAAGCGACTAGAGAAGCATGGGAGCCATATCAGCGCCGCCGACGACCTGACGGACGCGCGCCGGCAAGGCGGAACTGCTGGAGCTGCGCGCGATGGGATCGACGCACGCGCCTGCCGGCGCGGCGTGTAACAGCCTGCTGCACGCTCACTGAGTGGACAGAACTGATCAAGCGCCAGCGCTCGCCGGCTTGGGCAGCATCATACACGCCCAGGAAAAAACCCGAATCTGTGTGCTCGAAACCACGGATGGAAGAAACCGCCTTCCGCCTGCTGCGCCAGGGGTTTTGTCTCAGAGAACGCGTGAGAGCGAAGTGGCGTGTACCAAGCGCGCGTCTTCGGTCGTAGCACGGCCATAAAGTGCTCGCACCGCGCGCATACGGTGTGCTGCCGCCAGACAAGCAGGCGTCTGAACGACCCTGCATAGGCGTGGTCACGCCGTAGGCCAGCAGATCCTTGCTACGGGAGTACCCGAGTTTGATTTCCACAGAAACGAACAGGCAGATGCAGCGGCTGACCAGATCGCAGGCAGTGTTGGTAACGGTTGTAGACGAGTCTCAGGCCCAAATCCGCACTTTTCGGCAGAAAGTTCGTTTACAATTGGCCTCACTTCGGCAAGGGCGGTCTCGAGCGAAACTGGATCGATATGGTAGTGAGGTGCAGCAGCCTCCTTGGATAGCCGAGGTTACACGCTTGGGTGATGCTCTCTGTGTTCAGCTTTGGCCATACTGGCCTAGCAACCTGTTTGCCCTGTTTCAATATGAAGGCAGATTTAAAAACGACCGCGCAGCGACGACGATTCCAGCCCGGCGGCAGGCGTATGCGTTGCCATTCAGTGTTGACCAGTTGCAACCTGGAATGCTCGGGCGAGATCTCGCCATGGGGCAACACGGTCGGTCAAGCCCTGAGACTTTTCAGGGTTTCGAGTCGCTGGCTAGAAGGTCTCGGCGGGCTCAGGTTGAGCGGGTTGATAGGGCTTTAGTGGAGATATGGCCTGAGGTTCTGAAGCTGTTTGACCAGAGGGTTTGTCTGCCCGGACTCTCGTACGTAGTGGTCTTTTTGCGGGTGCCATGGTCTTCGAGTTGGAGATCTTAATCTCTTCTCGCTCATCTTCACGACAAATCCGGCGAAATTCCGTGCTGTGGATGCTCGTCTCCGATCGGTTGGTTGACGGTATTGTGGGGCGCTCGTCACCGTTCATGCGGAAGCGTCCGAGGAGCGCGCTTCGCTGCACGCCGACTGTACCAGGCCCGTTAGCCGAAGGTTTTCTGGCCAACAGTCGCCGCGCTTGTGCACTGCAGGGCACGGAGAGTATTTCGGTGGCACTGGACTGAACTCGTTGACGCGAGAACCAGCCGACGCGGGACTTTGTGCA
>Ga0163217_1103002_pt1 | contig 13859 bp, 18 predicted proteins | sample SynspAceP_FD_185933 | JGI IMG/M metagenome (GOLD analysis project Ga0163217, IMG submission 185933) | Saline lake microbial communities from Ace Lake in Antarctica - Synechococcus sp. Ace-P (PacBio error correction) | ecosystem: Environmental > Aquatic > Non-marine Saline and Alkaline > Saline ... | reverse complement strand
CCGCCGGCTTTAGCCCGGCCCCGGAGCTTGTGGAGCTGAAAACACCTCAGGAGGCCGGAGAATCCTGCGCAGATGAGCCCGCTGCTATGAATCAGCAAGCGGCGCTGGGACAGGCTGCTCGAGCCTACGGGCCCCGATATGCAGACGGCGCCAACCCCTGCCGCAGTCCGCCGCCTTTGGTGCTAGGGCCGTTCCGGTCCGTTCCATCCTACGGCGTGATGGGCGCCGACTTTTGGGCCGGCCAAGGTGATCGCCCAGGCACGCGCCATCTGGGCCTGATTCATCGGACCGCGCCACCGCGCTCACCTATGCGGCTGATGCCCGCTGGGGACGGCCCCTGCGCCACGGCTCATTCCGCTGACCAGTCAGGGCTTAGGACAGTCGGCGGCACGGTGAGGATTCTCGCAGCCGGTCACTGGTAACAACCACAATCGTGTGCTTCCACTTGGGCCGAGAGGCTGCCATCGGCGTGACCCACGGTCCAGCCGTCGGCCAGGTGCGGCAGACCTTGTGCCGGCGTTGAGAATCGGCTCCACCGCACAGGGTCATGCGGCACGCAGACTTGACGTATGGCAGGTCGTTGGTGCGGAAGTTTGAAACACGAAGGCTCTTCGTGCAGGCTTGCGGCCGACGCCATGGGCCGGGTAGTCCTCCAACGACGGCTTAGCCGTGGGCTTCGACGTGGGTCTTGAACAGCGCCAGCCGATTGTCGAGGCAGGGTGTTGCGGCCTTGACCTGGGGCCAGGCCCTTCATCAGCGACTCCCTGGCACGCCGACTCAGCCGGGCGCCTCTCGGAGCTCCACCCAGCAGGACGGACACGCAGCTGTCGCCGTGATACCCCTCGTCAGTAAGGCCCCGGCGTCTTGAGCAGGTCGCATGCGCGGGATCACACTGTTTGGAGCTCGGAGGATGCCGTCACCACTGGTTTTGATGGCTGGCGCAGGATGCTGGCCAGGGAAGCCGTTGAAGCCCATTGAAGCTGGGGGTGGCCCCCATCGAGCGATGGGCGCTTTTTCGGGCCTGGGACGGTCCAGGGTCGGGCGGTGGTCATGCCAGGGAGCGGCCAGTTCGGCAGTGTCGCGCAGCACCCGGTGGCGACGATGCGGCTGGCCTGGGCGCATGATCTCGGATTTGCGCGCCCGACTTGATCTTCAACGCCAACGGCCGGCCTTATCTGGAAGCGCGGACCGGTCTGAACGGCGGTGGCCCGTCGCCGCTTTGCTTCGAGTGTGGCGGTGCCCGTGGCCAGAGGTCGGCGAAAACATTCATCGACGGGCGCATTTTTTGTGGTGGGTGTCTGGACTGGTGGTGCCCCATAACATTCAGAATCCACAAGCTACCAAACTTTCCGGCCAGCGACCATGCAGTCCATAGGCGAGGACGACCGGCGCTGGCAACGCCGCTTAGCCCCGCTGGGTGCTGGCACCACTGTTGTCACCGTGCTTCAGCGGCATGGTTACCGCTGGCTGCGGATGGGGAGGCTGAGCGGGGACAGCCCACGGCTGATGGTGACTGCACGAGGGCGGAATGGCTCGGTGCGCCAGGGGCGAAAACGGTTTATTGGCCTCAATGGGTGGGCTGCTCTGGATGCCTTGGCGAGCCGGCTTCGGGCATGCGGGCAGCAATGGCGCCGTTCAGCGCAGGCGAAGCCAAGACGAGAGCCTGAAAGCTGAGGCGTTACAGTTGTTGTATTGGCCAGGAAAACCTCGGACTGGGATGCAGCGGAAAATCAACGGGAACCGATTCAACCGGCAGCTACTGCAAACGGCAGCTCCAGAGGCAAGCCCAGAGGCTGCCAAGCCGGCTGCCCCAGCTTTGGCCTATTGACCTTGATTAAGGGCCTTTGAAGCGAGCAGCTCAAGAGCGATCTGCCTGAGCTCTATCTGGGACGACACCCGTTCGCGTGGGCGTGCGGCAATCAGTGAGGGCACAAGGAGCGGGTTTCAGCCTTACGAGGCGTTGGTGATTGCCAAAGCGCCACGGCGGCATGAACGGGAAACGATCACGTCCGGCCGCACTTCCAGGCATCGGTGTGGAGCGGGGTGTGTTCAATGCGCACAGCCCGCAGGTGGCCACGTCAAGGTGGAGGCGCGCGGTAAGGTTCGCCGGGGCCAAGCTCCTTCTACCTGCGCGATCGGGTTGGTAAGGCCACCGGTCAAACAGCTTTCGATCGCTTTGAAGTTTCGTCTCCAACGTTTTATTCGTCTTTCAATTTTCCCGGTGCTGCCCTTGGGTCCGGCGAAAGGGCCTCTTCTTGCGCCGTTAGTTCATCTTGGTAGAACGCAGGTCTCCAAAACCTTGATGTCGGGGGTTCAGTCCTCCACGGGCGCGCGCTGATGCCCTTATCCTGCACTTCCTGGTTGACCGGACATGGAGTTGGATTTACAGCCCTGTGATGTGGTCAAAGTTTCATGGAGTCTGCGGGTCTTGGCTGGTCCGTGGCCCGGGTTGATCCGGGTCAAATCCGGTGGTCGTTGTTGTTGTCCAAAGCGACCAGGGTTCGTGAGTTTCACCGCCCGGGGTAAACAGGTGCGCTTGAATCGAAGCCGGCCGGCTTCCGTCCCTAGGGGGCTCCCTGCAGCTTGGCTTCTTCATGCTCATCCTGGGCGGCCAGCAATTGGCCATAACTCGTCTTGGCGCGACGCTCAGATCGATTGCGCCGGAGCAAGGGGCACGGCGTTGAGGTGTGCGATCTTGTCGCCCTGGTCTGTCGCTCTACACCCCGGCGGCCGGAAAGCCGGTGGGACAGGAGCGAATCTTGGATCGGTCGCCACTGAACTGCGCCTGCACAGCGGCTGTGGATCTGTGCGCCTTGAGTACAACGGCTCGCTGCCCCCGCCTCTCCAGTGCCCTGGCCTGGCTTCGCGGACCACCAGCGATTTCCGCAGCCTCTTTCAACGGCCTGCGGTTGGCGCTCTCCAGCCACAGCCGCCGGCAGCGGCCAGGGCCCTTGAGCGCGATGCGGCTTCCAGTTCTCCCACCTCGGCTCCACGGTGCGGGGGGCGCGAGGTTAGCTGAGCGACGAACGGTGCGGCCACATCCCGAGAGCATCGGCGGCGATTGTTGGTGAGCTGCACCGCTGCCCACTGCCTGGTTGACGGCGGGGACAGCGGCGGTTGATTACTGCCGTGGTCGCTCTGGCGGCCACCGATAGGCCGCCACCGGCGCCGGTTTTGCATTCCGTCTTGGCCAGTACGTGCGCGTTCGCATTCATTCTGGGACTTGTAGTAAACGGTTAGAGCACCGCCTGTCACGGCGGAAGTTGCGGGTTCGAATCCGTCAGTCCGTTGGCTCTTTCGAGCCCTGTCACTCAATGAGACGTTGTTTGACGGTGCGGGTACGCCTGGCTCCCTAGCCCCACCGGCACCACGCTCAATAATCGGCACGGCCCGAACCGCTGTTCAAACTGGCTGTTCGCCCGCCATCACGGCGGTTGCGTTTCCTGCTGCGGATCGAGGACACCGACAAGACGCTCCAAGCCCGGAAATCACCGCCAACATCCTCGATGGCCTCTTCCTGGCTCGGCCTGGGCTGGGACGCGAGCCGTTTGATCCAGAGCGAGGCAGATCGAAGCCCACCGCGCGCCATTGCCCAGTTGCTCGCCAGCGGCCACCACGCCTTAACCGGCTGCTTCATTGAGCGAGCGGGAACTCGAGCAGAATGCGCCAGCGAGCAGAGGACCTCAACGCAACCGCCCACGGCCACAACAATGCCCACCGGCGATCTCAGCGTTGCCCAGCAGGCAGCCCTTTGCCGGCCGAAGGCCGCGAGGCGTGATCGTTGTCCGCCTATTCGTACGACCCAGGCCACGATCGGCTGGAGTGATCTGGTTGCGGATCGTGAGATGCGCTTGGTGGAGCGGCAAAACGGACCTACGGCGGGTGACATGGTTGATTGCCCGCCGCGCCCCGGCAGCGGGACATTCGGCGTATCCCCTCTACAACCTGTGGTGGTTCGTCTGACGATCCGGGCCAATGAGCGATCAAGCCATGTGATCCGCGGCGAAAGACCACATCGCCAACAACCGCAAGCAGCTGCGCTCTACGAGGCGCTGGGGCTGCCCCTGCCGGTGTATTAGCCCAACCCCGCTTGATCCTCAATGGCGAAGGGCGCAAGCTCTTCCAAGCGCGATGGCGTCACCTCGGTCGGGCTGATTTCGCGACCGCGCTACACCGCCGAGGCGCTGGTCAATACATGACCTGCTGGGTTGGTCGCGCCCGAGGGCATGGCTGAACGTTTCGGGCCTGGCGGAGGAGGCGGCGGCCTTTGGTTTGAGGCGGGTCAACCGGGCCGGAGCCCGCTTCGGACTGGGGACCAAAAGCTCACTGGCTCAACAGCCAGGTTGCTGCATGAGCGCAGCCCTGCCGTTCTGTTTGGACTGAAATGCTGCCGCTCTGGCAGCCGCAGGTGTGGGATTCGTAGTGTGATTGGGCCTGCGGGGCGAGCAACTCGCCGCCTGCTCGGCCCGTTCGCGGTGACCTGCAAGACGGCCTCGACCAGCGCCCGTCCGTTTTTTGAATGGCCCGGCTACGACGCGACCGGCGAACCGGCACTGGCTTCGGCGGGAGGGCCGCTCGGCGCTCGCTGCCCTGCTGGAGGCCGCTGCCGGCTAGCGATCAACGCGGCCGACGCCACGGCCCGGGAGCTGTTGGCTGTAGCCGCAGTGGGGCTGGCGTCCAAGAAAGGCTGGTGATGGAAGAAGCCTGCGGGGCGGCACTGCCTCGGCAGCCTGCAGGGCCCGATCTGATCACCACCTGGTGGCCTGCTGCACCCAAGCGGGAAGTCGCTCACGCCTGACGCAGCCTCGCCACCTGAGCCAAGCGAATCTTCGCTGGTTCTCTTTCGCCGTCCACTTCGTTTTCGCTGGGGGCGGGCCGCACCAGGCCGAGCCCAGTTTCGCCAATGGGCGCGCCGTCAGCCCCTGGATGCCCACCGTCACTTCAGGATCGTCAGGGAAGACCAGGCCTGCAGCTGGCCGGGCCCGGAACCCCGGCTTCTCGAGCGCGCAGGGCGAACAGGCTGGCCACCGCAGCGGGTGACCGATGCCGCGTGGGCCAGCTACGCAGCAAGACCTTCTGGGGCAGGCTGAGCGGTAAGCGGCTGTGGCGATCCGCCCAATGGGCCAGGCGGCCTCACCACAGCATCAGGGCCAGCACGCAAGGCACAGCCGCCGAAAACCGAGCGGGCTGAGCTCGCGCCCAGGAGGACATCGGCAGGCCAAAGCAGGGGGAACAAATGCTGGACCGCCAGCTGAGGCCAGCTGGCGGATCAGGTTTCGAGCTGGAGCGGAATCGAGGCTGGTCACGGCGACCCACCACTCCAGCCAAGCAGCCACGGAAGGCCGGCAAGCCCGACTCGGGCAGCAGCACTCGCAGCCGGTGAACATTCAGAAGAGGATGCCCAGGGGTGAGCTGCAGGGGCAGGCCACTGGTGGGATTTCCACCGGGCAGGCCGGGCACCGCAGCTCGGAGAGGGCAACAGGCCACTTGAGGAGGCCGATCACCACCACCGCCACCGAGGCGAATCACCAGGTCGCATACGAGTTGCCTTCCAGCCGCCCAGACCACCGAGTAAAGCTCCAGCAGCAGGCAGCGCCAGGAGGCCGCGAATGCGTTCGTAGTACCAGGCCTTCGGCCTGCAAGCACCTCTCCGAGGGGCGGGCGCGGGCGCATCTGCTTAGCACCAAGGTGGTGACCACCGTGGGCCGTGCTCCACAACGATTCGCGCTGAACACCGCGCCAACGGCCAGTTCAGCCCCGAACCAGCAGTGGGCCGCCAGCAGGCCGCAGGGGCAGGGCCAGCAGCCAGCGCACAGCACGATCCGCAGCACCGCAGCCGTGACCACCTGCTGGGGCAGGTGAGCTTGAGGCCGCCATCAAGAGGCACCAGGGCTGCCAGCGAGCCCACCACGGTTCTCGAGGCCGCTGCCCAGCTGAAAGGGGTTGACCAGGCCAAGGCCGGAGCGGCCGATTCACCAGGGCCGGCGGAGAGCAGCAGCACCACCGCCGGCAGGCCCGTGAGCACGGCCGTCAGCTGGGCCAGAGCGCCAGCAAAAACAGTGACTCCCCAGAAGCAGTTCAAGGCCGCTCGGGGGCATCGGTGATCGGGAAGATTTCCAAGCGTTGATCGAGGTGTCTTGGGGTCTTTCGGTTCGATTCTCAATGGTGCTCAACAGAGCTGAAAGAACCGATGTAGGCAAGGGATCTGCTCGCTCACAATGCCCCAGGAAGTGGCAGGCTGGCGCGAATGAAGGCAGCCCCCGTCCCAGCCGGTCCGCACTCAGCGCCCTGTTGCTGCTGCAAGTGGATGGCACTCCGCGCCTTCCGCACTCTATGCCTTCGCCCAAGGGCCGGTTGAGGGGGTCTGGCCACCAAAGGAGGGGGTGCGCCTGTCAGCGTCACCTATGGCTCCTTTCAAGGCGTTGCTGGCGAACACAGGCTTGGCCGTCAAGTGCCAGGGATTGTGACGCCTTTGACACCGCCGAAGCCCACTTTCCGGCGCACAGAGGCGACGCCAGCTACAAGCCCACCGCGAATGTGGGCCCCCAGCACTTTCTCAGCGAATCGGCCAAACCGCAGGAGATCCTTCTCTGGGGCCCATGGATCTGCCCCTGTGCATGGGCACCGGGTTTCGAGGCCGAACGCTGTGCCTCGGCACCCTGGCCAACCGGGCGGCGAACGCGGCTGGCGGGTGCGCATCCTCTCGGGGTGATCAGCGACCGTTCCAAGCCGTCGATGACGCGCGCGCGACATTGCCGTGCTCTTACGATGAGGTGGTGGCCGCGTACGCCAAGAAGTTCAGGGCCGCTGCTGATCCGGGTGAGGGAGTGGTGGCCAAGCTCGGCGTGGACGCCGGAGGAGGTGGTGGACCCTCAAGGCCCTCACGCGGCGATGCCACGACAACATCCCCGGCGATCAAGGGGGTGGGCCCCAAGACCGCCTCACCCTGCTCAACGCCCACTCAAACCTCCGATGCATCTACGCGGCCCTCGATCAGACAAAGGTGCCCTCAAAACAAGCTCGAAAACCGACCGTGGAACGCCTAGCGCTCCCGCAATTGGCTCGCCGAGGATCCTGATCGACATCCCCCTGCCGGCCCGAACGCGGGCTGACGCTCGCGGCGCCGTGGATGTTGGGGGTTGCTGGAGGCCCCGCCTTGGGGCCTGCGCTTGACAGAGCTGGAGGGCGTGCACGCCTGGCCCGGCAGCTGGCGGCCTTTGAGAAGGCTTTCTCGCCCGAGCACCAAGCTGAGGGCTCGCGGATTCCGCAAGCGGCCCCAGAACCGTCCGTCTGCAGCCTCGGAAACCGCACCAGGCCCCGCTGATCCAAGTGCGCCCCACGGCCTGCAGCCCCAGATCATCCAGAGCCCAGAGCAGCTCGAAGCCTTGCTGTTCCGGCTGATGGCGGCCAGCGATCCGCCCCGGCCGATCGCCTCGGACACCCGAACCACTTCCTTGAATCCCGATCAGACGGAGCTGGTGGAGTGCGGCCTTGCTGGGGTGAGGGCCCCCGCCGAATCTGGCCTACATCCCGATCGCCACCAGTTCGGGGAAGCCACTGATCTGCTGGGAGCAGGCACCCGGTGCCACCGGCAGTTTTGCCCTCGATGGCCGGTGCTCACGGCCCATGGCCCCCTGGCTGGGAGTGCCCAGCCCCCAAACCCTGCAGGACGCCAAGTACGAACCGGCTGAATCCTTGCTGCGCCATGGCTGAAAACCGGAGGGCGGTGCGTGATGGCACCCGTTGGCCGATTACCTTGCGCGATTTGCCAATTGCCAAGGCACGGGCTGGAGGTGCTGACGAGCGCAATTTCGGATTTCGCGCCCGAGGGCTTCAGCGCGCTGGTGGCCAAGGGCGGACACCTTCGCAGGGGTGCGATTCGAAGCCGCCGCCCGCTTACTGCGCCATGGATGAATGCACCTCAACCTGGCGGCTGACGCCGCTGCTGCGGCGGCAGCTAGCAGCTGGGGAAGCCCTGCCGCAGTTGCTCGATCAGCTGGGAGTTGCCGCTGGAGCCGGTGCTGGCCCGCATGGAGGCCACCGGCATTGGCATTCGACAAGCCCTATCTGGCGACCCTGAGCGAAGAAACTGGCGGCGCTCTCGCCAGGCCTCGAGGCCGGTGCCCGCGAAGCGCTTGGTTGTGGAGTTCAACCTGGCCTCACCCAAACAACACTGGGCGAGGTGGCTGTTTCGACACCCTGGGGCTGGAGCGCAAAAAATCGCGCAAAGACAAAAAACGGGCTGGAGCACCGACGCGGCCGTGGGCTCGAAAAAAACTCGAGCCGATCACCCGGTGGTGCCGCTGGTGCTGGAGCACCGCACCTTGAGCAAGCTCAAAAGCACCTATTGTGGATGCGCTGCCAGCCCTTGGTGGAGCCAGGAAAACCGGCCGCGTTCACACCGACTTCAACCAGGCGGTGAACGCCACCGGACGGCTCTCCAGCAGCCATCCCACCTGCAGAACATCCCCATCGCGCACCGCAGTTCAGCGCCGCATCCGCTAAGGCCTTCCTGCCCCGAGGCTGGCAGCTGATCAGCGCCGATTACTCCCAGATCGAGCCTGCGGCATCCCTCACCACCTCCAGGGCGAAGAGGTGCTGCTGGAGCTACGCCAAACGGCGACGAGGTGCATGCCCTCACCGCCCGCTGCCTACTCGACAAAAACCGAGGGTGACAGCAGAGGAGCGCCGCCTGGCAAAACATTCAAACTTTGGCGTGATCTACGCCATGGGCGCCCAGCGCTTCGCCGCGCGAAACAGGCGTGAGCAGGTGCAGGCCAAGGGAGTTTCTCTCGAAAACAAAGAGCGCTTACCCACAGGGTTTTCGGTTTTCTGGAGTTGGCAGAGCGGCTGGCCCTCAGTCGCGGCTATGTGGAGCAATCCTGGGGCGTCGCCGCCCCTTCGCTTTGCCCCGTGCCCGGGCCGGCTGAAAAAAGGGCAAGGCCACCAGAAGAGATCGGAGCTGGACGTCGGCCCGGCCGCGCGGGAAGGGGAAGCTCAGCAACTGCGGGCGGCGGGCCAATGCACCGATCCAAGGCTCATCCGGCCCGACATCATCAAGCTGGGCGATGGTGCAGCTCGATCAGGGAGCTGCGCGCCTCAGGGGCTGCCGCCCGACTGTTGCTGCAGGTGCACGACGAACTGGATGCGGAGGCGGCCCCGAACGCCCTCGAACACCGTTTGGCCACGTGAAACGGAGTGATGGAGAACGCCGTTCGCCTTCCGCGTTCCCCTGGTGGTGGACACCGGACTGGGGAGCGAACTGGGATGGAGACAAAGTGATTGAAGAAGTGATTCGAGCGGGCAGTCAGAGGCGACCTGCCAAGTCAGAAATTTGATCCCTATTCGTTTGCCGCTGAGCACACCTGCCGTCTTGACGGCCCTCCTTCCTTGCACCAGCTGAAACGCCGCGTCGCAACCGCCGACCCACGCAAGCGGGAGTTGTTCTGCCCAGCCCACCCTGAGCAGCCAGTTGCTGCGGCCAACGGCGCAAGTAATTTTTTGCATCTGCTCACCCCCGAAGAGCGCAAAGCAAACGGGGCATTGAGCGACAAGAAGGCCCGCCTGCTGATCCAGGCCTACCCGGTGCTGGTTTGCTCAGCAACGAATGGCTGGAGCAACTGTTCTGTTCCTGAGTGCGGCTGCAGCGCTGGTGGCCATGTGGCAACGGCTGGATCGCGGTGGGAGGACACGGTTGCCGCTGGGCACCGCGCGAACTCTGGGAGGCAGGTGCCCCATGTGGATCCGGTGGTGGCCAACCGAGCGTGAGCGAGTTCAGGCGCCGGGAAGGCAGGGCGCCAGCGTCAGAAGCGTGCCGACAACAGCCGTACTTCGATCGCTGGCGAGGGGTGATGTGCGGGCTCCATTATTCCGCAGTATTCGGCCGTACTCGGGCACCAGGTTGCTGCAGAACCAGCCACAGCAGCTTGCTCATTCTCCAGACGCCAGAGCCTGTCCATCTGGTCCAATCAGTCGGAGAGGCGATCGGCGGCTAGAGCGCTCTCGTGGGCCAGATTGAATCAGCGGATGGGCGGTTGTGGGACAATCTGAGTCCCCGATCAGCAGCTCCTCATAGAGCTTCTCGCCGGGTCGTAGGCACGTGGAACTGCGATCAGAGATGTCGGCCGTCGGATGGTTGGCGTTCGCGGAGTCGGGAACCGGAGGCCGAACCAATCGTTGCGCGCGAGGTCAACGCATGGCGCAACGGTTCGCCCATGTTCGAGCAGGAAGACCTCACGCCCTGGGCGAGGCCCGCGGCCTGCGAGCACCAGCTGGCCGCCTCCGGAATGGTTCATGAAGTAGCGCGGTGATCTCGGAGGTGGGTCACGGTGACGGCCCGCGCTGGTGATGCTGCTCACGAAACAAGGCACCACGAACCGGAAAGACCGAGCACGTTCCGAGCGAAACATCGAGCAGACCGGAACCCGCTCCGGGTGGCGGTGATCCTTGGCCGCGGCAGCCTGAACCAGCAGTTCCACAGGCGCGCTTGCTGGCCCCCATCACATTGGTTGGGGGCGCACGGCTTTGTCGGTGGAATTCAGGATGAAAGCGTTCGAGATCGCAGGCCATGGGCGGCCTCCAGGACCGAGCGGTGCCAGGAGGTTGTTGCCACAGCCCGCACAGATGTTTGCCCTCACCAGAGGGCCGTGTTTGTAGCCGCTCGTGGAACAGCGCAGTTCAACGTTGTCTCCAGCAGGAGTGTTGGAGCCAGCGATTGATCCCGCACATTCGCCCAGCAGAGGAATTCAGCAACGGATGGCTGTGCAGGCCCGGTTCCGTCGCCAGCGATCCGAGTAACTCCTGCTCAGAGGCGTAGAGGCCGGGCCTTCGCTCTGTCCAGCAACACCAGCGGCGGGCTGCTGGCGCAGGATCTGGCGGCAGAGTTCGAACCGATCGAGGCCGCGGCACCGGTGACCAAAACGAGCGCCCGCAGACCGGAAAGCCGCAGCAGATCAGGGGGTTCAGGCGGGCTGGGGTCGCGGCGAGCAGCTCCTCGATCGCCACGGGGCGGAGATTCGGTCACGCCTGTTCGCCCGTGGGCGATCCGGACAGGGAGGGCATCAAAGAGCACGTCAAGCCCATCCCACGGGAGCTGCAGCGCCAATTTCGCGTCGCCTGACCAATGGAGCTGAGGGGAATGGCCAGCAGTACTGGCGGATGCCGTAGCGATCAATCAGCGCCGCCAGAATCACCGGCTGGAATGGACCGGCAGCTGCTGCAAAGCTGCCGCGCCGCTGAGCGTTTGGGGGTATTCATCACCGCCGCCACGAGCTGAAGCGCGGGTGGGTGGCGCAATCAGAGGCAGCATGAGGCGGGCCTGGCCAGCGCCGAACAGCCAGGGTGGAATTTTGGGGCTCGGCTGGGACGAGAGGCCAAACGCCCACAGCGCTGGGCCGTCGCCGCGGACGCGCAGCCAGTTACGCAACAGATCACGCACCAATCCGGCTGCGATCAGGGCACCTGAACAGAACAGCCAGACCAGCGGGCCAGAAGGCACGGAAGGGCGGCATCGTTAATGGCCAACCAGGGTGCTCACCAGCAGCACCCAGCAAGCACGATCAGGTCCGTGCAGCAGACAGGGCATAGAGCGCATGGACTTACCGTGTAAACGCGTTCAGACGCCCGATTACAGCCACTGTCCCCAGCACGGCGATGCCAATGGCCAACCGCAAGGGGCAAACAGGAAAAATTGCTGCGCAACATCGGCTGAGAACGGTTGTTCAGCCGCAGGGCGAAGGGCAGCCAGAAAGCTGAACGAAGAACAGGCCGGAATCAAGGGCGATCAGCATCAGGGCCGGCTTCAGCACTCGGGAAGGGCAGCGCTCCAGCAGGCGCAGAACAAGCGATCAGGCCGGAATCATCGGGCAGGCTTCCCACAGGCAAGTGTTGGCGCGGTAAGGCCGCAGGCCGGCCAGCCAGGTCCCAATCTCCTGTGGCTGGGCCGTTGGGGGGCCTTCCTCCAGGCCTGCCAGGCCGCGTCGGTGGGCTGCTCGCTCAGATCCGTTCCATTCCTATCCAGCACGACGCAGCGCCCTTTGCTGCCCGGTCCGATCAGGGCGCGGGCCGATCGCCTCGACAGGCATGTTCGGACGCCGCGGTGCCGCTGCTGGCGCAAGTGAGCAGCGCAGCCGAATCGGTGCCCCCCCGCCAGCGCCCGGCGGGTGTAGTGGCGGCTGCCACCAGGGTGAGTGCTGGCGGGGATCGGCCAGATCGTCAAGCCGCCGGCCCCCGCTGGTAGAGACGGGGCCCTTGACGCTCGAGTTTGATCCGGCAAGGCTGGCCACGGCCCGGCCCCGGGCGAAGCGGAACCAGGTTCCATGTGAGAGCAGCGGTGGGCCCAGAACCGGCCAGGGCGAAGACGAAGCCCCGGTTGCCCCAGTCATGGCTTTGGTGCCCTGTGCATAGGCGGGTGTGGCGCAGATTCAGCTCCAGCACCAGCCAACCCACAGAGGCAGGTCAGGGCCATGGCCGGCCAAGCGAGGAAGAGATTCGCGCCCAAGCCCCTCATTGCCAGAAAAGCTGGAAAGCTGCGCCACTGGCTCCAGGCCTTCGAGGCCGGGGCTGAAAATCGGTGTAGGCCAGCAAGACGATACGGCAGCGTATTGAACAACGAACGCCATCACAAACAGCGAGGCAGGCCCAGAACGATTTCCGGCTGCCAGAGAAACCATCGCGAGGGGAAGGCGGACGGGCAGGAGGTGGCAGGCAGGAATCAACCAAGACCCAATTGCCGCGCGCCAGGGCAGAGCGCCAATGGTGCTTTCACGCCCGTGCAGCTGGCATCCACACAGAAACTTTGTCATCTCAAGAGGATGTTTCTGCCCTCGGAGAAAGGCAGGACGAGCCCAGCACCCAGAGCAGCAGCGAGGAGATCCAGGGCGGTTGAGCGAGGCCAGAGGCATCGTTGGGGCAGGAAGCGATTGGATCAACACCTGGCCCGGCAGCAAAGCGGCCAATCAGGCCCAGGCTGGCCAGATCAGTGGAAGCGCCAGCCAGGGCCGCTGAGCAGGCCCAGCCCAGCAGGAACCAGGGCAGCAGATGCAGCAAGGGGGTCGTAGAGGCGAGCCCACGCGGCTGAGCCACCAGGGCAGGCTCCAGAGCAGGCAACAGCAGGCAGGCACCACCCTGTAGCCCGACAACTGCTGCAGGGAGGAGTTGGAACCCTGCTCTTCGCCTCCAAAACAGCAGCAAGCCCCCGCAGCCAGGAGAGGTGCCATTGATGGCGGAAAAATTCAGCCAAGCCCGAGCGGACCGGCCAGGTGAGCTGGGCTGCCGCAAGGGAGCAGAGCAGGGGGAGCCGAGCCCCAGCCTTTTTCCGGCCCGAGGCCCCGATTCATGCGGGCAGTCTCGCCGAATTTCTGATTCGGGCTCCAGGCTTTCGTCGTCTTCCAAAGGCCTGCCTGAGCCGCGGCTCAAGCCAACCCGCTCCACGGGTGGTCTGCCCAACGACCGCGGCCCAGATGAAACGCCGCAGCGAAGTAATACAAGGAAAATAGAAACAGTTGCTGGTGAGGCCCAAGGCCTACCATCTGCGGGCCAGCTGAAAACCGGAGGGCATTTTGGCGCGGCGCCACCTGGGCTCTTGGCGGCCGCAGGGTTGGCCTCGGCCCTGGTGAGCAAGCCCGTTCCACTTGCTGTCGCAAAGCTCCGGCAGCGTGGCTTGTTTCTGAATTCCCCAGGGGGGGGTTTTCCCTTCCTGTTGCAGGGGCCTTGGCAGATTCTTGGGGGGGCTGGCCGGCCCCAACACCCGCCCCAAGGGGCCCGGCTCACGCTTTGGTTTTCCCCCCACCCAAAAAGCTGGGGGGGGGGCCTTTGGATTTTTTTCTTTTTTCCCTTTCCCCCTTCCTTTGTTGTGTGTG
>Ga0163217_1081113_pt1 | contig 13859 bp, 15 predicted proteins | sample SynspAceP_FD_185933 | JGI IMG/M metagenome (GOLD analysis project Ga0163217, IMG submission 185933) | Saline lake microbial communities from Ace Lake in Antarctica - Synechococcus sp. Ace-P (PacBio error correction) | ecosystem: Environmental > Aquatic > Non-marine Saline and Alkaline > Saline ... | reverse complement strand
GGCACTTGATCGATTGGAGTTGAGGACATGAGTATGTTGCATAACAGGGTAAAGATGCACTCTGAAAAAACAAAGTCGAGGGCGGTGCTATGAGCCGGAATGTGGTACTACTTACGAAACGGCGCAGGGCATGGCCTGCGCATGACCCGTTCAATGCCAGTAGCCGCGCCGATAGGCGGTATCGATCAGGATGCAAAGCAAACTGAATCTTGGCGCCCTACAGTTTTCAATGCCTCAATTACGTTGCCGTATGGGATTCGCAGTGATGGGCGCAAGGATGACTACAATATCGAGGACCAGGTGAGTTCGGGTGGACCTGGGTGACCGCCATGGCGGAGTCGATGATCAAAGCTGACGCTTCCAGTCGCGCCGATGTGGATGAGTTCGAAGGCTGGGCAGTTGGAGCCCGTCGCTTCGCAAACTGATGGCCGTACCCCGTGGCTGGAAGTCCGGTGTCATTCGAATGAAGGTGACGCAGGTTTATCAGCGGGGTATAGACCAGGACCGGTACCCACCTGGCTGATTCGGGTGAAGTGGGTCGGGCATGCTTGACAGAGTTACTCGTCGATGGAATCTTCGACAGCAGCCGCGGCAGTAATGCGCGCGGCGGTGATGGCGGATTTATTTCGAACTGGCGAGCCGCTTCCAGCTGCATCGCCCGCGGCAACGCAGGGCCGGGGCCGGGGCGGGCGGCTGGATCGGGGTTAGCGCAACAACAGCCTTGTGATGATCCAGCGCAGCAGGTAATCAATACCACACCGATCGAGGTGCATATTTGCATCATGCGACGATGCGCTCGACATGTCTGGCGGCTGGCGCCGGCTTTAGTCCCAGATTTCCAGCGCTCCACTTCATGGCCGTCGTGCTCCGGTCTGCCTGTTGCGCTCGCAGGCGGCGATCATCTGCGCCAGAGTCGCAAACGTGGTCCAGTAAAACTTTCCAACGCCTTGCCGAGTTCATCGGGACCTGCGGCAATACTGCAGGCAAGGATTGAACTCCGGGATCGCTCGTCCGCCAGGCCGCCCGTCGGGGCCAATTGTGCCCGTGCCGCATATCGACGGAGTCGTGGTCAAGCTTCAGGCTCCACACCGCGAAATCACCCGCGATGATTGAGCGTGGGATGGGCAGACACCGCCTTTTGCGGCGCTTATCGCCCATAGCGCCGTATCAGGCGCTTGGCCAAGGCAATAGACCGGCGAGCAATGCTGGACAGTAGAAACGGACGGAGGCGCAGCACACCATGATCACCGCACCTGATACAGAGCTGATCACGCCCGAGCGCCTTGCCACCGGCAGGCTGCCGAACAGACCAGCCGATACACAGCAATGATGATCAAAACAATAAGGAACCCACAGACGTTCCTCCGCGAGTGGTGACGTGAATGTGCGGGGGCGTGCCCGCATCCCGCGCAAATCAGCGGATCTCGCCGGTGAGCCTTTTGACTTCAAGCTGAGCTGTGGCTTTAGCATGATGTTCAGGGCTTTTTCCGCCGAAGCTGACGCAGGCGGCAAGAGATCTCCCAGATTTTGCGGATATGCCCGGTCAAGGGGGCATAAGGCCACGGAGGTTTAACACTGTCCGAACACCCCGCTGGGGGTATGAGCATCTTGCCCTTCCTGAAAATTGAGACCGGAGGGCACTACTCATACTGCCCAGCACTGTGAAACAGGGGTCAATCGATCTCACACAATCCCGATAAACACACTGCCTTGATGGGCTGGGCACGGGTCTCCTGAAGGCATGCCCCCCTGCAACACTCGTTGATCTGGTAAGCACCCAGACACGCGCATCATAGTTGAGTATGCTCTGTCGGGGTCAAATATTGGTCGCCTTGAATTCCCGTAGCGCGTAATAGCAACTGATCGCAGGCCGCCACATCGCGGGGCCGAAACGCTCGTCTGCAATGCTCGAGGCTGATTCCCAAGTCGCCTCGCGGATTTGCGTGGCGTCAGGCGATCCAACGGCTTGCCCGTTGGCAGGCAGCTCCGAGCTGGTTGATTAATGCTCGATCGAGCGGGCTTGTCCGAGGACGTGCGTATCGGTGGGCCGTCGGAACGCTATTGCGTGCTGATTGAAGTCGGGACGATTTTTTATCTGGCATGAGTATCAGGGTTTCTTTACAGGCGGGCTTGACTGGCAGCGGCGCAGGCAATGGCTGGGTATATAGTACCTTAGAGCAAGCGGCCCGGTCTTTTAAGACGAGCCCGCCCGGGCAAGATTCTTACTAATGCAGATCAGCTGGCGCTTTCGGCCGGGCCTTTGCGCTACCTCTCCTCGTCCATTGTTATTCTACTTGGAGTTTAACCCATGCAAGCCACCGCGCGCATCCTCGTACCACGAGAGAAGTGAACGATTGAAAGCCGCATCCGAGGTGGCGCTGATGTTTGACAAAGGGTCGCGAAGGATATCACTTGCCATAGGACGCCCGATGGCGGGCTGGCTCATTGCCCCGGCAGATGGTCAAGGAATTCGATAGGGTCGTTTTTCCCAGCGCCCCTTTTCAACGTGTGCAGGGTCGCGGTCAGACTCAGTTGGTTAACTTGCTGGAGTCACCAGCGCCAGGAACTGTTATTCGCCTGCTGATTGGGGCGGCACCACGGCCGCCAGAGCTTCAGGATCGGCAGCCCCCGCAGCCGCCAGCGGCAAAACCAGCCAACCGCCTGAACGTGTAACAGTACCCAGCATTCACCAGCAGCGCAACGGTCACTGGCATCGGCCGACCGCTCACTGCAAATGCAGTCCGACGTTAAGCACTCACGCGCCCACAGCGAGAGGGCGACTGGCTTGCCGGATTAGGCGACAGCAATCGCCCACAGCTGTATCCAGGGCAGCGTGCACGAAGCAGATAGCAGAGCACCAGGAACCGTATCGGCTTATTTCACCAGCGCTCGGCATTACCCCCGGCCCCCTCCAACCCACGAAGCGCAGAAAGGGGAGCCCGCGGATAGGCTCACCCGCATACCAGACCCATCCAGATTGACTTGCGATGTTCTGGTGTGACCCATGCCCCATCGCCAATGAGCGCAGGCGTCAGCAGAAAGCCGCCAGGTCTCCGGTTACTGCAAACCCCCGAGTCAAGGTCAGCACCGCGGGCACACAAGCCAGAGGTTTGAAGCTTACGCACTTTTCCCCAAGAAACAATACGGCCAAAAAACAGCGTGAACAGCCGCCTGCGATTGCGCCAATGCGCCAGACCGCGGGTTCCCACGACCAGGCATATAAACCAAGAAAGCGAACGACAGCGAGGGTCAGGCATAGGCAACAGCGCGAGCGCATTCCGGGCGTTTAATGAAGGCGGCGGGACCACTACCGATAAATCTGCGCGCGAGCAGCATGGGCGGATGTTTGAGCCCGGTTTTGTCACCGAGTTCATGGCCAGACAAGATCACCACCAACGCCAGCATCAGATCCCCGCGGCCATGGAGATATCTAGTAAGCTCCATTGTGCCAGGGTTGCTGGTTTTAGGCCATACCCAGTCAGAAAGGGAATATGCAAACAGAGTTTACCAGCATGCAAAAAGGCCGCACTTCTATTGCCGGCCTTCATCGATAACGATCAACTCGTTACACAGCTGAGATTTCCGTGCTTGTCGACGCTTTTTTGACGGTCTTTGGCGTTGCCTTTGCTTGTCAGTCGCCTTGGCTTCTCTGCGTTGGCTTCGCTTTTCAACCGATCATGTTCGTCCCCGCTTCGCCCACGCCTGTTGCCTTTTACGACTGTTTCGTTGGGTTTGTCCTGCTTAGTCTTGTCTGTTGTGCTGTTCGTTTCACCTTCAGTCATGTTGCGATATGAAATTTCCCGCTTAATTAGTTGACCAGTACAGCACAAGTCAGTCTATTTGTCATTTTTAAGGCGCGACTAACCTGGAGTCCAGAAATAGCGCTATCGCTAGCGGATTCAAAGTAGGCCTACGACCATTCCGGTGAAACTGGATTTTTGCAAATATCTGCGCGCCATTCGGTTCCGATTGGCCGCTCATCATCAGCAGCGGCTTGGCGGCAACTTGTTGGGGGCACCCGAATGCCCAGCTTAGTGTCTGATGGATTTCTGTCAATACTCTTCGGGTTTGTTAGCGCTGTGGCCCTCTTTCGCGTCTGCGTTGGGTGGTCATGGTGGTGTTATCCGCCCCGGTGTGAATGTGACAGTGTTTGAATGTGTGCTTGTAGTTTTTGAGGTCTGGATTTTTCGTATGTATTGGCATCACTTTTTTGTCGCGCGTGCTTCTCGCTTGCAGCAGTTGCTGTTTTCTGAAACTGTGTTCAGTCAAAGTCGGATCATCGTTATTGGGGGTTGATTCTACTGGTCATCATTTGTGGTAGGAATAATACAATGCAAGGGCGATAGATCGCTACGGGCGCTTTACGTTGCCTTCTCGGGATATTGTTCTGACCGGTGATTCGGTAAGGTTTTCAATATTTTCCCTTCGTGTAGGCTCAAAATCGTCTGGTGTTGTCGTCTCTTGTCTCACGCTAAGCCGTTAGTATCTTTTGGTCGGCTAAAGTTTAGGGTCATAGGATCGCATGTTAGTTGCTAAGAGTTTAATGCATGTCTTTACCTGGACTTTATAGTTGGTCATTTTTGATAGGTGTCCCGTGTTGCACTGTAATTTTAGAGGATACTTTCTATTCAATGACGTTCACTGGTTGCGCTGTGTGTTCGGATTAATATACATTATTCTGGAGCACCGTCGTTCGCTAACTTTTAGGGCATATTATGTAATGTTTTTGGCCTTAACTGTTTTTAGACGTAACCTTAATTGAGCGGGTGCTTATATGGTAGGTGTTTCATTTTGGGCGGATTATCGTTTTTGAAAGGTCACGATTCACGATCTACTTGCTTCCTTCTGTTTTGATCTTGTAATGTTTTGTTCGAGCGGGTCGTGACACCGATCTGGCCCATCTTAAGTGCGATCTTTCGTTGGTAAATTCAGCTCAGTTGTCCAAAATTTTCGGCCCGCCATCAATAAGTTTACCAACGGAGGCAGATGCTCTCCATAGCTGATTATGTCATGTTCTGGTTAGACTTTAAGATGTGAACTTGTCTTTCAGCTGGCAATGGTGTTGGTGTGTGATCTTGGAAATTGGCTATATTTCGCTCAATGTTATCAGAGGACCGATCTTTGTCGTTACTCTCGGTACGTGCTTTTTGTTTTCTTTCTATCATTGTGATGGGTGGCTTTAATTCTATCATGGGCTCTAGTGAACGATTCCGACTCGGAGCGCGCAAATTGTTTCTAATTTCCGTTTAGCCACTCAGTAATTGTTTTATTAGATTTGCTGCTACAAGCTGCGGGTGGATTTTTTCGTGCGTCGGAGTGATGATTTTTGGCTAAAAATGCTATAGTTGCTTGTTACGGTTTGCGTATGCTCTTGAAGGCGCCGCTATCGGCGATCTCGGTTTCTTTCGAGTGCAGAGGGTTACTTGAGAACATTTGCCGGGACGGGACGAGGTTAGTGACGTTGGAGGGATTTGTGACAATTTGCTGTTATTAGGGGCGCCGATTTGGACAATCCGCTCTAGTTCATGATATATGGGAACCTCGTGGGTTTAAAGGAGAGGTGATAGTAGAGGCGCTTCCTACTGAGTCGTCTCAACGGATAGTTGTATCTTCTTTCTACGCTCTCTCTCATTTAAGGAGCTTACTCTTTTGCATATTATTGAATAAAAATGAGTGATGTACTGCGGGTATTGGTTATCAATATAACATAGTAGTGTTGCACTTGAACGCCCGGAATATTATATAATGCTTAATCATGAGTGTCGCTGCAAGGAGAGGAGCGGAAGACTAAAGTTCACTAGCCGATGGCTTTTCTTGAAAACTGACCAATTTTAAGTATAGCAAGTGAGGGTTAATAGATTAAAGTAAATGAATTCTACGCCTAAGACTCGTGTACACTCGAGTGGCATGTATGTGTAGTGTTGCTTACGCGCGGTACAGGCTATTTCGAGATCCCCTGCTTATCGCTGTGTTCTACTTTTGTTGAATCGATGATAACTGGGATTTTAGTTTATTCGCCGTCGCCATAATCTTTTATTTTTTTTTTCTTTGGACTTAAAATTTAGGGCGCTATTAGGGGGAAGTTCATAAAAGTGTTTCATCGAATCTATTGGTTATTTTCAGGATAGTTCGGGAGTTTAGATCCCCGGATTTCTGTTCGCGTCTTCTAGAGACACAGTAGAGGCTTGAAACATTAAACTACCTAGTGCAGGCTAATCACTTGGGTGGGGTTCCTTGCAACAAGTTACTAAACGGCATCGCTGATTAAATTTGGATAGGATATGGTTTTGGGCTTAAAACGGCTATAGATGCGTTTCGCAAAAAGATAGAGGAACATGCTAGGACGATTTAACGTCTGCATTGATTAATAGTGATGGTGGATTCAACGTGATGCTATAAACTAATAAAACACGTATTATGTTTTGAATTTGTAGACAGTTTACATTAGGAGATTTTTTGGATGAACGTCAAAATGATAGGTGGGCGGAGGAGAGACTCGATCAATCTCAGCCGATAAAGCACTGGAACTCTAATCCAGCGGTGTATCTCATTCCTCTCTACCCGCTGGCAGTGGCGGGTGGTGGGACGGGCGGGTTGAACCGCGACACAACCGGATGGTCACTGTCAATCGGGGCCGCAGGGTTCCCATGAGCTTACGTACACCCCAATGAAATTGATGCTTTTAAATTTTATTTTATGTTGTCTTTCGATTCGCGCAGTGGCGCGTCGGCAGGGATCGACCTGCGGACTTACGGCTTTAGAGGCCGTTGCCCATCCAGCTGACTGCGCCGGGTTGACGAATATAGTAATAAAGAGGACAGTGTCGCGTCGGTTGGACTAGGAAATTCGATATAACGACCCCTGGACCAACCCGTGGGCTCGCTACCAAGCTCGAGTGTACTGCACACCGCCTATCGCCGTTAATGCGGATCTTTTATCCGAGTTACGGAGGCGACAGTTCTTTACTAGTAGGTCTGACTCGTTCACAATTGTTATATAACACAAGTATTATTGCTATAACTTTTCGGCGAACAGCGGTTAGTTTTAAAGCCGGTATTGCGCTATATCATGGCCATAATAGCTTGAAATTAACATATTATATTTTAAAAACATTAGTTGTTTGGTACTCATAGTACATGTCAGCTTTTTTTCTCGGTTGTTCTAGATCCCGCTATATTGTCTAAAATAAATGCTTCTCCTTATAGCAAGCTATATGCTAGATAGCGACAATGTGCTTGCTTAAACACTTTTTGTTGTATTCTTGCATTGAGCAGTGGCGTCGGCTCGTAACGGCAATGACCTTAGCGGATAACAAAAATCCAATCCGACTAAAGATATCTTTCAAGCCTACGCTGCATGTCGACCCATGTACATAACGCTACTGCCCCTTGTTGTTTAGGATCGCTCCAGAAAAGGTATTCGATCGCGGTTAATCTATTAAGCTTGGAGCGCGCTTTAAGGTGGGTACTTAAAGTCTGTTATTAAATTTTAGATTGGAGTGCTCGGTCAAGGCAAAATATCACTAGCTTTCTGCTCAGAGTCGCGCAGACTTTTTATATGTTGAAATGCTGCTGCCTGGTCAGGAGAGGATGTTTATGATAATCGGAGGCACTTTAGAAAAGAGTGTGTAGTCGAGCGAATAACCGTTGAGTTTATGTGAAGGCGGCGTAAGAGCGAGCGATTGATAGTCGTTCCCATAAACCGAGGAGACGCTGCACGATAGATTATTTCAAGCGATTCACATGACTTCTGGTCAACGGAAAACGCAATGAGTGCGGACGCACCAATACAAAACATCTAACCGATATTTGCACCTTACCGTCTAATAAATCTTTTGATTCTTATGGGTTCTACTAGTGGCGATTTTGTTTTTTCCGTAACGCCAAGTTTATTGCTTCGAGTAACAAGGCCTATGTGGACGCAATATGGCTATAGATTAGCGAAAGTTAGCACTATGTGACAATCGGATTGGCGGTTTATGGCCAATTGTTCCCACATGTCAACTAGTACGGCCATTCATATCGTGTACGTCATCTGGTGTAGTGTGGGCTTGTTGGCCACGTTGACGCTGAGGCCGTCTTATGTTTTTATGTGAATATGACGTAAGTTGTGCCTCCGAAGTTGGGCTTTTAAAGTATTAGGACTTCTCAACCCACGTTCACAGAGAGTATTGGGGTTTATTAGACCAGTTTGATGGTTACGATGATTGCAGAGTTATTGGTGTAATTACCATTAACTGCTGGTGTCTGGAAGAGGCAAGTGTGAAGAGCGTATTCAATACCCCATAAGGATGTAGACGGTTTCACCCTTACATATGGCGCTCTTGGGCGGTATCGCTTTAGGCCTGTTAACTCAAGGTTCATGATAGCTATGGAATAACGCGCGGCCTCTAAGGGTTAGACGCGAGTGTTATTGGTGTGGAGAGCATTGTCCCCGGCGGCCCTGTTTCTTGGAATTGTATGTAGGGATGCCCGGTAACTAGCCTGTCACAATTACCCAATTGCCATTTCATGTTGAGCGGCGGCTATCGTGGTGGCGGTTTGGCAAAGCGGCTTTTATTCTGGTAGTTTGATTACCGGGCCATTGTTTTGTGTTGGCATTAATCGTTGACCGCGGCAGCTTGGCGGGTGGACGTTTGCTTGCGATAAGCCAAGAGCGCGCTGGTGGATTACACCCGGTACCGGTGGGGGTGGGGGCCCAAATGGCAGCGCTAGTTCTAATTGAAGAAATTCCTTTTTTTATGCCGTGGCGTATTGTGAGTACCTTTTTTAAATGTGGTTATTAGATCGCTCGTCGCGGGCGCGATAACCAGCGGTTCAGGCTGCTGTGCGCGAGTGCCGATGACGCATGGCTTGGATGGTGGTTTTGCCTCAACTTTGCCTTTTGCCAAGAGAGAATATCGACGTTAAGTTGTGGTTTTAGTTGGTCGTAGATTTTGTTCGGCTCAGCCGAAGAGGCCTTATCAGAGCGGTGATAGCCCGATTGGTTGTATTGGGGATACTAAAGCCAGATTGAACACTTGCTTCGTTTTATGTTATTGGCTGTCAGCATTTTGAGTTATTTGATGTGGCTTGCGGGTAGGTTTTCATGCGTGAGAAGTGCTTATCGGGGATCTAACAGGTTCCCGCAGTTTTCATCTATTTCTGTTTTGAGGGGAGAAGGCTGTGATGATCTGCTACTTCACTGAATCCGTCGCCTACCTGTTAATAATTTGCTGGGATAAGCTGAAAAGTCTTAGAGACTCTCTCTTGGCCGATTTACAGGGAATATCGTAAGGTTAGAGAACTGGCGTCGTTATCTGCTTAAATTTATTAAGAGTAAACGCTGTTCTTATGTGATATTTTAAGTCATTTGACTGTTGTTATTAGTTTTCCACAACTGACCCGTGCATTAAGGCCGTTCAACCGCAGTCGTGTTTTGATTTTTTAACTGGTTTACGAAGCGGGGCTATTCAATTTTTCCTTTACTTGATATTAGCACACTCGATTACGCTAAACTGAATATGGAAGGTGGGGTTGCCCAGGTTTCGATCACCAAATTGGTAGAATATTGATGACTGTTTTACGCTGTACCTGCGAGCCGTTAAGTTATCTGTCGGTGTGATTTAGCATTATTTAGTGATTAATGTGTGGTTTATTTCAAAATGATATTTGTAATACTTGGATTTATTTGTGGCTATTGGTGTTTCTAATTAAATTAATGTTGGGGGCGTCGATTTTTGCTCCGTATCTTCGAGGTTAGATTTTACCTTTTGGGAACCATTTTAATTGGAGTGGGATAAAGGATTTAGATTATGAATTAATTTTTAAATGTGTGTCTGTTGGTTGATTACTGGCGGTTTAGTGATTTAGCAAAGCAACATTATTAGTGGGATTTATCGGATCCAGTCTAAAGTTGGTTTTTCGTCAGCTTTCGTGTTACAATCGACGGAAAGCCTAGACGGATACAGGATATTGTGATCTTAGTTAGTTACGGCGATTTTGGGAGCGGCCATTCAACTATTTATTTGAGCCGTCTTCGTCGGTCCGCGTGGTTTGCTTTTGAGTGGTCGACTGAGCTGATCGTTTTGGCGTGAATATGGCACGCCCACTTTGAAGTGTTAAACTCGTTTACCGGATACACTAGAGTTCAACACTTAGGCAAGTATATAGCGGTCTTATTAAACCTTTACTGAGATATTAATTAGCTTGATGGAGTCATGTTGGAGTCTACCAGCCGGTTTGTTGATTGGAACGTGGAGAATTAACAAATTGCGGCCCGCCTTGTTTGTATTTTGTATTGGTTTTTGGGTTGCATCGTCAGTTTAAGAATCAGCTTATACTTTTTTTATATCTTCATTTTTAAGTGTCGACGCCGTTGCTGGAATAAACCGTGTAACCAACGTTTGGTCGTTATCATCAAGGATTTCGTTTGGTTGATGCTTTTTTTCGTTAAAGCTGCTTTATCGAGTATGTGGTTTTTAGTGGGGATGCGGGGTAGGACTGGGATGCCCGGGGTTCGAGCGTGAATTGGGGGAATTTATCTGAATGACTTAATTGGCGCATTGAGCAAGTAGCTTAGCTCTTTATCCATATAACTGGTTTTTAACTTTGATTTTTCTTGTGAATTGTGTCCTCAGTGGTTCCATTTGTTTCTTTTACCTATTTCGACTTAAAAGTAACCCATTGACGCGGATAGGCACACCATTATGACTGTTAGATGGGTAACGCTTTAGATTCAATTATATTCCCAGGGATGAGTGCTTTTAACTTCAGCCAGGTTTTACTTTAACAGTATGTTTAACATTAGTCAGCTTTTGGGACTCCACGTAGTGGTATTAGTGGTGGGGTCAAGTTGGGATTTTGTTCGGTGTCACTTATATTTTTAGGTCGGCGATTTTTTTGCTCGTTTATCCAGTGAGTTTGTTAAGAAATCATCTTGTCCTTCATGTTGTGCGCTACGAATGATATTTATAATCCCCAATCTAATGATCCATTCGTGTGGGGAGTATTGCATAATAGTCTTCTATTACTGCCTATTTTGGAGTTGTATTTTGTTCTGAACAAGTCTGCATTAATTTTTTTGTCTTTGGCTTTCTGAAGCTTGATCTAGGGCGTTAGTTGTTCGAAATTCAAGTTCTATGTATTAGTTAATTGTTGCATGTGGGTAACGAGCTCTTGACCTTTGGTTTAGGTTCCAGGATTAATTCTCATCTCGGGTGATGTATTCCGTTTTACATCGTTGCGGGATGATTGAACTATCCTTGATTTTAAGGGTAATAGAGGTCCTCTGCAATGCCAATCTTCTGGTTAGGTTCTCGGTTATTTATCTTGGTCGATTGTGTGTGAGAAGTGGTTAAAGTTAGTCCTCGTAAATTGTTTCTTATATAATTGCCTTGTCTGGCATTCATATTGAGTGCAAAGTCCGCCAGACTATCTATATTATCCCGTAGTTCACTCCAAGTTGCTGATTTTTTTGTTTTGTCGTTTGGCGTTCATCCATTCTAGGGCTTGCACTTTTTTTGTTAAAAGCGGCTAATTGTACTTTTATCTAGTGGATAATGGCCAGGGTCAGGAAACTGAGCCCCAGTCATTTCTTGCATCACTAACTCGCTGAAAGGGTCTTTTTGATATTTTGCAGGGTTAATTTCACTAATTTGTCGTTGCTTATGCCAGACTAATTAATTTTTTAATGGTGGAAGTGGCTAACTTTGGTGTGTATAGTTTAGACTAACACTCACGCACAGTAAGCAGCAATAAAGGCTAATTGTTTCCTTTGCCCCTTATGTTCATTCACCCGTCCGGAGACGGTGAACGTGATTCGCTAATGCCGGCTATCGATAGCAACAAGGACTAAATAGGGGTTGCGCCGGGCGATATTTGTAACTTAATCCAGTTTGCTAATTGTTCTATATCTTTATCTATTTGATGACGCATGTCCCCGTAGTATTTGATTTAATTTTTTTCTGATTGAATTATCGATAGTTTGTGTTGTCAGCGGAGTTAACTACCTGTCATACCTTTCTTTGTTGTCTGTTTGTAGTGATTATTTTGACTTTGTCGGTATATCAAGTTGTTGTTTTGGATTCAATTTCTCGTTCTCTGGTCTTTTTGTCCCTGCCCGGCAAACCGTAAAGTTATCACCTGTGTAATCGGGTGCTGAGACCCTTAAGTGTACTTGACTGGAATATGATTAAGCTTCATGCCGCTTACTCTTGGTTACCGCATGTCTAGCAATCTCCGATTTCTAGGCATATTGGCGTAGGTTGTAGGTAAAAAGTTTTCCCCTAAAGGTTGGGTTGTTGCCCCAACGATAGTAAGTCGGGCCTGGGCCTGTACCACTATTTAGGTTTTAAGCTTTGTAAGGCAATAGTGGCCCCGGCCTTGTTCCGGGGGTTGTTCCGAAATGGGGCTTTGCTTTGGCCATTAAGGGTGTGCTCCATTGCTTTTTTTATCTGGTAGTGTTTTTGCTTTGAGGTCTTTGGTCATCGAATAGTACTGCTCCAGTTATCGGATTACTGGTCGTGTCCTTAAGGTACATGGTGCTTTTCAAGTTGACTTTTTATTAAAGATGCCAACGAAGCGCTTTTATTCCAGATTCGTAGTGTAGTAATGGTTTCTTTGTTAATTGCTCAGCCCAAGTCCCAAACCAAAGTGCGAGTGGAACCACCGGTTGGGTTTTTATCTAGCGATTGGCTGCAAGTAGATGTTTTTATAATCTTATGCCCCTAAGGAAGCGTTTTTGTCTCATTGAGAGGTCTGGAGGTTGCCTGCATCATTGCATTGAGTCGGTTTTATGGGGGTCGACAAGTGCTATGATTTTCCGCGTTTAAGGGCCCGTATTGATGTCATTGTAAGTGGGTATCCGCTATCAAGTTGGGTGAGGGTGGCATGACATAAGTCGTACTTTAAGGGTAAGTGCTAATGTCACTGGCCGTGTTCTTTCGCTTAAGTTGCTCTGCATGAGTGTAAACGTCAGACGGATCCATTTGTCCGGTCGGGCTTTTGCCGAGGTTAGGTGTAACAGGTCATTTGCTGTTTTGTTGAACGGGAGTTGGTGGATAGCTTATTTTTCATATTTAAAGGGTTCTTGTTTAGGTCAAAAGGGCCATGCTTATTGTTCCGATCAGCATTAGTCGCTTAGCGGTCCCTGTTATCGTGAATTGAGGCTGCGCCGTTAGTTGGGGGCGCGTGTTAGCCTATGATTTGGCTGTTTGGTTTGCTTGTTGTGCGAAATGTTCTGAGGTTTACACCTGTAGCTGGTGAGGTATTATTTTCATGGTTTATTTTTTTTTTTTTTTTTTGGGGGGGTTTTTAATGGAAGAACTTTTTTTTTAAGATTTGGCATAGTTGCAGTTGTCATGTTTTAGGTGGAAAAGAAAATATAATTATCGGTCATCCCCCCTCTCTGGCGGCGCACTGTTTTATGCTGACGAGAAACTGATTTTCCGTGCTTAAGCGACGCGGGAGACAGATTGTGTATCACACTCGGAAATAGCGGCTGTGTCAGTGAGCGCAGGGCCTGATTGATGTAGTAAATTTTTTGCTATTAGTTTGCTTCTTTGTCCATTATTTAACCAAGCTGTTAGGGTACACAAAAAGTAAGGCGAGTGTCATTTAGCAGCATGAGGCCCTTAGCTTATGGTTCCCTCAAATGGCGTTTGAGGGTACAAAGATGGATATAGTGTTACCGTGCGGGGTGCCCAATTTTGAGCATCAACAATATTGTGCCTATAAAACAATGAGGGCTGGTGTTAACTAGCCCCCATCTTGTTTTCTGGTCATGGGAGGATACAATTTGCCAATGGCTTAAAATCGAGCTAGATCTAATTAAGCGGTGCGCCGCGTTTTCGGGATAGGCGCAGAATGCTCTACTGTCGC
>Ga0163217_1026119_pt1 | contig 13861 bp, 14 predicted proteins | sample SynspAceP_FD_185933 | JGI IMG/M metagenome (GOLD analysis project Ga0163217, IMG submission 185933) | Saline lake microbial communities from Ace Lake in Antarctica - Synechococcus sp. Ace-P (PacBio error correction) | ecosystem: Environmental > Aquatic > Non-marine Saline and Alkaline > Saline ... | reverse complement strand
ATTTGAAAAACCGTCGTATTTGATGATGAAGAGGTAAGCGACTTCGTGAAAGTTGATTGCCGCATAATTGCGGTATTTCAAGTCTTTCATCTTATAACGAGGTATTTATTCAATTATCCAATCGAGAAGGAAGCATTGGTGCGTCATTCACAACTTAGTATCGGACTGTTGGAGTCTTAACCCTCATATCTACGTTTTGCGTCACTATTTACCACAAGAATTTGATGTAAAGGTTAAGGATGTAACATTCATTTACTATTGCAAAAACGACCAGAAAGAAGCAGATTCATCTATTGATGAATAAAAGGATTTTTTAATAAATAGATAAAAAAAAAACCTTTTAAAACACTTAACCTTACATATTATTATTGTTTTACACAATCAAATGGATTAGGAATTGATTATGAAAATCATGGGAATAGCAGACAGCATCATTGATCGCTGGAGCATCATTTGCAATGCAAACGACATAAATTTTGGGAGTTTCAAGGAGGTTCGCAAGTGGTGGTGATACTCTTGCTACAGTAATTTTACAGATGGGTCTTCTGAAACATTAAAAGCTGGATCAGGTATTTCAATTGGTGCTTCACTATTATCCCATTATTCAGATAATGGCGTGCACTAAAGCTTGCAGCTAACTATCTTGCATGATTTCTGTTACAGCAAACTAATTGGCAAGTAACGTTACTCGACTTCCATTAGATGCGCTAGTATTTAAAACAAATGAACAAATGGCAGGTTGCAGCAGGGCCTCCACTGTATCATTTTAAACCCAATATGAATCTACTTTTAATTCAGGTTCGAAATTTGATGCAGATAACGCCCTTAGGTTACGTTAAGCGAAAAACTTTACCAAGTCTTTACAGTATAGTTTTCTTGCATGATATTGGTGGCAAGCTATACAAACATTGAATACAGTTTCGTTGGTGTCCCAAAAAATACGATGGTTCAAGTGGTTGCCATTACACTGGTCTAAGCTTCTAAATTATCACATTTGAATTTAGTTTAAAAATAAGAACTAGAGCCTTTTTATTATAAAGGCTCTTTTTTTACCTAGTTTCACGGCTCTCTTTGAAAAAAAAACTCTCTCAAAAAACTTATCTAACGTATACTTTACGTCATATTTCCGCTCTCCCATTTTCTCTAGGATCTTTATGAGCCTACCGACTTCGCCTAAAAACACTGTCGATTAAAAACATGCTTCGGGCGTCTTTCGCTATAGCCGTCGGGCGATCAATTTGGTGTGGCAAACGTCTCCCTCTCTTACCATTGGCTCGCACTAGCCACCTTTGATTGCAGGGCGTACTACCTGCCGCGATGGCCTACGTTCGGACAATTTGATTGTTTGACGCTGTATTTAGGCGCCATTGGAAAAGTTTATTAAGACAAAGACCAAGTATTGACTTATGAAAACAGCACTTAACTATGTGGTGCTAGAAGGAATCTTGGTTCTTATCATTTGCCGCGGCACAAGCGAGCATTAACGCCACAGGACCATTCTACAAGGTTGTTAGGTTCAAAAAGTTAAAACTTGCATGATCTTAGAAAAAGCCCAAACCTAAACCCTGTCTCATTTTGAAGGGGACTCTGAGTTTTTACGACAAGCTTTGTTCCGCGCTCGACGCGAAGCATCAAGCCGACCGCTCGCCTTGGTCAATAAAAACTTTTCGTTACTTCAAATTGCCATTTCTTTAATCAAGTTTTGCGGTTTTACTCTGCATTTTCGCCATTGGGCATTAGTTTTGTAATCTGTGCGCGCTGCCCTTCTTTTTATCGCCGAAGCCAAAAATTTTCTTTTGGTATGCTTTTTTGATGTTCCGCTGGCGCTCGCCCGAAGTCCGACCAGCAAAAACCTATTTAGAAAACGTTTACTGGCTCGGAAGACAAACATAAAAAGAAGTTCGCCTTTATCAGTGGAGAGCGTTTTTTACAGCGCTACTCTGAAATCTTCTCAACTGTTTAAAGAAAGTAAGCGTCTTATTCTTCTAAGAGAAAACCTGGGGCTTGCTCTTGGTGTGATCAGCACACTGGTATTTTATGGTGCCTTACGCTGGATAGTCAGCGGACACTATTATTTTGGTGCGATCACATTTAGGTTCAAATGACCATGTATTTACTCTTATTTCAAGGCAAGGCCAAAGCTCGTTTCAAGCCTCATTGACAGCGATCAGCGGCATGTATGAAGAAACCTTTATTTGTCGAAACTTATATGTAATCTAGAACAGGAAAACGCCATCGTCTACCAGTGGTTTATTAATTGGCCCAAAACCAAACGATGGTATTCGCTTGAAGATGTGTCGTTTCAGTATCCAGGCAGTGAAAAATCGCGCTATCAAATGTCACCACTGCATATCGTCCCGTCACAGTTCGCTATTGTGGGAGGAAATGGTTTCTGGTAACCACCTTAATAAAATTTACTCACCGCCTTTCAATCCAAACACAAGGACGCATTTTTATTAGATGGGTTGGATTTACTTCGAATGATGAAACCGCGCTTCTTAAGCGTGTTGGGTGATTTTTCAAGATTTGTACGCTATCAATTCATTTCGTCGGTGAGAACATAGGAGCTGGCTGATAACGATCGCTTCAATGACAAACGGGTTGGCACAAAGCCGCCCGGAGTTAGGCAAAAAGCCCACTGACTTTATTGATGAACATTCGACAATGGCTACCACACCCAGCTTGTGCCGATGGTTTAAACGGCGGACAAGATTGTCGGTTGGGCAATTGGCAAAAAATCGCCTTTGGCCTCGGCCTTCATTGCGAGAAGACGCCGATATTTTAGTATTAGATGAACCAAACCGCGCGATGGACGCTAAAGCTGAGGCTAATATTTTTTCCGCATTTTCAAGAAACACACTAAGACAAAAATGGCGATTTTCTGATTTCTCACCGTTTTCAAACCGTTCGGCTCGCTCATGAAATCTCGTCAGGAGCATTGGCGAAGTTAAAAGAACGAGGCATCATTGACACCTTGCTGCCTCAACAGGGCAGTTACGCACATTTTATTTTGCCCTACAAGCACAAGGCGATAAATAACGATTAACCTGTTTCGCCATCGCACTTGCGACGGCGAAACAGGACTTTCCAAGACTCATAGACAATACACTCAATACAACACGCCACCGGGCCTAACACAAAACCATAGGGAGGACGTCTCCCAAAATAAATGACGCCATGAGAATCGCCGTTGCGGAATCAAATACAATACAATGGAATTTTACTACCCAGCGGCGCGACAAAACATACGCCCAAGCCACGTACGCCACGCACAGGGAAAACGCCCAACAGCACCACCCCAAGTTGTTATTTGGAATCTTTGATGACGCCAAAGAAGCTCAGAGGCCCTGAGAAAAATCATTAGAATAAGCGGTTCCCTGACCACACTGTATAACACACCCATGGTTAGGTACTGATAGCGCGTTCGAATAACGTTTTTCAAAATGAAATACACACTCAAGGAACACGCGAAAGAAGAATCAGTAAGCCGTTGGGCTTATATTACCTACTCCTGTATCACAAGCCACCACGATAAACGCGCCCATATTGCGCCTAAAATTACAACACCAAGCGCCACCACTCACGCTTCTTTTAAAACACACCGTGAAAATTAATCACCGTGAAAATAGGCGTGGTGAGTTGTGTGGCGCTGGTGTTGTATTTTAGGCGGCATGATGGCGCGTTTATTCGTGGTGGTTGGTGATAAGGAGTAGGTAATATAAGCCTCAACGCTACTGGATTCTTCTTCAGCGTGTTCTTGGAGTGTGTATTTCATTTTGCAAAAACGTTATTCGACGCGCTACAGTACCTTAACCATTGGGTTGTTATACTCCAGTGTGGTCAGGGACGCTTTATTTCTAATGATTTTGGTCTCAGGGGCCTGCTGGGCTCTTTGGCGTCATTCAAGATTCAATTAAACTTTGCCGAGGTGGTGCTGTTGGGCGTTTTCCCTAGTTGCAGTTGGCGTTACGTGGCTTGGGCGTATGTTTTGTCGCGCGCTGGAGGTCATGTTAAAAATTATCCATTGTATGTTATTTGATTCGCCAACGGCGATTCTCATGGCGTCATTTTTTTGGAGACGTCCTTCCTATGGGTTTGTGTTTTAGGCGGTGGGGTTGTTGTATTGAAGTGTATTGTCTATGAGTCTGGAAAAAGCCTGTTCGCCGTCGCAAGTTTAGCGATGGCGAAACAGGTTAAATCGTTATTTATAGCCTTGTGCTTTGTAGGGCAATAAATGTTTTGCGTACTGACCCCTGTTGGAGCAAGCAAGGGTCATGAAGTTGCCTCGTTCTTGTATTCGCCATGCTCCATGACGATGATTTCATGAGCGAAGCCGAACGGTTTGAAAAACGGTGAGATTCAGAATCGCCATTTTTGTCTTAGTGTGTTCTGGAAAAATGGCTGAAAATATTAGCCTCAGCTTTAGCGCCATCGCGGCGGTTGGTTTCATTAATACTAAAATATCGGCGGTCTCTCGCATGAAGGCACGAGCCAAGGCCGATTTTCTTTGCCATTGCCACCAGACAAATTCTTGTCCGCCTTTAAACCATTCGGCCAAGCTGGGTGTGGTAGCCATCTGCGAGTTCATCAATAAGTCAGTGGCTTTTGCCTAACTCGGCGGTTTGTGCCAAACCCGTTTGGTCATTGAAGCGATCGTTTATCACCCAGCTCCTATGTTTCTCACGACGATGAATGATAAGCGTACAAATCTTGAAAAATCACCCCAAACACGCTTAAGAAGCGCGGTTTCATTTCCCATTCGAGTAAATCCAACCCATCTAATAAAATGCGTCCTTGTGGTGGGATTTGTAAAGCGTGTGAGTAATTTTATTATAGGTGTTTTACCAAGAACCATTTTCTCCCACAATTGCGAGGACTGTGACCGTGACGAATATGCAGTGTGAATTTGGATAGCCGCGGATTTTCACTGCCTGGATTTACTGAAAACGACACATGCTCAAAGCGAATACCATCGTTTGGTTTTGGCGGCCAATTTAAAACCATGAGTAGACGATGGCGTTTTTCCTGTTCTAGATACTCAATAAGTCCGACAAATAAAGGTTGTTTCATACCATTGCCGCTGATTCGCGTCAATGAGGCTTTGAAAACCAGAAGCTTTGGCCTTGCTTGGAATAAGAGTAAAATACCATGGGTTCATTTGACCTAATGTGATCGCACCAATAATTAGCTGGTCGCTGACTATCAGCCGTAGGCACCTAAATACCAGTGTGCTGATCACACAAGAGCAAAGCCCCAGGTTTCTCTTCGAAGAATTAAGACGCCTTACTTTCTTTAAACAGTTTGAGGGAAGATTTCAGAGTAGGCGCTGTAAAAACGCTCTCCAGCTGAATTTTAAAGGCGAACTTTCCTTTTATGTTTGTCTTCCGAGCCAGTACGTTTCTAAATGTTTGCCTTGTTCGGACTTCGGGCGAGGCCCAGCGGGAACATCAAAAAGGCATCACCAGAAAATTTTGCCTTCGGCGATAAAAGAAGCAGCGCGCCACAGATTACAAAACTAATTGCCCATGCGAAAATGCCAGAGTAAAACCGCAAAACTTGATAAAGAAAATGGCATTTTGAAGTAACGAAAAAAGTTTTATTGACCAAGGCGAGCCGGTGGTCGGCTTTGATGCTTCGCGTCAGAGCGCGGGACAAGCTTGTTCGTTAAAAACTCAGAGTCTCAAAATGAGACAGGGTTGGTTTTGGCTTTTTTCTAAAGATCATCAAGTTTAACTTTTTGACCTAAACAACCTGTAAGAATGGGCCTGCTTGCGCCGTTAATGTCGCTGTGCCGCGGCAATGATAAGACCAAAGTTCCTTCTTAGCACCACATAGTTAAGTGCTTGTTTCATAGTGCAATACTTGGTCTTTGCTTAACTTTCCATGGCCGCTAATACCAGCGTCAACAGATCAATTTGTCCGACGTAGGCCATCGCGGCAGGTAGTACGCCTGCAATCAATGGGTGGCTAGTGCGAGCCCCAATGGTAAGAGAGGGGAGACGTTGCCACACCAAATTGATCGCCACGACGGCTATAGCGAAAGACGCGAGCATGTTTTTATCGACAGTGTTTTTAGCGAGTCGGCTGGCGTTCATTAAAGATCCTAGAGCAAAATGGCGAGAGGCGGAAATATACGTAAGTATACGTTAGATAAGTTTTTGGAGAGAGTTTTTGCAAGAGGAGCCGTGAAACTAGGTAAAAAAAGAAGCCTTTATAATAAAGGCTCTAGTTCTTATTTTTACTAAATTCAAATGTGATAATTAGAAGCTTTAGAACCAGTTGGTAATGGCAACACTTTGAACCATCGTATTTTTTGGTGACACCAACGAAACTGTATTCAATGTTGTATAGCTTGCACCAATATTCATGGCAAGAAAACTATTACTGTAGACTGTGGTAGTTCGCTTTCTAAAACGTAAACTTAGGCCGTTTATCTGCATCAATTTTCCGAACCTGAATTAAAAGTAGATTTCATTATTGAGGATTAAAATTGATAAGTGAGGGCCTGCTGCAAACTGCCATTTGTTCCATTGTTTTAATACTAGCGCATCTATGGAAGTCGAGTAAACGTTACTTCGCCATTAGTTGCTGTAACAGAAATCATGGCAAATAGTTAGCTGCAAGCTTTAGTGCCAACGCCATTATCTGATAATGGATAATTAGTGAATGCACCATTGGAAATACCTGATCCAGCTTTTTAATGTTTCAGAAGACCCATCTGTAAAATTAACTTGTAGCAAGAGTATCACCACCACTGCGAACCCTCCTTGAACTCAAAAATTAGTGTCGTTATGCTTGGCAAATGATGCTCCAGCGATCAATTGATTTTGCTGTCAATGCTATTCCCATGATTTTATATAATTCCCTATCCATTATGGGATTGTGTAAAACAACTATAATATAGTAAGGTAAGTGTGTTTAAAAAGGTTTTTTTTTATCTATTTATTAAAAAGTCTTATTCATCAATAAGATGATTCTGCTCTTCCTGGTCGTTTAGGCAATTAGTTAAATGAAAATGTACATCCTAACCTTTACATCAATTCTTGTTGGTAAATAGTGACGCAAAACGTAAGATATGCATGGCGTTAGACTCAAACAGTCTTGATTACAAGTTGGATATGACGCACCAATGCTCTTTCTCGATTGGATAATTGAATAAATACCTCGTTATAGATGAGACTTGAAATACCGCATTATGCGGCATCACTTTCAACGAAGTCGCTTACCTCTTCATCATTTCAAATACGCGTGTTTGTCATCTCGTCGTAAACCGCTTCTTCATCCGTTCTAATAACCAGATCTTCTTAGGGGCTTTTTTAGCGGTGATTCGGTCAGCGTCAAGCTGAGCATTTGTTCTGCTTTATTCGTTGGTTTTTTTATACTTTTGGGGGGCTTTCTTTTTGTACCTAAAACGTCTAATAGCGATTTCTTTATTCTCCGCTAGGTACATGGACAGTGCTGTCCTTTTGACTATGGTCACCGGCTAGATTGCTTTTGATCCAAAGATTTCATCAAGCGCTTTCGGCCGTGTCCAACAATTTATCGTACGCATCGGCTTCCGTTTTTTGAAGTAAACGCTTCTTTTTTCGATTCCATTCGCGTTCTACAACATATTTTGATATTACAGCATGATCCACCTTCGTTGGAAATAATTTACTGGTATTAAATATACAGTGTTATTTTTCACCTGTTTGTCTAGTGCTTTTATTTGTTGATTCTGAGTAATGATTGTTAAAGTGGCGGCCTTTGATGAAGGAAACGGTTTATGGCAACTCGATTTATCCAATTAGATTTTCTCTTCATTTACAGACCATGTTGAATGCCCGTTAACATTTCTTGGGCTTTACTGTTTTATATTGTGCGTCGTTCACGAAAACGTATGATTCGTTGTGAATCAGAATATTGAACACGATTTAAAAAGCGCAGGGAATCATACGTCGATAACATATTTAACTTTTTTTAGTTTGTTGGCTTTATTCTAATTTGGTCATTCTGAATTACAAAATATTCGCGATCTGATTCCTGCCTTTTATGGTGGGCGTTGGTCATTCCGCAACAAAAGAATTTATTCGCCTGTATCGTTGGTGCCATTTTATCGCGCGAGCACACGGCCCTATCAGGTTTGGAGATTTGGATCCGTATTGCCTAATTTATTGAAGGCGAAGTCACGGACAGTTGATTGGGCTTTCAACGGACGTTGGTTGGAAGTGGATTTAAAGCGGGGAGGCTACACTTTACCCACTGGCGTACAACAGAGTTGCCGAACAGTGTTTTTATTCGGTCATACGGTGCAAAACTTGAAACTATATTGCGTCGTTAGTGACGCCATACCTTTTGTTGTCGGCAATACGATGACGTAACCTGTTTTGCTATAAAGAGCAGAACTTCGAGAGAATGTCGAGAATACGCGAACAATTTCATGAGGTAGCGAACCCCGTTATAAACAGCTTAATCGAGAGCGATTGGACATTAAGATTTCCGGGCCCAGAGCCGCGAGTACGCATTCACTTTTACGACCCCCAGAGGGCTTTTAACGTTTTTACGGTTTTTTGTTTTGTCCACTGAAGAAAGGCCGATCGATTTATTGAGCAAAAAAGTAACAGAAGATTTTTATGCGATTTTGGTTGAAATGCGCAGCATGGCTGTCGATGTGGGACTGGGAAGAGAATAATTGAGATATAGACCATATAGTTTAGCGTCGGTGTCTGCGGTCGTTGCATCGTTACTATAAACTGGATGTAATAGTTTCCGTGTTTGAGTGAAGCAGAAGTGAATCAAGGAAGTAGCGAAGCAGCTCGCTCAGCCTTCAAGAAAAACCATTATTAAAGCTAACGGTTAGACAATAATACACTCAATCTTTGATTTTGCTCATCGACTCTGGCCGATGTGGATTTTACGAACAGCGACGGTGGCTTAGTATTGGTGGATTTGATCAAGCAATTATTGACGGGGACATTTGACGGCTTTTGGTCAGACCTTTTCGTTAACCACAAAGTAAAGGTTCCTTCGTTTGAATCGGCGTTGTGCGAATTGAAGAAGATCGATTGTATTTTAGTTGGCGCCAAAATCACTTAAAATTTAATGTAGAAGGCTCAAGCTTTAATGACAAAGTGGCTGCGTGCCAACGCTGGGCTCTTGCATGGTGATTTCGAAAAAAGCCACTCGTTGAGCTATTTTTGATTGAGCACCCCGTTTATGTTTGTTAAATCACCTCTCCTTTTTCGGAAAAAACCGGCTGCGGGTTAGTAAAGAACATTATTATTAAGAAGATTCATTAGCAGCTGTCATTTTTTTAGTGAAAGAGACTGAATAAGGGTTAGGTAATGTTCTTCACAGCCTTTATATGCCCCGCCATAAAAAATGAGCAGTCACGCTTAATTTATTGAATTTAAATGAGGGGAAATAGCATGTCGATGCAGGACAACCAAGTCGTCAATTTCATTTATACTTTGCGTTTCCACGGCGAAGAGCTTATCGAAACGTCTGCGGGCAAAGATCCTGCGACCTACCTTCATGGTCACGGTAATGTCATTCCAGTTGTTAGAAAAAGCCATGGAAGGGAAAAGCAAGTGGGTGATGAGTTTGAAGTGAACGGTGGCGTGTTGGCTGACGCTTACGGGAGATCGCCATGAAGACCGTACGCAGCAATTGCCAATTTAAGCATTTGCAAGGTGCGAAAAACGCTGGAAAAGCCAGGGCATGGTGGCTATTGGTGAAACAGACCAAGGCATGCGCCAAGTTACTATTATTAAAGCCGGATTGAAGGCATGCGACAGTTGGATCTTAATCATCCATTGTCAGGTAAAGACTGACGTCAATATTCAAGGATAGTCGATGCGCGTGAAGGCAACCATTGAAATTGCGCATGGTTCATCTCATTGGGCGTTGGTGGTCATTTCATCATTAAGCATTAAATTTTCCTTATAGACGGAATGAATGGTTAATGGAAAGCCCTTGTTACTTAATTGTAGCAGGCTTTTTCATTTTATTCGAGGCTTTTTTTATACTGATGCTTTATCAGGATAGAGTAAAAAACAGTAATAATTTAATAAGATCGTTATCAAACACCTTGACAGGATTGCCATTCATACACATTATTGATAATAGTTATCATTTGATTTCTTTGGAGGCAACGCGATGAGTCGGCTATTTTGGTACCATTTCAGTACTTGAGCAAACCATTCAAGCAGGTCCATGTGCAGATTCGCCGGAATTGCTCTACTATTATTAAATCTTACGGAAGAAAGAATAGCGGAACGCTTGGATATCACCGATGCCGTATTGTTGCATCAGCGTGTGTTTTAATGTGTTACTAGATACAGTTTTGTGGACACCAATATGCTCATCATTTGCGTCAGGACCTGTTTGGATAAGTTGTATTTACCTTTGTTCTAATCTCAAGCGTTTAATCTGTGACGTATCAAGGACCGGCGAGAAAACTACTTCAAAATGGAAACATAGTCTACGGGTTCTCAGTTATTACTTTTTACCTCTTCCTTCGAACAATAAGGACACCATTTAAAGAATGAAAATGCGCATTGAAAAAAGACAGTATGGGTGAACTAGGACGGCCAGAAGAGGCGCTTTACGGGTGCTCAACCAACGTTGCGATTAATAACTTTCCATTATTAGTTGGCGAAGCACTTCCAGACGCGTTTATTCCGCTCCCTTATTATTGATCAAAGCCGCTGCTGCGCGTGCCGAATGAAAACGCTTAAATGGCCTTCTCACCGGAAAATTGCCTAAAAGCGATTCAGATGCCTGTAATGAAACTGCTAAACGATTGACCAAACTTCATGCGGCATTTCCCTTGTGGACCGTATTTTTCAAACCGGTTCTTTGTTACCAGCTCCAACATAATGCCAATAGAAGTTGATTGCGACATTTAGCCGCGTCTATTTATGGCGCGCCAGTGAATCCTAATGACCCATATTAACTATGGTCAGAGCAAGCAAAACGATGTTATTCCCCAGGCGCGGATACATGTAAGTTGCAACGTTAGGAAAATTAACCGGACATTTTACTGCCGCGCTGGTTCATTTAAGGCAACGATTATAGAAAAAAGCGATTTCGCTAAAGGAATTTACCAAGACGGGACGTACGCATTTATGGATTGCCATGCCGTTCGATCTGGATCAAACTTTTCATTGCGGGGGCGGGCTCAACTGCAAGGACAATATCGACAACCTCCATGTATTTAGAAAGTTAAAACCACCACAACTTGCCTCAAGGTGGCACGGCGGTCCGGGTACGGGCATTTAATGCACACCCAGAAATTTGCTGCCCTTTTTGCCGGAGAGAATTGTTCTGATTTAACAAAAGTCACTTTCATTCAAGGTTAAAAACTTTTTTGCGCTCATCGGTTCACAAAGATAACGCGGTGGCGTTTATCTGGTCAGCTTTAAAAGCCGTTGCGGTCACTTATTATGAAGATCGCCAATGATTTGCCGTTGGATGAACTCTGGGCCCATGGCTGGTTTAGGAGAAATCTCACTTACAGGCGTTGCAGCCAGGTTCGTCTATTATGCCGGGTAAAGTAAACCCTGTGATTTCCAGAAGCAACCGCTAGTGGCCGCGCAAGTGATAGGCAACGATGCCGCGATTTACTATTGGTGGTCAATCCCGGTAACTTTGAAATTGACGTTATGTTGCCGATTGATTGCTAAGAATCTTACTGAATAGCATTAAATTGCTAGCCCAACAGTGGGCAGTTAACTTTGCTGATAACGGCATTGCTACATTGAGCGTTTAATGAGATAAATTAAACTAAGGCATTGCATCGTAACCCAATTTTAGTCACGGGCGCTTAATCCGATTAATTGGCTATGCAAAAGCCGCTGAAATTTGCCAAAAAAGCCTACAAAGAAGGTCGCCCAGTTGTCGATGTAGCAGAAGAAAATACGGACTTAAGTCGAGGAGAGTACTTGTTTTGCTTGATCCTGCCAAATTACCCACGGCGGCCTCTAGAGTAGATCAGATAAGGTTTTCTTTTTTTTTGGTTGTTCCCTTTACCAAATAACGAAAACAGGCCAGCGTTCGCGGCTGGCTTTTTTTTTGTCTAAATTTGAGCGTGTTCTAGTCATAGTGTTTTGGTCATAAATACGCTGTAAGGATCTAGTTTTGTTAGTCGGGAAAACGGGCCGCATTCATTAAAACCATGTTTTTTGTTAGAGCTTTCGGGGCGGGCAAAGAAAATCTTGTGGGCCGGTTTCTTAGGCTGATTTTTTGAATCCCTTTGTGGCCAGCAGCATCGAGATATATGGCTCTAGTAACTAAGAAGCCACGCCTTTCTATTAACGAGCGGGCCACTGGTGGTTCTCATGGATTTGATTTCGCCGTGTTGATTGTGATGTTTCAGCGCGCCACAACCCAATAATTGAGTGTTTTTCCCATACGGTCCAGAAGGGAGAATGTTTGGTTTTTTGAGTTTCGGTTAAGTCCCAAAGCATGCACACATCGGCGGTGATGCAAGTGTGCATATCCTCAAGGTGTTCGGTTAATAGTTCTGGATTCTGCGCCAGATAAATCGGTCTATTTCTTGATGTCATTCGTTTATTTTTCCCTAATTATATACTGTCATTTTATACATTCAAAATATTGGGCGATATAAAACAAAGAGTATTTACTGCTTTTAATAAAGGGGTAAATATGGGAAGGAGGAGAAAGGTACCGATATGACAGAGCAGCTGAATTTGCGGCCCGTTACTTATGGGCCAAGGATGCGGAAGATTTGTTGGTGTGGCGAAATGACCCTGGGAAACAACGACATTGCATCTTCATAATTACCGATGAATATTGTTAGGATAAGGCACCTAAGCGTGGCTGGAAGCGCTTTGGAATAAACCTGGCAACGGCGCTTATGGGATAAGCAGAATTGAACGCTAAATTCGGTTTGGTACCTTGCGAAGCGGATCGTATCGACGGTGCTGAGGGAGCTGCTTGGGAACTTGTGGCGCCAAATTTTCGCGGAAAAAGGCATCGCCCAAAAAAATTGTTATTCTTGGCTCATCGAGCGTTTTCAAGATCCGTAGTGGCAGAGATTAAGGTCGGTTTTAATATTGCCTCAATAAAGTCTCTGAACGAGCAGGCTTCATCTTTGGATTAAAGGAAAGAACATGGTTGTGCTGTTTTATTGTGTTTTCCTAAGAAAAGGCCCTAACCTCGGTCATATTAGCATCAAAACGAAATACGTACTTTCGGCTCGGTTCTTTTTTTCTTTACTGTTGGTCTACGCAGTGGATTCAACCAAGCTTTTTTCTAAACCGTTGATTTTAATTTTTCAAGTGGGGACAGTTGTTAGCCATTTGCCCTTTAGATTCCTTTTGGGCCAACCCTTCTTTGCAAACCACCAGTTAAAATACGCTTTCTGGCAGGGGTCGATTCAAAATACGGACCTTGGTATTTTTACCAAACGCATTGGTTTGACGAGCCAAACTTGAACGAGATCTTCTTGTGAAAATAGGTCATTTACTTATTTAATGATTTTAATTGACGTGCTTAATGAATTTGTTGTGTATTTAACATAAAAAGCCCAGTTATTTGGCAAAAACGCCGGATTCCCCTTTTAAAAAACGCTGAATTCCAGGATTAAATTTCACCAAAGATGCGCTGATAATTTTTGGGTGATGGGCTGCGAACTTTTTTGGATAAAACCCAGCCAAAACGCCACTATTTAAGGGGGGGGATTAATTTTTTGATACTGGAGGGAGGGCCCAGGGGCGATTAGTTTTTTTTACCCCCACTGGGGGGACCAGGGGGGGTCGGTCATTTTTTTTTTACCGTTTTTTTAAATTAAAAATTCCGGGGGGGGCAGCCCCCAAAAAATTTTTTTTCCTCCCTTCCTTTTTTCTTTTTTTTTTTT
>Ga0163217_1109398_pt1 | contig 13862 bp, 18 predicted proteins | sample SynspAceP_FD_185933 | JGI IMG/M metagenome (GOLD analysis project Ga0163217, IMG submission 185933) | Saline lake microbial communities from Ace Lake in Antarctica - Synechococcus sp. Ace-P (PacBio error correction) | ecosystem: Environmental > Aquatic > Non-marine Saline and Alkaline > Saline ... | reverse complement strand
CGTTGCGACGCATTCACGCGGAAGAAATCACACGGAGGATAAGAGCGCATCTCCGCCGCTCTGACCTGATCAATCCTCAGTAGGGCTGGAGCAGCAAGCGCAGGGCCGCTGCGGTTCTCCTGTACGTCGCCGGTATCGAGCAGGGAAGCAAGCTGGCGGCTGAAGGGCCAGGCGTTGGCTCCACTCGTGACCCTCGACAATTCGACCTGCCGAGCGCAACCCGGAGAGGTCCTGCTTGCGGGTTCCACCCCGATCCAGTGCAGGTGAGATCCAGCGCCAGTGGTAACCCAGATGGGTGCCGAAGCATGGGACGCCAGGCCATGGCAGAGCTCCATCAAGGTTGCGCAGGGACCAGAACCAGGGTTGGGAGCATGGCCGTTGCAGGCCACGATCAGTCGGTGGAAGCCCGGGCCCTCCGGATCCATCCAATGCCGGCAGCCAACACCAGCGGTGCCCCCTTGCCCGGATGGCCTCGATGCGGAGAGGCAGGCCGGCAGATTCCGTGCTCCGCTCCACCCCTTCCCAGCTGTTGGGCCGCACCACCAGGGCAGGGTGGGGCGAGCTGCTGTCGCAGCTTCTTGCTGCCGATGGGGCTCCAGCAGGGACGGGCATAAGCGATCCAGGCCGATCGCCAGCGCCGGAAGGTTCAAAACCGTTCCCGTACCCACTGGGCTCTTAGCAGGTCCCATGCAAAGAAGCCTTCGACCACGGCTTAGGAAGTCTCGAAACCCGGACTCCCGTGACACCTTGAGGCCATGCTCAAGCAGCAAGGGCAGGGCGCTGCGATCAAGGGGCAGTCGCCATGCCGCTTCAGCTGGATGTTGGGCCCGTAGTGGTGCGAGGATTTTTCGCGGCTCACGCCGCGGCCGGGTGTGAAGGCCGCAGGACCAGGGCTGAGACAAAACCGCCTCCCTCCCAGAGATTCAGCACAAGACCGGGAGCGAAGTTGCTGTGGAAGCCTTGATGCACCAGGCCGGCGGAGGCGGCCAGCGCCTGCTGCTCCTTGTGGTTCGGGCTGGATCCGCCGTTCTCAGGCCCCTCACACCACTGGGCATCCTTTTCTCGAAGCTAAGCATTGCGGTCGTCCAGCCCGTGGCTCAACAGGCCTCCCATCCCGGCCCCTGCTGGTACAGAAGCGCCTCAGCCAGAGCGCGGATGGCGCCTATGGCCCGCCGGGCTCTGGTCAGCACCAGATCGGCCCGCGGCAAGAAACCAGTCGGGTGCCGCGGCCGGGTGAGCAGCAGGCCACGTGATCCCGCACCACCAGATCATTGAGGGGTCCGTCGCCAACGTTAGGCCGTTCTGCTCCGCCGCCACACCACCCAAAGCAGCCAGTTCGACGATGGGCGGCGGGCCTTGTCCTTGATTTTCCACCCAGCACGTGCGAATGCGAGCATGGGCCGCCGCCAGCTGGGTGCTCCGCCGGCCGCCACTGAGACAGGCCACCTCGATGCCCAGCGACTGGAATCAAGCGATCCCCCAGGCCATCGCGCACCATTCCGAAGCGCTGGAGTGGCTGCGCCTTCCGATCCGTAATACAGGCCACCGTCGGTTGAGCACCACCATCGACATCGAAGCACCAGGCAAAGCGCAGCCCATCAAGGGGCGGCAGCAGAGGCGCAGCCCCCTGAACGAAAGACGGCGCATGAAGCGAAGGAATGCTGCCAAAGGGAAAGCCTGACCGGATGCTTAGAGCGTGCTGGGCCCAGCGCCCTGCTGGAGCGGGCGCCCGGATCGCCAGCAAGGCTGCTCCAGCAGGCGCTTCGAGGCGGATGCAGGGGCACCATGTGGACCATCGCTGAGGGCCTTGCTCGGATCGGGGGGACCTCCATGAACAAAACCATCCACGCCCAACGGCCACGGCGGCGCGGGCGCAAGGGCGCCCACGAATTCCCGCTGGCCGCCGCTTGCTCGTGCCTGACCCGGCTGCATGTACGAATGGGTTGGCATCAAAAATGCACCGACAGGCCCAGATCCCTGAGCTGGGCAGGCTTGCGGAAATCCACCACCAGGGTGTTGTAGCCAAAGCTGTGCCCCGCTCCGTCAAGCCAGATCTCGGGAGCGCCGGCCGCCGGAGCTTCGCCACCCTGGGCCATGTCCCAGGAGCGAGAAAACGACCTTTCTTGACGTGATCACCTTGTCGGTGCCGCGGGTGGCCTCAGCGGCCCGATTCACAGGTTCGCTCTGCGACAGAAAGAAAGGCCGATTCTGAACACATCGACACCTCTGCACCGGGGGCCGCCTGCACGCTCTCGTGGATTGTCGGTGAGCACGCGCAGGGCCCAAAGCGCCGTTTTCACTTCAGCCAGCACATCAAGCCCTGCGCAGCAACGCCAGGTCCGCGGAAGGGAGCCCCCCGAACTGCGGTTGGCCTTGTTCAAAACTGGCCTTGAAGCATGTAAATCGATGGCCCAGGCGATTTCAGTGATCGCCTTGGACCTGTTCGGCGAATCTCGAAGACCAGCTCAGCTCTCGATCACACAGGGACCGGCGATCCAGGGTGAAGGTCATCGGTCAAAAACGGGAGTCGGGGGATGGAGGGTGGAGCTAACAAAACAGATGCTGTGTCAGCGGGTCAGGGCCGGCAGTCCGATTGAACGAGTTTGCGTTCCAAGCGAGGCGAGATTCCCTGAAGGAATCGGAGCTTCCAACAAACTCGCGGAAGCTTACCGGAACGCCTTTCTTGCCCTTATCAAACCATAGATTCCGATCGCAGCGCATCACCGTGGAGAGGCGGTGGGCGATCCACCACGGGTGTCAGGCGCCTGCCGATCACATCGAGGCTTCAAATCACATCACTCTTCCGTACGGTTATCAAGCGCGCTGGTGGGCCTCATCAGCAGAGGAAACTCGAACCCCGAAAACGAACGAGGCCAGCCGCCCAGCGCTGACGTTGGCCACCAGAACAACTGCAGTCATTTTTTCGCCAATGGGGGTATGGAGTCCGAGGGAAGTTCGCTGACAAATTCATTCGAGCTGGGCCGCCTCAGCGCGCCCAGACTGATCCTGATCGGTCTCTCGGCGTGCGCCCCAAAACGCCACGGTTCTCGATCACACTGGCATCAAGCAAGTTGATGAACTGCGGGCACCCTGAAGCAGCATCCCTGCCCAGGCCGGGACGTCAAAAGCTGGAAACAGGAATGCCATCGAGGGAGAGGTCCCTTTCCCGGGCTCAGCAAGGCCAGAAGAGCTGGCGGTGTGGTTTTTGCCACTACCGGTGGCACCCACGAGGGCCACACGCGAGCCCACCGGAATGGTTAGATCAATCCTTTGAGCAACCCAGTCGTGGGCGCCGGGTAGCGTACCAAGACATCCCGAGGGCGATTGTGCGCGCGGGCATCATCCCCTTGGGGGGTGGGTACACCGAGGTCACCAACAACGGGACTTCCATTGGAAGGGTCGGAGATACTCAATGGTCTTGTTCGATCACCGCCAGCCCTCCACGCAGCTGATTGAGCGAACTGCAAGGAATGCCTGCAGCGGTGGGTGAGGCGCCAGCGGCAATGGCCAGCGAGGAGCATGAAGGGATGATCTCGGTGAGCTGGAGCGGTTGCCGTTGAAGCAGCCGAACAGCACCAACTGCAAAAATAAGGGTGATCCCCAACGGTTCAATTCAAAAAGCGTGGAACACCGGCAGCAGATTGCCGACCAGGCATATTCCTTGGCTTCTCACGGTTCGATGAACCCTTTTGCGGAAAAAAGCCTCCGAACCGTGAGTTGATGTCGCGGATCGAGCCGAGCGACTCCAGCAGAATGTGGGCCGTACGGGCTTCCAGCCCGCAGCTTCTGCTTAGACGCATGGCCGCAAGATAGGGGGTGATCAGACTGGGAGAGCACCAGGTAGGAGCCCACCAACGACCACGATCAGCACAACAGCCGCCCAAGCTGGCCAATCACAAAACACCCAAGGAAAAGCAACAGAATCCGAGAAAGACGCTGCCAACATCCTCAGCAGTGGATTCCACACGAGGTTAATGTTTCTTGATATGGCTCAGCAGCATCGCCGATAGTTTGCCGTGCTCCTTAGAGAGATGATTATTCATAATCTGTGCCAAGGAACATTGGCGTGGATCTTGTTCGAAAGAAGATCGATCCATTACCCTTGCGTGAGCGCTGCTGAAAGAACTTGCAGAGCCAGCTTGCTGAAACCGAAGCCGCCCAGGCCAGCAGGCGCAAAACAACAGAATCAGCCAGGCTCTGATCGACCGATCACCCCGAAAACGCGCACCCCCAGGGATGCGATCTTCGAGCGGGCGGCCGACAGCGCGCCCAATCAATTTCGTGGGCATCACGCCGACAGAAGCCAGGTCGATTCAGGCCCGGAAGGAATCGACATGGGCCACCAGAATTTTCCAGCTGTCTGATCGTTCCTTGATGCGAAGAAACGTGAGCAGGGTGCGCCACTGTCGTAGTCCGGCTTCGTCAAGAGCGGGTTCAATCGCAACCTGACGGACTCAAACGTTACAACCCAACCCTATGGGAGACGGCCACCATTCCTCGCCTAAGCAGCCAGCGCTTTAGCCGCCCCCGGACCTGGTCCAGCCGCAATCTCCACACCGGTAGTGAGCGCAAGCAAGGCCTGATCCAGAAGGATTGCGGTTCATGGGCATCGATCGCCGTTCAAGGCCCGCTGGCCAGCGCCGGGCGCAGCACGGGCTCTGAGCAGGTCTCAAGCCAGGCTTTCAAACCGCGCCGGCTGCGGAAGCCAGGGCGGCTGGGTCGGCCACGGCCGCTGCGATCCGCCTCCAGATCGGCTTCGAGTGTCCCTCAACCGAGTCTGATGGCCAGAGCAGGGATGGATCGAGGACTGTCCAGCCAGGCCATGGTTGAGGCTTGCTGAACACGACCGCAGCCGCAGGCCAGGGCTCAGCGGCGGCAGCCCGAAAAACCCTCGCTGACGCCCCGCCCGCGCATAATCGGCGAGTCCGTTAGAGCACCACGGTGGAGCCATTGCAACAGCTCGACAAGATCTCACCCAGCCGCGCTGGACCATCCACCCGCAGGCCCCCGGCCCCGCAGGGCAGGCGCGAGCCGATCCAGGGCACCATAGCACTGCTCTTGCGCTCCTTCACCAGCCACGTCGAGGGCCGAGACCCGCAGCGACCTGATCCGGCTTGGCGCGTCCGCGCTGCAGCCACTGGGGCTCCAGGGCAGGTTTGGCACAAGGAAAAGGGGATTGCGGGGCGCCCGTCTTCCCCAATAACCCAGAGTATCTTGCTCACCGCCAGAACCGGCACTCCGGCGGGAGTCAAAGCATAGCCACTGCTGTGGGCGTGATACGCCCACCGGCCGCCCTTTCAGCCGGCGCAGCAGCTGCGGCCACAATTCAAAACCCCAGCTGACGATCCAAGAGGCCGCGCCCGGGGAAAGGCTCGCCACGCAGCAGGTCAGCGAGGAAGGGCGGCCCGGTTCCGTTTGCGGTAGGTGACCAGCTCGGTGGGAAACCAGCCTATTTGAGCTGCGCTGTCTGGAAGTTCACCTGAAGGCCACACAGCGGAACGGACCTGTGGTGCCAGGAACCAGGAAAGCGGAGATAGGGCGCAAGGGAGCTGGCTCGATCGCCACCAACTCTTCTCAGGCCCTGCCGCACCGAACTCAGCCACCACTGTCGGTGCTGCCGGCGCGTTGACGGCGTTGTGAGGAAGACCGGAATAGCAAGTTTGCGATCGCCGCCACCAGGTTGCCTTCCAGCTCCTGAACATCGTTCATGTTGAGTGGAAGGCATGAGTTGCCTCCGCCACGATCTGGATCGGCCATGCCTGATCAATCGGCCAGGGCATCGAGGCTCTGCGGTTTAGCCGCCCTTGAAACCTTCTCATCGGGATGGACGTCGAATTCGTAGAACCGCAATCCCTCGTGTTCGCCAGATTCATCGCCTTCTGGCGCATGTTCTGAGGATCACACCACCAGGAGAGATCGCCGATGTAGCGAGTGTAGTGATGGTCCCACCAGCAACTTCGGGTGTCTCTTGGCCCACCTGATGCAAGGCCGGGCCACATACTCCTGGCCGCGGGAGGTGGGCTGACGTTGCTGCGCAGTCAGAGCGAAATAAAAATTCCCAGATCGGCCCTCAAGCGACGAAGCGACGTTGAGCGCGTCGCTGGCGATCGGCCCAACCGGATTGGCTCTGAGTTTGCCAGATTTCTCCTCCATGGGCGCAATACCACGAAATAGGAGATCGCCACAAGCTTCTGGTAGCTGCTCTTATCGACCACACCCTTGAGGAAACAGGTTGACGAAAGCCGGTGTTCTCGGCCATCGCTGGGGCCTTCTTGGTGCCTCACGCAACTGGGAAGCATAGGGCAACATCTCATTCGCCGTTTTGGGTGTCGTTGGTACAGACTGAAAACGGTAGGCCCTCCTGCGGCCTTGGGGTCTGAAGTTGATTGCGAAGGGTTACGCAGCCTGGCTGGCTCAGCGGCCAGAGCTCAGCGGCCGGACCGCGGGCCAGCAGATCGAAACAGTTGCCGGCAAGATCTGCTGCGAGCGTTTGGGCGGCCACTTCCGGCTGGGGCGGGTGGGGGCCACTGGGTTAGCCAGTCGCCCACGTGGCCAGCGCCACTGCTCCCTGAAAACGTCATGCCGCTGATCAACACGCCGAGGCAGCCGGGCTTGCCGCCGCTGCCGCCTGGGCGGGGCTTTCACTCAGCCGCAAGCTGAATCAGCAGGCTGCGCACTGGAGCGGGGGCTCCAGCCGGGGGAGAATGGAAAAAGGCCAGCGTCCACGATTCCTTCTCCGGAATTCAGTGAGGGGATCGTCGCGCCAGGGGTGAGATTGGCCGCGCATCAGGAAGTGGAGGCGAACAGCGGCCGCCGAGGGCGTGGCCTGGGCCATTTCAGGACTGCGGGCCCAGGTCTGCCGCATTCATGGCGTTTCCCTGAGGCAGACAAGCAAGATCGGGCTTGACCTAGGCTCCGCCGACCAGATTCATCTGGCAGCGTCTTCGCGGCCGCGTGGAGCCATGGTCGCAATCAACCACGAGGTCAATTCCCTGCGTTGCCGCTCCAAACCCCGCTGACCGGCCCAATGTGATCGCCTCATACCGCCAGTACGACCAAGCTCACCGCCCCCGCAGCGGCACCGCCATCCGCTTCGAGAAACGGCAAGCCCGTGGTGCCCGGGACCCGATCATTCCGTTCATCCGCGCGATTGGCACCGGCCGTCGACATCTGGGCCCGCCACCCAGCGGGTGCTCGATGCGGCGGTGGAGCGGCCACGGCGGCGAACGCCGGGATCGAACTGGTTCAAGGGTGTTCGCCGGCGACGAAGCCGCGAGCTCTACGCACCTATCAAATACCGCCCCAGGACACCCTTGACGGCGATCGAGGCCTACGGCGTTGCCATCAAGGGCCCCGCGTGACCACCCCGTATCGCGGTGGCATCCGCTCGCTTCAACCGTGGCCCTGCGCCAGATCTCGACCTCATATTGCTGTGTGCGCCCCTGCCGTGTACTACGCCGGCACCCCCCAGCCCGCACAAACAGCCCGAGGATTCTCGATGTGATCGTTTACAGGAGAAACACGAAGACATCTACATGGGGATGAGTGGGCCGCCGATGATCCGGTCTGCGATCGAACTGATCGCCCACCTCAACGACACCGGATTCCGCCAACGGCCAAGTTGGCCAGCGCCGCATCCCTGCCGGCTCCGGCATCGCGGCAATCAAGCCTGTCAGCAAGGAACGGCAGCCCAGCGCCATTGTGCGCAAGGCGATCCAGCACGCTCGGGCCTGGAGGCAAACAAGCGCACGGACCCTGAACAGAGAGTGCACAGGCCAACATCATGAAATCACCGAATGGGCCTTCGTGGACTGGGCTTATGAACTGGCACCAGCGACATGTCCGGATCAGTTGGCATCACCGAGCGGGAAAGCTGGATTCTGGCAACCGGACCAGGATCCCGGACTCAGTGCCGAGGCAATGCCCGCCTGATCGAACCTGGCTACGGAACAGTCTCACCCCGGAGAAGAAAGCGCCGATCGAGCGGAGTGGAACGGGGGATCGCGGCGATGTCGGCGCCAGCCACGGCGCAGGCAAGTGAACAGATGGTGATGGTCATGGACCGAATCGGCCACAGCATCTTCCAGCAATCGCAACCCCGGCCCAGGAGTATTCGCTTGCTGTTGCACCCTGCAACCTCAACGGCTGATTACATCTCCGATGCCGCTTGCCGCGGTGAGTAGCGGGGCCTCGCATGGACACCGGAGCAAACATCGGGTGATAGGCGCCCGCGATCTTTGAGGCCACCCACGGCACAGCACCCCAACATGCGGGCCTCGATCGACAATCCCGCTCCGCGTGATCCATCTCGGGCTGATGATGCTGAGTTCATGGGCTGGCAGGAGCCGCCGATCCTGAACCACAAGGCAGGCCCGGCGCCGCTATCGCCTAGTGCCAGGTCACCTACGGAAACCTCGGCCGACTGATGGAGCCACGCCTGGAGCCGGAAGCTGCTCAGGCTTCGCTTGAGGCGTGATCCAGCACTTCGACAGCTGAGTCAGGCCAAGCCCAAACCCACCTTGGGTAAGTCGCACTCCCATGAACTGCAGCGATGCAGAGACCCAGCACCAGAAGCAGCCGCAAAGGCGAAATCGACGGCTTGCGGCCGTTCGCGACATCCCGTCATCGTCAATCACCTGAACGGAGCGCTGTTTAACCAGCGGCGTCATCGGGCGGTTGACGGGTTTTTTTTTCGTGATCTCCGGCTATGTAATCACGCGTTCCATCAGAAGAAGCGAGCCGCCGCCAATCGGGGGGCCTTTCTGCTGGAGTTCTTACGGCGGCCAATTCAGCGGCTGGTGCCGCCCTGGCGATCGTGTGTTGTCAACAGCCTGCTGACCTGCCTGGTGGTTCCCGATCCCACCGCCTCGCTCTGGGGACCGGTTCTTCTGGCGCTGGTTGGGCAGCTCTCCAACGATGTTCCTCTATCAGGAGGCCACGGATTACTTCGGCAGCAGGGGACTGGCTGAACACCTTTCACCCAGACCTGGTATCTAGGGGTTGATTATCAGTTTTATCTGATCTTTCCCCTGGCGGGCCTGGCAGCTCGGCCTCGGGCGAGCAGGCGGCTCCGGGTCGCGGCGTTCCGCCTGGCGAATGGCGGCTTGGCCGGCGCTTCGTTTTCCTGCTGTTCCTGATCCAGAGCAGCTGGATCCATCGCCCCTTCTTCCTGCCAGGCGCCAGGCTGGGAACTTGGCGCTGGGCTGCCTGCTGGCCACCGCCGGGCGAGAGCCAGCGCGGGGAACTCCGGACCAGGCCAGCGGCATCCGGCCAACGGGGTGGCCTGGGGTCCTTGGCCCGCCTGATGGGGTGACCCTGGCGCCACAAGACGCCGCTCCCATTCCCGAATGCTGGTCAGGCGTGGCGGCCACCGGCCGCCCTTGGATCACAACCGCAGCAGGAAGTTCGCCCCTGGACGGGTCCTGAACTGGCCGCCGCTGCTGCCCTCGGGTGATTTCTCCTATTCGGCTGTTAACCTCTGGCACTGGAGCGTCATTGCCCTCAGCCGCTGGACGATCGGCATCCACGCCTGGAGTGTGCCGTTCCAGCATGCTGCTGATCCCTGGCTGGCCAACTCTCCTACGTGGATCGAAACTCCGTTGGGCGCCAGCCATGGGAACCCGAAGATCCGAAGCCTCCTGATCGGCTTCGGCATACAATGCCGCCGTTGCAAGCCCTTGCTGTGCTTGCTGGATCAGCGGCGAGCTCGCAAGCTCTCTCTATGCAGGCCAAGCGGCCGCCACGTGTTCGGAGCAACGGCAGAAGCAGCGCATCGCCGCACAATCCATTCACCGCATCCTCGGCATTGTCTGGTCAACCGCAAGGCACAACCCAGACCAAAACCAGAATCGGCGCGGCTCTTCCGCAACCTGCTCGGCTCCGCCCGAGACCACCCAGGGGAGCACCCTCTTCGTGGTCGGAGACAGCCACCCCGCGCCCTGATTTCCCCTGGCGCTGACTGCCACAGCAAGGCGCTGGCATCACGCTGCTGGCCAAGCCGCTGTCCGTTCCCCGGCCACAGCCCACGGCCATCTCGACCCTGCTGTGCCCGCTTCCAGCGAAAATTGCCAAGAGGATTCTTGCCGAGGCCCGGCCCGGCGACGCCGTGCTGATCCGGCCTATCAGCTGAGCCACTTGTTGGAGATGTGGCAGGCAGCCGTGATGGCTTTCCTCGTCCTGCGGCGAGCCGATCCAAGGCACCAAACGCCAAGGTGACGATCTATTGCCAGGCCCTGCAAACGTTCTCGGCCAGGCCGAGGGCCAGGCCTGCGGGATCTTTGATCGGGGCGGGGCCGCGGCTGGTTGGGCGGGACACCTGCCTGCCGGAATGTTCCGCCGGGTGACTGGAAACCGGCCTGCTGGAGGCGCCTCCAGCAGAAAGCCGTCCAATGCGAGCAGATCAACAACTCACTGAGCCAATCGCTGCCGTGGCGTGCGCTTCATCGATCCGATGCCCTGGGATCTTGCCCGCAGGCTGCACGCTCGTCGATCTGCGCACAGCTGCTGGCGACTACGGACCATCTCACCGACACAGCGTGCGGCGCTGGAGCACCCGTGCTGGACGCAGCCAGGCAAACTGATAACCATGAGCTGTTCATCTCCGGCGCCGCTGGGAGCCTCAGCGCCCCGACCCTTGATCATTGCGGTTTTATGCTTGCCGAGCTGCGCCAGCTACCGGGTGCTGGCACGGAGAGGATTCGCCGCGGGGGCGGATCCACAGCTCAAGGCGATCGAAAGCGGAGAGCTGCCCTCGGATGCCACGGTGCGGGGCATCGATTCCTGTCTGGGCTGCCTGGCCTGCGTCAGCGCCTGACCCGGTCGGGGGGTGCGCTACTGACGAACTGATCGAAGCCACGCGGCCGAAGCGTGAATGCCCCGGAAGCTGCTTAGCCCCTGGCAGAACAGTTTCCGCGCCCTGCTGTTCCGCCTGCTGCCCTACCCCAAGCGCTTGCGGGGCCGTGCTGCAGCCGCTGCGCTTTACGCCGCAGCCCCCTGCAGATCTGGCGGAGACGCAGCGACTCACCCGCCTGTTCCGGGCCAGAAGATCGCGGCGATGGAACGGTTGCTGCCGCCGCTGAGCGCAGAGGCGTCAGCGATCCCTACCCCGCTGGTGGTGCCCGGCCCACCGGTCCGCGGCGCTATCGGTGGGGACTGTCTTGGGGCTTTGCGTGCAGCGTTTGTTCGATCCCGGCGGTGACCAGCGCGCGGTGCGCGGTCCTCAGCGCCAACGCATTGAAGTGGTGATTCCGCCCGACGCAGAATTGCTGCGGCGCATGACCCATCACCAGGCGAGAGGCTGAGCAGACCAGGGTCTGGCCAAAAGATCTGAATCGACTGTTCAGGCCTGTCGGCGCTGGCAAAGCGCGGGAACCGAACCCCTCGATGCCGTGCTGGTCCACGGCGTCAGGCTGCCGGCCACAGCCCTTCCAAAGAAATACGACGACGCTGCTGGCCCGGCAACCCCGCCTGGCGGCCCCGCCGGACCTTCACCGATCGGGTGGCGATGTGCAGGAATTCCTCGAATCGGTCGGACTGGAGCGAACACTTCGCCGCCCAGCTCCAGCCGGCTCCGCACAGCGGACCGCCCACAGCGGCGACGGGCGAGCGGCCCCTGCGCCTGCCTATCACGGACGGCCGGCCACATTGATCCACGGCAGGCTGCGCGGACCAAACCCGGCGTCTGTTGCGTCAGATCCCCCCATGTGCAGCTCCTCGAAGCGGTGAAGCTGGGTGTGCTGCGGCAGTTGCCGCATCTACAAAAACCTGTGCAACCCCAAACGAAAGGCCCGCCGGCTGGGGCGGATCAAAGCCGCCGACCCAGCAACACCGAGCGCCGAACTGGCCGGTTGAGCGGCAAACATCGCTGCAAGCCTCGCATGATCCGCCAACACATGGGGCGCACAAGCCCGCACCGATCGAGGTGGCTCCATCCTTGCAAACTGCTGAGCTCAGCGCGGAGAACCTCGTAGGCGGGCGACTCGGCAGCGGCAAGTTCCTGCAGGATTTCTCCCGGCTTTGAGCGCCACATGGGCTTGGTCGCAGCCCGAGCTGCCCTTGCCGCTGCCAGGTCGGCCACCTTCAGCCGCAGACTGCGCCCCCCCACCATCACGGCCGCCACCACGGCCGCCTGGCGGCCTGCAGATCACCAGCACATCGTTCGCGGCGCTCGAGCGCAGGCCGATCTGGCCCGAGATCGCCCCGTTCACACAAAGCGCAGACTCTGTGACCTGCAGGCGCTGATCTGGCCATGCCGGCTGCCAGAGCACGTCGCATCCGCTGAAACGAGGCGGCTCCGACGATTGTTTTCTCCGGGCAACAAGCGCATCAACACAGGCCCCTGGGCCGTCTTGCGCCATCAGCGCACGGTTGGCGTCGTTACCACCAAGGCGCAGCATCCCGGCCGGTGCTGCTGGCCACCAGCAGGTATTCCCCCTCCTGGCACTCGACCACCCGCCAGAGCTCGATCCCGGTCCTTGACTTCAGACCGTGGCGCGCAGGCCGGAGAGCTCCAGAAAGTTTCGATCGCAGGCGCTTGAAGCGGCCATTCACTTCTGAGCAGCCCGAGGGCTGCCCTGCGTTTCTTGCCCAGCGGCAACAACTGGGACGCCATCACCGCCCGGCTCTCGGCAGGAAAAACTTTTCAGATGCCGCCGTTTGCTGGGGTCGGCGAAACTCAGCGCAGCATGGCCACCTTGCGCCGTGCACTAAGGGCCAGCAGGCGGCTTGCCGCGGATTCCGGCAGGATCAGCTGGGGCTGGGTATGGGTGGCTCGCGCCGATCGGCGCTTGCCTCGCGAGCGTGGAGGCGGCCCAGCATCTGGGCGACGAGATGCGCAAGCTGACCGTCGGTGCCTTGAATCAGCAGGCGACGTCAGGCGGCGAGGCATTAAGGGCCTGGCTGGCGCTGCAGTTCGGTGTAGCGAATCGCCGCAGCGCCGCTGGGCCACCAGGCATCACCACCACTGACCAGGCGGTGTTCGACCGGGCGTGGCGAAGCGCTTCTTCAGGGCTCCTGGCTCTACACCATCGCGTCGAGCAGCGGACTGGCGGTCGTCGAGCAGTGAGCGCAAACCGCTTCCCGTTTCCTGGGCCAGTTCGCGGCTTCCTGGCGCAGGCCGTCCTGCTCCAGGCTTGGTGAGCCGCCGCAGGCATTGCGCCAGCACCGCTTTTTCGGCCTGCGTTCCGTTAATCCGAAGTGTGGAGGACCTGCAGGCTGGCCCTGGCGCTTCGCCGCGACCGTGCCGCCTGGAAATCCGCTCGATCACCCACAGAATCCAGCGCCCGGATCAAGCCTTCGACCACCTCGAGGCGGTCTTTCGGTGCGCTTGAGCGCGTGCGCGGTGCGGCGAAGATGAATTCGTTGTGGCTCCCGATTACTCCAGAAAGTGCTGGAGCAGCTGGCGCAGGCTGAGCTGGCGCGGTTGGCCGGTTCCCACCAGGGGCCAACAGGAATCGCGCCGACGAAAATTGTTCTGCAGGGGCGGTTGCCGGGCGCTTGCAGGCTCGCCAGCGCACCTTTTCGGGATCGCCCGTCGCGGCGCACCTCCCACCCGACCAAACGCGCAGTGCCGTCGCGGTCGCCTTTCATCGCGAATGTCCAGCGATTGCCGCCGATTCTTGCCGTCGTTGGAACCTTGATTCGCCAGGGCTTCTTCGATTTCCAAGCCCGCCTTGCTTGAAAGCTGATAGGGCAGCTCGGTGATCCACAACGCACGCGCGGTGGCCGCCCCTTGCCCGGCTGATCTTCCTCGATATGGGCCACGCCTCGCATCGGCGGGATTGCTGCCGCGGCCGTTGAGATAGGTGTCCCGCCACACCACTGCCGCGTGAGGACCTCACGCGGTGGGGAAATATCTCTCTCTT